>Ga0209607_1002392_pt1 | contig 14955 bp, 12 predicted proteins | sample AD_UKC117_MetaG_FD_184413 | JGI IMG/M metagenome (GOLD analysis project Ga0209607, IMG submission 184413) | Active sludge microbial communities of municipal wastewater-treating anaerobic digesters from Hong Kong - AD_UKC117_MetaG (SPAdes)... | ecosystem: Engineered > Bioreactor > Anaerobic >... | reverse complement strand
CCCGGATATTTCATCAGGATAGCGGGAAAGGCGCATAGAGAAGGCCTCTTTGCTCTGTAGACTGGGTGTTTGTCTAGAACATTCAGCACAAAGCAAGGAGGCCTTTTGTGATGACGGAGTGTAATTCTGAATCGCTCACCTTTTCCAGTCTTTCTCGGAAGAAAATCATCGCCGATTTTGGCGGCGGTCATCTCACGTCCGACGCCGGGGCCTTGCTGCTTCGCGAAGCGAATCGGCGAACGGGGCTGATCGACGCGCTTGCGGCTTGCATCAGCGATCCGCGCGATCCGGCGCGAATCCAGCACGACGTGAAGACGCTCCTCGCCCAGCGAGTCTTCGGCATCGCCATGGGCTACGAAGACGGCAACGATCATCAATCGCTTCGCAACGATCCGATCATGCAACTTCTCGCCGAGACGGCGCCCGATCCCGAGGAACCGCTCGCGTCACCGTCGACGTTGTGCCGCTTCGAGAACTGGGTCAATCGCAAGTCGTTGGCGCGAATGAGTGAGGTGCTGGTCGATCAATTCATCGCGTCGCACAGGACGCCGCCGAAGGAGATCATCCTCGACTTTGACGCGACCGACGATCGGATTCATGGCGACCAGGAAGGCTCATTCTTCCACGCCTTCTATTACCACTATTGCTACCTGCCCCTCTACGTCTTCTGCGGCGATCAGTTGCTGGTCGCCTATCTGCGACCGAGCAAGATCGACGCGGCGAAGCACAGTCGCGGCATCCTCAAGCTGCTGGTGCGGCGCATCCGCGAATCGTGGCCCAGGGTGCGGATCATCTTCCGCGCCGACTCGGGCTTCTGTCGCTGGAAAACCCTGAAATACTGCGACGAAAACGCGATCGGCTACGTCGTTGGCCTGGCGACGAACGCGCGGCTCAAGCGTATCCAGCAGCCGTTCATGGATGCCGCCGAGCAACGATTCGAAGCGACCGGCGAGAAACAGCGAAGCTTCCACGAATTCGCATATAGCGCGAAGACGTGGGATCGAAAGCGGCGTGTGATCCTGAAGGCGGAGCGCTTGCCGAAGGGCGCCAACCCGCGCTTCGTTGTGACGAATCTCGACGATTCACCGAAGGCGATCTACGACGCCATCTACACGCAGCGCGGTGAGATGGAGAATCGTATCAAAGAGCAGCAGTTGTACCTCTTCGCCGATCGAACGAGTTGCAGTAAGTTCATCGCGAATCAGTTCCGATTGTTGCTGGCGTCGGCGGCGTATGTGTTGATCGAACACGTGCGACGCGAGGGTCTTAAGGACACCGAACTCGCTGAAGCCCGTGTCGATACGATTCGTTTGAAGTTGCTGAAGGTCGCGGCCCGCGTGGTCGTCAGCGTCCGCCGCGTGGTGCTCCACCTGTCGAGCAGCTATCCCTATCAGTCACTCCTGCACCGCCTTGTCGCCCGACTGGCGCCGAGTTGACTCCCTCGACAACCCGATTCGCCGAATGGGGGTAAGGGGGCCGTCTGCGCGCTGCCGCCCCCAAAGCACTCCCTCGACAATTATGCAAGCCAGTTGGCGACTCCAGAATAATCAGCCACGACTTGGTGAAATATGCGGGCTAACTCTCGCCGGACGAACGGCGTTGCTCGACTAAAGCACTGCTTGAGAGCAGTGGCACACGAATACACGCGAAACTTCGACGCGGCGCCGCTTGAGAGCGGTGGCGCGCGAGGGGCGCTTACACGCCGTGGACGAAGATGTCGACGGCGTGATCGTCGATGACCGCGTGATTGCCTTCCACGCCGGGCAGCGGCTGGTTCAGGAGCGACTTCGCCAGCGTCTCCGCCTGGATCGTGGCCGCGTGCGTGTTGACGACGCGCTTCATGTCCTCGCTGGTCGTGACGATGGACAGGTCGATCTGCTGCTCATATTTCAGGTCGAGCTTCTTGCGGATCTGCTGGATCTGGTTGACGAGGTCGCGAGCCCAGCCTTCATCGCACAGTTCGGGCGTGATATGTGTATCCAGCACGAGGATACCATAGCCGGGCACGCGCTCGGCGGCGTAGCCTTCGCGGGCGTGGAGCTCGACTTTGACTTCGTCACCCGTCAGCTCGACATCCTGGCCGTCGACCGTCATGTGGTAGACGCCGTCCTTCTCCAGTTGCTTGACGATCTCATCGGGATTCGGGTGGCCCGTCAGCGCCTTCTTGATCTTCGGCGCGAGGGGACCGTACTTCGGGCCGATGAGCTTAAAGTCGGGCTTCACTTCGTAATGCACGTACTGGTCGATCTTGTCGCTCGGGACATTCTCGATCGCCTTGACGTTGAGCTCGTTCCGGATCGTCTCCGCGTGCCGGCCGATGACGTCCGCTTCGCGATGGAAAAGCTCCAGCGTGGCGAGCGGCTGGCGCACGCGCACCTTGATCGCCGAACGGGCGGCGCGACCGCAGGAGACGACCTGACGGACCATCTCGATTTCGCGATTGCACGCCTCGTCCACGCGGGCGGCGACCTCGGCCCGGGTCTCGACCATGACGGGGTAATCGCAGAGATGCACGCTCTGCGGCGCCGCGGCGTCGTGTGTGCGGACGAGATTCTGATACATCGACTCGGCGATGAAGGGCGTGAACGGCGCGATCAGCTTCGTCAGCGTAACGAGGCAGTGATGCAGCGTCGTATAGGCCGCGTTCTTGTCCGTGTCCATCTCGCTGCGCCAGAAGCGATCTCGACAGCGGCGGACGTACCAATTGGAAAGGGCGTCGACGAACTCGTTGAGCTTTTTCGCCGCGGCGAAGTTGTCATACGCCTCCATCGAATCGAAGACGGCGAGGCTGCACGCGGCCAGCTCGCTCAGGATCCATCGATCGAGATCGTTGCTTCCCGCGGCGTCGGCAAGCGTCAGTGCGCTCGTTGGTGTCCACTTGTCGATGTTCGCGTAGATCACGAAGAACGTGTAGCAGTTGTAGAGGCGGATCAGGAACTCCCGCTGACCCTCGGCGATGGCCGTCTCCTGGAAGCGGATGCTCGTCCACGGCGCCTGGCCGCTGTAGAAGAGCCAGCGCATGGCGTCGGCGCCTTCGTGGTCGAAGATGTAGCCGGGTTCCTTGTAGTTCTTCTTGCTCTTGGACATCTTCAGGCCGTCCTCACCCATGAGGAGACCCAGGACGATGCAGGTTTCGAACGGATGCGACTGGTTCCCGTTCAGCAGGTTCGGAACCATGTCGCGGGCGACGCCGTTCTTTCCGAAGAGCATCACGCTGATGGCCGTGAGTGAGTAAAACCAGCCGCGCGTCTGGTCGAGCGCCTCCGAGATGAAGTTCGCCGGGAACTGCTCCGTGAACATCTCGTGGCTCTTGTGCGGCCAGCCCCACTGGGCGAAGGGCATCGCGCCGGAGTCGTACCAGCAGTCGATGACCTCCGTTACGCGACGCATGCGCGCGTCGGCGCCGGCGCACTTCGGGCAGTCGAACTGAACCGCGTCGATGTAGGGCTTGTGCACCTTCAGATGATCGCTGATGTCGGGGTCGGCCTGCTTGGCGGTCTCCCAGACGTCCAGTCCGCTGACGCCCGGCCTGCCGCACAGGGCGTCATAGGAATCGATCGCCTCATGATGACCGCAGGCGCCGCAGACCCAGATCGGCAGCGGTGTGCCCCAGTAGCGCTCGCGGCTGAGCGACCAGTCGACGTTCGACTCGAGAAACTTGCCGAAGCGACCGCCCTTGATGTGGTCGGGCAGCCAGTTGATGTGCTGGTTGTTGTCCAGCATGTCCTGCTTGAACTGCGTCGTTCGGATGAACCAGCTCTCGCGCGGATACTGGATGAGCGGATCCTGATCGGCGCGCCAACAAAACGGGTAGTCGTGGCGGTACTGTTCCTGGTGCAGGAGCAGACCGCGATCCTTCAGGTCGCGGCAGATGTCCTTGTCGCACTCCTTGACCCAGCGACCGCGGCAGTAGTCCGGGCCTTCCTCAGTGAAGGTTCCGTTCGGGGCGACGCAGAAGAGCAGGGGCGCGTGTTCAGGGTTGGCGTACTTAGAGCGATTCTGGATGAAGAGGTCGTAGTCCACCTCACCAAACGCCGGCGCCTCGTGGACGAGGCCCGATCCTGAATCGAGTGTGACGAAGTCCGCGGCGCTGACGCGCCAAAAAACGTGCTGCGGATCGCCGTCCGAGCGATGGGCCACGTAATCGCCGAGTTTCTCGGTTGCGGCGCCATTGACGTACTTCAACACATCCGCTTCATAGTAGCAATCGAACGGCGGCCGATAGCGCATGCCGACGAGGTCCCTGCCCTTGATCGTCATCTCGACTTTCCACGCGTCCGTCTTCCTGCACTTCTTGGCGATCGCCGGCACGAGGGCCTCGGCGAAGATCAGGCGCTCGTTCGTCTCCGTGTCATGAACGACGGCGTAGTCAAAGTCGTTGTGGACGGCGGCGTACATGTTGCTCGGCAGCGTCCAGGGCGTCGTGGTCCAGACGAGGAAGGCGGCGTCCTTGTCGCCCAACACCTTCTTCGCGAGATCATCCTTCACGACGGGGAATCGCACATACACGCTCGGGTCATCGACTTCGCGATAGCCCTGTCCGACTTCCCCGCTGGAGAGCGCCGTGCCGCCCTGGGCCCACCACCAGACGATCTTGTGTCCCTGGTAGAGCAGGCCCGCGTCGAAGAGCTGTTTCAGGGACCACCAGACACTCTCAACGTAGCTCTTGTGGTACGTGACGTAGGCCTCTTCCAGGTTGACCCAGAAACCGAGGCGGCGCGTCATCGTTTCCCACTGCTGCGTGTAGCGGAAGACGCTCTCAAGGCACTTGCGATTGAAGGGCTCGACGCCGTATTCCTCGATCTGCTCCTTCGAGTGGATGCCGAGTTCCTTGCAGACCTCGACCTCGACGGGCAGACCGTGCGTGTCCCAGCCGCCCTTGCGAAGGCAGTAGTGGCCCGTCATCGTCTTGTAGCGCGGGAAGAGGTCCTTCATCGCGCGCGTCAGGCAGTGGCCCGGATGGGGCAGACCATTGGCCGTGGGGGGGCCTTCGAAGAAGACGAAGGGCTTGCTGTCGCGGCGCTGTTTCAGCGATTCCTGATAAATGCCGTGATCCTCCCAGAACTTGAGGATCCGGGCTTCTTCTTCTGGGAAGTTCAGGTTGTTGGAGACTTCGTTGAACATGGCGTTCCCGCGAAAGCTGGTTGTTTGTCGGGTGGGCCACGCCCACCGGAAATTCAGATTGTGCTGGTGGGCATGGCCCACGCTGCATTCAAAACCGGAGGCCGGCGCGCCCATTCGGGGCGCGCCGACATCCCGGCTTGCGTTCATTCATTACGGGCCGTTTCGTCGTCGACAGGCCGCGGGTGTCGCCGGGGACCGTCGAATCGAAACGCCTTCAACAGGGCGTAGATCATACTCGCGTAGATCAATCCGCCCAGCCAGCCGCCGAGGACCCAGATCGAATCCAATACGGCGGTGTCACGCCTCGGGTCCAGGGCGCTCAGCGCGGGACCCACGGCGCCCAGAATGACCCAGACAGCCAGCCCGCCGACGACGATCCCAATCCCGCCGAATCGACGCACGGTGAGGACCGGCGCCGTTGCGGCCAGCAGGAGCGCGGCCCAATCGACGAGCTGCGCGAGTGTCATGATCGTCGCGCCTTCCACATGCCCCGATCGAGCGTGTGACGGATGGCCCGCTCTTCCCCCGGTTCCGCGGAGACGTAGTCCATGTCCCGCGTCATGCCGATTTTCTCCATGACGCGGATCGAGGGGATCAGATCGGGCATCGTATCGGCGATGATCGTCGTCACGCGATCATCGGTGAAGGCGAATTCGATCAGCGCCAGCGTCGCCTCCGTGGCGTACCCGCGGCGCTGTTCGGAGTTGATGACGGAGTAGCCGACTTCGACGCGGCCGTCGTCCGTCGGCGCCGACTTGAAGCCCGTCACGCCGATGAGTCTGCGAGGTCTCTGCAGGAATACGAAATACGTCGCCCACGGGTGGGCCGACTTGCCGGATTCGATGGCGTCGGCCGTCGGCGCCAGCGCATCCTGCAGCAGGTCTGGCGGCCAGTCCGCCGTGACTTCGGCCTCCAGCAGCGACGCCATCTGTGGCCGATCCTGTTCCGCCGCCGCCCGCAGGGCGGGGACTGTCGCGGGAATGAGCAGAAGCCGTTCAGTTTCAAACGTGTGATTGTGATTCAACGGAGTATCTCCGATTTAATATCCAGTTCCATGTCCGAGTCGGACAGGTCGTTCAATGAAGTCCCGTCGCCGGCCATGTGAAGGGCGGCGTCGGGCTGCAGGGCCGCGTAAACAGGCGGGCAGGGCGACTCGGCGACGCGCTCTTCATCCACATGAAGATCCTCGTCATTGAGCGCCGTTGGCCCGGCCGTCTCGTGGTCCTTGAACAGTTCTATCTTCTTCCAGGCGCCGCGTCTGAAGCGGAGCCACATCAACAGGCCCATGAGAGAAATGTGCAGCGTGCACATCACCCACGGACCATCGATTCCGAACTGCGGAAACGCGCGACTCATGACGAAACCGCCGCCGACCATCAGGATCCAGCAACTCGCGATCACGGCGATCGCCGGCCAGCGCGTATCCGCCGCGCCGCGCAGGGCGAAGGAATACACGATGCCGAAGGCGTCGAAGACCTGGTACGTTGCGGCCCAGAAGAGCACGCGCGACGCCAGATCGACGACGGCCGGGTCGTCGTTGAAGAATGTCGGCAGCCAGTGGCGGCCGAAGAAAAACAGGATCGCGATCGCTCCCATGAAGATGGCCGTGACCTTCACGCCGAGCGTTGCGCGACGCTCGGCCAGCGCCAGCCGGCCTTCGCCGATGGCGTGACCGATGAGCGCGCTGGTTCCGATGCCGATCCCGAAGGCGGGCATGAACGCGAGGTGCAGGCACTGAAAGCCGATGTTCGACGCAGCCATCGCCTCATCACCGAACTGGCCGATGATGAACGTGAGCACGACGAACCAGGCGCCGACATCCAGCAGAAACTGGAGCGATGTCGGCCAGCCGACTTTCAGATAGTCGCGGATGTACTTCGCGTGGTATCGCCAGCCCTCCAGCGAGCCATATTCCTCGCGCAGCTCCTTCGTGAAGAGCACGCCGACACAGATACCGGCGCGGACAATCCATGCGAAGACCGTCGCGTAGGCCGCCCCCTGGATCCCGAGGGCCGGAAAGCCCCAGTGACCATCGATGAGGGCGTAGTTCACGACGATGTTCACGCCGAGAGCGACGATGGCCGAGGCCAGCGCCACCCGTGGTCGCTGGATCCCGTTGAAGAAGCCCTCGAAGCCGAAGGCGACGATCGCGGGACCCATGCACCAGAAGGCGATGCGACAGTAGTCGGCGGCGTGCCTCGCGACGTCGGCCTCCGCGCCGAGCCAGCCCCAGATGGCCGAAGAGGCCATCGACATCGGGGCGGACAGCAGCAGGAAGATCAGCGCGAAGTACATCGTCTGCCATGCGTAGGCGACGCCCTTGCGCCGATCGCCGCGGCCGAGGCACTGGGCCGCGAACGTCTGTGCGCTCGTGGCCATGCCCATGCCGAGCACCATCACGTTGAACACGAGGATCGTCGCCGGGCTGATGGCCGCCGTCGCGGCGGTGCCGAGATGGGAGACCATCGTGAAGTCGACGAAGCCCATGAGCATGCGCGTGACCATGAGCAGGACGTTGGGCCCCGCCAGGATCAGGAGCTTGCGGAGTTCCTGACCGGTCGAGGGATCGGCCAGGAGCGAGGACTCGGGAGTCAGTGTTTTCGTTTCCGTCATTCGAAATCTGCCAAATAAAAAACCCCGGAAAGCCGTGAGGCGATCTCGGGGTTCGAATCGTTCAGCGATCAGGAAATCGCGGCTACGCCCCGTGAGCCTCCAGCTTGTTCAGCGTGATACCAACGCGCGCAATGGCGGCGTATGGCTGACTGAAAATGGAAGTTGGCGTTCGCACAGGCGTTTCCTTGGTTGTGAGGCGGTATTTCCGCCTCGACTGAAAGCCCCTTTTAGCGGAAGGGCCCCGGAGGTGTCAAGCGGGGGAGTTGCGAGTCTCGAGTGACGAGTGGCGAGAAGAGAGATTTGGTGATTTCGTGATTTGGTGATTTGGCGATCTGCAGGACCGGTGGGCAAAGCCCACCCTGCAATCTGGCCGCCGCCCTGAAAACAGTCTCGTAGGGCGGATTTAACCCGTCGCCGCTGGGACGAGAGTCCCTTCTCGTCCCTGGCCCCGCGGGAATCCCTTCCCGCGAAGCAAACCCGATGCGCAATTTGTGAAGTGGCGATTTGCGATATGTCGCGATCCGGCGCCGCGAGTCGGCAAGCGCGAACCGAACCGCGACCGCAAGGGAGGGGGCCGGCGTAGCCCGACATGGCGGTCGTAGCGCGATCCACAGCGTGGAGCCGAGCGACAATCGCCGTTTGGCGATTTAGCGATTTGGTAACTTGGCGATCTGAAGGACCGGTTTGCAAAGCCCACCCTGCAATCCGCTCCACTCGCCACTCTACACTCGTCACTCACAGTTCATCCCGTTCAGCTTCCTCGGCATTCCCATCGCCCAGGCGCGACGACAAGGACCTGCTCGCCTGGAGGATCGCCCATGGATCGGGGAGTCGTTGCTTCTCAGGATCGGGGTCGACAGGTTCGCCGCATTCGGGGCATCGCTCGGTTGTCGCGAGCACGAGATAGCCGCAGCGCCGGCAGCCGGGTTCGCGGATAATCCGTGCGGCAAGTCGCCGCCTGGCCAAATAGAAAATTGTTCCGCCGATCACGACGATCGCGATTGCGAGACATTGCGCCGACGAAGACAGCGAGGAGGACCCCGTCCATGCGGGCATCGGTATCGAAGCGAGGATGAGTCCCCAGCCGATCACCCACGATGCGATCAACAATCGACTGTACACGCGCATTCTCAGAATGGCGGCGTTCTGGCTGATCAAGTTCCACCCTGCGGACGCGCGTGATGATCCGGCACGCGCCATGCGCGCGGCTCAGCTTGCTTGGCGCCGCTGAACATCGTAACGCCATTCCTGATCGAGGCGTTCGCGCAAAACACCGTCGGTTACACCATCGCATTCGTGTGTGCCGACAACCTGACGCCTGGCGCGTGCTCATTCGGGCCGTGGAAACGATGCGATTCGTGATTTGGTGAACTGCAGGGTTGGTGGGCATGGCCCACCCTGCAATCCTGTCACTCGAAACTCATCACTCATCACTCAATACTCACGCACAAATCAACGGATATTCCTTGAGCCGCGCGGATCGATTCGATAGCATCGCCCCGGGGGGCTGGCACATCGAGTTGCATCGCTAACAGGAGGGACATATCCATGAAGCGTGTTCGCGCGAATCGATCGGTTTCTGTCATTGCCATGGCGCCGCTTTGCGCCGGGTTCTTCACCGTCGCGACCGCCCGGGCGTCGGTCTCCTTCGAACCGATCGGGATGCTGCCGACAGGGGAATACAGCCTCGTCGGCGGCATCTCGCCTGACGGGAACGTTGTCGTCGGTCAGTCGGAGCAGTTCGAGCCCAGTGTCGGCGCGACCGTGCCGCGCGCGGTTCGATGGCAGGCGGGAACGCTGACCTCCCTTGGCTTTGTCAACTTTGCCCCGATCGCGTCCATGGGGTTCGACGCCAGCCTCGACGGTTCCGTGATTGTCGGTCGCGAAGTGAATCCCGTTGGAATGGGTTCGGCGCCGCTCGCGTGGCGGTGGGAGGCCGGCGTCATGACGCAGCTTCCGTTCCTGCCGGGGGGCGACGCCAGCAACGCGTACGCCGTCAGCTACGATGGCTCGACCATCGTCGGCGATGGAAGTGTCGGCGCGAATTTCTTCAACGCGGCGCGCTGGATCAATGGCGTGGCGCAGGATGCGGGCACGGCCACCGGCGACGACAACGACCTGGCCGGCATGTCGGGCATTTCGGGTGATGGACTCGTCACCTCGGGCTCGAGCGAATTTCCGGGTGGCGACTATCACGCGTTTCGCAACGACGGCGGCTGGACCGACCTCGGAACGATCGACAACGTCTTCGTGTCCAACGGGAATGACATTTCGGGCAATGGCAATGTCGTCGTGGGCGTCAGCGATATTCTCAACGGTGTCGTCGAGGCGTTTCGCTGGGAGAACGGCGTGATGACCGGCCTGGGCGATCTGCCGGGCGGCGCGTTCGACAGCGAGGCGCTGGCCACCAACGGAGACGGCGGCGTCGTCGTCGGTCGCGGCGCCACGGCCCTCGGCGATGAGGCCTTTCTGTGGACCGCCAACGGCGGAATGCAGAACATGAAAGACGTGCTCGAAGGCGCCGGTCTCGACCTCACGGGCTGGACGCTGACCGACGCGACGGCCGTCTCCGCCGACGGCCTCGTCATCGCCGGCAACGGGATCAACCCCGACGGCTTCAACGAGGGCTGGGTCGCAAGAATCCCCGAACCGACGACCGCGTCACTGCTCGCCGCCATGCTCGGCGTCGCCATCATCCGACGACGACGAGCGCAACCTTGAGATTTGGTGATTTGGTGATTTGGTGATTTCGTGATTTGGTGATCTGGCGATCCGCAGGACTGAGCGGGCGCCGTGTTTTCCGAGCCGCGAGCGTCAGCGAGTCGGCCGCGCGGTAGGGTGGCCGATGGCTCTCAGACAGGGTGGCCCATGGCTTCCAGCCGTGGGGGCGCGACGATAGGCCACCTCGAAGGCGTACTCGCGCGCCGAGGGTTCACGTCGACCCCGCTGGGACGAGAATCCCTTCTCGTCCCCAGACCCGCGGGAATCCCTTCCCGCGAAGCAAACCCGATGCGTGAATTTGTGAAGTGGCGATTTGCGATTTGTGATATGTCGTGATCCGGCGCCGCGAGTCGGCGAGCATGGACCGAACCGCGACCGCAAGGGAGGGGGCCAGCGTAGCGCGATATTGCACTTCCGGCGCGATCCACAGCGATGAGCCGGGCGACAAGCGCCATTTGTGATTTGGTGATTTTCGATTTGGTGATGTGAACGATCGGTGGGCGTGGCCCACACTGCAATCTGGCCGCCGCGCTGAAAATAGACTCGTAGGGCGGGGGCGCCCGCCAATTGAGCCGAGCCGTCATGCTCACGAATCAGAGCCGCCGCGTCCCCGCGGCGACGTGTGGCGTTCGGCGCATTTTTCAAATTCGCCACGCTGAGGACAGCGAGGCTCTGAATTTCCGCTGGGATGAGATTCCCTTTTCGTCCCCAGACCCGCGGGAATCCCTTCCCGCGAAGCAAACCCGATGCGTGAATTTGTGAAGTGGCGATTTGCGATTTGTGATGTGTCGTGATCCGGCGCCGCGAGTCGGCGAGCATGGACCGTACCGCGACCGCCAGGGAGCGGGCCGGCGTAGCGCGACATGGCGGTCGTAGTGCGATCCACAACGAAGAGCCAGGCCACTTGGCGACTTGGCGATTTGCGATTTGCTGATCTTGAGGACTGGTGGACAAGCCAGCACTGGCGTCTATTGGGCGGCCGAACGTGCAGGCGAGTCTCGCCATCTCTGGTAATAGGAGTTTCCACGCCCTAGGATTGAACAGGGTCGGAATCCGCCGCCGGAGGCGCCAATCATGAAGTCCGCAGACACAGAGAGCGCAACGAAGGCGTTGCCATCGTCGCAGCCATTCGAATGCCCGGCCTGCGAGGGAACAAACGCCGTTCCGTGGCTGAATCCCCGCACGGGGCAGTCGACGCCCTTCAGGGGCCAGGTGTTCGTTCGCTGCGAGGATTGCGGCGAGCGATATCTTGTGGACGCCGCCGCGGCGATGGTTCGCTTTCCTGAGTATGGGATGCTGACGCCGCGGAAGTGTACCGGCTGCGGCGTCGCGCTGCCGGAAGGTCGCATCGATTCTCAATGCCACGCTTGCGGCGCGCCCCTCGCCGCCGACATCAGCGCCACCAACCGGCGCTACGAACGCAAGTTCCGCGACAGGATCATCGTGGCGCCCATCTGCCTCGTGTTGGTGTTGCTGACAGCGCTTTTCATGTGGCTCTTCCCCGCGTTCGACAGCCTGCGCCCGCTCATGAGCATGTTCGGCGCGACGTTTGTGATCGCCGGTATCGAGGGGCTGTTGCGCGGCCAGGCCATCAAGGGCAACATCTTCGCATCGCGCCCGCCCAGCGGTTGGCAGGCCGTCGTCAGGAACATCGGCCTGATTCTCGCCGGCGCCACCATCATCGCCGCGGTCGCGCTGGGCTATGTCGAAGCCGGTCCCAATCCGTGGTAAGGTCTGGTTGGCGCGCGACAATTGCCATTTGGTGATTTGGTGATTTTGTGATTTGGCGATCTGCAGGACCAGTGGGCAAAGCCCACCCTGCAATCTGGCCGCTGCTCTGAAAATAGACTCGTAGGGCGGGTTTAACCCGCCACGTAATCCGCCCCGTGATGCCCACAATTCAGAGCCGCCGTGTCCCCGCGGCGACGTAAGGCGTGCGGCGCATTCTTCAAATTCGCCACGCTGAGGACAGCGAGGCTCTGAATTTCCGCTGGGACGAGATTCCCTTCTCGTCCCTGGCCCCGCAGGAATCCCTTCCCGCAAAACAAACCCGTTGCGCAATTTGTGAATTGGCGATTTGCGATTTGTGATGGTTCGCAATCCGGCGCCGCGAGTCATCGCGCGGGGACCGAACCGCGACCGCAAGGGAGGGGGCCGGCGCAGCCCGACATGACGGTCGTAGCGCGATCCACAGCGAGGCGCCGGGAGACAATCGCCATTTGGTAATTTCGTGATTTGCGATTAGGTGATCTGCAGGACTAGTGGGCAAAGCCCACACTGCAATCTGGCCGCCGCCCTGAAAACAGACTTCGTAGGGCGGGTTTGACCCGCCACTTGATCCGCCCCGTGATGCTCACAATTCAGAGCCGCCGCGTCCCCGCGGCGACGTATGGCCTGCGGCGCCCTGGGGTAAGTGGACATGGCCGCAATGTCTCCTTGGTTGACGGTTCTCTGACGGCGAATGCCAGATGAATGTCGCTCCAACGGTTGAAGCGAGCCGTTTGGGTTTGGAGAAGTGTTTCGCCGGCGCCAGCCGGCGGCTTGGGGATCAGTTGCTGGTGGCGTGCGGATGTCAAGCGTTGGGGTCAGGATTTCCCGACAATCGACGGTCGAAGGTCGTCAAGAAATTCCTCGCATTCCTTCTTTCGTGATTCGACGTCAGGGCACTCCAGAATTGCACGCCGCACCAAATCGAAAATGTCACTCACAAGCTGTTCCTCAGGCAATGTGGGCTCAATCCCTGAAATAACCTGGAAGTAACCGTCGTTGTTCTTTACGACTCGAAAGTAGCCGGATTGCTTGTCGTCGGAGACGAGGACCAGGATTGCCTCGAACCGGGGAGTGTCAAGCGAGAAACCAGCGAATTCGCGCTCGAGACGCTCAAAGCGGCCCTTAATTCGTAAGAGGGACTTTTCCAGCAATCGGTCCTTGGGAGCAAATGTGATTTCCAGATCCATCGTGGTGTTCTTCCTGATTGCGTAATGGCCGCGCTGCGGTTCGTGGGTTAAGCAACATTCGACCTCATCCGGCAATCATGTGGAACTGGCGTCCACACGTCCAGCCGACGCATCCGTGAGGCAATCGGGGCATCGTTGAAGGGGCGACTGACTATTGGACGAGTTGCAGGCTGGTACGAGAATCCCTTCTCGTACCCACTCCCCGGCGGGAATCCACTCCCGCAACGCCGAGTCTCCCGGCAACGCCGAGCCACGCCGCAATCCTCAGCGGTTGTCCCGCCGCCGGTCTGCATCCGCGAATGTCAAGGGGGCGGCCGCCCCCTTAACGATCCCCCGCTGATGGCGAGAGCGGGCGGTTTTTTGCGTCATGCGTCGATGCGGCCTTGGCGGCGACATGGCTCGAACGACCGCGCAGCGTTCGTTGCGATGGCGGACAAGCTGGCCGGTCGCGCGCTAGACGGGCCACGGGCGCCAGCCGCCCACGATCCGTGTTCGCAGTTCGGATCGTGCGCCCCTATGTGCCCTCACGCTGGCCCTGGCTTCTGAACTGCAGAAGGTCGAAAATTGGCTCGACATACACGTCAAAAGGCGCGCCCAGTTCAACCAGCGTATACCGCGTCAACGCTACCGTCACAACCCTGTCCGAGGCGGCGCGCACGACGAATGCGAAGCGGACGCCGTTCAGTTTGTCCACGCCGACGCACCGCATCTCATACTGGCCAGTACCTTCGTTGCTGCGTGGCGTCGAGTGCTCGGCCTGTCCTGACGAAAGCTGGCTGACCGCGCGAAGCCGCGCATTGGTAAGGTCGTGAACGACAAGCCGTCGCTTTGTCGCGTCCAGGGGCTCGCCGGGCAGGATCACGGTAACGATCAACTGCTCGGGCAGCGTCTGGTTTCGAAATTCGTACTCGAGGTCTTTCGTTGGCGGCACAGCCGTCCACTCGAACGGCGCGTGCAGGAGAAAATGCTCGCGTTCGATGCGAGTGGTTCCGTGGGGTGAGGGCGGAGCGATCGGTGCTGAGGCGCGCACCAAAGATTCGTCCGGCGGCGATGGCTGTCTCTTCTTCAGGAAGTCAAAGAGGCCCATGAATCACTCCCGATTGGCGTCATGAAACCTGACCGAGCAGGAAAGGGGGCATCAAACTCTCAGGTGCGCCCCCGAGTCTGCTGCAAGAATAGCAGAGTGGCTGTTTGTCCGCCATTAGCAGGCAGGTCCACTCGGCCGGTGAAGGCGCCTCATTTGAAATATGGGTCCGATCGATTTGACCACTCGTCGTGGAGAAAGTCATCGTTGATTTCATCCACATTGTCAGGCAGGTCTTCGGACGCGACTAATGACACTCCCTTCCAGCTGAGATCCTTGCCCTCAATGCCGTCGAAAATACAAAGGACACGAAAGAAGAACCCCTCTAGCCCGGATATTTCATCAGGATAGCGGGAAAGGCGCATAGAGAAGGCCTCTTTGCTCTGTAGACTGGGTGTTTGTCTAGAACATTCAGCACAAAGCAAGGAGGCCTTTTGTGATGACGGAGTGTAATTC
>Ga0209607_1002391_pt1 | contig 14957 bp, 17 predicted proteins | sample AD_UKC117_MetaG_FD_184413 | JGI IMG/M metagenome (GOLD analysis project Ga0209607, IMG submission 184413) | Active sludge microbial communities of municipal wastewater-treating anaerobic digesters from Hong Kong - AD_UKC117_MetaG (SPAdes)... | ecosystem: Engineered > Bioreactor > Anaerobic >... | reverse complement strand
CGACGGAGTCATGACGCCGGCCACGGTCCGGGGAACCGATTTTGGAACGGTGCAGGTCGAGGGCCACACACTGGCTTTCGAGGTGCAACCGAGATTCGACGACGACGCCCATGGTGCCGATGCCGCCGGACCGACCACGCCGGTGCCCGGCACCGTGACAGAGGTTCGGGTCAGCGAAGGGGACGAGGTCGCAGCCGGGCAGATCCTGGTTGTGCTGGAGGCGATGAAGATGGAACACACCATCACCGCGGACACCGCGGGGATCGTTGCTGACGTGCATGTGCGAGTCGGGCAGTCCGTCGATGCCCACCAAGTCGTCGTCACCGTGGAGGAGATGGCATGAAACGCCCCGTCCGCATCGCGAACTGTTCGGGCTTCTTCGGCGACCGGCTGGCAGCGGCCCAGGAGATGGTTGAGGGCGGTCCCATCGACGTGCTCACCGGTGACTGGCTGGCCGAACTCACGATGTTGCTGCTAGCCCGGCAGAAGATGAAACACGGCACCGGCTATGCGCGGACATTTCACCAGCAGATGGAACAGGTTCTACCCACGGTCTTGGACAAGGGGATCAAGGTCGTCAGCAACGCCGGCGGCCTGGATCCGGTGGCCAGCGCCCAAGCCATCCGGGAGATGGCTGCGGACAAAGGCCTGACAGTAAAGGTCGCGTCCGTCAGCGGCGACGACCTGCTGCCCCGGTTCGCGCAGGTCGGCGGGCAGTGGAAGAACCTGGACACCGGGGAACCCTTCACCGGACATCCCTTGAGTGCCAACGCCTACCTCGGCGCCCGCGGCATCGTTGCGGCACTGCAGGCGGGCGCGGATGTGGTCGTCACCGGCCGCGTGACCGACGCGGCCCTGGCGATCGGCCCGGCCGCTTGGTGGCACGACTGGGACCTGGACAGCACGCAGGACCTCGACGCCCTGGCCGGCTCACTGGTTGCCGGCCACGTGATCGAGTGCGGCGCCCAGGCCACGGGCGGGAACTACGCGTTCTTCCGCGAGGTGCCAGGTCTGGAACACGTCGGCTTCCCGATCGCGGAGGTGGCCGCCGACGGCACCAGTGTCATCACCAAACACTCCGGCACCGGCGGCATGGTCTCCCCCGGCACCGTGACGGCGCAGTTGTTGTACGAGGTGGGCGACGAGCACTACCTCAACCCCGATGTGACTGCCCGATTCGACACCATCGAGATCGACCAGGTCGGCAAGGACCGGGTGCGTCTGAGCGGCGTCCGCGGCGAGAGTGCGCCGGAAACCCTGAAGGTCGCGATCAACTACCTTGGTGGGTTCCGCAACTCCATGACCCTGGTACTGACGGGGTCGGACGCCGCGGAGAAGGCAGATGTCGCCATCCGGACCATTTGTGGCGTGAGCCTGGCCGAGGCGAAGGTACTGACCCCGGCCGAACTCGGTGCGCGCAGCCGCCTTGACGTGCGGGAGCTGACGGCGACGTTCAGCCCACCGGCCAGCGACGATCCTCGCCATGTCAGTGAGGCGCAGGGCAGGTTGGTCATCACCGCCAAGGACGACGACCCGAAGAAGGTCGGCAAAGCGTTCACCCGCCCGGCGGTCGAGTCGGCCCTCGCGTCCTATCCGGGCATGTTCCCCACAGCACCGCCCGCCGACGGCTCCCCCTATGGCGTCTACTGGCCCTCGACCATCGCGATCGAGGACGTGCCGGTCACCGTCGAGGTGGACGGCGTGCAGGTGGCGCAGGTTGCCGCGGGAAAACCGATCCCGGCGGACCCCATCGCAAAAGCCATGCTGCCGTCCCCGCCACAGGAATCGATCATCGCTGGACCCTTCGCCCACCGCCGGCTCGGGACGTTCGTGGGGGCGCGCAGCGGCGACAAGGGCGGCAACGCCAACGTCGGCTTCTGGGTCCGCCACCCCGCCGAGGACGCAGCCGTGGCTCTTGCCTGGATGGAAGCCGATGCTCTGACCGCGCCCGAGGTTGATGCGAACCACGACACCGAGCAGGTGTGGGCCGCGGACATCGACCTGGACGTCGATGCCGAAGCCGTGCAACTGGCCGACGCCCGCTACGAGTGGTTGTGCGACTTCCTGACCCGCGAACGGCTGGCTGAACTCCTGCCAGAGGCAGCGACACTGCCGGTGGAGATCCACTACTTCCCACCGCTGCGCGCCATCAACGTCGTGATCAAGGGCTTGCTTGGCCGGGGTGTCTCGGAGACGACCCGCAGCGACCCGCAGGCGAAGGGCTTGGCCGAGCAGCTGCGTGCGACCTGGGTCGACCTCCCGGAGCAACTGCTGTGACACCGCGCACCGAACGCGGACGCCGGACCCGGGCGGCTCTGCTGGACGCCGCGCGGGAGGCCTTCGAAGAGCGTGGCTTCGACGACTGCCGGATGAACGACATCGCCGACGCCGCCGGGGTGTCCCACGGGACGGTCTACACGTACTTCGAGTCCAAGGAAGAGATCCTCGGACAGGTCATCGATGAGTTGCTGGTGGAACTGCGCGACGACTTGCGCACGTCGGTCAAGGATCCGATGGCGCGCATCGAGGAGGCCAACCGCCGCTACTTGCAGGCCTACCGTGACAACTCGCGACTGCTGCGGGTCATCGAACAGGCCGCGGTGACCAACCCCGAACTGGGTCATCGGCTTGACGAGTTCCGCCAGCGTTACCACGCACGGGTGAGCACGGCTCTGCGCCGGCTGCAGGAGCAGGAGCGGGTCACGACCGACCTTGCCCCGGACGTCGCGGCCACGGCTCTGTGCGCGATGGTTGAAGGTTTCTCGCGCTATTGGCAACGACCCCTGACCGACGACATCAACCGGACCCTGACCAGCCTGTGGGTGAACGCCCTGGGCCTACGAGATGAGGTGGCATGAAACTCAGCGAAGAGCACGAGCAGTTCCGCAAGGCAGTGCGGCAGGTCGTGGAGAACGACATCAACCCGCACGTGGACCAGTGGGAGGACGCGAAGATCTTCCCGGCCAAACAGGTCTTCACCAAGCTGGCGCAGATCGGTGCACTGGGCCTTGAGTACGACCCGGAGTTCGGCGGGCAGGGCGCCGACCACAGTTACACGCTGGTACTCGGTGAGGAACTCGGCCGCATCGACTGCGCCGGTGTTCCTATGGCCATCGCGGTGCAGGTCGGCATGGCCACCCCGGCGCTGGCCCGCTTCGGAACCTCGGAGCTGAAGAAGGCCTACCTGGAACCCGCGATGCGCGGCGAGATGGTCGCGGCGATCGGAGTCAGCGAACCCGACGCCGGTTCCGACGTCGCGGGAATCCGGACCAAGGCCGTCCGTGACGGCGACGACTGGGTGATCACCGGGCGCAAGATGTGGATCACTAACGGCACGCAGGCCGACTGGATCTGCCTGCTGGCGCGCACCTCCGACGAGGGGGGTTATGCCGGGATGTCGCAGATCCTGGTCCCGACCGCAACGCCCGGGTTCAGCGTCGGGCGCAAGATCGAGAAGATGGGCAACTGGTCCAGCGACACCGCCGAGCTCGTGTTCGACGAGGTCCGCGTGCCCGTGAGCAACACGATCGGCGAGGTCGGCCGCGGCTTCCAGCAGCAGATGGCGCAGTTCCAGGATGAGCGGCTGATCGGCGCCTACATGGCCGTCGCGAGCATGCGCAAGGCGCTGGACAAGACCAAGGACTACCTGCAGCAGCGCGACGCCTTCGGCAAGCCGTTGCTGGCCAACCAGTACCTGCAGTACCGGCTCGCGGAACTGTACGCCGACGTCGACGTGCTGGAGGCTTTCTGCCGCACGTGTGCGCAGACCTACCTCGACGGCGGGGACGTGACGCGGATGGCGACGGTCGCGAAGCTGAAGGCCGGGCGCGTGCAGCGCGAGGTCGCCGACGCCTGCGTGCAGTTCCACGGCGGCATGGGTTACGCCGAGGAGATGTGGCCTGCTCGATACTTCCGCGACACCCGGCTCACCTCCATCGGCGGGGGTGCCGACGAGGTCATGCTGCGGGTCATCGCGCTGCTCGAGGGGATGGGCAAGAAGTGAGGTACGAGGTCGCCGACGGGGTTGCGACGCTGACGCTGGACAAACCTGACGCGCGTAACGTCCTCGATGCCGAGACCATGACGTCGCTGGTCGAGGGACTCGCCGCGGCAGCCAACGACCCGGACGTCCGCGTAGTGGTGCTGGCTGCAGAAGGCCGGGCATTCTGTGCCGGCGCGGATTTGAAGGGGGCGTCGTCGGCAGATCAGGAGTCCTTCACCGCTCAGGGCCCGGGCGCTCTGGTGGCGGTGCTCGAAGGCATCCTGGACTGCCCCAAACCCACCATCGCGCGGGTGCAGGGCCACGTTGCCGGTGGCGGCAACGGACTGGTCGCCGCGTGCGACTTCGCGGTCGCGTCGCAGGACGTGCATTTCGCTTTCTCCGAGGTGCGGGTCGGGGTGGCGCCGGCGGTGATCTCGGTGGTGTGCCTGGAACGGATGAACCGCCGCGACGGGATCGAGTTGTTGCTGCTGGGTGAACGGGTTCCTGCCGCCCGCGTTGCGCAGGCCGGTCTGATCAACAAGGCTGTCCCCGCGGATGAGCTGGATTCTGCGGTGGCCGGATACGTCGAAGCCCTGAGCAAGGGCGGTCCGCAGGCGCTGGCAGCCACTAAGGACCTCTTGCGCAAGGTCCCCGGCATGCCACGTGCGGAAGCCTTCGGGTGGACCGCGCAGATGTCAGCCAGGCTGTTCAACAGCGACGAGGCGAGGGCGGGGATGATGGCGTTCCTGAGCAAACAGCCTGCGCCGTGGGTGGCGGACGTCTGATCCTGGCACCGGCCGCACGTCACAATGCCCCTCCTGTGCACAACCCGCCGCCGCTTGTCGGAACCTCTTGAGAGGCTGAGCCCATGAACGATTTCGCTGGCCTCGTCGCCGCTGACATGCCTCGTATCCGGGCCGAGCTCGAAGAGTTGGTGCGTATCCCAGGCTGCGCGTTCCCAGGCTTTCCCGACGCGGACATCCAACGTGCCTGCGACAAGGTCGTCGAGATTCTTACCGACGCGGGCTACGCCTCGGTGCGCAGGCTCGAGATCGAAGGTGGCAAGCCGGCGGTGCTTGCCGAAGCGCCGGGCCCACCCGGATCACCCACCGTGCTGCTGTACGCCCACTACGACGTCCAGCCCGGTGGGGACGAGTCACTGTGGAGCAGTCCGCCGTTCGAACCCACCGAACGTGCGGGGCGGCTCTACGGCCGCGGTGCCGCCGACGACAAGTCCGGGGTCGTCATCCACGCGGCGGTGATGCGCGCGTTCCAGGGCCGACCCCCGTGCACGGTGCGCGTCGTTGTGGAAGGCGAGGAAGAGTGGGGCGGACCCTTCGAGCAGTACCCGCGCTCGCACCCGGAGGTGTTCGCTGCCGATGCGATCGTGGTTGCCGACGTCGGCAACGCTCGCGTCGGTGAGCCGACCTTTACGACGGCGTTGCGGGGAATGGCCGCCGTCACCGTCCATTGCCGCACTCTGCAGGGCGCGGTGCACTCGGGAATGTTCGGCGGCCCCGCGCCTGACGCGCTCATGGCACTCATCGGTCTGCTGGCGACGTTGCGGGATGCCGACGGGGAGACGGCCATTGATGGAATCACAGGATTCGAATGGGACGGCGCACAGTTCGACGAGCAGGATTTCCGGGAACTTGCGGGCGTGGAACCTGATCAGCCCCTGGTGGGACAAGGCACGGTGGCCTCGCGGCTGTTCAGCAAGCCGGTCGTGAATGTGACCGGCCTTGACGCACCGCCGACCCAGGGTGCGATCAATGCGGTGATCCCGCAGGCCACCGCGAGGGTGTCGTTGCGGGTCCCGCCCGGCCAGGATGCGGTGGCCGCGCGGGACGCCTTGGTCCAGCACCTGCAGACCCGTGCGCCATGGGGGATCTCGGTGTCGGTGACACCCGAGGCCGTGGGTCAAGGGGTGCGGGTGGACACCGACGGTCCCGCCTACGCAGCCGCGCGGGCTGCCATGCATGAGGCCTACGGAAAGCCCGCGCAGGAGATCGGTGCGGGTGGTTCGATCCCGCTCATCGACTCGTTACGAGCTGCCGTGCCCGGCGCGGAGATCCTGTTGTTCGGTGCCCAGGACCCGATGGCGCGCATCCATGCGCCCAACGAAAGTGTGGATCTGGCGGAACTGGAGAAGGCGGTTCTGGCGCAGACCCTGTTCCTGCAGAACTTCGGGCTTTCGAAAGATCGATGATCGTCCGATACTTGATGTATGACCACCATCCACGATCGCCTGCCCGAACCGGATGTCGACGTCGTACCGTCGGTGCGGCGATGGGGAACCCTGATGCTGGGGGCCAGTGCGGTCGGCATCGTATCCGGGTCCATCACCGTCATGGACAAGATCGCGCTGTTGAAGGATCCGACTGCGGGCTCCTTCTGCGACATCAGCTCCACCGTCGGGTGTTCGCCGGTCTTGCTGGCCTGGCAGTCCAGCGTGCTCGGCCCGCCCAACGCCCTGCTGGGCGTCATCATGTTCGCGGTCCTGGCCACTGCGGGCGCGGTGGTTGCCACTGGCGGTCGACTCGTGGCCGGCTTCCACAACGCCATGCTCGGGCTGTCCGTCTTCTTCGCACTGTTCCTCACCTGGTACATGTACGAGGTCGCATATTCGGTGGGCTCGCTGTGCCCCTTCTGCACGGTGTGCGCCGCGGCGGTCCTCACGACAATGGTGGGCGCGAACCGACTGGTCGCTGCACACGGTTCGGGCGCGGTGCAGCGTGGGGCGGCAGGTCTGGCCGCAGGCAAGTGGGACGTGCTGATCGCGCTCGGCTGGGGTGCGATCATCGCGGCGATGCTTTTCGCGGGAATCTGGCTGTAGAGGGCGTTTTGGATCAGCCTTTCCAGGGGATGAGCAGCCCGTGAGTCGTCGCGTCATCAGCCTGCTCGTGGCCGCCGTCGTAGTCCTTGTGGGCGGTTACGCGGGGTACACCTACATGTTCGCCACGACCACCTCGTACGCCAACTACTCGGCGCCGGCCTTCGAGGAGGGCGCCAGCGACGACCAGCGCATCCTCGGGCTGCAATCGGACTTGGGCGATGCCGCCGCGGAGATGGCGCAATTGCAGGAGATGGCCGCCAAGGTGCAGTTGGGCAAGATGAAGGTCATGGGCCGGCACCTGCAGCAGGTTTCCGACGAACTCGAGTTGCGCCTGTCCGAGATCGAGGATCCGCAGGCCAAGGCCATGCTCGCCAAGGGAATCAACGGGCTGCGCACGGTCGGGGAGGGCTCCGAGGAACTGGACCGCGACAAGTCGATGCACGGCGTCAACGATGTCTTGGCCGCCTTGGACGCGCTGAGCAATCGCTGAGCAATCGCTGAACTGTGCACTTTCGATGCACAACATCACTGCCCGGCGCGAGAGTTCGTCGATCACGTCCGCTGTGCCAGTAACGTCCGCACGCTCATCGCGAGGTGACCCTGCGAGACTGAACACGTGACGAATGCCCTGGTAGCCCTCGCGATCGTGGTGGGGCTTTTCGGCACGATAGTGCCGATCCTCCCGGGGGCTCTGCTGGTCGCCGGCGCGATCGGAGTCTGGGCGATCCTCACCGGCGGAACCACCGCGTGGGCGGTCGCGATCGGCGCTTTGGCCATCATCGCCGCAGGGCAGTTGCTGAAGTACCTGGTCCCGGGCCGTCAGATGAAGGCCAGTGGCGTCCCGACCTGGGTGCTGTTGATCGGCGCGCTGGCCGGCATCGTCGGGTTCTTCGTCATCCCCATCGTTGGCCTGGTGGTCGGCTTCCTGGCCGGGGTGTTCGTCTCGGAAGCGGTGCGACTGGGCACGGTGAAAGGAGCGTGGCCCACGACGATGCAGGCCATGAAGTCAGCCGGCTGGTCGGTGCTCATCGAATTCGGCTCAGCCCTGCTGGCAGCCGCCCTGTGGGCCGCGTCCCTCGTGCTGGTTCTGTAGCCCCGCATCGTCGTGCCTGGCGCCTTTAGACTGCGGCGCAAGGAGGGGCAAAATGGACATCATCATCCTGGCGCTGCTGCTGACGGCGGTTGTGCTGGTCGTGCGGGGAGTCTCACGAACCTGGGTTGTGGTCACGTGGCTGCTGGCACTGGTACTGATGCTGGGCTTGTTCCGCTACCACGTCACGTCTCCGCTGGATCTGAGCTTCTGATGAAGTCCTTCCCACGACTGCTCTTCTGGGCGATGCATCTGTGGGTCCTCGCCTACAGCGGAGTGATGCTCGGGGCGTTCACGATCCAGTTCGTCGGCGGGGAGTTTCCCTGTCCGCTGTGCATGCTCCAGCGCTACGGCATGATCCTGAGCACCATCGGCGCACTGTGGATCATCATGCAGGCCCGCCGTGGTGAGCTCACCGCGGTTCGCTACGCGCAGGGACTCGGCATGGGGGTGCTCGGTGCCGCGGCCGGGGCGTTGGTGTCGGTGCGCCAGATCCTGCTGCACATCAAACCCGGCGACCCCGGCTACGGCGAACCCGTCCTGGGCATGCACCTGTACACATGGGCGCTGATCACGTTCTACGTCGTGATCCTGTTCGTGGCCGTCGTCAGCATGCTCGCCCCGGTGGGTATCCCCGAAGCGCCCACGCGGGCCGGAGCGCAACGGACCATCTCGACGCTCATCGTCGGCCTGTTCGCCCTGGTCGTGGCGGCAAACGTGATCGCCATCATCTTCCTCGAGGGCTTCGCCTGGGTCCTGCCGGACGACCCGACGGGCTACAACCTGCTGGACCAGCTCGGTCTATAGGCCTACAGACGACGGTCGCGCAGCACCGGGAATTCCGCGCGCACACGGTGTGGAAGGTCGGGGTCGAGGTCGGCGCTGATCACCCCGGCCTGCGTGAGTTCGGCAGTGACCTCACCCCAGGGGTCGACGATGACCGAATGGCCGCCCATGACCATGTCATTGCTGACGCCGGCGGAGTTCGCGCCCACGACCCACAGCTGATTCTCGGTCGCACGCGCTGCGGCCAACAAGCTCCACTTCGTGATGCGCACCTGCGGCCAGCCCGTGGGGATGAGGACCGCGGTGGCACCGGCATCGGTGAGCGCCCGGAACATCTCGGGAAAGCGCAGGTCGTAGCAGGTGGCCAGTCCGGTCACGCCCAACGGAGTCTGCACGGTCACCACGTCCTTGCCGGCTGACAAGGTCACCGCCTCGCCGGTGTCGAATCCGAAAAGGTGGATCTTGCGGTAGGTGGCCAGCACTTCGCCGTCCGGGCCGAAGACCACCGAGGTGTTGTACAGGTCATCGCCGTCGCGTTCCAGGAACGAGCCAGCGTGCAGAACGCGGCCAGGTGCGAGGTCGGACATGTGCCGGCACCACGTTTCCAGCGGGACCGCCGCGTCCAGGTTCTCGGCGACCGCGAACGGGCCGATCTCCCACAGTTCAGGCAGCAGAATGAGGTCGGCGTCGATGTCCGCCACCATCTGGCGCACTCGGTGGCGTCGGGTTGCCGCGCTCTCTTCGTCTGAGAGGTTCAGCTGCACTGCTGCCACGCGCGTCATGGGACCAGGCTACTGATCGGTGCGGGAGGGGCGGGCGTTCTGCCAGCCGGAGGCCATCAGCCCGACGATCAAGGCGACGACAACAACGAGGTACAACTGCCCGAGCAGGGCCTCCGTGGTGGCAAGCAGCTCCCCGAAGTTGTTCAGCGGGACGAGGTCCCCGTAGCCCAGTGTGGTAACCGTCGTGAGGCTGAAAAACATGAATTCGGGTCCCGGCCGGGGGCTTCCGAAGAAGGGTGCGCTGGTCAGGCCGTCCACGACCAGGAAGGCGTAGTAGAACGACAGCGGGATGAACAAGTAGGCGGTGATGGCGCCGAGCAGCGTCGATGCCGTGACCCGTCGATGGCGTAGCAGTCGATGGATGACGAAGAAGAACGACAGCACCGAGAGCGCCAGCGCCCAGCGGGATGGTGGCCATGTTCGCCAATCCGAGCGGTCGGTCGGAGACGATCCGCAGACCGACAGCCAGGATATGTGCGGACAAGGAGATCAAGATGGTGATCCAGATCCCGATGCGCCAGTGACGGTTGACGCCGGAGGCTTGCATCGCAAGGACCAGCATCGCGGAGGCCACCAGCACGGCCACCAGGTTGCCCAGTTCCGGGCCCAGCCCCGAGTACTCGTCCTGCACATTGACCAGGGACTGGGCCGCGATGCTCCCGTACGTCAAGAAGAGCAGCCACCCGAACTTGTCGAGGTATCGGGAGTTCGGCGCGGGGTCGAACATGAAACGTCGCAACGGCGCCTGTGGGGATCCGGGAGCACTCGTCACAGCGCCATGCTGCCAGAGGGACGAGTCCCGGCGCTGCGCCGTGGCGGACTACATTGGCGTGCATGCATGCACTCGTGGCCGCCTGGTGCGACGCCATCGAATCTTTCGAGTCGACCGTGTCCGAACTGCCCGACGAGGCCTTCACGCAGCAATCGCTGTTGCCCGGATGGACCATCGGGGACATCGTCGCCCACGTCGTGGCCTTGGAGGTCGAACTCGGCGGGGAGGGTCTGCCCGCCCACGAGCCGGACTGGGACGCACTGCCACACGCCGACGATCTGTTCTCCCGCTACACCGAGATCGGGGTGGATTTCCGCCGGGGCCGCAGCCCAGCGCAGCTGCGGACGGAACTGGCCGACGCTGCCCGGATTCGCACCGAACAACTTGTCGAGGGTCCGCAGGACATGGACCACATGGTGACGGGACCAGGCGGGATCGAGCGAACTCTGGGACGGGTACTGGGCATGCGCACGTTCGACGTATTCCTGCATGGACTCGATGTTCGTGACGCCGCCGGCATGCCGCCACCGGTACTTGGTGCCGCCGCCCGTGCCACTGCCGATCAGATGGCTGGCGGACTCGGATTCGTGTGGGTCAAGAAGGCCGGCGCGCAGTCCGGTGATGTTTTGCACTTCGTGGTACCCGAGTGGATTGACGCCTGGATCGGGGTCGGGCAGGACGGCCGCGGGCGCTCGGTGGAACCCGGCGAGGCGACAACCACGGTCACGATGGCACCGATGAACTACCTGAGGCTGGGATCCGGGCGACGAGGCGATCCTGCCGAAGTCGATGTGCAGGGTCGCCGCGATCTCGGGCAGGCTGTGGTGGCCGGACTCAACGTCGCACCGTGACCGCTACCCCGCCATTCCCACTGCGGGGTCGTGCAGGAATTGCGCCACTTCGCTGAGGACCTGGGAACCGAGCTGACCGTCGACGCAGCGGTGATCGAAGGACAGTGTCAGCGTCACCACTGGTCTGACCGCGATCTGCCCGTTCACCACCCACGGACGCTCCACGACCCGGCCCAAGCACAGGATCGCCACCTGTCCCGGCGGGAGGATGGGGGTGCCGCCATCGACACCGAAGACGCCCACGTTCGTCAACGAGATGGTGCTTCCGGTCAAGTCGGCGGGCGGCAAGGTGCCTGCTCGAGCGGCCTCAGTGGTGGTGCCGATGGCGCCGGCCAGTTGCACCAGCGACATCGTGTTGACGTTTGCAACCCGCGGGACCAACAGGCCGCGTTCGGTCGCGACCGCCAGCCCGAGGTGGACCGCGGGATGCACCAGGATCACTTCGGCCTCGGCGTCGAAGGTGGCATTGACCCGGGGGTGCTTGACCGCGGCCGTCACCAGGGCGTGCGCGGCGAGGACCGTTGGCGACCACTTGTGATCCGGGTGTCTTTCGCGCAACCGGTCCAGTAGCCGCAGAGATTCGCCGACCTCCACATCCAGCCACTCGGTGACGTGCGGAGCGCTGAAGGCCGAGTCCACCATCGCCTTGGCCATGGAGCGCATCACGCCGCGTACCGGGATGATCTGCTCGGAGCCCGTCGGGGCACTCTGCCGCTGGGCCGCGGCCCGTTCGACATCTGCACGGGTGATCACCGCGCCTGGCCCCGTCGGATCCACAGCGGCGAGATCGATGCCGAGCTCCTTGGCCAGTTTGCGCACCGGCGGCTTCGTACGCGGCCGCGGCTGCTCGGTGGTCAGGCGTTCTTCAGTGGACCGAGCGACCTCATAGCCGCCATGCCGCACCGGTTTCGTCTCGGCGCCCGGCGGTCCGGCCTCCGGGCTCTGCGTGCCCTGGGGGGTGGTGGGGCGACGCCGCCTGCGCACCGGTTTCTCGTTGCTCGTGCCGTAGCCGACCAGGACGGGCTCTCGGGCAGGGGGTTCATCAGCGGTCTCGACGCTGATCAGGTCCCCGCCCACCGGCACGATCTCCCCGGTCGTGGCGTGTAGCTGGGCCACGGTCCCCTCGAAGGGGCAGGGCAACTCGACCAGGGCTTTGGCCGTCTCGATCTCGCACACGATCTGGTTGACGTCGACCTGCTCGCCGGGTTCGACGAACCATCGCACGATCTCCGCCTCGGTCAGCCCCTCACCAACGTCAGGCATCCGGAAGGTCTGCATCACATCCCCCTAACGGTGTCCACGGCATCCAGGATGCGATCGACGTCAGGCAGGTAGTGGTGTTCGAGTTTGGACGGCGGGTAGGGAGCGTGTGGCGCACCGACCCGCAGCACCGGCGCTTCCAGACTGAAGAAGCACTTCTCGCTGATGCGCGATGCAATTTCCGCGCCCAGTCCGCCGAAGACTGGCGCCTCGTGGACCACGATCGCCCGGCCTGTGCGAGCCACCGAGTCGAACACCGGCCCCAGGTCCAGCGGGGAGAGGCTGCGCAGGTCGATGACCTCCAAGGACAGACCATCCTCCTCGTGTGCGAGGCCGGCGACTTCCAGACAGGTGCGCACCATCGGCCCGTAACACACAACCGTCACGTCGCCGCCGGCACGGACCACCCGCGACTGGAACAGGCCCTCGCCGACGTCTCCCAACTCGGCCTTGTCCCAATAGCGCCGCTTGGGTTCGAGGAAGATGACCGGGTCATCGCAGGTGATCGCCTGGCGCAGCATCTGGTAGCCGTCGCGGGCATGTGAGCAGGTGACGATCCGCAGACCCGCGGTGTGTGCGAAGTAGGCCTCGGGTGACTCGCTGTGGTGCTCCACCGCGCCGATGCCGCCGCCGTACGGAATCCGGATGGTCACCGGCAGTCGCGTGGCCCCGTCGGAACGTGCATGCATTTTGGCCAGCTGGGTGGTGATCTGGTCGAACGCCGGGAACACGAAGCCGTCGAACTGGATCTCACAGACCGGACGGTATCCGCGCATCGCCAGGCCGATGGCCGCGCCGACGATGCCGCTCTCGGACAGCGGCGTGTCGATCACGCGGGCGTCTGTGTGTTTGGCATGCAGCCCCTCGGTCACCCGGAAGACCCCTCCGAGACGGCCTACGTCCTCGCCCATCACGAGCACCTTGGGGTCGTCGTCCATGGCGTCGTGCAAAGCCTGGTTCAGCGCGGCCGCCAGTGTTACGGGTTCACCCATGGTCTGCCCCCAGATACTCGCGCCACCATCGCTGCTCTTGTTGAACCAGGTCCTGAGGTTCGGCGTAGACGTGGGCGAACATCGCGTCGGGGGCTGGATCGGGCAGGTCGCGGCATGCCTGACGCAGGCGGGCGGCCATGTCGTCGGCCTGCTGGTCGACCTCGTCCATGAAGGCCCGGTCGCCGGCGCCGGTGCGCAGCAAGTAGGCCCGCACGCGTTCGATCGGGTCCTTCAACCGCCACTGCTCCAACTCGGTCTCCACCCGGTAGCGGGTCGGGTCGTCGGAGGTCGTGTGAGCGCCCATCCGGTAGGTGTACGCCTCGATCAGACTCGGTCCGTCGCCGCGACGGGCTCGGTCGAGGGCAGCGCGGGTGATCGCCAGCACCGCCAGGACGTCGTTGCCATCGACGCGCAGGCCGGGGAACCCGAAACCCTCCGCGCGCCGGTACAACGGGATGCGGGTCTGTCGGCTCAACGGCTGGGAGATGGCCCACTGATTGTTCTGACAGAAGAAAACGACGGGCGCGTTGTTGACCGCTGCCCACACAAAGGCCTCGTTGACATCGCCTTGACTGGACGCGCCGTCGCCGAAGAAGGAGATGACACCGCTGCCGGGAGGGCTGTCCAGGCCAGCGTCGCGTTGTACCCCCATGGCGTAACCCACGGCGTGCAGCGTCTGGTCCCCGATGACGATCGTTGGCAGCGCGAACCCGTGGTCGGCGGGGTCGTAGCCGCCGTTGGTCACCCCGCGGAACAGCGCCAGCAGGCTGACCGGATCGACTCCGCGGGTCCACGCGACCCCGTGTTCGCGGTATGTGGGAAAGGCGTAGTCGTCCGGACGTAGGGCTCGGCCGGCGCCGATCTGCGCGGCTTCTTGGCCCAGCAGCGGTGGCCACAGTCCCAGTTCGCCCTGGCGCTGCAGGGCGTGGGCCTCTGTATCGAGACGCCGGACGAGGACCATATCGCGGTACAGACCGCGCAGTTCCTCGCCCGAGATGTCCACGTCGTAGTCCGGATGGTGCAGTCGCTGCCCTTCGGGGGTGAGCAGTTGCAGCAATTCAGACATGGTCTGAGACTTTCAGATCGGCGCACCGGCCGGGATCGGCTGGATGGACAATTGGTTACCCGCCGCTGTGAGGGTTATGCGGCCGTTCGGGGTCAGAGTCTGCTTGCGGTGCGGTAGGCACGCTCGTTCAGCGCGCGTTGTCCACAGATTGGCTTGGATGCGAAAACTTGTCTCACCCTCGTACTAGCGTTCGATGTGAGGGGAGGCGGTCATGGCGGTCATAGTCACAGATCCGGACGTTGCGTTGGATGGTCTGTGTTCCCGGGTGGACCGGTTGTTGGGGATGGACCCGGCCGAATGGTCCCTCGGCCAGCTGGAACGCGCGGTGCAGAACGTGCGCACCGCCCGCGTGCGTATCCCCAGGGTTGCTGGGTCGGCGTGCTTGTCCACAGATCTTTTCGCTGGCGACAACGTGTCGCACCCTCGTACTAGCGTTCGAGGTGAGGGGAGGTAGTCATGGCGGTCACAGTCACAGATCCGGACGTTGCGTTGGATGGGCTGCGTTCCCGGGTGGACCGGTTGTTGGGGATGGACCCGGCC
>Ga0209607_1002388_pt1 | contig 14975 bp, 10 predicted proteins | sample AD_UKC117_MetaG_FD_184413 | JGI IMG/M metagenome (GOLD analysis project Ga0209607, IMG submission 184413) | Active sludge microbial communities of municipal wastewater-treating anaerobic digesters from Hong Kong - AD_UKC117_MetaG (SPAdes)... | ecosystem: Engineered > Bioreactor > Anaerobic >... | reverse complement strand
ATGAAGGTCGCGATGCTCGGGGTCGATCGGGAGTTGACCGCTTCCGGCGCCCGCTCCCGGATGCTTCTCCAGGTGCATGACGAACTCGTGCTGGAGGTGGCGTCGGGGGAGCGCGAAGATCTTGAGGCCTTGGTCCGCCGGGAGATGGGATCAGCGGCCCGGATGGACGTCCCTCTCGATGTCAGCGTCGGGGTCGGTCGATCCTGGCATGAGGCCGCTCACTAGGAGGTCGCCGGCACGGTGGCGGCGCATGGCCACGGCCAGGAGTGCTGCCCCGACAATGACGACCAGGCACCCACCTCCGAAGAGTGTCCAGGCCAATTGGGCCGCCGAGTCGTGCCGGGCCAGGGCCACGATCACGATGATTGCCACCGCGACGATCCACAGCAGGAGCCCGAAGCGATGGTCAGCCCGCGCGAGCCGCCAGTAGACGAAGACCTGGGCCAGGGCCCACATCCCCCCGATCGCGGTGAAGAGTGGCACCAGTGGCGCCAGGTGCGCGTAGGACGCCCCGCCCACGAGGATCGCCAGGGGCTCGCGCAGCACGATGGTGAGCACGACCCCGAATGCGACGATCAGGGCGGTTGCCGTGACCGCCAACCCCACGTGACGTGGGCCGCGTCGGGTCGCCATCCGTGAGTAGACCACAGTCACGACAAAGGCCGGTGCCCACAGGGCGGCCTTGCTGAAGATGGTGAGCACGGCGAACTCACCGGCGGCAACCGGGTCGAGGAAATGTCGGGCCAGTGGCGCGTCGAGGCTGGAGACGACGAGCAGGGCCGACGTGGCCGTCATGCCGTGCAGAACAGGACCGTGCCAGCTCTCGCCTCGACGCATTGCCTCGCGGACCGAGCCCCCACCGACAATCCAGAGGGCCACGATGGCCGCCGCTGCGGCGGCGAGCGCGAGTGCACCCATCACCCCGGTCACGCCCCAGCCGGCCACGGCCGCGACCAGACCGGCACACAGGCGGGAGAGACCCACGGTCACGTAGAGGGCGGCGAGTGCCAGGAAGCGATCGGTGCCCTGTAGGTCACCGAGGACGGCATACGTCAGACACGTCGGCCCGACGACGAGCGCGAGCAGCAGGGCTGGCAGCGCACTGTCGAGATGCAGGGCCCACACGATGACGGGTGTGACGCCACAGGTGAGCAGGAACATCGCGAAGCCGACGACCGTGCCGGTGCGCAGCGCCGTGCCTCCGGCAGACGCCTGATCTCGGACGGTCGCCCGTGCCCGCGCGACGCGCCGCGCGACCACGAGTTGGAGAGCCAACGCCGGCACGGCTCCGATCACGGCCAGGTTCGTGAGGGCGACCAGGGCTCCGAGGTTCTCCGGGGACTGGGTCCGGTTGAGGACAAGAAAGAAGCCGTAGCCCAGCAAGTTGGCGGTCATCGTCCCGAGGGAGATCAGCAGCGCCGGCACCGTTCCCGCCCGCAGCGCACGGCGCCATCCGGACATCGAGCGGGCCCGTGGCCTCGGGGTCTTCGCTGACACGGTGACCAACCGTAGGTGAAGGAGGCCACTTCGCCTACCGGGCTACCATGCGCAGGTGCCCGACCCGGTGATGCGTTCGAGCGCGTGGCGTCACCTGTCCGGTCCCGTCGCGATCGGCAGCATGGCTGCGGCGGTCGTCACCGCCGTCCTGTGGCGCGGGTCCTGGGGCAAAGGGCTCTACCTCTATCGCGACTTCGTCGCGGTCCCGGAGCCCGCGCGACCCGACAGTTTGTTGCCCGACACGTATGCCGCGTTGCGGGCTTGGCCGCTCGACGGCGTGATGTGGGCCATGTCGTCCGTCATCCCCACCGGTGTGCAGCAACTCCTGATGCTGCTCGCCATCCCCCTGATCGCCGGTTCCGGGGTCGCGGCCGTGCTTCGGGCGCAGGGTCGCGCGGCGGCCGTGGTCGGTGCGGTCCTTGCCGCGTGGAATCCCTACGTGGCGGAACGATTGCTCCTTGGGCAGCCGCCCACCCTGTTGGCGTATGCCGTGGCGCCGTGGATCGTCGTGGTGGCGCGCTCGACCCTGGCCCCGCGCGCCAGATGGCCGCTTCTCGTGATCGCTGCGCTCCCCGCCGCGGTGACCCCGTGGGGTGGTCTGATCGCCCTCGGGACGGCGGTACTGGCGACCCTCACCCGCGAGGACCGGTCCTGGCGGTCGGTTGCGGCGAGCGGGCTCGTCGGTGTCGGCTGGTGCCTTCCGTGGTTGGTGCCCTCGGTGCTCGCCACCGGCAGGTCGAGCGCGGACCCGGACGGTGCTCGAGCCTTCGCCCTCGCGGACGACACCGGCCTCGGGACGCTGTGGTCGGCCCTGACCGGGGGTGGCGTCTGGTCGTCGACAGCTCGACTCGCGTCCCGGGAGGACGTGCTCTCCATGGCGGCGTCGGGGGTCCTGCTGGTGGCTGCGTTGGCCGGTGCACTCACCCTGCAGGGTCGGAAGCGCTGGGGAGCCGTCGGCCTGCTCTTGGGCCCGGCACTGGTCACCGTGATGCTCTCCGGGCCGCTTGTCGAGGTCGCGGCGGGGGCGCAGGGCCTCCCTGGGGTGGCGCTGTTGCGCGACCAACATCGTGCCTTGGGATTGGCTGCCCTCGCTCAGGCCGTCCTCGTCGGCCACCTGTTGGGTCGGATGCGCATCAGCGGATCCGGGGGGGCCGGGGTGAGCGTGAGTGCCGCCACGGCCGCCCTCGCCCTGACCGTGTCGGCCGCCCCGGATCTGCCAGGTCATCTCACGAGGGCGTATCGCCCCGTGACCTTTCCCTCCGCGTGGGCATCGGTGGTGGCGACGATCAACTCGTCGTCGGATGTGCCGACGACGATGGTCTCGCTGCCATGGCAGCCACTGCGGCTGACCGACTGGGCGGGGGATCGACCCTTCCTCGATCCCACGCCGAGAGCGCTCCGGCCTCAGGTGCTGACCAGTTCCGAATTGCGTGTCGACCGGGACGGGGTGACCGTGGTCGTCGATGACCACCCGGTCGTCGAGGGGCAGGACTGGTCCCGTGGCGAACTGTCCTCCCACGCCCTGGCTGCTCATGGGGTCACCCATGTGGTGACCTGGTTGCGGACTCCCGGGGCCCAACCGAAGGTCGGCTCCGGATGGCGATTGGTCGATCGCACGGACGACTGGGTCGTGTGGGATGTGAGCGGCGCGCGGTGACGCTTGGCTGAGGATGCGCTGATGTTCGCCACGCGGTGACCGACGAGGCGACGTGCATTCCATCGCCGCGACGGCTACCATTCGGTAGGTTCGACCCACTGACGAAGGATCCGCATACTCATGAGCACGACCGCCTCGCAGGACCACGACACCCGTCGCCGCGGCCTGCTGTTCCTCATCGTGAGCCTGCTGGCCGGCGCCTTCATGTCGTGGGCCGCCGCGGCCGCGATCGTGTCGTCGAACGCGCCGTCCGACAGTGCGGCTGTCGAGCAGGGACAGCAGACCCTGATCGCTCCCGGCGAAAAGATCGGTTACTGACGCCGCTCAGTCCGCGTCGTCCGTTCCCGCGACCGGTTGATCACGTCGGACCACGTGTCGAAGCATGGTCTCCCAAGCGGAGATCGTCCGTTCCCAGGTGAAGGCCGCCGAGTGCTCCTTGGCGGCCTTTCCCATGCGTTCACGCTCAGCGGGGGACGCGAGTAGGTGGTCGACGGTGTCGACCATGGCGTCGAGATCATCGACCAGTGCGCCGGTGTGACCGTCCACGATGGACTCCGAGAGCCCGCCCGTGTGGGTGTAGGCCACGGTGGGGGTCCCATGGCTGGCGGCCTCCACCACGCTGAGCCCCCAGCCCTCCTTGACGCTGGGGGCCAGGTGCACCCAACCTGCGGCCAGTTCGAGGTTCTTCACCGTCTCGTCGACATGTCCGAGCAGGTCCACTCGGTGGGACACCCCCAGACGCTCAGCCTCGGAACGAATTTCGTGCGCCCACCATCCATCACCAACGATGTGCAATCGGAGGTCGGGGTGGCGTGGGAGCAGCCTGGCCAGGACCCGGATCGCGTGCTCAACCCGTTTGTGTGGCACCAGGCGTCCCAACACGACCAGGCGGGGCGACTCCGACCGACCTGCAGTCACGGACAGAGGCACGTCCGTTCCGTTGTGAATGACGGCGACATCTGCGGGGTCGACCCCCAGTTCGGCCAGCTCGGACCGCGTCTCCTGTGACACCACGACGTACTGATGACCGCGGTAGAACCGTGGTGCGATCCGCGACTCAATGGTCCAGCCGACCTTGGCCGTGACACGCCCGAAGACAATGGGCCACTGCTCGCGGTGGACGTGGTGCACCAACACGACCACGGGGGAGCGCGTCGCGAGCGGGGCCGCAAAGGGAAGTCCGTTCTGGGTGTCGATGACGGCGTCAAAGGCGCCCTCGGCCGCTTCGACCGCGCGCAGGCGACGCAAGGTCGCGGCATACACACCCAGGCGCCCACCCTGACGGAGAACCCGGTAGCTGGCCCGCATCTCCTCGGCGGCCGAGCCGGGATGTCGTGCGCAGAACATCGAGACGTCGTGCCCGCGGGCCGCGAGGCCAGCGCACACGGTCTCCGCGTACTTCTCGGCTCCGCCTCCTTCGGGGTGTGTAGAGTCACGCCAGTTCAAGAAGGCAATGCGCACGACAGATTCTTTCGTCAGGACCGGAGACGGATGCTACCGCAGGATCAGGCCCCCTCCGCGGTGCCTTCCTTCCGCGCCGATCTGGCCCGATCGCGTCGACTGTTCTCGGTCTTCCTGAAGGAACAGAGCGATCCCGACGCCTTCTATGGCGCCCTCGCGCAGGACTCGGTCGCGATGGTGGCGCAATGGGTCGACCTGCCCGGCTCCCTGATCGTCGACATCGGGGGAGGCCCCGGGTACTTCGCCGCGGCCTTCGAAGCGGCTGGCGCCCGGTATGCCGGCCTCGAGCCCGACGCGGGTGAGTTGGTTGCCCACGGAGCTCCTGGCGGCATTGCGGTCCGTGGGTCCGGGCTTGCGCTCCCCCTGGCCGATGGGTGCGCGGACGTCGCCTTCTCGAGCAACGTTCTCGAACACGTGCCAGATCCGGTGGGCATGGCCGAGGAAATGGTCCGGATCACCCGGCCCGGCGGGCTGGTCGTCCTGTCCTGGACGCCGTGGCTCTCCCCGCACGGTGGCCATGAGACCGGGATGTGGCACTACGTCGGTGGTCGCTTCGCTGCCGATCGGTATGCCGCGCGCATGGGTAGGCGACCGAAGAATGACTTCGAGACCAGCCTGTTCAACTGCCCCGTCGGGCCGATGGTTCGGTGGGCTCGCCGGACCGCGGCCGATGGCCGGACGCAGGTCGTGGACGTCTTCCCGCGGTACCACCCGCAGTGGGCTCACTGGGTGGCTGACGTGCCCGGAGTACGGGAGGTGTTGTCGTGGAACGCCGTGATCGTGCTGCGCGTTGCCGGGAGCTGAGCTCGGACCATCGCCCGCAAGCCCTGCGCGATCGAATGGACTCGGTGGTCGCCAGCGGCTTCCTCGTCGCCTTGGCGCTCGTTCAGGCACCCGGGTGGACCGCAGCCGACACCAAACTCGACCTGGCCGTGAACCCCGGGGGCTTCCTGCGGCGCTCACTCAGCCTTTGGGACCCCAACGGTGCCGCCGGACAACTCCAGAACCAGGCCTACGGGTACCTCTTCCCGATGGGCCCTTTCTTCTGGGTGGGTCACGAGCTGGGTCTGCCTGCATGGGTCGTGCAACGCCTGTGGTGGGCACTCCTGCTTCTCGTGGCATGGCACGGCATGCACCGGCTGTTGGTCCGGCTGGGCGTCGGTGGGCGAGCCTCCCGCCTGATGGCGGCCTTCGCCTACGCCCTGGCACCGCGAATGTTCATGGGGCTCGGAGCCATCAGTTCCGAACTGTGGCCGATGGCGGTCGCCCCGTGGCTCGTCCTGCCTCTCGTGGCCGTCCCGCCCGGTGGGGAGCGCCGAGCTGCGCTGCAGTCTGGAGTCGCCGCCCTCTGTCTCGGTGCGGTCAACGCCGTGGCGTCCTTGGCGGTCCTCATCCTTCCGGCGTGGTGGATCCTGACACGCAGCGGCCGAGTTCGATGGCGTCTCTTGGGTTGGTGGACGTTTTCGGTGGGACTGGCCTGCACTTGGTGGATCGGGCCGCTGCTCCTGCTGAGCCGCTTCAGCCCTCCCTTCCTCGACTGGATCGAAGATGCGCGGGTGACGACCTCGAGCGCCAGCCTGCCGGAGGCATTGCGGGGAACGACCCAGTGGATCGCCTCCCTGGGAGGTCAGAGCAACGCGGTCTGGCCGGCAGGCTGGGCCACGGTCGCCGACCGCAACGCCATTCTCTTCGGCATGGTCCTTGGCGTCATCGCCTTGGTCGGCCTGGCCCATGTCACGGCACCTTGGGCCGGGTTTGCGCGCGGAGCTCTCATTCTCGGCCTGGTCTGTGTGACTGCCGGCCACATCGGTGGGATCTCACCGCCGTGGGCCGGGGCTCTGGCGGACCTCATGGATGGGCCGTTGGCGCCGTTCCGCAACTCCCACAAGTTCGAACCGGTGGTGCGGTTGCCCCTGGCCCTGGGTCTGGCGCATGCCATCCCGGTGACGAGACGTTGGTTGAGCCGGCGCGGGGCACCGTGGCCCCGGATGGCCCTGGTCGTGCCCGCCCTGGCGATTGTCGGCCAGGTCTCCGTTCCTGCGTTCATCGGAGTGATCCAGCGAGGACCTTTCCTCGCGGTTCCGGCAGCATGGCCTGAGGCGGCGGCTTGGCTCGCGGCACATCCCGACGCCGGACGCACACTCGTGTTGCCGGGTGGGAATGCCTCCGCCCGGGTCTGGGGCGAGCCAAAGGACGAACCCCTTCAGCCTTTTGCCCAGACGCCATGGATGGTGCGGGACGGCGTGCCTCTGGGCTCGGCAGGTGCCACCCGGATCCTCGACGAGATCGAGAGTCTCGTGGCGCAGGGACACAGTGGACCTGAGTTGCCCCAGCTTCTGGGTCAACTCGGTGTGACCAGAGTGCTGCTCGCTGGCGACGTGCAGGTGTTCGGTGCTCGCAAGACCCCACCACTGGTCGCACGGGCTGCCTTGGTCGAAGCTGGCGCTCGACCGGTGGCCTCGTTCGGAGGGTTCGTCAATGGTTCGAGCGACCCGACCGTCGTCTGGGACTGGGGCCTGAATCGACCACTGCGGGAGGTGGAGATTCTCGAGATCGACACTGGTGCCTCGATCAAGCCCGAACGCAGTGTGGTCGCGTCCGCGGTGGGTGCTTTCGCCGGCGGCCCGGAGGGGGCGGCACGAGTGAGCACGGCGCCGCTGATCCATGTTTCCGACGTGACCGGCGCCCTGCAGGTCTCCGGGCCCATCCTCACGTCCGACACCCTGCAGAGGCGACAAAACAACTTCAGCTCGGTGACCGACGGATACGGGCCGCTGCTGACTGCCTCCGAGGACTACCCGAGTGCACGACGTGTCCATGACTATTGGCCACCTCCGTTGGACGAGGACCTGGGCTCGCTGACCGACGAACAAACCGTCCGGCTCGACAGCCCACAGGCTAGGGCTGTCGCCTCCTCGTCCCTGGCGCAACCGGCCCTGGGTCAGGGTCGCGAGCTCGACTCCGATGCGTGGCGCGCCTTCGACAGCAGCGGGCTGACGGCTTGGCGGTCCGCCGGGTACGAGCCGGTGGGGGAATGGGTCCAGTTGGATTGGGCCACTCCGTTGACCCTGCCGCGCGAGGTGGAGGTGGTCCTCGATGCCAGTGAGGGTGCGGACGTGGCGGCGGTGTCCGTGCGAACAGAGCGGGGGTCGGTGAGGACTCCGGTCACGGCGCCCGCCTTGGTCAAGGATGCCGACCCTTCCCGCTACACCTTCTTGGTCCAGGTGCCCGCTGGTGCCACCCGCAGTCTGCGGTTGACCATCGAGGCTGTCCGCGACCGTCGCCCCACTGTTCGGGTGCTCGACATCGGGGCCGGGGTGCTGCCGCGCGCCGATCCCTCGGTGAGATTGCCGCTCACAGGCGGCAGCGCCGCAACGATTTCGTTGATGGCGAGTGCCGACGCGCACTCACCCTGTCACGAGTTGTCCAGTGACGTCGTCGCATGTTCACCGGACCGCGAGCGGACGGGGGAAGAGACGGGCTCCCTTCGTCGCGAGTTCACCCTCGACAGGGCCCGCTCCTTCACGGTGTCCGGAACGGCCATCCCACAGGGAGTGGCCGTTGACCGGCTCCTCGAGCGACTCGACGGAGTGAGTGCCGAAGCGTCGAGCAGGTGGTTCGACCTGCCCGCGGTGTCCCCGCAACTCCTCGTCGACGGAGATCCCAAGACCTATTGGGCCGCAGATCCTGCCGAGCGTGCTCCGACTCTCGAGCTGAGCTGGCCCAGTCCACGGCGGGTGGAGGGTCTGCGCATCGAGACGGACCCGGACGTGGGCGGTCGGCGGCCCACCGAGGTCGAAGTCACCGTCGACGGGCAGACGTATCAGCGGGCAGTTCAACGGGATGGCTCCATCGACCTTCCTGTCGTCACCGTCGACAACGTGGCACTTCGCGTGACCGCGACCACGACGCAGGACACCCTGACCGTGGCCGGGCGCAAAGCCATGCCCATCGTCATCGGCGACGTCTCGTTGATCGGGGAGTCCTGGCCGGTCGGTCCCTCCCGGACCACGAAGGTCGGCATCCCATGTGGATTCGGTCCGAGCCTCACCATCCAGGGCAAGGACTACGCCACGACGGTCGAGTCGACCCGAGGGGACCTGGTCGCGGGTCGCCCTGCGACGCTGCGGACGTGCGGCGAGGTGCAGGTGAACTCTGGGCGCGTGGCCGTCCAAGCGCTGTCATCCGGCGAGTTCTCGGTGCGCTCCCTGCTCCTGCAACCCACCATGGCTGCGCCACTCGATCTGGGATCCACGATTGAGGCAACACGATGGGATGCGACCAGCCGCTCCTTGCACCTTGGGGTGGCTGAGCCCGTCGACACCGTGTTCGTGGTCCGTGAGAACGCCAACCTCGGATGGTCCGCCCGGTTGGCTGATCGCACCCTGGAACCGCTCCTCATTGATGGATGGGCCCAAGGTTGGGTGATCCCGGCCGGGATGCAGGGCACCATCGACCTCACGTTCGAACCCCAACAGACCTTCCGGTCGTGTCTGACTGTCGGTGGGCTGGCAGCTGTGGTGCTGCTCGTCCTCGCTGCGGCTTCGTCGAGGTCACGTAGGAACGCGACCCAGGTGGTCCCGGTTCTTGACAGCCGGCCCAACGCGCTGGGCCATGTCCTGGTCGGCACCGGACTGATCATCATGGCGGGTGCCGCGGGCGCCGTGGCTGCCGCCATCGCTTGGGGGACTTTCCGGTGGCGGCGGCTCGCCGTTCCTACCGCGGCCGGGCTCGCTGCTGGCGCCGTCTCATGGACTCTGATCGCGCCATGGCCAGCCTCGGCCGCCACGAACCGGGACTTCGTCTCCGGGATGCTGACCATCACGCTCATCGGCCTGGCCGCCTTCGGGTGCCTTGCCCCTCCGGGCTCCAGTGACCCGGTGGGACCACGCTTGGGCGGGCGCCTCGACGAAGCGCCAACTGAGAGCGGCCAGGACGATGGAGATCGCCAACGTGAGGAGCGTGGTGCTCCAGAATCCCCACGCGAAAATCTCGAGACCGAGGGCGCTGCGCACGCCGAACATGACGGGTAGGTGCCACAGGAAGATTCCGTAACTGATCCTCCCGAGATAACCAAGGACCCGCGACCTCAGGATCGCAGACAGCGACGTTCGAGCCCCGAGGAACGAAGGCGCCAGGAGGAGGGCGGCCACGACGGTGTTGGCCGCGTGCTTGACCGACGCCTGTCCGAACGTCGGCGGGGAGAGGTCATACGGTCCGGCGGTGCGCGTGGTGAGCACCCAGAACATGCATGCGGCCAATCCGTAGAGATGCCAGGGCACAGTGCTCACCCAGCGACCGGCGCGATGCCGGAGGTCAGGGTCGGTCTGGACGACGGCGAAGGCCATCCCGACGACGAACCAGTCGAGGGTGGCGGGAAGGGTTCGGTTCCAGGCATAGCCGGCTGGAAAGGCGTCCAGGCCCACGAGTAGCCGGAAGATCCAGCCCGCGGCGGCGACGCCCAGGAGCAGCAGCAGGTGCCTCCGCCCAGAGTGCGCAGCCGGTCTACGCGCCAGCAGCATGGCCAGCGGCGGCAGCACAAGGTAGAACATCACCTCGGTCGACAAGCTCCAGAGTTGGGCCAATCCGGGGAGGTCCCACTCCAACCGCAGGCTCTGCACCTGCAACAGGTTGGCGATCCAGGGGGTGGCTCCGGCATCCCTGGACTCCGGCACCAACAGCAGTGTGCCGACCAGGACGAGAAGCCAGGCAGGGACAAGTCGGGCAAATCGGCGGACGGCATAGCTGCGGGAGTCGATCGGTGGCCCATTCACCAAGGAGCGTCGCGCCCAAGGGCGGTAGAGGAGAAATCCGCTGAGAACGAAGAAGATCGCCACTCCGATGTCCGCGCGCGCCAAGAAGCCCGGGAGGATGTGGCGGCCGGTCGCCCCTGACAGGAAGCCGACATGGGTCAGCAGGACACCCAGGGCTGCGAGGGCACGCCAGCCCTCCAGTTCGGCCAGGTGGCCCTTGGATCCTGCCCCCTCGTGGCTGGCCGCATCAGTCGGTCCGGCGGTCATGGTGCCGCCCGCACGGTGTCGACCTGAGCGGACGTCACACAGACGCCCGAGACGTTCGGGGTCTCCACCATGATGTCGATCACCCTGACGGCCACGCCGTAGGGGACCAAGGTCTGGATCCGGTGGGGCCCGCGGAGCAGTTCCGAAGGTGTGGTGATCAGCGGTCCGGACGTGTGCCCGTCCCGGGACTCCACCGACACGTTGACCCGGGTGGCATCGCCGACGAGGAGACCGACGACCACGATGGACCCCCGATAGTAGGGGGCGTCTGCGGTGAGTACCAGTCGCGCACGTTGGGTCCTGGCCGGCAGGACCAGGCCGCAGAAGCCCTCGGGCACGGCAGCGGCACCCACGCGCCCGCGGACCACTGGTTTCAGCGTCCCGGCGTCGCTGACCACCGCAGCTTCGCCCTCCAGGGTGTCGCGCAGGGCACCGGGGTTGATCAGGGTGATGAGGGGACCGGTGGTGAAGTCAGGTTCCACCCATCCGGGAATGATCGTGTCGGGCACCGGGGTAGGGAGGACCTGCCCTTGGGTCCGCTCCAGGTCGCCACGCATCGCGGACAGATATCCCGTGACCGGGGTGTTCCGCCAGCGGTGCGTGAACCCGACCCAGCTCACCGCGCAGTTGCCGACAGCGAGAACGGCCAAGCATGCGGCGCCGACCATGGTGACTCGACCCGATGAGCGCTGGCTGGCTGCGCGTCCCGCGCGACCGTCGACGAGGGCACCGATGAGGGCAGCCACGCAGAAGCCGGTCGCGACGACAACATCCGGGAGCAGGCGCAGATCATCCGTAGCGGCCACATTGCTCACGCGAGCCAGGCGCCACACGTAGATCATCACGAGGATGGGGACCGCGTAGGCCGCACCCACCACAAGCACCGGCGCGGCGGTGCGCAGGCCTCCCGGTCGACGAACCACGGCGCCGACAAGCAGAACCGCACTGATCAACGCGACAACGATGAGCCAGCCGGGGGTGTCCGCGAAGGAGTACGGACCGTTGCCCTCGCGCCACTGCACGGGCCCTCCCAGGAGACCGGGCAGCAGGTCGACGCTGAACCAGCGAGCCAGCTTGATGACGGCATCGGAAAGACCGGGCTCTCCGCCTTGGCCCTTGTCGTAGGAACCGCGAAGGTATCCGGCGAGGAAGGCCAGATTGATCAGGACGTGTGGACCAAGGAGAACGAGCAGCCGTGTCCAGGTCGAGCGGGACCGCCATGGCTGCTTGCGCGACGTGACCAGGAGCAGTGCGATGACGACGACGGGCACCACGAGGGCGCGTTCTGAGAAGCCGAGGGCGACCAAGTGGAGCGCGATGGCGACCCAAGTCGGGCGCGTCCGGCCGGCCCGAGCGGCGTCCAGGGTCAGGCTCACGATGAAGAGGACCAGCGCGAGTCCGACCATGGTGGTCAGCGCCTGTCGGAACCAGGCGAACGTCGGGATGACGGACGGAGTGAACAGCGCCCACGAGACCGCCAGAACGCGGGGGGTGGTCGCAGAGAAGACCCGGACGGCAAGCCGCACGCAGGACCAGGCAAACAGTGCGGAGATCGCCGTGGTGATGACCACCGCCGGCCAGTGCTGCAACGGCCAATGGGTCGCCATCACCCAGTCGATCAGCCGCGCGCCGGGTGCCAGGTGAGTGGCATTGCTCTCGATCACGAAGGGCCACAGGGTCCGCCCTGCCGCATAGGCCTGCGCGCGGATGTCGTCGATGTGCAGGTCGCCCGATGCGGCGACGATTGTCACGGCGACGACATGGACCAGGGCGAGACCGATCAGCGTCCGGGGTGTGGAGCCTCGACCGAGTCTCGCGGGCACCGCCTCGCGGAGCGTCGACAGGCGATCCCAGCCGTGAGATGCGTCACGCTCGAGACTCACGCCGTCCTCCAGTCCGATCCCGTGAGGGCTCACAGGTGCCACGAGTGTAGGTCGCGATGACCCCTGGCCCGGTGGGTGGCGGGTTGACGACGCGGTCGAGGGCCGGTGCTGGTGAGACCCTGAGAGAGCTGCGCGAACAGACGCCTACCCACTGGTACGCTTCACCGACTTCACCGTGGAAGGAACGCACATGCGTCGTATTGTCGGGGCTATCCTCGTCGTGCTCGGGGCGCTGCTCCTCGGGCTGGGCCTGCTTGCCAAGCCCTATCTGTACCCCCGTCTCGCGACGGTCCCGCTGGACCAGGACAGCACCTCCATCTCCGAGGGCAAGAACATGTCGGTCCTCTACCCGCACGTCAAGAACGGCGCCGCCGCCATCGACGCCCTCAAGGGCGTCGACGTCAAGAGCACCCGGACCGTCATCGGCATCCCCGGCAAGGTGGCCGAGCAGGATCTGCAGTCCAGCACGGCCTTCTGGCAGACCCAGGTGAAGTCGGAAGCGAACGTCGGGGGCAAGTGGGTTCCCCTCAGCTACAGCGACGAGGGTGTGTCCTTCGACCGCGTGAGCGCTGAGGTGACCAACTGCTGCGGTGACTACAAGTCCGTCGGCGACCTGGACAACCCGAAGAAGACCGAGCAGGTCACCCGCACCGGCCACTACTTCAAGTTCCCCTTCGACACCCAGCAGCAGGACTACGACTGGTGGGACGGCGATCTGGGCAAGGCTGTGCCGATCAAGTTCAAGGAGGTGGCGGACCTCTATGGCACCGACACCTATGTCTTCGAGCAGGTCATCCCGAAGACGCAGACCGCGTCGCGTGAGGTCCCGGCCAGCCTGTTCTCACCGACCGGCACCGGCAACGTCACCGCGAAGGTGATGTACGGCAACACGCGCACCTTGTGGGTCGAGCCCAACACCGGCGTCATCATCAAGGGTCAGGAGAAGGTCGACAAGACCCTCGAGTCCAGTGCCGGAACGGTCGCGATGACGGTGGGCACGATCGGCTACAACGAGGCGACCATTGAGGACAACGCCAAGACCTGGGGCTCCAAGGGTTCCCTCCTCGGACTGATCCGCGGTCCGCTCGGCTGGATCCTCGGCCTGCTCGGTGTGGCCCTGCTGGGTCTGGGCGCCTTCTTGCTCCTCGCCGGACGTCGCAACGCCGAGCAGCAGGCGCAGCACTCGACGCGCTCGGGTGACGCCGCCGTCGACGACACCGACCGCTTCTTCACCGAGGCGGAGCAGACGACGCGTCGTCGCAGCGACGTGGATCGCGGCTGAGTCCCCGACCCATCACGGGCCCCGAGCACCTCATGGTGCCCGGGGCCCTGTGACATCAGCGGGCCGGCCGCACACACACGAAGATCGCCGTCCCGGGCAGCACCCGTCCACGGGTGGGGGACCAGCCACCCCACTCCTGAAGATTGCGTTCGGGCCACTCCGGCTCCACGAGGTCGACGAGCGCCAACCCGGCGGCGGTGATCTCCCGGACCCGGTCACCGAGCGTCCGGTGGTGCTCGGCATAGGTCACCGAGCCGTCATCGAAGCCTTCGACATAGGGGGTTCGGTCGAAGTAGGAGCCATGGGCGGTGAGTCCGTCCTCACCGGGCACATCCGGGAAGGCCCAGCGGATCGGATGGGTGGTGGAGAAGACGAAGGTTCCGCCGGGGCGCAGGACGCGATGGGCCTCGGTCATCACGGCGGCGGAGTCAGCGACGAAGGGGACCGCGCCATAGGACGTGAAGACATGGTCGAAGCTCTCGTCGGCAAAAGGAAGGAGCGCCGCGTCGCACTGCGCCATGGCGAGGGGTATGCCGCGGCGCCGGTCGATCTCGGCGCCCACGTCGAGCATCCCGCGGGACAGGTCGGTCGACACCACCTGGACCCCTCGCTCGGCCTGCAGCCAGCGGGCGCACTGACCGGCACCGCCGCCGATCTCCAGCACCCGATCACCGGCACGGGTCCCCAGGAGATTGAGTTCCGCCTCGGTCCAACCTTCGGGCCCCCACACGAAGCCGGCGTCCCCCAGGAAGGAGCCGTGGTCGGCGTGATACTCGCGCGCCTCCAGGTCCCACCACCCTCGCTGGGCGCGGACGGTCGTGGCCTGGTCGACCTCGCGCCGGCTGGCCACGGGACCGGGCTCACCGGCATACCCCTGGCTCATGGCGACCTCACTTTGCGGTTGCTCTGCACGGCTCGGTACCATGGATTCGTACACGTGTGCCCATTCACGCCCTGGCGTGCATGGTGGCGTGTGCGCACCCAACTGTCCGCACGATTCCACCTGTCCACATCGGAGTTCCTACTACATGAGCACCAGCACGGTCGACACGACCGCCCCTCAGATCGCCATCAACGACATCGGCACTGAGGAAGACCTTCTGGCCGCGATCGACGCGACCATCAAGCACTTCAACGATGGCGACATCGTCGAGGGCCACATCGTCAAGGTCGAC
>Ga0209607_1002381_pt1 | contig 14994 bp, 13 predicted proteins | sample AD_UKC117_MetaG_FD_184413 | JGI IMG/M metagenome (GOLD analysis project Ga0209607, IMG submission 184413) | Active sludge microbial communities of municipal wastewater-treating anaerobic digesters from Hong Kong - AD_UKC117_MetaG (SPAdes)... | ecosystem: Engineered > Bioreactor > Anaerobic >... | reverse complement strand
TCAAAGAAACCCGGCTGCCCCGCCACCAAACCCTCCATCCCCGAACATGGAGCGGATTGAATCATCAAAGGGCTGATTTGGCGAGGTATTTAGAAGCATCTAGGTGTTGCGCACGCTGATGGTCTCGGCGTCGATCGGGCCGTAGTCGGCGGTGGTCGCGGTGCAGCCCTGCTCGAAGAAGACCGGGTAGCGGGCGATCTCGTACCAGCGGCCGAGGTAGCGTTCGGGCTGGAAGTCGCGCTGCGCGGCGATGCCGGCGGCGGGGTCGCGGTAGCTCGGACCGACGCAGGCGGCGAGGGCGACGCAGGCGGCGAGGAGGGCGAGGCGGCGCATGGGGCTCCCTGTCGAAGGCTGCCCACCCGCTTTGGCCGAGCCCGGCGGGCGGCGCCATACTCGTGCGCCGGTTCGCGACGTCACCGGCGCAGGGCGCGCTCGATGGCCTCGCGGATCAGGCGCAGGTCAGGGATGCCGCGCTCGGCGGCGCCGGTCATGACGACGTCGATCAGCGGCTGCGGGGTGCCGCCTTGAAGCGGGCGGTCTTGGGCTCGGCCTCCCAAGCGAGGGGGCCGAAGGCGGTGAAGTCGAGATCGGAGAGGTCCTGGTCGAGGAAGGCCTCGGCCTCCTCATCGGGCGTCATCGTCTGAACCGATCGCGGCACGGCTGGACCCGTAGGGTGGGTGATTCACCACCCTACACCAGCGGCGCTGGGCTTCACGTGGCATCGAAAATCCGTGCGAGCGTAGCGACCGCAGAGTCCGCGCTCACCCTAATCCTCAGTGCATTTGCAAGTCGGTTTTCCACTGCCTGTTGCGTCGTTACAATCTGCCTTCTTGCCTATAGGACATGTTATAGAGCAACGGCTATCCTTGTTCGTGTTTGTCGCCGAACAGCTCCGCGCTCCAAGTATGTCGATCTGTTCTGAAATACTGTTGGTCGAAAGGACTTTCGGCGCGGCAAATATGTCCACCTCATTGGCTTGGGCAACAGTAAACTCCTCGTCAGTCGCAAGAAGTTCATCCCGGCCTTCGCACGAAATTTTTGTACTGGGAAACGTTTTTATAAACACCTCCGATAGGACGGCAGACTCGACGGAACCGTTAATTCGTATAGACCTCTGTTCTAAAGTCAGAACATCGCTTGCAGCTGCAATCCCTTCCAAATTGCTGACCACGTCACCATCGACCACGGCGTCAAATGCGAAACTCACGCGGGCCGGTACCTGATACAGAACCGCCTCGGCAGATGCAGCAAAGTTTGGCGGGATGTTCACGTTAAGAGTTGTCGATCTGCTAACAGATTTGGTGATAGCAGTACTCCTCGATTCAGTCAGGCCAACGTCCCTACTAATCGTATGGGAGGCCCCTACCGTAGCGCTCTCCGCAAACGGAACCTTAAATTCAACTGAAACGTTAAACGTGGTGGAACTCGACTCTGATATTGTTCTATCAAATGCAACAGTATCTGACACATCCTTCGAAAAAGTGACCGTTTCGCTAATAGAGTGCTCGGCGGGATACAAACAGTTGTCCCACGTAAATTTTCTAAAGTCGGCTTGTGTTGGGACCGCAGCATACTGCGGCTCACCAAAGGTCATATTTTCGACAGTGAAGCGAAAATTGTCAGTAACAGTTAGTTTCTGCATTCCAACGTCACAATATTCAATGACATCACCGCAACATTTCATAGGCTGAGCGTTGGAAGATAAAAAAAATGCTACTATAGGATTCGTAATATTGGCGCTTGCCAATTCCGGATCTTCCGAGAATGGCCTGCATACGCCGTCGCCAGCGTCCTTTCCCGGTAAGCCGCATTGGCGTTTACAGCCATTGTCCCATATTTTATAGTCTCGGAGCTCGGCGAGTTTAGCGTTGAGTTCATCTTTTATACTTATTTGCTGGGCATGGGACGTGGCGCCCACAACAAGCATGGCCAAAACGCTTGCGACCAATGACTTCATTGCCGGCCCCCCCGGTTTTCACGTTGCCGTTATCGTAGGATGATGGATCAGGTTGGCTACTCGCGCAAGTTTAACCTGACCTCAGGTGGGCGTTGTGTCCCGTTGGTGCTCCAAGGATTACAGACCCCAACCAACGAGGAGGCCCTTGCCCCTGGAGGCGTTTCAATTTCAGCATGTCGACCAAGCGATCAAGCATCGCCTGAAGACGAAAAACCGCCAAGAGCCTCAATGGCTTCCCGGAAATATCAGGCATTATTTTTCATAAATACTTGAATTGTTGTGACTTAGACTGGGAATTCGGACTCAAAAAGCTCCGATTATATTTTTGACTTTTCGCAGGAAAGTGAGACCATAGCTCACCGCGCAAACTTCTTGTACTTGATCCGCTTCGGCTCCACCGAATCCGGCCCCAGGCGGCGGATCTTGTCGGCTTCGTAGTCCTCGAAGTTGCCCTCGAACCATTCGACGTGGGCGTCGCCCTCGAAGGCGAGCATGTGGGTGCAGATGCGGTCGAGGAAGAAGCGGTCGTGGGAGATCACCACGGCGCAGCCGGCGAAGTCGGTCAGGGCGTCTTCGAGCGCGCGCAGGGTTTCCACGTCGAGGTCGTTGGTGGGCTCGTCGAGGAGGAGGACGTTGCCTCCCGTCCGCAGCAGTTTCGCGAGGTGGACGCGGTTGCGCTCGCCGCCCGAGAGCAGACCGACCTTCTTCTGCTGGTCGCCGCCCTTGAAGTTGAAGGCGGAGCAATAGGCGCGGGAGTTCATCTCGGCGTCGCCGAGCCGGATCACGTCGAGGCCGTCGGAGATCTCCTCCCAGACGGTCTTCTTCGGGTCGAGCGCGTCGCGGGACTGGTCGACGTAAGCCAGCTTGACGCTCTCGCCGTAGGTGACGGTGCCGGCGTCGGGCGCCTCCTGGCCGGTGAGCATGCGGAAGAGCGTGGTCTTGCCCGCACCGTTCGGGCCGATGACGCCGACGATGCCGCCGGGGGGCAGGCGGAAGCTCAGGCCCTCGATCAGCTCGCGGTCGCCGTAGTGCTTCTCGAGGCTCTCCACATCGATGACGTTCGCGCCCAGCCGCGGGCCGTTGGGGATGACGATTTGTGCGCGGGTGATCTTCTCGCGCTCGGATTTCGCGGCCAGTTCGTTGTAGGCGTTGATGCGGGCCTTCTGCTTGGCCTGGCGGGCTTTCGCTCCTTGCCGGATCCATTCGAGCTCGCGGGTCAGCGTCTGCTGGCGGGACTTGTCCTCGCGGGCCTCCTGGGCGAGGCGTTTCGCCTTCTGCTCCAGCCAGGAGGAGTAATTGCCCTCGTAGGGGATGCCGCGGCCGCGGTCGAGCTCGAGGATCCAGCCCGTGATGTCGTCGAGGAAATAGCGGTCGTGGGTGACGATCAGGATCGTGCCCTTGTACTCGATCAGGTGCTTCTGCAGCCAGGCGATGGTCTCGGCGTCGAGGTGGTTGGTGGGCTCGTCGAGGAGCAGCATCTCGGGGGCTTCGAGCAGGAGCTTGCAGAGCGCGACGCGGCGCTTCTCGCCGCCCGAGAGCGTCGAGACCTCCGCCTCGTCGGGCGGGCAGCGCAGCGCCTCCATGGCGACGTCGATCTGGCTGTCGAGATCCCAGAGGCCTTCCGCGTCGATCTGGTCCTGGAGCGCGGTCATCTCGTCGGCGGTCTCGTCGGAATAGTTCATGGCGACCTCGTTGTAGCGGTCGAGGATCGCCTTCTTCGCCGCCACGCCGTCCATGACGTTCTCGCGCACCGAGCGGGTCTCGTCGAGCTGCGGCTCCTGGGGCAGGAAGCCGACGCGCACGCCCTCCGCCGCCCAGGCCTCGCCCTGGAACTCCTTGTCCTGGCCGGCCATGATCCGGAGCAGCGACGACTTGCCCGAGCCGTTGACGCCGACCACGCCGATCTTCACGCCCGGCAGGAAGCTCAGGCGGATGTTCTCGAAGCATTTCTTGCCGCCGGGATAGGCCTTGGTGAGGCCGTCCATGTGGAAGACGTACTGGGGGGTCGCCATGGGCCGGATCCTTGCCAATCGATGCGGAGTCGGCGGCTTCTAGCCGCTCGGGCAGGGAGGCGCAATGAAGGGCGCGGGGCGAGAAGGGCGACCAAAATTGGTGCACATTCTTTCTTCGTCGACCGTCCCGCCACGGGACAACGGCAGCGCCAAGCCCGGCGGGAGCAAAGCGCCCGCGTCGTGCTGGAGGCACGCCTTCGGCGTGACGGGGCGGGGCGGGCGCTGCCTGGCGGTGCCCGCCGGGCGGAATGGTGACGCTAGGCGCGCCCGAAACTTGAACGGCGGGATCGTGTTGCCGGATCGAGATCCCCGGCGGGGCAGTGCGTGTCCGTCAGTTCGCGGCCGAGGCCAGGACGACGGGATAGATGCCGACGCAGCGGTTGAGCGGCTCGGAGATGCCGTCGGAGGTCGCGACCGGCGCCATCTCGGGGGTTTCGCCCATGGGCTCGATCTCGATGCGCTCGCGCGGCAGGCCCGCGTCGATCAGCACCTGCGCCACCGCTTCGGCGCGCGCCTCGGAGAGCCGGCGGTTCGCATCCGGGTTGCCGACGCGGTCGGTGTGGCCGGCGATGCGGATCCGGTCGAGGTTCATGGCGGCGAGCGTGCGGGCGGCAGCGATGGCGCGCTCCTCGCCGCCGGGGGTGAGCTTCGCGCTGGCGATCTCGAAATGCACCTCCGTCAGCGGCCGGTCGGCGGGCAGAGGCGGCGGCGCGTCGGGCTCGGCCTTGGCCGCGGCGAGTTCCTGCTCGAAAAGCGCGATGCCGCCGGCGAGCGTGGCGGGCATCGCGGCGGGCGTCACCGGCAGGCCGGGCTGCCCCTCCGCCCCGTCGGGCGCGACCAGCGCCACGAGATCAGCCTTTGCATCAGGTTCGTCCTGCAAGAAGCTGAGACGGTTGCGAAGTTCCTCGATGGTGGCGTCGCGCTCGCTGACCGTCGCGGTCAGTTCCGCGATGGTCGCGTCGCGCTCGCTGACCGTCGCGGTCAGGGTCTCGACCGCGGCTTCGGCACGCTCGACGGCGGCGGTGATCGTCTCGAGCGCCGCGTCGCGTTCGGCGAGCATCGCGGTCAATTCGTCGATGCTGGCGGTGCCTTCGGCGCTGGCCGGCAGCGCGTCCTGGTCGGCGGCGGCCGCGTCTTCCGACGAGGCGGCCGCGATCTCGACGCCGGCCTCGGGTTCCGCCGGCGGGCCGCCGCGCAGCGCGGCGATGCCGACGACCGCCGCACCGGCAAGGAGGCTCGCTATGGCTACTTGTTTTGCGCGCATGAACCGTCCTTCCGGACTAAGGCGACCGCAGCCGGGACAAATCGTTAACAAAAGGTTAATACTTTCGCGGCCACGCAAGCAAGCCATTTGCAGTGTCCCGGTGCGATGCTGGCTTTCGTGCAACACTGTTCTTCGCCGGGCCCCGGGATGCCGGCCGCCCGCGCCCGACCAGGAACGGGACCTCGGGCGGGCGCATGGATTGACAGCGCCGACGCCCTGCCTTCCGAATGCCATGGCCCGTCCCGAGGAGATCGCCTGCGTGCTTCCGTCCGGTCCCGTCGCCCTGCCCGGCCAGCGCATCGGTCTGCTCGGCGGCTCCTTCGACCCGCCCCATGCCGGCCATGTCCATGTCACGCGCTGGGCGCTCAGGGCCTTCCGGCTGGACCGCGTCTGGTGGCTGGTCAGCCCGGGCAATCCGCTGAAGCCGGCCGCGCCCGCCGAGATGAGCCGGCGGCTCGCGGCGGCGCGGGAGATCGTGACGCATCCGCGCGTTGCCGTGACCGACATCGAGGCGCGGCTGGGGACGCGCTACACCGCCGAGACACTGGCCGCGCTCGGCATGCGCTATCGCGGGGTCCATTTCGTCTGGCTGATGGGCGCCGACAATCTCGCTGGGTTCCACCGCTGGGATCGCTGGGACCAGATCATGGCGCGCGTCCCGGTCGGCGTGCTGGCGCGGCCGGGCGAGCAGTTGCGCGCCGGCCTCTCGCCGGCGGCGCGGCGCTACGGCCGCTGGCGGCTGCCGGCGGCGCAGGCCGGCAGGCTGGCGCTCGCCGATCCGCCCTGCTGGACCCTGCTCACCGGGCGGATGCTGGATCTCTCGTCGAGCGAACTGCGCGCGCTCGGCTCCTGGCGGCGATAGCCCGGCCGGGGGCCGGCGATGCCGCGCGATGGGTCCGGGTGATTGCTACGGGGAAGCACGAGCGGGAGCCGTAGCGGCGCCGCATTCCCGTCGCGGATTTGCCACCACACGGATCCTCCCAGGCCGAGGGCTCAAGCCCGATCGACACGTGGCGATCGGGCCGCGTCGGCTCTCCCCGGGGCCGGCGCGCTTTGCGCACCGTCCAGGACCGACGCATCCCGATCCTCAACCGGCGGGAAGGCCCCTCCCCCCTCGCCCTGCGGCTCACGCCTACGGGCGACCGGACCGGGCGACGCGCCACCGGCGCCTCGCCTTTTCGGTCCGGGGGGGAATGCTCCACGGGCCGCGCGGGGCGCGGCCTTCTCCCTCTCCCGAGGCTCGCTTCGGGGGAGGCGGGCTGATGGGCCGTCGTCGGGATCAATTGTCCTTGGGCAGGTGGCGGTGGCGGGCGGCGCTGCCGCGCTCGATCGCCGCGGCGTGGAGCCGGTCGATGCCGAGTTCGTGGCGCAGCTCGAGCAGGAACTGCAGCTCCGCCTGGAAGGCATGGCCGTCGGCGGCGGCGACGTCGCAGGCCAGCGCATAGGCGGTCTCGGCGATCGCCTCGGGCAGCGCGTCGCGCACCAGCCCGAAGAGCGCGTCGAGCCCGTCCTCCTCGGTGAAGAGATCGAAGACCGTCTGGCTGACGGTGCGCACCCGGTCGAGGTCGTAGCCCTCGAAGACGGGCAGCGTGTCGACCATGCGGCTGATCGAGAGCAGCTCGCGCGTGGTGATGTTCTCGTCGGAGGCGGAGACCGCGACCATGACCGCGACCAGCGCATCCTGGGTCGAGAACGAGGCCGGCGTGTATTCGGAGGCGGGCATGGCATGGTCCTGACTGGCCGCGGCGCTTGCCTCCGCTTGTATTGACCGGCAGGCGGGCGGGCAATAGGAAGCGGGCCGTCGGGGCGGCCGGCACGGGCGGGGGGCGGATTCGCCATGGACGAGACGCGGAGCGCGGCGCTGGAGGCCAAGGCCTGGCCCTTCGAGGAAGCCCGGCGGCTGGTCCGGCGCTATGCGGAGGCGCCGCCCGAGAAGGGCTACGTGCTCTTCGAGACCGGCTACGGGCCCTCCGGTCTGCCGCATATCGGCACCTTCGGCGAAGTGGCGCGCACGACCATGGTGCGGCGCGCCTTCGAGGCGCTCTCGGACATCCCTACCCGGCTGATCTGCTTCTCCGACGACATGGACGGGCTCAGGAAGGTTCCGGGCAACGTGCCGATGCAGGAGGCGCTGAAGGCCGACCTGAACCTGCCTCTGACGCGGGTGCGCGACCCCTTCGGCACCCATGCGAGCTTCGGCGCCCACAACAACGCGCGGCTCTGCGCCTTCCTCGACGCCTTCGGGTTCGAGTACGAATTCGCCAGCGCCACCGAATATTACCGCGCGGGCCGTTTCGACGCGATGCTGCTGCGGGTGCTGGAGCGCTTCGACGCGGTGATGGAGATCATGCTGCCGAGCCTCGGCGCGGACCGCCAGGCCACCTATTCGCCCTTCATGCCGATCAGTCCGAAGACCGGCCACGTGCTCCAGGTGCCGACGCTCGAGCGCCATGTGGAGCGGGGCACGATCGTCTATGCCGAGCCCGACGGCGAGCGGATCGAGATCCCGGTGACCGGCGGCCATGTCAAGCTGCAGTGGAAGCCCGACTGGGCGATGCGCTGGGCCGCGCTCGGGGTCGATTACGAGATGTTCGGCAAGGACCTGATCCCGAGCGCGGAGCTCGGGGTGCGGATCTGCCGCGCGCTCGGCTGCCCGCCGCCGGAGATCTTCAACTACGAGCATTTCAACGACGAGAAGGGCCAGAAGATCTCCAAGTCCAAGGGCAACGGCCTGTCGATGGAGGAATGGCTCACCTATGCCAGCCCCGAGAGCCTGAGCCTCTTCATGTATGCCAAGCCCAAGACGGCGAAGCGGCTGCATTTCGACGTGATCCCCAAGGCGATGGACGAGTATCACCAGCATCTGCGGGCGTTCCCGGGCCAGGATGCCGCCCAGCGGCTGGCCAATCCCGTCTGGCACATCCATCAGGGCGCGGCGCCCGCCTCCGACATGGTGGTGCCCTATTCGATGCTGCTCAATCTCGCGAGCGCGGCGAATGCCCATGACGAGAACGCGCTCTGGGGCTTCATCCGCCGCTATGCCCCCGAGGCCGGGCCGGAGACCCATCCGGGGCTCGACGCCGCCGCCGGCTATGCGCTGCGGTATTTCGAGGATTTCGTGCGCCCGGCCAAGACCTACCGGCCCGCCGACGAGCGCGAGCGGGCGGCGCTCGGGGATCTGCGCGACAGGCTGGCGGCCTGGTCTGGGCCGGCCGATCCGGAGGCCCTGCAGGCGATGGTCTTCGCGGTGGGCAAGGAGCACGGCTTCGAGCCGCTGCGCGCCTGGTTCGCCGCGCTCTACGAAGTGCTGCTCGGCGAGGCCCAGGGGCCGCGGTTCGGCGGCTTCATCGCGCTCTTCGGCATTCCCGAGACCATCGCGCTGATCGATGCCGCCTTGGCGGGGAGCCTGGTGACGGGGGCCGCGCCGGGCGACTGACGCGCCGCGGAATGGTTAACGATCCGTTAACCCCCGGCTGCTATGGGCGGAAAACCGCCGCAGCAAGGACGCGCCATGAAGACCGAGCCGGACGAGGACCTCGACCTGATGCCCCCCGCCTTCGCCGAGGGGCTGGACGACTGGGCGCGCGGCGACGGCACGCCCGAGAGCCCGACCTACGACCGGACCGACTCGGCGCGCATCGCGATGAACGACCGCGATTTCGGCGCCTGCATGGAGCTGCGCAAGACCGATTCCGTGCAGCGGCTGCGCTACATGGGCGAGTTGCCGATCCGTCCGGGGAGCTATGTCGAGATCACCGCGCGCATCAAGGCGCTGCGCGGGCCCTTGCCCATGGTCCGGATCGCGACCTGGCCCGGCGGGGCCGGGGGCCAGGGCATCGCCAACCTGCCGTCCACGGGGCCTCTGCTGCGCCTCGTGGCGCATGACGTGCCGGTCGGGCTGCGGCTGGTGATCGGCCCCCAGGCCGGGCCGGGGGTGGATCTGGTCTGGGACGACCGGGCGCTCTATGCCCATGTCGGGCTCGACCTGGTCGGCCCCGACGGCGGCGTCGTCCGCATCGGGGACATCGCCGTGCGCGACGTGACCCGCGGCCATGGTCCCGGCCACCGGGCGCTGCCGGGCTTCGCCCCCGCCCCGATCTGAGCGCGGGTCACTCCGGGTCCCCGGGCACCACTTCGGCGAACCAGTCGAGCGCCAGCGCCGCCCAGCCCGGCGGAACGGAATGGCCGCCGGTATGGAGCGCCAGCTGCAGCGCCGAGCCCGGCGTGCAGCGCGTCCACCAGCGCCGCCAGAACGGGCCCTCGGTGTCGTATGCATCGGCGCGCAGCCCGGTGCAGCCGTTGGCATCGCGCAGGATCTCCAGCCCGTGGAACACGTCGCCCTGCAGGATCGCGCCGCCGCGCAGCGGGCGCCCCTCGAGCGGCACTGTCTCGTCACGCCAGCCGTGGGTGTGCAGCAGCCGCACCGGGCCGGCGCAGGCGCCCATCTCCGGATGCGGCCGCCAGAAGGCGCCGGCGACCGGGGCATAGGCCGCCGCGAGCCCCGGATCGGCGCAGGCGAGATACCAGACCAGCGAGCCGCCGACCGAGAAGCCCGAGAGCAGGACGCGGCTGCGGTCGATGTCGAAGCGCCGGGCCGCGTCGGCGAGGATCTCGCGGGTGAAGGCCGCCTCGTCGCGCTGCCGGGGCCGCGACGGGTGGAATGACCAGCCGGGGCCGAAATTCGAGCCCGGCCGCACCAGCCCGTCGGGCGCGATGACGACCCAACCCCGCGCGAGGAATTCCGAGACCATGGCGCCGTTGCGGAGCGTTCCCGCCCCCGTCCCGCCGGCGCCGTGGAAGAAGACGAGCGCCGGGAACCCGCCCGGGGGCGCCGCGCCGCCGGGGAGCGCGACGCGGTAGGTCCCGAGCGGGACGGTGCAGGCGGGGCCCTCGATGCCGCAAGCGGGCTGCGCCGGGGCGCGCCCGGCGCCCGCCAGGGCGAGGGCGAGAGAGACGGCGGCGAAGGCATGGCGAAGGAACATGGAGCGACTCCCGGCACACAGGGGAGAGGCTGCGACGAAGCCCATCGGCGGGTCAACCGGGCGCCGGGGCCGGGGGCCGGGGGCCGGGGCTATCGTGTCTGGAGCCCTTTCTTTCTTCTTCGACCTCACCGCCAAAAGACGAGGGCAGCGCCCGGCCCGGTGACTCTGGCGCGCCGCGTACTCCGATGGACGGCCGCGCATTGCGAGATGCAAGTGCTCCGGGGCGGGCGGCGGCCTCGGGACGTCTGGAAATGGCGGGGCGACCTGATAATCTGGCGTCAGGAGGTGCCCCATGCCGACCATTTCACGCGACCCGAACTTTCAGACCGTCATCACCACCTTCGAGATGACGCCCGGCACCTGTCAGGATCTGCTCGATCTGCTGCGGGAAGCCTACGAGACCTTCATCCGCCACCAGCCGGGCTTCCTCTCGGCAGCGCTGCACGTCAACGACGCCCAGACCCGCATCGCGAATTATTCGCAATGGCGCCGGCGGGAGGATTTCCTCGCGATGCTGCGCTCCGAGGAGATGCGGGTGCGCAACCGCCAGATCAACACGCTCTGCCGCAGCTTCGAGCCGGTGATGTACGAGGTCGCCGAGACATTCGACCGGGAATAGCCCGGCGCCGGCGGCGGCACGGGAGCAGGAGGCCGCGCTAGGCCCGCGCCCTCCGGTTGGCTTCGAGCCGGGCATCGACGGTCTTCACCACCTCGTCGACGGTGGCATTCCGCAGATCGAGCCGCGCGCCGATCTGCCGGACCAGGCGGTCGACGCGCTCGATGGCGGTGGCGCCGCCAGCGATGGCGCGGGCCGCGGACGAGGGCCTGACGAGGGCGCCGGCGGCCGAGGCGTATTTCTCGAAAGGCACCTGGTCCGCGGCCTCCGCGCCCAGACGGCGCGCCAGGGCGTCGACCCAGTCGTAGACACCGCGCGAGACCGCCGGATCGCCGAGCACCGCGTCGCGGATCGAGCGCACGCCATCGGGCAGAATGCAGCGGTAGTTGCCGGTCAGCAGCATGCTCCATTTCGCCATGGGGACGAAGAGGCTGTCGAAGACGCGGAGCTTCACCGGCACGTCCTCGCCGTCGAGGCGCACCGCCAGGATGTCGTCCTCGAGCCGGCGAAGCAGGGCGGTGTGCTGCGGATCGGCGAAGACCGCCGCCTTGAAATTGGTGGCCAGACCGACCTGGAGCACGTTCTTCGCCTCGTCCGGCGGCCGGAACGCCTGGGGATCGGGGCTGCAGAGCGTCACCGCGTCGGGCAGGAAGCCCTCCCAGACGGAGGCGTCGTTGTAGCAGTCGTCGAGATCGGCCACGGGAAGCCCGGGGATCCGCCGCAGATAGGGCGGCGGCGGCATGTTCATGATCGAGAGGCAGGGCCGGCCGCTCGCGGCGACCCGCGCCACCAGGTCGCGGACCGCCGGCGCCGAATACTGCGGCTCCTGCATGGCGAGGCCGACGAGGTCGTAGTCCTCCGGGCGCGCCGCCTCGGGCGTCACCGCGTCCAGCCTGCCCGGCTGGCCTTCCGAGCGGATCTCGCGCAGCCCGGCCCCGTCGCGGAGCGCCATGCGCAGGATCGTGCCCTGGGAATTGATCAGCTCGGCGGTCGGCGCGCGGCAGACCAGCGTGGCGTCGTGGCCCGCCATCAGGAGCTTCGTGGACAGGAGCGAGCCGTAGGACGCGCCCAGGATCAGCATCTTCATCGGCAGGCCCTCTCTCCGAGACGGAACATTCCGCGATGAATTCGCTGCCGGGCCCCCGCACGGGGTCCGGCAGCCCGGCCGGCCCCGCTACTCCGCCGCCGCCACCTCCCGCGGCGGTGCCGGCGCGACCCGGCAGGCGGAGAACTTGAACTCCGGGATCTTGCCGAAGGGGTCGAGCTGCGGGTTGGTCAGCGTGTTGGCCGCCGCCTCGACATAGGCGAAGGGGACGAAGACCATGTCCTCCGCGACCGCGCGGTCGGCCCGCGCCATGATCTCGATCACCCCGCGGCGGGTGGCGATGCGGATCATCTCGCCGGGCGCGACGCCGAGACGGCGCAGGGTCTTGGGATTCAGGGTCGCGTTCGCTTCCGGCTCGGCCCAGTCGAGCACCGCGGCGCGGCGCGTCATCGAGCCGGTGTGCCAGTGCTCGAGCTGGCGGCCGGTCAGGAGGATCATCGGATAGTCCGCATCTGGCGTCTCGGCCGGCGCCGTCACCTTCGCCGGGGTGAAGCGCGCCCTGCCCTCCTTGCGCGGGAAGCCGTCGCCGAAGACGATCGGCTGGCCGGGGTCCTCGGGCGAGAGCGAGGGATAGGTCACGGCGGTCTTCTCCAGCCGCTCCCAGGTGATGTTGTTGAAGGAGGGCATGTTGAGCTTCATCTCCGCGAAGACCTCGCGGGGATGGGTGTAGCGCCAGTCGAGGCCGAGGCGGCGGGCCAGGTCGGTGGTGATGCGCCAGTCCTCGCGCGCCTCGCCCGGCGGCGGCACCGCCGGCCGGCCCATCTGCACCTGCCGGTTGGTATTGGTGACGGTGCCGGTCTTCTCCGGCCAGGCGGAGGAGGGCAGGATGACGTCGGCGTAATTCGCGGTCTCGGTCAGGAAGATGTCCTGGACCACGAGGAACTCGAGCTTGGCCAGCGCATCGCGGGCGTGTTCCACGTCGGGGTCGGACATCGCCGGGTTCTCGCCGAGGATGTACATGCCGCGGATCTTGTCCTCGTGGATCGCGTCCATGATCTCGACCACGGTCAGGCCGCGCTTGTTGGAGAAATCCCCCGACCCCCAGACCGAGGTGAAGGCCGAGCGCACGCCGTCGTCCTCGACCGACTGGTAGTCGGGCAGGAACATCGGGATCAGCCCGGCGTCGGAGGCGCCCTGGACGTTGTTCTGGCCGCGCAGCGGGTGCAGGCCGGTGCCGGGCCGGCCAACATGGCCGGTCATCAGCGCGAGGCTGATCAGGCAGCGCGAATTGTCCGTGCCGTGGATGTGCTGGGAGATGCCCATGCCCCAGAAGATCATCCCCGCCCGCGCGGTGGCGAAGTCGCGGGCGACCGCGCGCAGCACCGCCGCCTCGATGCCGCAGAGCGGGGCCATCCGCTCGGGGGTGAACTCGGCGAGATGCGCCTTCATGGCCTCCCAGTTCTCGGTGAAGCCGGCGATGTACTGCTCGTCGTAGAGCCTCTCCTCGACGATGACGTTCATGATCGCGTTCAGCATCGCCACGTCGGTGCCCGGGCGGAACTGCAGCCGGTGGGTGGCGTAGCGCTTCAGCCCGACCCCGCGCGGATCCATCACGATCAGCTTGCCGCCGCGCTTGGCGAACTGCTTGAAATAGGTGGCGGCGACGGGGTGGTTCTCGATCGGGTTGGCGCCGATCACGATCGCCACGTCCGCATGCTCGATCTCGTTGAAGGTCGCCGTCACCGCACCGGAGCCGACGTTCTCGAGCAGCGCGGCCACCGAGGAGGCGTGGCAGAGACGGGTGCAATGGTCGACGTTGTTGTGGCCGAAGCCCTGCCGGATCAGCTTCTGGAAGAGATAGGCCTCCTCGTTGGAGCATTTGGCCGAGCCGAAGCCCGCCACGAGGGTGCCCGCCTCGTCGCGCAGCTTCGCGAGGCCGGCGGCGGCGGCGTCCAGCGCCTCGTCCCAGCTCGCCTCGCGGAAATGCGTGAGCGGGTTGCCGGGATCGACGTTCAGCCCCTTGGGCGGCGCGTCCTCGCGGCGGATCAGCGGCTTCTTCAGCCGGTGCGGATGGGCGATGTAGTCGAAGCCGAAGCGGCCCTTGACGCAGAGGCGGTTCTGGTTGGAGGGCCCGTCGATGCCCTCGACCCAGGCGATGCGGTCGTCCTTGATCTTGAAGGAAAGCTGGCAGCCCACGCCGCAATAGGGGCAGACCGAATCCACCTCGCGGTCGAAGCTCTGGCCGTCGCCCCGCCCTGCCGCGTCGAGCACCGTCGCCGGCATCAGCGCGCCGGTCGGACAGGCCTGCACGCATTCGCCGCAGGCCACGCAGGTGGAGGCGCCCATGGGATCGTCGAAATCGAAGACGATCTTGGCGTCGTGGCCGCGCCGGGCCATGCCGATGACGTCGTTGACCTGGACCTCGCGGCAGGCGCGGACGCAGAGGTTGCAGTGGATACAGGCGTCGAGATTGACGCGCATCGCCAGATGGCTCGGGTCGGGCGGCGGCACGCTCTCCGCGTCCCGGCGCGGGAAGCGGCTGGTCTCGATGCCCTGGGCATCGGCCATCGCCCAGAAATGCGAGGAGCGGTCGTGGGCTTCCGCGCGTTCGGGCTGGTCGGCGGCGAGCAGCTCCACGACCATGGCGCGCGCCTTTTTGGCGCGCTCGCTCTGGGTGCGGACCACCATGCCTTCGACCGGCGTGCGGATGCAGGAGGCCGCGAGCACGCGGTCGCCCTCGATCTCCACCATGCAGGCGCGGCAATTGCCGTCGGGCCGGTAGCCCGGCGCCGGCTTGTGGCAGAGATGCGGGATGCGCAGACCGCGGCCGTTGGCGACCTCCCAGATGGTCTGGCCGGGCTCGGCGGTGACCTCCTCGCCGTCGAGGGTGAAGGTGACGGTCTGCGGGTTCCGGTCGAGCATCACTGCGATCCTCCCTCGGGCGATTGGGCGCCCCCGCCCCGGCCGGGCGGTTCGGCCGCCTGCCCTGCCCCGATCTCCTCGGCGAAATGCCGGATGACCATGCGGATCGGGTTGGGCGCCGCCTGGCCCAGGCCGCAGATCGAGGCATCGACCATGACGCTGCTGAGCTCCTCCAGCAGGTCGGTGTCCCAGCGCT
>Ga0209607_1002376_pt1 | contig 15025 bp, 12 predicted proteins | sample AD_UKC117_MetaG_FD_184413 | JGI IMG/M metagenome (GOLD analysis project Ga0209607, IMG submission 184413) | Active sludge microbial communities of municipal wastewater-treating anaerobic digesters from Hong Kong - AD_UKC117_MetaG (SPAdes)... | ecosystem: Engineered > Bioreactor > Anaerobic >... | reverse complement strand
CCCCATCGTTGTCACTGTCGCCAAACGCCTTGACGTGTAACTGATAAACCAGTGCATCCTTGTACCACAACGGGTCTTCCACACCGGTCCAGCCCTTGGGTTTTTGAGCCATCTATATCTTCTCCTCCTTAGCCGCTGAACGTATCGAAATCTTGTTCCGTTTGCAGGCTGCTGCGGATGCGGAACACATGTGCCGGCATCCGGTGCGGATTCAATTCGACGTAGTTGCGCGGCCCGTTCCAGATGTAGTGGGCACCCGTCAGCAGATCGTGCACCTGAAACGGCTGGTTCGGGTCCACCCCCAGCGCCGCCAGATCCAAACCGGTCCAACCGGACTGCGTGTAGTTGGGGTCCAGGTTCACCAGCACCAGCACGATGTTGGCATGCTTGTCGGTGGTTTTGCTGTAGCAGACGATCTGCTCGTTATCGACCTCGTGAAACCGCAGGTTCCAGTCGGCTTGCAGCGCCGGGTTGCGCTTGCGAATGCGGTTCAGCAAGGCGATGAAGTCGCGCAGGCTGTTCGGTCCGTCCAATTCCTGGAAACCACGATGGCGAATCTGGTATTTCTCTGAATCCAGATACTCCTCGCTGCCCGGCTTGACGGCGAGATGCTCCATCATCTCGAAGGCCGGACCGTAAATGCCGTAGTTGGCGGTCAGGGTCGCCGCCAGCACCAGCCGGGACATGAACATCGGACGGCCACCGTACTGCAGGGCGGCGGTCAGGATATCCGGGGTGTTGGGCCAGAAGTTCGGCCGAAAATATTCGCGGCCCGGCCCCTGGGTCAGTTCGGTCAGGTACTCGATCAGCTCCGATTTGGTGTTGCGCCAGGCGTAGTAGGTGTAGGACTGGGTGTAGCCCAATTTGGCCAGGCGGTGCATGACCTTGGGGCGGGTGAAGGCTTCCGCCAGGAAGATGGCGTTCGGGGTGGTCTTCTTGATCTCGGCGATCAGCCATTCCCACATCGCGAAGGGCTTGGTGTGAGGGTTGTCCACCCGGAAGATGCGCACGCCCTGCTCGACCCAGAATTCGAAGATGCTCTTGATCTCTTCCCACAACGCCTGCCAGTCATCGGTTTCGAAGTTGAAGGGATAGATATCCTGATACTTCTTGGGCGGGTTCTCGGCGTACTGCACCGTGCCGTCCGGCCGCCAGCGGAACCAGTCGGGATGCTGCTTCACGTAAGGATGGTCCGGCGCGCACTGCAAGGCGATGTCCAGGGCGAGCTCGATGCCGTGCTCCCGAGCCTTGCGTACCAGATGGTGGAAATCTCCCAGCGTACCGAGCGCCGGCAAAATGTCCTTGTGGCCGCCCTCCTCGGCACCGATGGCCCAAGGGCTACCGACATCGTCCGGTCCGGGCGTGAGCGTGTTGTTCTTACCCTTGCGATTGATCCGGCCGATGGGGTGGATCGGCGGGAAGTACAGCACGTCGAAGCCCATGGCGGCGAGTCGCGGCAACCAGGTTTCACAGTCCCTGAAGGTACCGTGCTTGCCGGGCGCGGCACCGCAGGAACGCGGGAACAGCTCGTACCAGGTGCTGAAGCGGGCGCGTTCGTCCTCAGCTATCAATCCCAGGGTCTTTTCGTACTGGATCGCCAACTGGCGGTCGGCGTGGCGATGCATCAGCCTGGCCAGTTCCTCGTCCAAACCCAACTGGCGGCGATAGTCCAGATCCTGATCGCCGGCCAGCGCCGTGGCGCGCTTGGCCAGCCACTGGGCGTCGGCGCCGGTCGCGCGCTGGCTGGCCTTCTCGGTCAGCTCCGCGCCGACCCGCAGGGAAAGCGCGATATCCTCGGCTTGTTCCCAGCGGGGCAAATCGTGCCGCCAGGATTTGAAGGCGTCCACCCAGGCGCAGAGAGTGTACTCGTAAAGTCCCACGTCCAGTACCTGGAACTCACCGTGCCAGCGGTCGTTGACCAGAGAATGCATCGGCGCTTCTTGCCATTCGGTCTCGCCCCGCCGGCGGTATTGCAACACGCACGACAGCGAATCGTGGCCATCGGTGAAGACGTCGGCCTCCACCGCCACGGTTTCGCCCACCACCCGCTTGATGGGAAACCGGCCCGCGTCGACTTCCGGGGTCACCCCTTCGATAATGACTCGTTTACGGCCATCAGCCTCCAGCGATTGCGCGCCGGAATCCTGGGTTGGATTCGCTTCGGCCATCCCGATCTTGTTCTCATCGGTGGGTGGGGTCGGTTCGGCGACCGTCTGCTGGACCTTGCCGGCGGCGACTGGGGTCGGTTCGGCGACCGTCTGCTGGACCTTGCCGGCGGCGACTGGGGTCGGTTCGGCCGGCACGGCCGGGCGTTTGTCGACGGGGAGAGTCGACTCGACCAGTGCCCGTTCTTTGTCATCCGACACGACCTTCTTTGCCATACCGATGCTCCTTCTTCGTTGTGCTTGTACGGGTATCGACAGCACGTACCGTTCATCCGCGCCGGGCGGTGGCGGCGTACTGCCGCTTGAAAGCGTAAGGTGATAAAGTTGCTGTTTCGATGCAGGTCGTCCGTGTAGCGACGCATCACCCCATATATTTTATTCCTTCCTATTATGACGGTTTTTGCGGCTGTGCCCAAACTCTGTTGGGACGCCGCCCCGCCGAGGATCTCTCCTGATGAACAAGGTACAGCGGATTATCGAAGATGCTTTCGAACGCCGTGGCGAGATCGACGCCGCCACGGCGTCGGCCGAACTGCGCGAGGCGGTGGCGGAAGCGCTGGGGCTGCTGGAACTGGGCCAGGCGCGGGTCGCCGAGCAGCGCGACGGCACCTGGACGGTCAACACCTGGTTGAAGAAGGCGGTGCTGCTCAGCTTCCGTCTGAACGACAGCACGATCATCCGCGACGGTTACACCAATTATTTCGACAAGGTCCCGCCCAAGTACGCCGAATACGGTGAAAACGACTTTCTAGCCGCCGGCGTGCGAGTGGTGCCGCCGGCCGCCGCCCGTCGCGGCTCCTACATCGCGCCCGGCGTGGTGCTGATGCCATCCTACGTCAACATCGGCGCGTACGTGGATTCCGGGACCATGGTGGACACCTGGTCCACGGTCGGTTCCTGCGCTCAGATCGGCAAAAACGTTCATCTATCCGGCGGCGTCGGTATCGGCGGTGTACTGGAACCACTGCAAGCCAGCCCCACCATCATCGAAGACGACTGCTTCATCGGCGCGCGTTCCGAAGTGGTCGAGGGCGTCATCGTCGAGCGCGGCTCGGTGATCTCGATGGGGGTCTACATCGGCCAGAGCACCAAGATCTACAACCGGCTGACCGGCGAAATCAGCTACGGTCGGATACCGGCCGGATCGGTGGTGGTGTCCGGCGCCCTGCCGGCGCCCGACGGCAGTCACAGCCTGTACTGCGCGATCATCATCAAGCAGGTGGACGAGAAAACGCGTAGTCGGGTCAGCTTGAACGAATTGTTGCGCGACTGACGGTCATACCGTTTCTCGGTCGCTTCTTCCAGAAAAAGCCGCCGACCTCTCCGGTCGGCTGTGGCATGGATTTGCTTCGCCCGAGACTGCCTTAACGGGAAAAATGCAGTCACTTGGCTTATTGTCCGCAGCTACTAGCCAGCGTTCATGGTTAGGTAGCCCCCACCATTCAACTGTTATATAAGATCCAAACAAAATCATATTCGAAAATCTCCGCATACTTGTCGTTATTCCATGCGGCTGTCCCGTCCTATCGCTAAAAGCAATCATCTGTTTTCCTCCTATTCCGGAACTTCGATGATCCCCGATAAGTCCAAAATGAACCAGAGAATCCAGATCAGAGCGAACCGGATAACGGTCAAAATGACCTATCGCAACCTGCTTTTTACGAACAAATTGCAAAATCGACAACTCGATCAGTAACTTTATAATCTTTTCATATGGTTATAAAGATGTTCCAGTTCTTCATCCTTGATCTTGGCACAAAAAATAACCCAGAAAACGGCATGGAAAATGCTGATTAATATAACCAACAGTCGATATGCATTGAAAATGCAATGGTGGAGACCCTCACGATGCCTACTCCTTACACAGTCAAACCCAGTGATACTCTATCGGCAATCGCCAGCAAGCATGGAATGAAATGGCAGGATATTTATAATCATCCCTCCAATGCGGCTTTCCGCCAGAAACGACCCAATCCAAATTTGATCCATTCCGGCGATGTGATCATGATCCCGGATGGCGCAACCGGCCCTGTTGCGCCAGCATCCGTGAAGATTGAACCCGACGATAACCAGATCGGGCAAACCGGCGACAAGATCCCGAGCAATCTTGGAGCCGTCGGCAAGAGACACTATGTCTCTCCAAAGGTCGACAACGCCATGACCATCTTTTCCTTCTGGCCTTTCAATCAACAATCGATGTCGCCTTTCGTCACTCTCAAGGCCAGCGACAGCACCAACTTTGCCGCAAACTTCGAATGGGAAGGCGCCACCCCCATTCTAGGAACTCCTCACAAAGCCAGGATATCGCGACTGAGAGCTGGACACTTCCCTGTCAAAATAAAAAACAAATCCACCGGGCATGTCGTGGACGAATTGCATGTCTGGATCGTCTGGTCGGAAATCACGGCCAGCGACGCGACCAACGACACCGGCGATAAAGGAAGCTATTTCCAAGTCAGCATGGGCTACGAGTTCAAGCACACCATCAAGCCGAGTGCCATCATTACGGCGGCCGACCGCCCCGACCTGTCCGGTGCCAACTCCTCTCCGGCACCACCTGCGTCTGGATTGAATCACAAGGGAGATCCGTTGACCGGAGGCGTCAATAAAAAATGGGATAGCTCTCGGAAAATCCGCAAAAAGACCCTCAATCCAAATGCGGTCGCATTGCCGGGTGATGCTTCCTTTCATGGCAATTATCACAACTTTCCCAGCATGAGCGACGGCGATGGCCGTCCAGGCGGTGCCGGAGCCGTTTCTTTCTCCGACTGGCTCGTCGCTGGTAACGACGACGCTGGCGTCGGCGACGAGGATAACGATCCGTATACCGCGCCACATTCGAGGATCTTGTGGGGCATCGACACGCCCACTCGATTCATCGAGCATACAGCCGGCGCCAACGGCAATACCGTGGAATGGCGCTTACATTTTCTGGAATTCACGCGACTGGAAATCAATGGCAAATGGTACCTGATTTCCAATTATTTCCCTTGGCGCGTACATTACAAGTTAAAAAAGGAAGGCGGCAAATGGAAAAACAACGGTAGTAACAAGGCTACCGACAATGCTGGTTTTTAACAATGGTAGCGATTCGATTTTGCCAATATTCCATTTTGATGGCGCGCGCGCTGTCTGGATTCATCGCGACCATTATTGTCGTTACCCTATCGATAGGAGTATCCCAAACCATGGCATCAGAAACGCAAAGCGCGGCGCTCTCTTCGTTACGTGGCGCATCCGGCGCGGAACTGGAAAATCTCGTCGAACATTACCTGAATCAGCGTGAAGCCGATGTCCGGGAACTCATGGATATTGTCGGCGAACAAGAAGGCCTACTTCTCAAAAGCCAGCGCGTCGCCGCCAAGAGCAAGGACTGGTTTTCCATCACCTTGCTGGGCGATATCAAGGCAACTGCGGCCGCCCCTTTACTGGCAAGGCTGATTACGGTCAGAGACACTTCCTTTTCCCTGGTATCCGACGAAGGCAACCCGCACTGGTATTCCTTCCCGGCGGCCGTGGCCCTATCGAAGATCGGCTTACCCGCCGTCGAGCCCTTGCTCGATCTGATCCGTACCGCCCCTCCGACCAGCACCGCCTTTCATCTCGGCGGGGTCACGCTCGAAGCCATTCTCGGCGAAGAACCGGCGATTTTCGTCGCCAAACAGTACGCCAAAGACCATGCGGATTTCGCTCAAGCAAACCGACTGACCGCGCTGACCACCCTGATTCGCACCGGCCACAAGCGTTGGACCGCCTCTAGCGCTTCCGACTTTTTACCGGAGTAAGATAGACTCCGAACCATGGATTACCGTTTCCCGACCGACCTCGAACCCTTCCGACCATGTCTTCCACCCTGGACCTTGCCCTCGACCTGATCCGCCGGCCCTCGATCACCCCCGAGGACGCCGGCTGCCAGGAGGTCATGATCGCGCGCTTGGCGACGCTCGGCTTCCGGGTGGAACGGCTGCGCCATGGCGAGGTGGACAACTTCTGGGCCCGGCATGGCGACGACGGACCGCTATTCGCCTTCGCCGGCCACACCGACGTAGTGCCGCCCGGCCCGCTGGAGCGCTGGCAATCACCGCCGTTCGCCCCGCAAATCCGCGAAGGCTGGCTATATGGGCGCGGCGCGGCCGACATGAAAAGCAGCTTGGCGGCGATGATCACCGCCTGCGAACATTTCCTCGCCGCCTGCCCGCGCCCGCGTGGCTCCATCGCCTTCCTCGTCACCAGCGACGAAGAAGGCGCGGCGGTGGATGGCACGATCAAGGTGGTGGAATGGCTGGAGGCGCGCGGCGAGAAAATCCGTTGGTGCCTGGTGGGCGAGCCGTCCAGTTCGGCCCAATTGGGCGACACGATCAAGAATGGCCGGCGCGGCTCGCTGAACGGCCGGCTGCGGCTGCGCGGAAAGCAGGGCCATGTCGCCTATCCTCACCTGGCCCAGAATCCGATCCACGCGATCGGTCCGATTCTCGGCGCGCTGGCGGACGAAATCTGGGATCGGGGATACGAATGTTTCCCGCCGACTTCGTTGCAGATTTCCAACCTGCATGCCGGTACCGGCGCGGTCAACGTCGTGCCCGGCGAACTGGAGCTGTTGTTCAACTTCCGCTTTTCGCCGGCGGTCACCGTCGAGCAGCTTGAGGAGCGTACTCGCCTGATCGTCGAAACCGGCCTGTTGAACGAGGAAGTCAAGACCGGCCAAGTGTTTCAGTACGAGCTGAGCTGGAACCTGTCGGGGTCGCCGTTCTTCACGCCGCCCGGCGAACTGGTGGTCGCCGCCGCCGCCGCGATTCGCGCCGAAACCGGGCTGGAGCCGGAGCTGTCCACCGCCGGCGGCACCTCCGACGGGCGTTTCATCGCACCCACCGGCGCGCAGGTGATCGAACTTGGGCCGACCAACGCCACCATCCATCAAATCGACGAACGACTGCCCGTCGCCGATCTGGAACGACTGAGCCGAATCTACCAAGATATTCTGCGACGGCTGCTGGCCTGAGCGAACCCCATGAGCTGAATCCGTCCCGCGTTGGCGGAATCCTGCCCGAGACATTTTCATGCCAACGAAAACCCAATACCGTCTGCCCAACTCGCTACGGATGGGCCTGCTGGTCGCTGGGCTGGTGGGCCTATTGATCGGCGCCCTGGCCTGGTTTCAGGTCGAGCGGGAGCGCGCCGCCGACCTGGAAGAAATGGACCGACGCGCCTACGTACTTACCCATCAGATGGCCTATTCGGTCCAGGCCGCGCTGCAACTGCCGGATCGCGAGGCGGCGGCGGCGCTGAGTTCCTCCCTGGAAGGTTATCCGCCGCTGCTCGGATTGGCGGTCTACCGACCGGATGGCCACCTGCTCGTCGCCGGCAAGGCGGTGCAGGAATACACTGCCGATCTCGATAAAGTTGTTGCCCGGGCACTCAAGGAACAGAAAGACATCACTGAATCCACCCTCACGGATCAAGGTCGCGTCTATATCCTCGCCTCGGCGATTCGGGCGGCGGACGGTCAACCGCAAGGCGTGCTGGTGGTGATCCAGGACATGGCGCAAGTGGATGAGCGCGTCGTCAGCCGGCGGGTACGATTCGGATTCTGGGTCAGCGTCGTCACCCTGCTGTTGCTGACCCTGGTGGTCACGGGTGCTTGGCTGCTGTACGACCGCCCACTCAAGCGGATGACGGAATGGGTGCGGCAGTTGCGCGGCGACGACGACGAACCGGAGCTCGAACCGCCGGCCGCGCGGCTGGCCAACGAGAACGACCGGCTGGCGAACTCGCTGCGGACCGCGCGCTCGACGCAACGAGCGCCGGCAGTGCCGCAAACCGATCGCGGCTGGACTCGCGAGCGGCTGCACACTCATATAGCCGACCACCTGCACGGCCGCCGTCTGCTGGTGCTCAGCAACCGCGAACCCTACTTGCACGAGTTGCAGGATGGCAAAACCCTGCTACGAACCCCCGCCGGCGGGCTGGTCACCGCCCTCGATCCGGTGCTGCGGGCCAGCGGCGGCGTGTGGATCGCTCACGGCGCCGGCAGCGCCGACCGCATGACCGCCGACGACCAGGGTCGGCTGGCGGTGCCGCCGGATAATCCCGCCTATACCCTGCGGCGGGTGTGGCTGAGCCGGGAAGAAGAACGCGGTTATTACCACGGCTTCGCCAACGAAGGGCTGTGGCCACTCTGCCATCTGGCGCACGAACGGCCGGTATTCCGGGCCAGCAACTGGGAACACTATCTGCGCGTCAACCAGCGTTTCGCCGCCGCCGCCCTGGAAGAGGTCGGCACCGATCCCGCGGTGGTGCTGGTGCAGGATTACCACCTGGCCCTGGTACCGCGTCTGCTGAAGGATGCCCGCCCGGATTTGGCGGTCGGCCTGTTCTGGCACATCCCCTGGCCCAACCCGGAAGCATTCCGCATCTGCCCGTGGCGAGCCGAGTTGCTGCACGGCCTGCTCGGCGCGGATTTGATCGGTTTCCACCTTCAGCAATATTGCAACAACTTCCTCGATACCGCCGATCGGATGACCGAAGCCCGACTGGATTGGGACCGGTTGACCGTAAGATCGCATGATCACGTTTCCCGGGTCCGACCGTTTCCCATCGGTGTCCAACCCTGGAGCGAGCGCCAAGCGCCGAGTGGCATTCGTTTGGCCCATCAAATCGACGAATTGCGCGAACGCTACTCGCTGGACGGCGTACGGGTCGCGGTGGGGATCGACCGGATCGACTATACCAAGGGGCTACCGGAGCGCTTCCGCGCCGTCGCGCGTTTCCTGGAACACTACCCTCGCTATCGGGGCCAGTTCACCCTGGTGCAGTTGAGCACCCCCAGCCGCACCTATCTCCGTCGCTATCGAGACCACCTCAACGAACTGGAATCGCTGGTCGACACCATCAACTGGCGCTTCCAGACCGCTGCCTGGAAACCGATCCGCTTTCTGGTCGGCGACCAGGACTCGGCCACCATCCACGCCTTCATGCGGCTGGCCGAGATCGGTATCGTCAGCTCGCTGCACGACGGCATGAACCTGGTGGCCAAGGAATTCGTGGCGGCCCGCGCCGACCTGGACGGGGTATTGATCCTCTCGGAATTCGCCGGCGCGGCCCGCGAGTTGAGCGACGCGCTGATCTTCAACCCCTACGACGTCGATCAGTTCGCCGAAACGATCCAGCGAGCCTTGGAAATGCCCCCGGACGAACGGCGGGAACGAATGAAACGAATGCGGCGGCATGTAGAGGAACACAATATCTATCGTTGGGCCGCCGATTTCCTGGAAGCCCTGACCGCCGATCCAGATCCTGCTTCATCCACCCCGGACGCCGCTTGATGCTCCCCACCAGCCAGGACATCCTGGAAAAGCTGCGCGCCGCTCACCGCCAAGGCCTGCGCCTGGTCCTGGTTTTCGATTACGACGGCACACTGACCCCGTTGGTCGCGCATCCCCGCTTGGCGATACTGGACCCCGCGCTGCGCGAAGTACTGGCCCGGCTGGCGGCGACCCCACGAGTCACGGTCGGCGTGGTCAGCGGTCGCGGACTCGACGATCTCATCGGCATGATCGGTCTGCCGGGGCTGAGCTATGGCGGCTCCACCGGACTGGAACTGGAACTGGCCGGGCAACGCCTCGTTCCCGCCGGAGCGTCGGCCAGCCGCGTCCGGCTCGATCCCCTGGACGCCGCCATCGAGGCTCGCTTGACCGCCTATCCCGGCACCTGGATCGAACGCAAACCGTTCGGTTTTACCGTGCATTATCGGCAACTGGCGTCGGACCGGATCGAAGCGCTGCGGACCGAAACCACCGCCCTGCTGGCGCCGCACGCCGCCGACCTGCATGTGCTGGACGGACCGCTGGCCATCGAGGTGCTGCCGGCCATCGAGCACGACAAGGGCACGGCACTACGGACCATCGTCGCCCAAGGCAGCCCGGAATCGGCGCTGGTGCTGTATGCCGGCGACGCCGCCAACGACGCGCCGGCGCTGGCGATGGCGCACGCCATGGGCGGCATCGCTCTAGGCATCGGTCCGGAACCGCCGGCCGAGGCGGTCGAACGCCTACCCGACCCGGCCGCCCTGACCGCCTTGCTGGCGGCGTTGACCGAGACCCTGGCAATCGTCGCCTCCTGAATCGACCCATCCATCATGGACCTCACCACTATCCTGCTGCTGGGCATCGTTGCTCTGCTGGGGGGGTTCATCGACGCCATCGCCGGCGGTGGCGGAATGCTGGTCATGCCCGCGCTGCTGAGCATCGGGATGCCACCGCATCTGGTGGTCGGCACCAACAAACTGGTCGGCACTTTCGGCACCTTCAGCGCCTCGCTGACCTTCATCCGCAAGGGCCTGTTCCAGCCGGCGCTGTGGTGGGCGATGAGTTTCGGCACCTTGGTCGGAGCACTGCTCGGCGCGGTGCTGATTTACCTGCTGAGCGCCGGGACACTGAAGACGCTGCTGCCGCTGGCGATCCTGCTGGCATCGGGCTATCTGATCTGGCCACGTCGGACACCATCGGTCCAAGCGATGCCGCGACCAGAGGCCACGCCGGCGAGCCGGCGCGGCGTCAAGCTGCTAACCGGTGGGCTGATCGGTTTTTACGACGGCTTCATCGGTCCCGGTACCGGCGCGTTCTGGATGGCGGCGGCGATGAAGCTGTTCCATCTGGATTTGGTGGCGGCCGCCGGGGTGGCGCGGTTCATGAACTTCGTCAGCAACATCACCGCGCTGCTGACCTTCGTCATCCTCGGCAACATCGATTACACCGTCGGCCTGACCATGGGCGCGACCCTCATGCTTGGGGCGTTCGTCGGCGCCCACAGCGCCATCCGCTACGGCGCGCCGTTCATCCGCCCGGTGTTTCTGCTGGTGGTGGCCTTGATGGCGGGACGCTTGTTGCTGGCGGCTTGAAAGCCGCACTGGTCGGGAAACGAGTCGCTTCGCGCGCGGCGTGATGAAAATGTGACTTCCCGGATCAATCATGGTCCGATCCGGCATCGACCGGCGGCGGGGAGTATTCATCTTGACCGACACCCACATCCCACAGACCTCATCCATGACGCGCACGGTATTGCTGGTCGAGGACGATCGCGATATCGCCGCACTGGTCAAACTGCACCTTCAGGACATCCACTGCCGGGCGGAAATCGCCGGTTGCGGACAGGAGGCGCTGACCCGGTACGCCCACGGCCGTTACGACCTGGTGATTCTGGATTTGATGCTGCCCGATCTGGACGGGTTAACGCTGTGCCAGCGGCTGCGCAACGGCGGCGACTACGTACCGATCCTGATGCTCACCGCCAAGTCCTCGGAACTCGACCGGGTACTGGGGCTGGAACTGGGCGCGGACGATTATCTGGTCAAGCCGTTCAGCTTCCCGGAACTGCTGGCGCGGGTGAAAGCCCTGCTGCGTCGAGCCGAAGCCTTGGGCAAGCACGGTGAAGCAAAGTCAAGCGACGAGCGCATCATCCGTGGCGAACTGGCGATCGAAACCGACAAGCGTCGGGTCACCCTCGCCGATCGGGAGTTGTCGCTCACCGCCAAGGAATTCGATCTGCTGCTGTATTTCGCCCGCCATCCTGGCCGGGTGTTCAGTCGCGGCCAACTTCTCGATCAGGTCTGGGGCTACGGCCACGACGGCTACGAACACACGGTCAACTCGCACATCAACCGCCTGCGCGCCAAGCTGGAACCGAATCCGGCGGAACCCCGCTACCTGCTGACTGTCTGGGGCGTCGGCTACAAGTTCGCCGAATCATGCTGAACACCCTGTACGGCAAACTGGCGCTGGCGCTGGCGGTGCTGCTGGGCGCCATCGGTCTGAGCTACGGCCTGATCAGTCACGGTCTGACCCAGCGTTACCTGCAGGAAGCACAGCAGAGTTTCAACCGCGATCTGGCCCGCAATCTGGTCGCCGATCAGAAACTGGTCGCCGAGGGCAAGCTCGATCAACGGGCACTTAAAGCCACTTTCGAGCGCTACATGACTATCAACCCCAGCATCGAAATCTATCTGCTGGATCTGGACGGTACGATTCTCGCTTACTCCGCCGAGCCGGCGGTGGTCAAACGCGACCATGTTGCCTTGGAACCGATTCGCGCGTTTCTGGCCGGCGCCGAACTGCCGATTCTCGGCGACGATCCGCGCAGCCACGACGCCCGCAAGAGTTTCTCGGCCACCCCGGTCCCCTCGGCGGAACGACCCGAAGGTTATCTGTACGTGGTGCTGCGCGGCCAGATGTACGAGTCGTTCGAACGACTCTACCAGGACAGCCTGCTGCTGCGGCTCAGTGCTTGGGTACTGGTTGGCAGTCTGCTGGCCGGGCTGCTGGCCGGACTGCTGTTGTTTCGGCTGCTGACCCGCCGGCTGCGGCGACTGGCGGTACTGGTGGACGAATTCCAGCGCGGCGATTTTGCGGTGTACGCGCCCTATCGCGGCCAAGGCGCGCAAGGCGACGAGATCGAGCAACTGGGCGCGCATTTCGACCGGATGGCGCAACGCCTGCAAGCCTTGATCGGGAGTTTGCAAGAGCGCGACACCCTGCGCCGCGAGCTGATCAACCATGTCTCGCACGATCTGCGCACCCCGCTGGCCGCGCTGCACGGTTATTTGGAAACCTTGCAGATCAAAGCCGGCCAACTCACCGACGCCGACCGGGCGATTTACCTCGATGCCGCCCTGCGCCACTCGCGGCGCTTGGGCCGGCTGGTCGGCAATCTGTTCGAACTGGCCAAGCTCGACGCTCATGCCATCCAGCCGCACCGTGAATGCTTCGCCGCCGCCGAATTGCTGCAAGACATCGCGCAGAAATACCCGCTGCCCGCCCGCGAGCGTCGCATCCGCCTGATCGTGCGTTTGCCGGCCGTGGCGCTGTTCGTCGAGGCCGACATCGGTTTGCTGGAACGGGTGCTGGACAATCTGATCCTCAATGCCCTGTACCACACGCCCCCCGCCGGCATCGTCGCCCTGGAATTGCGAGCGGCGGACGGAACCGCCACCTTTGCCGTCACCGACACCGGCCACGGCATCTCGCCTCAGGATCTGCCGCATGTATTCGACCGGTTTTATCGCGGCTCGAATCCGGTGAAGGACGACGGCAACCATCTGGGCCTGGGCCTGGCCATCGCCAAGCGCATCGTCGAGTTGCACGGTAGCGAATTGTGCGTCGCCAGCATGTTGGAGCGAGGCACGCGCTTCAGTTTCGAGCTACCAGCGCGTAGCGCCGCCGCACGGGATCGTTCGTCAGTCGGCACCGTGATGGAATTGTGATGAGTCCGTGAGTCTTCCGTGAAGCGGGAACGGCATAGTGAGCTTCAGGTCACGTTGTGCTTCCTGAACGCTCATCCCCACTCGGAGGAATTGACGATGAAACTATCGGCTGTCTTGGCAACATCCTTGTTGTTGGCCGCTCCCCTGACCGGCGCCCAGGCGCAGTCCGCCAATGATTACGCGAGCATCACCGCTTACCACGGCAACCCGATGTACGCCGTCACGATCACCAATCTCACTCGCGGTTCGTCCTTTACGCCGATTCTGGTCGCCAGCCACCGGCCGGGCGTCGAACTCTTCACGCTGGGGCAAGCGGCGAGTGATGAATTGGCGGCCATGGCCGAGGGTGGCGACACCATGCCTCTTGAGGATATGTTACTCAACTCCGGCCGGTTAGTGGGCACCGGCCATTCGCAGGGATTGCTGGGTCCGGGTCAGTCGGTCACGGTTGAGGTTCCCGCCGGCAACGCCAACCGGATCAGCCTGGCGGCGATGATCCTGCCGACCAACGATGGCTTCATCGCGCTGAACGGCGTGGAAGTCCCTCGCGCCGGGAGTCAGACTTTTAGTGTTCCCGGCTACGACGCCGGCTCCGAACCCAACGACGAACTGTGCGCTTCAATCCCCGGTCCGCTGTGCGGCGGCGATGGGGGTTCACCCAATGCCGGCGGCGAAGGTTTCGTGCATATTCATGCCGGGATTCACGGCATCGGCGACCTGAACGCCAGTGCTTACGATTGGCGCAACCCCATGGCGACGATCAAGGTCGAAAGAGTGCGCTGAATATTCCCATGGCCGGCAGGCGGCGTTGGGGCCTGACTCTGCCCCCTTTCCCACAGGGAGAGGGGGCATTTTTTCGATGCGTTGGCGCCAAAAAGATGTAAAAAGTGCCTCTTGAGCGGTAACCGCCAGCATGTTTGGTCGGTTCGTGTCAGCGGAAACTGGCGCGTCACCTTCGTGAAATCCGGTATACTGAGGGAACTATTTTACCCTCTCTGGAGTTGCCGATCTGCCGTCAGTGATTCTATCCATGTGAATGCTTTGATGCCTCAAGGAGTTGCACACGACGATTCGGGAACCATGAGACGGAATCAACCACTTGGTCCAGTGACTTATACCATCCAAGTCATACACCTTACCTGTTTCCCGATCAATACGCTGCTGTATAACTCAATCATTGGGGAGTTATGCAAACCACATGATCATTATGCCGAGCTTGACCCATGGAGATCACCACCGTTGGCGAGTTGTTGCATTGGTCATACGCGAATCTCGCGATGGCGCATTCAGCTATTACCGTGAAAGCAGAAAAATATGGGCGCACACAGTTCATGATTCGTTCTCGTCTTTACAAAGCACCCGTTTACCCACAAATCCCAACTTATTGTAATATAGTTGTATTTTGATGAGGTTGTGATGAGTTGGGCAGCGTGGGAACTGGGGGTGTGGAGCTGGGGGATGCGCGCCGGACGCGGCGGCTGATCAAGCTGGTGGACGATCTATCCGCACAACCGACGGGGAGCATCCCGCTGGCCTGTGGGGGCTGGTCGGAGACCAAGGCCGCCTACCGGTTGCTGGACAACCCGGCGGTGGAGTGGCGGGAGAT
>Ga0209607_1002372_pt1 | contig 15037 bp, 3 predicted proteins | sample AD_UKC117_MetaG_FD_184413 | JGI IMG/M metagenome (GOLD analysis project Ga0209607, IMG submission 184413) | Active sludge microbial communities of municipal wastewater-treating anaerobic digesters from Hong Kong - AD_UKC117_MetaG (SPAdes)... | ecosystem: Engineered > Bioreactor > Anaerobic >... | reverse complement strand
CTGATCAACAACGGAACCATACAGCACTACGTGGGAGCATTTGTGATTAACGCACTTGGCGATATCACAAATAACGGAACATGGACTAACTATTATACTAAGATGAATGGAACAACCACTCAACATATTCACCTTAAGGACGGCCATTGGATTGATGGCCAAATGCGGCTCGTTTCAGATGCTAACGGCTCAGTATATCAATGGTACAGAAACGGAAATGCCATAATTTCTGCCTATCCAAACCCTGATCCTTTTGGTGGGTATACTTCAGGAACGCTGGTTTTTAATAATCCTGTTTCAAGCAGCTGGCTTGGAACGTACTATTGCTATTCAGGAGGTTATTCAAGAAGCATAATTGTTGATCAGGTTGAAAGCACTCAACTCGATATTACAGTTTTTCTGGAAGGGCCCTACAATTCTTCAACCAACTTCATGGAAAAAGATCTCAACACCCAGGCATATATACCTCTTGAACAGCCTTATAATCCATCACTACCGTATTATAATGAAAACGATCCGGTATGGACTTATAAGGGACTTGAATCCGTTCTATCTGTTCCGGCAGGTGTGGTCGACTGGATTGTGGTTGAGTTACGCGATGCGACTACTCCTGCAACAGCTTCATCTTCTACTGCAATTTATACAACTGCGGCATTCCTATTGGAAGACGGCTCGGTTGTTGACCTGGATGGAAGCAGCCTGCTTCGTTTTGATCCCATCCAATCAGAAAATCTATATGTTGTTATTTTCCATCGAAATCACCTGGGGGTTATTTCAGCATCAGGCCTTACAGAAAGCGGTGGAATTTACAGTTATGATTTCAGTTCAGGCGCTGCACAGGCATATGGGGGAACAAACGGCCACAAAGAACTCGAACCCGGTGTTTGGGGAATGGTAGCAGGCGATGGAACCGGTAACGGACTCATCCAGAATACTGATGAAACTGCTGTTTGGAAAGTTGATCTCGGGCAATCAGGCTATAAAGGAGGCGATTTTGATATGAACGGCCTCGTGCAAAATACCGATGAAACCAATTACTGGAAAGTAAATTTAGGGGCCGGCGGACAAACACCTGATAACGCAAGCGGCAAAACATTTAAATCATACATCCCTGAATAAAATAACTGAACTTTAAGTTAAGCCCGGTAAATCCGGGCTTAACTTGAAGTTTTTATTAATTTAGAAGCCATATTCTATTGAATGATCTTAATCATTTTTATATTTGTGGACAGCAAAGAGGTTATTAATGTTTGGTAAGGTTCTATTATCGTTTATAATTTTTATATTTTTCAGTTACCCTTTCAAAGGATTTTCACTATATAATCCTGACAGCCTTTTGAATGTGCTAGAAAATTCAAAAGAAAAAGCCGCAATCCTCAATTTACTTGCCGAAGCCACCCTGGAAGATTCCCTTGACTTGAGTTTGCAGTATGCAGATCAGGCTTTAGCAGCAGCAAAAAATGAAAACAATCTTAGGGAAGAAGGACTTGCCTTTTTTGGCATTGCCGAAGTATTCGCCTATAAGTTTGAACTTGATTCGGCCACGGTTTACTATGAAAAAGCACTCTCTTTCTTAAAATCTGCAAACGACAATTATAACGTTAGTTATTGCCTCAATAACCTGGGCTGGATCTATAACTATTACGGGAAACACCAAAAGGCCATCGAAAAATATTCGGAATCGTTGCAATATCTTGATCAGGAAAAACACCTCGAAGAAGTGCCTAATGTATTTATAAACATTGGTAATGCCTACCATCATATCGGGAGTTATAACACGGCCATTGATTATTTTAATAAAGCCATTCCGATCATACTGAAAATAGAAGACAAGCGGGCACTTCCCATAGCATACAACGGAATGGGGCTGGCCTGGAAATACCTTGGCAATTTTGATTCGGCAATTGTGTATTACAATAAAATGCTTGAAATTGATAAGCAAACAGGTACCCCATTCGATCTGGCCATTGATTATGGTAATATCGGGGCACTTTATTTTGATTGGGGCGACCTGGAACAATCCAAAAGATTTCACCTGTTGTCATTAAAAACATACCTTGCTGAAGGCAAACGCAATAGTGTTTCCATATCTTATAATAATCTGGGCGAAGTTTACCGGGCCCTGAAACAACCCGACTCAGCCTTATATTATCTGAACGAAGCACTTAAAATTGACCGTGAAACAGGTATGCGTCATAACATGTCGACCCGATATAACAATATGGGCGACGTTTATAAAGACCTGAAGCAATTTCAGAAAGCTCTTGAATATTACAACCTCTCACTTGCAATCAATAAAGAGTCAGGTAATCCTTATGATATAGCATTGGTGCAGAGGAATATTGCCCGGGTTCAGCATCTTATCGGAAATAACACAAAAGCTGAAAAATTGTACCAGGAAAGTCTGGAACTGGCGCGAAATATAGATTCAAAAGCCTTACTTGCATCCATACTTGAATCGATGGCACTTTTCTATGCTGAAACAGGTAGGTATGCCAAAGCATTTCAATTGCATATGCAACTCGATACTATTCAGGATAGTATATTCAAAGAGAAGAATCAGAAACTTTTTGCCGATCTGCAAAGTCGGTATGAGCTTGACCAGAAAGAAAAGGCGATCAAATTATTAAATGCGGAAAATTACCAGCGTACCCTGGAAGCAAAACAATACCGCACCACAACCTACTTTCTCGGATTTGGGATTTTTATTATTACCGGATTGCTGGTAGTAATGATCTATCAATACAACCTGAGGAAAAAAGCCTACAAAAAACTGGTCCAGAAAAATAAACAACTTGCCGAATCGCATGGAATGCAAAAAGAGAAAGCCGCCATCCACAGCATAAATTTGGTCCCCGTTAAAATCAAATACGGAAATGGAAACGGCAACGGAAATGGTAACGGATCACTTGAAGTGCTCGAAGAAAAATTGAACAAGTGCCTTGAAACAGAAAAGCCCTACCTGAATTCAAATCTCACCATGAAAACACTGGCTGCACAACTTGAAACTAACACTCATTATCTTTCGGAGGTGATAAACCAAAAATTCGGGAATAACTTTACCAGCCTCATCAATGAATTTAGGGTGCGTGAAGCATGCAGATTATTGGTTGATGAAACCAACGACCACCTGACCATCGAAAGCATAGCAAGTCAGGCCGGGTTTAATTCAAAATCGGCATTCAACAATGCTTTTAAATCCATCACAGGATTAACTCCTTCCTACTATAAAAGAACCGCCAGGGCAGACCAATAGCATTTATACCAGTTAAAAACAAAGTATTTTGTCCTGATTCATGAATCAGGACATCTTTTGTTTGTATAATAACAATTGAAGATATAGATTTACAATGGATTTTAACTGCACCGTAAACTTTCAATGAAATCAAGGAAAAAAACAAGATTCAAAACAGGTGACATCTTTTTGGTGCCAGCTGAAACGATCCTATGGTTAGTAACAAGGAAACAAGAGGTTCCGAAGCAAGAGGTTTATGGTGCAGCTTATTCCAACAGCTTTATGCCTCTGTTTCCTTTTTTAATTTGACAAAAGCATTTCAAAGACAAGCGGTTATGAGAAATTATGTACATTTAGTCGTAGTAGCATTAGCTATCTTCTTTAGTAGCTCCGATGTTTATGCCTATGTTACCAAAAGCGGTAATGTTTCCGGTGAATACTGGCACAACACCGATACCTATTTTGTGAACGGCGACCTGACGGTGGATGCCGGAACCACTTTTGAAATCCAGGCCGGTACGCGGGTGAAGTTTGCACCAGGAACCTCCTTAAATGTGTATGGAACCATTATTGCCAATGGCACCCTAGCTTCCATTATCATTTTCACCTCCATGGACGAAGATGATGTGGGAGAGATCATTGTAGGATCCGATGGGGATCCCAATCCGGGAGACTGGAAAACAATTACCATTAATGGCAACAACACCAACACCGGTACTGCAGTATTTGATCATGTCCAAATACGGTATGGTGGCTACGGGGGAAATGGGAATGTCTATGCCTATTACGCCGATTCCTTTTCAATAACTAACAGCCTGGTCACCACCAGCAACAGCGATGGGATTAAAGCAACCGGCGGTGCACCCGTTATCGAAAATTGTGAAATAAACAACAGCAACGGTTATGCTGCCTATCTTAACAATGTAACTGTTACCGACTATTCCGGAAACACCGGATCGGGCAACACCATCAATGCCTTTGGGATCAGTGGCACCATTGATCAGGATTATACATTATCGGAAAGCATTTGCGGATTTCCATATGTAATAATTGGAGCCACAACCCTTTCAACCAATTTCACACTTACCATTCCGGCAGGAGAGATACTCAAGTTCCTCAACAGTTCATTACAAGTGAACGGAACGCTGAATGCCATAGGAACTGCTTCTCAGAATATTGTTTTTACATCTCTTTATGACGATACTCACGGTGGTGATCTGAACGGTGACGGCAATGCAACCTTACCAGCAAAAGGAAATTGGAATTACATCTATTTGTATGGTTATAATTCGGCCAACCAGGGCATCGGTAACATGGATTACTGCCAGGTACTTTATGCCGGCTATCAATTTTATGCTATCAGGTATTATTATTCGGATACCGGTTATTTCACCAACAGCACCATCAGGTATAGCGATAATACTGGATTAAAGGCCGACAATACAGCCATTACAGTTTCCGGCAATACATTCAGGGATTGCGACCTGCAGGGGATATATTCCAGCGCAACTACTATGGACATCGATAACTGCATTTTTATGGATAATGGCGGACACGGGCTGGAAACCAGTACCGGGCAAATTTCCGTGAATAATTGCCAGTTCAGCAACAACGGGAACTATACCGCCTATATTAGCGGAAGTGACATCACAACGATTTCCGGGAATTCAGGCAGCGGCAACTTCATCGATGCTTTTGGAATATCAGGGACTTTTATCCAGGATTTCACCCTCGCCGAAAGTGTTTGTGGATTCCCTTACGTGCTAATTGGAAACACAACACAGGCTACAAACTACACGCTTACCATCCCTGCCGGAGAAATCATCAAATGCCTGAATGGTAGCTTGACAATAAATGGAACCCTCAATGCTATCGGAACAGCTGCACAGAACATCATTTTTACTTCACTTTATGATGATACCTTCGGTGGTGATCTGAACAATGACGGCAATACTACTTCCCCCTCAAAGGGAAATTGGAATTATATCCAAATGTATGGTTATAATTCGGCCAACCAGGGCATCGGTAACATGGATTACTGCCAGGTACTTTATGCCGGCTATCAAAATTATGCTGTCAGGTATTATTATTCGGATACCGGTTATTTCACCAACAGCCATATCAGGTATAGCGATAATACTGGATTAAATGCCGACAATACAGCCATAACAGTTTCCGGCAATACATTCAGGGATTGCGACCTGCAGGGGATCTATTCTAATGCGACAACAATGGACATTGATAACTGTATTTTTATAGATAATGGCGGACACGGTCTGGAAACCACTACCGGGCAAATTTCCGTGAATAATTGCCAGTTCAGCAACAACGGGAACTATGCCGCCTATATTAGCGGAAGTGACATCACAACGATTTCCGGGAATTCAGGCAGCGGCAACTTCATCGATGCTTTTGGAATATCAGGGACTTTTATCCAGGATTTCACCCTGGCAGAAAGTGTTTGTGGATTCCCTTACGTGCTAATTGGAAACGCAACCCAGGCTACAAACTACACGCTTACCATCCCTGCCGGAGAAATTATCAAATGCCTGAATGGTAGCTTGACAATAAATGGAACCCTCAATGCTATCGGAACAGCTGCACAGAACATCATTTTTACTTCACTTTATGATGATACCTTCGGTGGTGATCTGAACAATGATGGCAACGCTACTTCCCCCTCAAAGGGGAATTGGAATTATATCCAAATGTATGGTTATAATTCGGCCAACCAGGGCATCGGTAACATGGATTACTGCCAGGTACTTTATGCCGGCTATCAGTTTTATGCTGTCAGGTATTATTATTCGGATACCGGTTATTTCACCAATAGTCATATTCAATTTAGTGACGGGGACGGATTACAGGTAAACTATTCCGGTATTTATGTCAGAGGGAACACCTTCAGCGATAATGATACTTATGGTGTATATATTTCCGGTTCGCCGGTGCCAGATCTGGGCCAAAATAATTTACAGGAAGCCGGATTAAATACTTTTATTAATAATTACTGGGGAGGCATCCAGTTATATAACGGTACATCCCAGTCCATTAACGCCTATTACAACGACTGGGGCTACTATACCGAATCCGAGATTGATGCCCATATTTATGATAATGATGAAGATGCAGCAAAAGGTGAGGTATTTTTCAACCCCTGGTACGACCCGTCCAATGTGCCTTTGGTAGTCGATTTTGAAGCCGACATCACTTCAGGCTGGGATCCCTTGACGGTTCAGTTCACCGACCTCAGTTTGCTGAATCCGATTTCATGGGAATGGGACTTTGATAACGACGGCAATGTGGATGCCACTGAACAAAACCCGGAATGGACGTTCCAGTACCCCGGACTTTATACGGTCAAACTCACCGTGTCAAATGAAAGCAACACAGAAACAGAAATAAAAACAGACTATATCTACGTTTATGAGCCGACACCCATGACCATCGCAGAGGCCAGGCTCGAACCGCTGGGCTCATCGGTTTGCATAACAGGTATTGTTACCTGTGGAACCGAATACGGCAACCTCAGGTTTATCCAGGATCCGACAGCCGGATCAGGCGTTTACAGTCCGGACCTGAGTTACTGGCGCATGGGTGACTCGGTGTTGATCGTTGGCGAAACCAGTGATTTCAACGGTTTGTTTGAATTACAAAACCTGGTTTACCACAAATACCTCACCCGCAACAATCCCATGCCCGAACCGCAGGTTGTCACCGTTTCAGAGTTGGGTGAAGATTATGAAGGCGAAGTAATCCGGATCAATGATGTATATTTTCCATACGGAGGAAACAGCTTTCTGGCCTCTACCGATTACGAATTGATCGATCCTTCCGGCACCACCCATTTCAGGATCAACAGCAGCTCCGATCTGGTTTTCCAACGTGCACCCGAAACCACCGTTGATATCACCGGAATTTGCGCCCAGCGCACGGATGATGCACTTTATCAGTACAATGTTTTTGGCCGTGATTATGCCGACCTGATCTTTAAAAACCTGCAGGATTTTCAGTTGCAAAATGCCGGATTGAGCAAACGGTATTCCAGAATAAGCTCTTTATCAGCCATTGATGGAAACATTGCATGGGCATTGGCACAGGATGGAAAGAATCAGTATATCGTTAACGAAGTGACCAAAACAAGCGATGCCGGGCAAAACTGGGAGGTGATCAACATCCCCAACCATGACGGACTGGTGAATACAAGCATTTTCGCCCTGGATGAAAACAATGCCTGGGTGGTAACCTACAAACTTTTTGGTGAATTTAACCAGGGTATCTTCCATACTGCTGATGGCGGCACCACATGGACGCATCAATCAACAGCGGTTTTTGATCCTGTTGTGGGAGGATTCCCAAATATTGTTCATTTCTGGGATGCAGGCACCGGCGTTTGTCTGGGAGATCCTTCGGGCGGCTATTTTGAAATTTATACCACCACCGACGGAGGAAACAACTGGAACCGTGTTCCACAAATCAATATCCCTGATCCGCTGACAGATGAATACGGGATCGTTGATAATTATTCCGTTGCAGGAAATACGATTTGGTTCACCACTACGAAAGGAAGGATTTATAAATCGGCCGACAAGGGACAGAATTGGGTTGCTTATCAATCACCCCTCAGCACCTATGGCATCGCCGATTTTAAAAACCAGCTCGAAGGATTGCTGATCTCTCAGAATGATGCAACACTCTATAAAACAACCGATGGAGGCGAAAACTGGTCGCAAATCTCCTATACCGGTGATGTTCACGCAAAAAAAATTAAATATGTTCCCGGATCAATGGATACCTGGGTTTGCTCAGGCGATCAGGGTTCTGATGCAGGTATTTCCTACTGCACCGATGGCGGACTTACCTGGGAATATTTCCCCACCACACACGGCGTTCACATGGGTGCCATGGACTGGGTGGATGCCGTTACCGCTTTTATCGGAACGGTTAATGCCAACAATACGGAAGGCGGTATATTCAGGTATTGGGGAACCGGTGGCATCGACTATGCCATTAGCTGGGATCCAACAGTGGCGCAGGAAGACCAGATCATTACCGTTACCGTTACCAACCCGGTAGCTACCCCATGGCTTCACTGGGGTGTTAACGATGTTAATTTCCTTTGGCAAACACCCGATGAGGCATATTGGCCAACAGGAAGTGTGATTGCCGGAGGTACCGGTCCCGCTATTCAATCACCTTTCAACGGACCTGATGAAAATAACGTCTGGACATTGCAAATAGGGCCGTTCAATGATCCGGCTCAATGGGTCGACCGGGTTGCTTTTGTGATCTATTTTGACAATAATACCTGGGACAATAATAATTACCAGGATTATCATATCAACATCGAGCATCCGCAACCGGCACAGGTGGATTTGAAAGTTTTCCTCGAGGGACCTTTCAACGGAACCGATATGAACTCAGACCTGAATCCCATTATCCCGCTTCAGCAAACATTAACAGTTATCGGCTATAACGGCCCCGAAGAGGTGGATGCAATACCCAATGAAGATGTGGTTGATTGGATTGGCGTGGAATTCAGGGATGCTCCTGATGCAAATGCTGCAACGGAAGCCACGGCTGTTGCAGGCGGTGCATTTTTCCTTTTGAGAAATGGCAGCATTGTGAATCTCGACGGAAGTTCACTGCCGATACTCGATTTTCAGGTTACCAACCAGTTGTTTGTGGTGATCTGGCACCGGAATCACCTGCCGGTGATGTCGAAATATCCGCTTACTGAATCCAGTGGATTTTATACCTATGATTTTACAACTTCTGCCGGTCAGGCCTATGGCGACAACCAGTCCGATCTGGGTGGGGCCTGGGGCATGATAGGGGGTGATGCCAATGCCGATGGAATCATCGATGAGAATGACGGCTATGATAGTTGGATACCGCAGGCTGGAACATCCGGATATCTGCAGGGCGACGTAAACATGGATACCCAGGTGAATAATCAGGATAAAAATGATCTTTGGTACCCCAATCGGGGGAAAACCGAAATATTGCCAATTGACCCGGGCGCCTGGGGCTGCGGTGACCCAATATTGGACAGTCGCGATGGACAATCATACAATACGGTACAGATTGGTGATCAGTGTTGGATGGCTGAAAATTTGAACATTGGCGATTTTATTTATGGCGTCAATCCCATGGATGATAACACAACTATTGAAAAATATTGTTACGAAGACAACCCGGCCAACTGTGATACTTATGGAGGCCTTTACCTTTGGAGTGAAGTAGTGAGTTACACAACCATTGTAGGCGTTCAGGGCATTTGCCCCGATGGCTGGCATGTACCCCCGATGGCAGCCTATGATGCTCTCAGGGAATTCGTGAATGAAGATGGCAATGCACTCAAAGCCATTGGCGAAGGAACCGGCGTTGGTGTTGGAACAAACACAAGCGGTTTTTCTGCGCTGCTTTGCGGACAACGAAGCGCTGGTGTCTTTACAGGCATGGATGCCACCACCTCATTTTATACCAGTAATAATGTGGCGGGATGGGGCTCCAGAATTACAATCAATGCCCCGGATGGTGTAATTTCCGGTGGCGTTTCCAATGGATCAATCGGTTATAGTGTCCGTTGTTTGAAGGATGTAACAGCTAAATAATTTAAAAATAGACACCTGATTTCATATAAGGAGTATTATTTGCAAAGCATAAATATAAATGAATCAACGAACAACCAATTAATCGAAAGACAACCCTGGTGCCTGATTTTATAAATGCAGCTGCGAAATAATGCTACAGATTAAACTCAGGTGCCAAAATAAATGTTCTTCAAATGAAAGAGCGGGGGCGTCTCAATGAGGCGCCCTTTTTACTGATCATACGGCAACATTTATAGAACAGTGATTTTTATCTTTGAATCTTTCTGCTAAATTTGCAACCCATCACGATAAATTATCTGTCATTGCTTTTGACATGAATCAATTCACTTAAATAATTCCTATGAAAAAATTATTACTCCTTTCCTTATTGGTTTTCAGCGCTTATTTAATAGTACATGCTGAAGTCGTAAATTCTACCATAGCAGAAAAAGTTGCCAAAAATCACTATATTATGTATGGTGATGCTCTAAATCCAGGGTTGATCAATTTAAACCTGATTTACACTGAAACAGCAAATGAACAACCTGTTTATTACGTTTTTAATGCCGAAAACAACAAAGGATTTGTCATTGTGAGTGCTGAGGACAATGTGTATCCTATCCTGGGATATGCGTTTGAAGGAACATATCAAACCCAAACTGATTTTGATCCGGAAAACTTTAATTACTGGATGAATAATTATGCTGATCAGATCAAATATGCCCGTGATCATTCCTTGAAAGCTGATGAACTGATTGGGCAAACATGGAGTGAATTACTACAGTCCAACCCAACAACAAAAAACATTGAAAATGTTGATCCGTTGCTGACCACTACCTGGGATCAGGGTACGTTTTACAACCAGCTCTGCCCAATAGATAACAGTGGCCCCGGAGGTCATGTGTGGGCAGGATGTGTTGCTACCGCCATGGGACAGGTGATGAAATACCACAATTATCCCGATCAGGGAACAGGGTCACATTCTTACAACTGCCCGGGTTACGGAAATCAATCCGCCGATTTTGGTGCTACCACTTACAATTGGGCAGGCATGCCGAATTCGGTAAATACAACCAATTTAAATGTGGCCACTTTGCTTTATCATCTGGGCGTTTCGGTTGATATGCAATATTCGCCAAGTGGTTCGGGAGCCTTTAGCTCTGATGCACGGAACTCGCTGGTTGATTACTTTAACTATATGGAAAACGCTGCACTTATCCCTAAGAATGCAATGCCCATCGAAACCTTTACTTATAAATTAAAAAATGAATTAAACCTGAACAGACCTGTTTATTACAGTGGTTCAGGAAGTGCCGGAGGCCATGCATTTGTTTGTGATGGCTACCAGGGCAACGACTATTTTCATTTTAACTGGGGCTGGAGCGGTTATGCCAATGGCTATTTCTACCTCAGCAACCTCAATCCCGGTGGAACCCAGTTTAACCAGGGCCAGTCTGCCATGTTTTATGTTTGCCCGGAAGGTAGCACCATATTGGCAAGTGCCGAAAATTTTTCAGCAGAAGTAACTGGTTCAGATGTCGCTTTGACCTGGGATGCCGCTTCGGGAGCAAATTTGCTGGGATATAACATTTACAGGAACAATGTAAACATTGGTTTGGTAACCGGCACCGATTATATGGATGAAGGACTCGAACAAGGTAGCTATGCTTATTATGTTTGCGCGGTGTATGATGAAGGGGAATCATTCCCGACACAATCGGTATCAATTTTTATTGGAGGTGGAACAACCACTGTTTTTGAAGAAACTTTTGACACCTATAACTCGGGCGGTCAGCTTGCCTGCCAAAACTCCACCGACTGGACTACCTGGAGCAATGCTCCCTGCGGTGCTGAGGATGCCTATATTTCATCAGATGTTACCTATTCAGGATCAAATGCAGTGATGGTAAGCGGCACCAATGATGTGGTTAAATTAATTGAAAATTACACTTCGGGCTTATATAAAATCAGTTTTAATATGCATGTGCCAGCCGGTTATTTGGGTTACTTCAACGCTCTCCAGCTTTTTAACGGAGCTAACAGCAGTTGGGGAATGCAGGTATTTTTTAACGAAGATGGCACCGGTTCCATTGATGGTGGCGGCGAAGGTGCGGCTTCTTTTAACTATACACCCGGCTCATGGATGTTTGTTGAAGTTATTATTGACCTGAATGGAGACTGGGCAGAATTTAAACTGGACGGGACTTCAGTTCATGGCTGGCAGTGGAGTATTGGCGCCTTTGGGCAGAACAACCTGAACCAATTGGGAGGTGTGAACTTTTATGCCTGGGCAGGAAAAGGCAAAGGAACTCCCACTTATTATATTGATGATTTTATGATCGAAGAATTTGGCCCTGCCATGCTGTTACCCCCTATGAATTTTGCGGTAAATGTTTCCTTTGAAAACATACAAATGACCTGGGATGCCCCCGCCAGTGGTGATGTGATTAGTTATAATATTTATTATGCTTTTAACAACGGTGATTTCAACCTGCTTGATAACACAACGGAAACTACCCATGTTATTGATCTTCCCGGTGCCGGACTGCACGCCTACTACGTAACTGCAGTTTACAATGATGGCGAATCAGAACCTACCAATATCCAGGAAGTGTTATTATCAGGGACTGATAATATGGAGGCAAATAGGATTTATATTTATCCAAATCCAGCTGAAAATTATTTGATGGTAAAAGTAATTGACAGGGTCTACTCCATTGAAGTTATGGATATTACCGGTCACATGATTCTCCAGGATTCGAATTCCCCGGCAAAAATTGATATTTCAAATTTGCAAAGCGGCATTTACTTTCTGAACATCTTAGCAGATCAACAAAAATATGTTAATAGGTTTATTAAAAAATAAAAAGAAATTATAACTTCAATGAAAAGTCAGGTACATGTGAGTGCTTGACTTTTTTTATACCTAAAAAATCATTTTTCACAACCAGTTAAATTATAAATATTTTGACTTTTAACTATACTTAAACAATCTATTTTTTATATTTGTTATTGTTTTAACAGATCAAACTACTCAAAAATTTTCTTCATTAAATAATCTAATTATGAAAATTCATACGATTATTTCTCTCATTTTATTTTTTCCGATTTTCACCGTAAACAGCCAGGTCACTTCCGATTTTGAGTCTGATATCGAAGGCTGGTATTCCGAAGGTGACGGTGATTATTTATGGGAAATTGGAACCGGTAATCCCGGAAATAACTTCAGGGTAAACGACGATGCTACCGGCGACATCAATCTGAGTTATGCGCCTGTCAAGTTCCTTGGTAACTGGTCCAATGCTACGACCAGCGATTACATTTCAGCAGATATATTCCTCCATCAGAACAGTGGTAGTTATATTGAGAACAATTTTGTGTTTCAAATTGAAGGGCCGGGGGGTAAAGCACAGGCACTGCTCGGAACAAATCCTCCGCTTGATACCTGGCAAAACTATTCGGTTACAATCGATCCTGCAAACTGGACCATGGTTGATGGCGACTGGAACAGCCTTATACAGCAAGTTAATGAAGTAGTAGTCCGAATGGAATACATCAATGGTGGTGAATGGAACCGGCTCGATAATGTTTACCTCTCTTTTTCTCCGGTTATTATCCCTGTAACCCCCGTAATTTGCTCTGATTTTGAGCAGGGCGATTATGATGGATGGTCATTTGCCAACATTGGAGGAGTTAGCAATCAATCTTCAGGTGGTAATCCGGGCCGGGTAATCAGAATTACTGATGGATCAGGAATATCACTTGCTTATCCGCCTCCTAAATTTTTGGGCGATTGGAATCAGATTGACATGCACGGAGCAGATTTAAGGATGGATATTAAGGTTACCAATTATTCAGGCTCCACTTTGATTAGCGACAATTTTTTGAAAATTTCAGGGCCGGGCGGTGTGGCAACCTTCCCCATGGACCTGTCAATTGAAGTTGCCTTTGACCAGTGGAAAACATTTGTGTTCCCAGTGGATGAATCATACTGGACAATGGAATCGGGAACCTGGAATGATTTAATTGATAATGTGAACCACATTGAGATAACTGTGGAGTTTTTAGATGCATCGGAGTATGTATGGTTAGATAACTTTTGTATTTCTGATTTACCTCCTTTGTCAGATTTTGTTGCCAGTAACTTAATTCAATTTATTGGAGTCCCTGTTCAATTTTCCGACCTTTCGGTCTATGGCCCAACTAACTGGGATTGGGATTTTGGCGACGGTCAGAACGCTACGGACCAGCATCCTGAACACACTTATTATAGCAGTGGGATTTTTGATGTATCCCTCACGGCTCAAAATTACTTTGGGTCCGATATGGAAACAAAAAATGCATACATTGAAATCCTTCCAAACGATCAGTGCCTGAAGTATGAAGACTTCTTTGATGACAGTAGTATTAGTCCGGTTTGGTGGATTAAAAACGGAACCTGGAGTGAAGCAAGTGGAAACATCAGGCAAACTTCTAATTACTACGTTACCGGAAACCGGCTTGAAGGGTGTTTTGCAATTGCAGGCAGCCCGTTCTGGGAGGATTATATCTTAACCTGTGACTTGTATTCTACTGACAACGATGATATTGGCCTCGTTTTTAATTGGCAGGATGAGCTTAATATGTATATGTTCGTATGGAACACGCAAACGCCGGGTCGAAATTTGATTAAATGGGAAGACGGCATCTCGACCTTCCTCGCAACAGATGAAGTTCCTTATGTTTTAAACCAATGGTACACTATCGAAATTGAATCAATTGGTGGCAGCATTGTATTAAGGGTTGATGGCAATGAAATTTTTAATGTAAATGACAACACCTTTAATACCGGAAGGGCTGGATTATTTTGCTCAGGAAACCAATCCAGTTACTGGGACAATTTTGATGTATCCTGCGCAGGTACTCCTGTCGATTTGAAAGTATTTCTTGAAGGGCCTTATAATACAAGTACCGGTCAAATGGAGACAAACCTCAACTCCCAGGGTTATATTCCGCTGGATCAGCCTTATAATCCATCACTCCCATACTACAACGAAAGTGATCCCGTATGGCTCTATAACGGAACTGAAAATGTTCCGGCCATTCCGGCAAATGTTGTTGATTGGCTCTATGTCCAATTCCGTGATGCTGATGCCCCGGGCAATGCTACTTCGGCCACCATCATCGATGAGCAGGTTGCTTTTCTGCTGGCCAACGGATCTGTTGT
>Ga0209607_1002371_pt1 | contig 15037 bp, 10 predicted proteins | sample AD_UKC117_MetaG_FD_184413 | JGI IMG/M metagenome (GOLD analysis project Ga0209607, IMG submission 184413) | Active sludge microbial communities of municipal wastewater-treating anaerobic digesters from Hong Kong - AD_UKC117_MetaG (SPAdes)... | ecosystem: Engineered > Bioreactor > Anaerobic >... | reverse complement strand
GGTCCGCCGCGCATCCCCCAACTCTAACCCCTCAAACTCCTGTGCTGCCCAACTCATGTCCCACTCCCACTCCCTCACAAAAATTTATGTCTTATACAATGAGTTGGAAGTTATGGGTAATCGGGTGCTTCCAAAGCAGGGTCCGGTAGCGGTTGCACCAGATAAATGGCGGCTGGCGCTCGCTGCCACAACTCCTTGAGATGAGCGACATCGGTGAGAGTGATCTGGATGGGAAAATTTCTGATCTTGCCTTGCTCGCTACCGTGCCCCGATTCTTGCAGCGCCATGGCGAATTGCTCGGCCTGGGTCCGATCATCCTGATAGATCAAGGCCAATTCCAACTGGCCTTCGGCACTCACTTTCTCTGCCAAATCCCGATCCGCCGCCAGTAGAGTGCGAAACAGGCGCAGCCCGATCTGAACCCGTTGTTCCTGTGGACCGCCCAACGCTCCATGCAAAACGCTCAGGAAGCCCAGCAGGATTCCCAGCAACAATGACAGATGGTTCGGCGAGCGAGAATCGGACATTGCGCGATGATTACCCCGACCATTCCATGTGGGTAGCGTTAAAAATCATACGAAATCTGTCCCCAGACCAGGCTGTCGGGAAAGTCAGTCACTTGGACGTTAGTTGGCTCGCTGATCAGGGAACGCTGATCAGCTTGTAGTAAATTGCGTACTCCCAGTCGCAGCGTCAGACCTTTGGTCCAGATATTGAGCAGGCTCAGGGTGACGGCGACCCGATGTTCCGCTGTGGAATTCACGCTCTCGGCATGGCGCTCGCCTATATAGTTCCAATAGGCGGTGAACAGCACTCGGTCGGTGGGCCGATAGAACAGGGCTAGATTTCCCAGCCAATTGGTAGTGCCGGGATCTTGATCATTAGTTGCTTCGTTGCTGGACGGTACGCGGCCGTCGCGACTGTCACTGTAAGAAAGATTGAACCAGGACTTCAATTGAGGGGACCATTGTTGTTCCCACTCCAATTCCACGCCCGCCGTCCGCGACGAACCGACGTTGCCAAAATCGAAACTCGGCGCTCCCAGAGGGCTGATATGGTCTTCCAACTGAGAGTTAAACAGGGTCAGGCGCAGCACCCGGTCGGTCACGCGGTTGATGTAGCTGAGTTCGGTGGTCGCCACGGTCTCCGGTTTTAGATCAATCTGGGTATTGTTTGGAAACAACTCCCAAAACGTCGGCGCCCGATAGCCTTTGGAGTATTGGGCTTTCAGGATATGAGTGTCCGAGAGTCGCCACACGGCGGCCAAGCGAGGGGTGAAGAGATTCAGATCAAGATCGTCGCGGTGATCGAAACGCAGACCGACGGTGACTGACAGCCGGTTAGAGACTTCGTACTGATCCTGCAGGCTGATACCGTAGTAACGCCAGTTCACATCGCTCTGATTCACCGCTGGGGGCTGGGGATTATTGGAGGGGCGGCTGGGCGGTGCTTTAAAAGCTTCCTCGATACGAGTGCCTGTATACGAGAACTGCGCTAACCAGCGATGATGTTCCATCCCCTGCCAGGAAAGTTCCGCGCGCCCTTCCCAGGTGTGCCCCAGAAAGTGCTGGCGCCTCGTATTAAAATCGTTGCCCAGGTAAGAACCATACAGGTTCACTACGGTATTCGCCGCCAGTTCGAAGGCTTGGCGCGCCTCGAAGGCTTCGGTGCGTTCGTTGTAGTCTACCCCCTGGTCATTTTGGTAGTCGCGATGAATGGCCTGAGCGGTGAGTTGGAATCCTTGATGCGCAAAGATGGCGATGCCGGATGGCTGGTCGTCCTGAGCGTGGATGCCGACAGGCGCTTCCACCGAATTACCGGTTAGACCGGCAGCATTGAGACTGAACCGAGTGGCTTCGTCCTCACTTCGATAAGCATACTGTCCTCCGAGCGTGGTTGTGCCATGCTCATCCATTCGCGCAAAAATCCGGTTATTTTCCTTGCGGGTCAGGATATTGAGTACCCCATGATAGGCATAGTCGCCATACAGGACCGCGCTAGGGCCACGGATAAACTCAATGCGATCCACCTGCTCGATCGGCAGGGACAAGGCTTGAGAGGAAAGCCCGGAATTGTCTCGACTCATCGGCACCGAGTTCAGCAGTACCTTGATATTTCCAGAGTTAAACGGAGCGCTGAATCCCCTAGTAGCCACAAGTAGATTGCCCCGGTTTCCCTGGTTGATCATTACATCGGGAATCAGGGCCAGCGCGTCCCAGACCGTGCGCATGCCCAACGCCTCCAAATCCCGGCCTTGCAAAACTGTCACCGTACCCGGTACATAATCGGCGTTCAGTCGGTTTTTGGTGGCGATTTCGGTGCTCTCGTCCAACACTTGCATGAGCTCCCCCAGCCACTGTTCGTCTTCGCCAGTCATGGCAACCAAGTTGGTGGAGACTTCCTCGGCCAGTAATGAAACACTGGTGGTTAGCAGGAACGTCGTTGCCAGCACCCATTTCATCCGGCACCTTGGTCTGTCGCCAGGATTTATAACATCATCTATAATCTCAATTTTCCGGCAAGCACGGAAGATGGTCGCCATTTCACAGATCATCATCGCGTTTTACTCCGGTTCGTTATATCTTGTTTTTTGGCTATGCCACTTCATACCATGAAAAATCAATTTTCCACTGAATTCGTCCACAATTTTTATAATTCTGTAACGTCAAATGGCCAGACAAAATTTTCCACGCCAGTGACCAAACATTTCTAATGTTAGGCCATGGTGCTTCTCTCTGATTGTGATTGATGGAATCGCCGCTTCGAGTTACCTCGGCACTCTGTGTCACTTCTCTTGGTCAAGAAGGAAAAAGCCACAATTCGAAAAGAATTGCGGGCTCAATGAGATTTCCCGTGGCGGCCACAAGATGTAAGGGTGTGGCACTGGGAGGCGAATGATGGAAAGATTCCTGCGGATGGAGTGCTGACGATGCCAATCACGCTTGCCGTGCCCTTGGCCCTGCCCGGTGTACGGGTGTTTGTCCGACAGTCTAGGGGTTGACCAAAAATCTGAGTTGGATCGGGACTGGACGCACATGTATCCCCCGCCGAAATCGAGGATGCGGGGAAAACCGCTGGATGACGAGGAGAAACCATGAATCACCCGCAAACACCTTCACCCGCATGGTCCTGGCACCTGAACTGGGACACGATTCGGCACGATCTGACGGTCGGTAGCTGCCCGTATGGCCCGGCCGATCTCGATCGACTCCAGACCGAAGCTCAGATCTCGGCGGTGCTGTCGTTGCAGCACGACGAGTGCCTGGAAAAGTTGGAGATCGACTATCCGCGACTCGCGCGCCACGGTCGTTCCCAAGGCCTGCTCATGGAACGCAGCCCGATGCGCGATTTTGATCCCGAGGATCAGCGTCGCCGCTTGCCCGAAGCCGTTCGGATTCTGCACGAGCTGCTCAGCCAGGGCCATCGGGTCTATCTGCACTGCACCGCCGGTATCAATCGCTCCTCGCTGGCGGCGGTGGCCTATCTGACCTGGATCGAAGGCCAGCCGCTGGACGACGCCATGGCCCTGCTGCGACGTGCCCGACCGGAAGTTAGTCCCTACTGGGACGCTTACGAGGGCTGCCGGCGAGATTTGATCGCTCCTCACGCTCACCGTATCTGTCAGCGCATCGCCGAACTGAGCCGCCAGAACCCCGGACAGAGCACCGAAGCCCATCGGTCACGAGCGGAACGGGAAATCATCCGGGCCGTGCTGATTGGCTGACGGCGGCAAGCGCGCTGCGCTGATTCTCGCTCGTTCTGGAGATGAGCGGTTCGTGGTGAGGAGCGGAGCTTGCATCGATACCGCCCATCCTCGACTCGCGGGGGAATTCACCCCTCGTCGTGATCAATATCGGCCGTTGGTGGGGAAGGGTCTCGTCCTACTTTCGAGACGATCAGCGCATGACTTTCATGAACCAACGTGGCGGTATGCAGTTCACCGTAGTCGGCGGTCACGAAAAAGCCGCGAACCGAACCGCTGACGGGTAGGTCGCGCTGGAACTCCAGCAATGCCTTACAGAAAAATCGGTTGCAGAGATCCGAACGCATCTCCCGAGGCAAAGCGCAACCATCGGCCTGATGATAGAGGCAGGAACCTCGATAGGTCCGAGAGCCCACACGGTCCAAGTAGGCGGCGGTCACGGCGGAAGCGTCCTGTTCCGGGTGCGCCGCCCGATAAGCGCGCAGGGTCTCGACGTCGAGATAGGCGTGATCCCCACCGCCCTGACAGCAGAAACCCCGGCAGCGCGCGCAGGCTTGTTCCAGTACCGTCCGGACGCGGGGTTCCGGCTCGGGTGGCCGCGTCGATGGGCGCTCCGGCGGTTCGACGGGCGCTGGGGACGGGTCGAAGACTTGCTCGACCAGCGCCGTCAAGTGTTCGCGAAAAACCTCTTTGCGCTGCTCCGGCAGAGGAGCAAGCCCCGCCGTCACGGAGGGTGTCACCACCAGGGGAAAGGAGTCCGGCTCGCGGATGCCGAAAGTGGCCAATACCCGGTCGCGCAGCCGCGCGGCATCTTCGGTCTCCCGCAGCAGCAGAGCCGTGTAACGAGCCTGGTTGCGCTCGTACACCTGAACCGCGTAGTCCTTGACCGCTGCCCGCTGGCACGTCGCGGTGGCGCAGGTTTTGGTCGGCTGCTCCCGTGCCGACAGCGGGCGACCGCAAACCCGGCAGACTTGGCCCCGCCGTTGTAGCAGCGAATAGCGTTGGTGGCACTCCGCACGTACGCAAAGCGAATAGGTCCGCACCGGCCTGAAAGGCAGCGGAGCTTGGCAGATCAGGCAGTGGGATGCCGTCGGGTTCTGGAGACTGAGCGGAACCGGCATGGCGGTTTATCGGGGTTGGGGTGTTCGACCGCCGGCAATCGGGATACCCGCACGCTTTGCATAGAGTGACCTGACGGCTCGGTTAGCCGATGTTGCGAGCCGACAGCGGCGTCTGCAAGTCCGACTCGATCCTCGGACGGCTGCTGATGGGTTCGTTGGGGGTGCCCAGTCGTCACAATCGTTCGGTGGCCTGCAATTGTTGTTGCTGGACCGAAGCGGCCAGCGACCGCGCCTGTGCGGTGGCACCGTCGGCGAGGGCGTCGGTGATGGCCTCGCTCAACGCAGCGGCATAGGCCTCCAGGGTGTCAAGCAGCGCGTCGTGGCGCTGGGCCAGGGGAGTGAGACGATGCGCGGCGGGTGCGTCGGTCATTTGGAGGTCCTCAAGCGATACGTCATCCTATGGTTCCGTCGGGATTTCGCCATCACCCATCGCATCGCGCAGGCATTGCGTTAGCGCGTTCAGGGTATAAGGTTTTTGCAGAAACCCGAACAGCGGCTTGCCCGCGAACTGCGGGGCGATTTCGGCTTCGGTGTAGCCGCTCGAAATCACCACCCGCACCTTGGCGTCGATTCGCCGCAATTCGTGCAGGGTTTCCTCGCCGTCCATCTGCGGCATGGTCAGATCGAGCAGAATCAGTGCAATCTCGTCGCGCCGCTTGCGGTAGATATCCAGCGCCTCCTGTCCATCCGCGGCGATCAATACCTTGAACCCGATCCGCTCCAGCATGCGGGTCCCCAGGGTCCGAACCGATTCCTCATCGTCCACCAACAGGATGGTGCCGGCGCCTTTCCAGTTCCAGGTGCCGGCTTTCGGAGCGACACCCTGTTCAGCGGAAAACTTCCCTTCCGCCAAGGCGGGAAACAGGACCTTGACCGTGGTGCCCTTGCCTGGCTTGCTGTACACCTTGAGCGCGCCCTTATGGCCGCGCACGATACCCAGCACGGCCGACAGGCCCAGGCCTCGGCCGGTGAATTTGGTGGTAAAAAACGGTTCGAAGATGCGCCGCTGGGTTTCCTGGTCCATGCCGGTGCCCGTATCCGAGACCTCGAACCAGACGTACAGACCTTCGGCCAGGTTTTCGTAGAGATAAGGCTCGCAAAGATATTCGCGCGAACACTGCATCAGGCCGGTTGAGATCGTGATGACGCCGCCGCGGTCGCCGACGGCTTCCGAGGCGTTGGTCACCAGATTCATGATGACTTGGCGGATCTGGCCGGGATCGCCGTGCAACGGCGGCAGCGGTTCCTTCAGATTCAGGTTGAGCGTGGCTTTCTTCGAAATGGAGGACTGCAACAGGGAGAACATGTCTCCGACCAGATTGCCCAGCCGGATGTCGTCGATGACGAAACGGCCCTTGCCGGAATAAGCCAGAATCTGGCGGCAGAGTTCCGCGGCGCGCAGCGAGGTTTTCTCGATCGTCAGCAGGCTTTCGCCCGCCGGAGACAATGGCGGTAGGTCGTCCAGCGCTAGGCTGGTGTTACCCAGGATAATGGTCAGGAGATTGTTGAAGTCGTGGGCGATACCGCCGGCCAGCACACCTAGGCTTTCCAGTTTCTGGGTCTGCTGCATCTGTCGTTCCAGTTGCAGGCGTCTTTCCTCGGCCCGCTTGTGCTCGCTGATGTCGGTGATCGTCAGCAGCAGCAGGGGGTGGTTGTCGCGCTGCGGACGTCCTAAGGGCGTGGCGATGATCGTTCCTTCCATATGTGCGTGAAACGCCGCATCTGGACCGCTCGGGATCAGCGCTTCCAGGTTTTTGCCGATCGGATTCTTGAAAAATGCCCGATAGCGCGAGAGAAACACGCTGCGGTCGTCGCCCTCCAGGCAATCCGCAAACGGGGTTCCCAACAATTGATTCCGGTTGCGGTCCACCATTCGGCAGAACGTTTCGTTGGCCTCGTGAATCAATCCGACATCGTCCAGTGCCAGATAGCCGATCGGCGCTTGGTGAAACAGGATGGAGAACTGATTGCGGGATTGCTCCAGCTCCGTCATCAGGCGGCGCAGTTCTTCGTTCTGCAATTCCAGTTCGATCTGGTGGACCTGCAATTCGTGAACCAGCTTGCGGATCTGCTCAATGGAGAGATCCGCTATTTCCGGTTGCTGTTCCGCAACGCTGGCTTCGGCTTTTTCCCTAAGTTGCTTCATGCCCTCCTGTTTGTGTTGCGTCATGTGGCCCTTCTCCGTTGGATCGTGACAGGCAGGCCCGAAACGTCGCGGTGCGCGTTGGGCCATTCGGCACCTGTGACTTTTTTATTGTCGCGGTTGTTCGCCCGTGGCGATAACGCTCGTGCATTCGTGAATCACGATGACGCGCATCGGCCCGTCACCGGGCAAACCGGTGGCACGCCTGACCAGCGTGCATTGTTCCGACCATTCCCGACAGGCCGAGTCGTGCTGGATGAAGCGCGGGCGCGTTCCAGCGAGCACGGCACGGATTCCCACCGCGAAGTCGGACGCTTTCTCGGTGGCGGCATCTTGCGGGCGCTCGCAGGCTTGCAGGTAGTTGCTCCCTTCCAGTAGGCCGGCCAACGGCCCCGAACTCGCGCGGGCAAGATCGCGCCAAGCTTTGTTCACTATTAGGATAGTCCCGTTTTCGTCGAGAATGGCGACGCAAGCCGAGACGGCGTCCAGCGCCGCTCGCGCGAAGCGTTCCGATTCGCGCAACTCGTCCTGAATACGCTTCAGCTCGCGTTTCGCCTCCAGCCGGGCGGTAATATCGTTGAAGGTGGCATAAACCTGCGTGGGCTTGGATGCGCCCGGTTCGAACAACGGAATGGCGTTGACCCGGAGCCAGCGGGTTTGTTCGAGCGCGGCATTGTGTACGCCCATCACGGTGGCCGTCACCGGCTGGCCCGTCCGCAGGGCGATCATGGACGGATGTTGGTCGGGAGGTAAAACCGTACCGTCCTCGCGGACTGCTTGCCACTGGGGATCGGCGGAGGTCCACCCCGCGATCCGGTCGGCCGGCAGGCCGAGAATGCGCTCGGCGGCCGGGTTGACCGAAACGATTTCGCCGTGCTCGTTCTGATACACCACCCCTTCCGCCATGGTGTCGAACAGTTGCCGGAAACGCTCCTCGCTGGCCTGCGCGCGCGCCACCGCCATGCGGTGCGTGGAGAGATCCAGCACGGTGAAGGTCGCGCCCTCTTCCGGGTTGTCCGGATTCAGCGCCGAAGCGTTGAGCAGGATCGGCAGGGGCGTGCCGTCCTTACGTTGCCAGCAGGTTTCCACCGTCCCCACGCCGTGCAACCGGATCTGTTCGTATAGATCCCTGCCGACTCGCTCGAATTCCTGGAGCGAGGGATACATCAGACGCGCGCTCTGACCGACCAACTCGGCACGGGAGTATCCGAACAATTGGCATAGCTGGTCGTTGAGTTCCAGGAATATCCGGTTGGCGACTCGACCGATTCCCACCGGCGTGGCCCGGTAGAGGCTGGATAGCCGAGTTTCGCGCTCGTTCAGCGCATCGCGGGTGGTCTTCAGCAGGTTGATGTCGATGAAGGCCAGCACCACCCCGGCGATGGTGCGCACCCCGACATAATAGGGTAGTACCCGCATCAGAAACCAAGCGCCATCCTCGGTGCGGACTTCCCGTTCCTGCTCGACGGCGGTTTCGGCCACTTCCTTGATGACCCCGAACAAATCGATATCCAGATTGTGCAGTAGATGATTGACCGGACGGCCGATGTCGCCGTCCAGAATCTTGAAGATACGTCGGATCGCGGGCGTGAACCGGCGGATGGCCAGGTTTTCGTCGAGGAACAAGGTCGCGATCCGGGTGCTGGCCATCAGGTTGTCCAGATCGTTGGTGAGTTCGGTCAACTCGATGATCTTGCTCTGGTGCTCGGCGTTGACCGTATGTAGTTCCTCGTTGACCGATTGCAGCTCCTCGTTGGTACTTTGCAGTTCCTCGTTGCTGGCCAGCAATTCCTCGTTGGTGGCTTGCAGTTCCTCGTTGGCCGTTTCCAGTTCCTCGATGGTGGCTTGCAGGTTTTCCCGGGTGAATTGCAGTTCCTGCTCCAGATCATGGATGCGCTGCTCGACCTCCTGGCCAAGATCGTACACTTGCGCTTCGTTGCCGCTCCGATCCTCCAGCCGCGCGGCCAGATCTTCGATGAAGATCGCCGCCAGCAGCTCCTGCCCGCGTTTTCCCGGCAGTGGGCGGATGCGGATTTGCACCGTTTTGGATTCGTCGCGCCATTTGGTGCGGATGCTGGTGTATTTCAGCTCCTCGCCGGACTTGAACACTTTTTGCAGGCCGGTGGCCAGCGGGATGGCCAGATCCTTGGTGGCGATCTTGGTGATGTCGTTGATCAGCTTGCCGGAGGGCAAGCGGAGGTAACCTTCCGGGTCGCCGAAGATGTGCAGTACTTCCAGTTGCTCGTTGACTATCACCACCAGCGGCAGGTAATCGCCGACCAGCGCCTGTAGGAAGCGTCCGAGCAGGCGCTCTTCCTCCTGAGCACGGGACAGGCGGCCACTGCCGGCCGCCGGTTGGCCGCGATCCTGCGTGAAACGAGGCTCCTGGAAAAGGGTGAAATTCGGTTTTTCGGCATTTGGGCGGCGCTTGCCCTTGGAGGCGTAAATTTTGTATTTCTGGTGCAGGGGATCGAACAGATCGGCCATTTCGCCGGTCGTTTCGCTGGTACCCAGCAGCAGAACGCCCTGCGGATTGAGCGAGAAGTTCATCATCTCCATCGCCTTGCGCTGCAATACCGGCTGCAGGTAGATCAGCAGGTTGCGGCAACTGACCAGTTCGATGTTGGTGAACGGTGGGTCCTTGATCAGATTGTGTTGAGCGAACACCACCATTTCACGGATGGATCGGTCGATCTGATAGCGATCTTCCTTGTAGTGGAAATACTTGGTCATGAGCTTCGGCGGCAGGTCGGCGACGATACCGTCCGAATAAATGCCGCTGCTGGCGCGCAGGATGGCCTCGCGGTCGATGTCGGTGGCGAAGATCTTGACGTCCAACCGTTTCCCCATTTGTTCCAACACTTCGCGGCTCAACATGGCCAGCGAATAAGCTTCCTCGCCGGTGGAGCAGCCGGCCACCCAGAAGCGCACCTCCTGATTGTTCGCCCGCTCGAACAAGCGCGGCAAATGCTGCGCTTCCAGTTCGTCGAACACCTCGCGGTCGCGAAAAAAGCTGGTGACTCCGATCAGCAGTTCGCGGTAGAGCGTATTCACTTCGCTCGGATTGGCTTCCATGTAGCGCACGTAATCGCGCAGATCTTGAAGCTGGTAGATTGCGATGCGCCGTTCGATGCGTCGAGCCACGGTGCTGGGTTTGTAATAGGTGAAATCCACTCGCGTGCGCTCGCGCAGCAGGGCGAAGATACGCATCAGATTATCTTCGTCCGTCAACAGCACGGGTGGGCGATCGGTCTTGGCGGCGTAGGGGTGGCGGGCGAAGGACAGTAGCTTTTCCGGCATTTCGTCCGGGGGCAGGATGCAGTCGGTCAGTCCGGTGGAGATGGCCGACCGCGGCATGCCGTCGAAGCGGGCGGATTCCTCGCTTTGCACCATCACCATCCCGCCGGCTTCCTTGATCGCCCGGATGCCGCGCACCCCGTCGCTGCCGGTACCCGAGAGGATGATGCCGATCGCCTTGTCGGCCTGATCGTCGGCCAGCGAGCGCAGGAATACGTCGATGGGTAGATTCAGCCCGCGCGAGCGATCCGATTCGCTCAGTAACAGCTTGCCGTGGAAGATGGACAAATTTTTCTTGGGCGGGATCAGATAAACCGAGTTAGCCTCGACCCGCATGCCTTCCTCGGCCCGTTGCACCGGCATGGCGGTGCGCTTGGAGAGCAGTTCGACCATCATGCTCTTGTAGTCGGGCGAGAGGTGCTGGATGACAATGAAGGCCATCCCGCTGTCGGCCGCCATGTGCGAGAAAAACGCCTCCAGCGCCTCCAGGCCGCCGGCCGAGGCGCCAACCCCGACATAGTAGATCGGGCTTGATGAGGTGGTGCCGTGCTGGAAGGAAGACTCTTGCATGGATTCGGCCCTAACGGGTCAATGGATGATGCTGGATTGGGATATGGGTGCGCGGCCGTAGTGGCGTGGTGAAACGCCCCTTCAGCCCTCGCTCAGCACTTCGCGCAGTTTAGCCAACCGGATCGGTTTGGTCAGGGTGATCACCGAACGCAAGCCCTTGAATTCCGCCAGCAGGCGGGCGTCCTTGGCGTAGTCGGGGCTGTAACCGGTGATGATGATCAGACTGGCCTCGTAGTTTTGCTCCACCAGCCACAACACCAGTTCGTTGCCGTCCATTTCCGGCATCACCATGTCCATGACGATCAGGGTGGGGTGCAGTTCGAAATATGCTTGTTGGAAAGCGCGGCCGTCGGTGACGACCCGTACTTGATAACCGAGATCGGAAGCCACCTTGCTGACGAGTTCGCCGAATTCCGGTTCGTCGTCGACCACTAGAAGCCGTTTTTCACTCATTTCGTTCTTTTCGCTCATGAAATTATCCCGCAGACGAGCCGATACAGTGCAGTTTCAGAATAACATGCTTTACGCTGGGATCATCGTGATCGGTATGGATGGCGAAACCCAGCGCGCGATCCAATTGCAGCATGGGTTTGTTTTCCTGCAACACTTCCCCGTAGATTTCGCCGATGCCGCGCCGGCGCGCATAATCGATGATGCGCCGCATCAGCAGATTGCCCAGACCCAGTCGCATCATCGCTCGATCGACGATGATCGAATATTCCGCCCGCTCGCCGTTCGGGTCGGCGCTGAGGTTGACGATCCCGTAAATCTCCGCCTTGCCGGGCAGTCCGGGGCCGACCGCCACCAATGCCATCTCTCGATGGTAGTCGATTTGGGTCAGCGCCGCCGCCATCTGATGCGACAACTCGCGGATCGGCTGGAAGAAGCGCAAGCGCAGGTCTTCGGGCGAGGCGCGCGATACCAGCGCTTGCAACGACGGTTCGTCCTCCGGCAGCACTGGGCGCAGCAGCAGTTCCTTTTCGTCGTTCGGCGAGAGCGTTTCCTCAAGCTCCTTCGGATAGGGGCGAATCGCCAGACGGTGGGCCGGCGCCTTGGGGGTGAGCTGTACCCGGGCATCCAGCGCCACCACACCCTTGGCGTTGAGTCGCAACGGGTTGATGTCCAGTTCGACCAGTTCACCCAGGTCGATCACCATCTGCGAGACTTTGACCAGGGTCAGCGCCACGGCGTTGAGGTCGGCGCGGCGCAGCAGGCTGTAGCGCAGACGCTGATAGAGGCGGGTCTGCGCCATGATCTCGCGCGCCAGGTGCATGTTGAGCGGCGGCAGGCCATAGGCCATGTCGTTGATGATCTCGGCTTCCGTCCCGCCCTGGCCAAAGCAGATTACCGGCCCAAACCGCTCGCCGGAGCGCACGCCCAGAGCGATTTCGTAGGCACCCTCCCGAGGGATGATGGGCTGGAGCGCAAAGCCGTCGAATTTGGCCGCCGGGGCCACGGCGTGCAGTTGCGCGAGCATGGCGGCGGCGGCTTGGCCGACCGCCTCGGGAGTGTTCAGATAACGCACGACTCCGCCGATCTGCGATTTCGCGCCGATATCCGGCGACATGATCTTCAGGGCCACGGGCTGGCTCAGATCGGCGGCGGCGGCGGCGGCGGCGGCCGGCGAATCGGCGAACCGGGTTTCCGCGACCGGGATACAGTAGGCGGCCAGCAGTTGCATGGCCTCGTACTCGTTGAGGTAGCGACGGCCGCTGGCCAACGAATCGGCGATCAGGGCTCGCGCCGCGGCGACGTCGGCGGTGAACTCTTCCGGCAGCGAAGGCGGGGTTTCCATCAGCAGCGCCTGATTACGCTTGTACTGCACGATCCGCATGAAGGCCCGCACCGCGCCGCTGGCGGTTTCGTAGGTCGGGACTTGCCGTTCCAGCAGATGTCGCCGCGCTTCCTGCCCGGTAATTGGGCCGGGAAAACTGGCGATGACGCAACAGCGCTGATTGGGCAGGCGCTGGATCAGCGCGTCGGCCACCGCCGTGGCGTCGCTGAGCGCGCTGGGTGTCTTGATGACCAGCACGCCATCCACGCCGGGGTCCGCCAGCAGGAGATCCAGGGCTTGCTGATAGGCCTTGACATCGGCCTGATCGCCGAGATCGACCGGGTTGGGCGGGGCGTTGGGTTCGATCAGCTTTTCCAGTCCCTGCTGGGTGGCCTCGGAAAATTGCGCCAGCCGCCCGCCGAAGTGATAGAGCGTATCGGTGGCCAGCAGGCTCATGCTGGAACTGTTGCCGAGGATGGCTAGACGGTCGTTGTGCAGCAACTTGGCCGCTTTCAGCACCTCGACCATCTGCAGCAGCTCGTCGTTGTCTTCCACCCGCAGCAGACCGGCGCGGCGAAAGGCGGCGTCGTACACGGCGTCGTCGGGCTCCTCGGGATGGCGGCGCGGTTTCAGCACGATGACGGGTTTGACGCGTGCCGCGTGCCGTGCCGCCGACATGAACTTGCGAGCATCGCCGATGTTTTCCAGGTACAGCAGGATCGCTCGGGTCCGATAATCCCCGGCCAAATAGTCGAGGATGTCGGCCAGGTCCACATCGAGACTGTCGCCCAAGTGAATGAGATGGCTGAATCCGAAACCGTAGTGATTGCCGATGTCGAGCGCGGTTTGCGCGATGGTGCCGGACTCGGTGACGAAGGCGATTTGGCCAGGTAGCAGCGATTGGCGACTCAGACTGACGTTGAGATTGGACAGCGGCACGCTGAACCCTTGGGAAGCGGGTCCCAGCACGCGCAGTAGATAAGGTTCGGCGGCATCCAGAATCGCCTGGAACAACGTTTCGCGTTCGGCTTGCGGGATGCCGCGGGTTTCGCTGATGAGCACCGCCGCCCGCGCGCCGCGCTCGCCCAATTGTTGGATCAGTGCCGGCACTTCCTTAAGCGGTCGGGCGATGATGGCCAACGCCGGAGCCAGGGGTAGACTGGCAATATCGCGATAGGCGAGGGCGCCCGCCAGTGCCCAGCGTTTGGTATCCACCGGCATGATCGGCCCAGTGAAACCGCCGTTCATCAGGTTGCGGATGATGATGGTTTCGCTGTCGCCGCCACCGCAAATCAAGGCGATCGTGTCTGGTTTGAACAGGTAATCAAGGTTTCGGATAGTCATGACGACAGGGTTCGAGCAGGTGCGGAGACCGGTTCGATTTTTGGCGAGCCGGCGGGTTTCGTAAATGAAAGGTGGGTATCGTAGGCGGGGGCGGATGATCGATCAAGCAGCGGAAGATTCCAATTGGAGGGCGAAGCCGTCGGGGTGATGGAAATCCGGTGGACCTGATGGATGGCGAAGCGCCCAGTACGACAAGCCGCCATCCCGTGCTTCGACGACAGTGGCCACGGCGAGCCGCCACGCCGCGTCCGCCGGCAGCCCGTCGAGATGCGCGATCGCTCGCAGTTCGAACCGATCTGGATGGAGCCAAGAATTTACCCGCGGCGGCGGGTTCGTGGTGGCGGAGTTCATCCCCGCGCGGTAGCCGGCAAACCGATAGCACGCCCAGGCGGTCGAGGGGGAAAAATTAAATTCGTAATAGCCCGGTTGGCCGTCCACCGCGAGGAATACTTCGCAGCAGGTATGGCGCCAGAGCCCATCGGTGCGATGAGGCTCGCTAGGGGCAGGAAGTAGCAGGCCGCTCGGATCGCCCTCGATCCGGTAATCCAGCACAAGCCGCGCCCCGCGCCGCCGGACCCGCGCCTCCACGCGCCAAAGGGACGGATGCGGCGTGGTGGGATGAAGAGTCAATGGGATGAAGGACATTTTCAACGTAATGAGATGGTTCGCCTCGCTCTCCCAACGAGCACGGGTAGTGTTCTAAATTTGGATGGCTCTAGGGCGTGTCGTCAGTTAGAAGATTCGCAAAGCAGGTAAAGTGTGATGCATGGAAGATCGGCCTGAACGGAGGGGCTGCATGGTACGACGTTATGCGTTGCGAGACGATCCATGGGAGAGGATCAAAGATTTTCTTCCGGGGCGGGCAGGGCCTGTTGGCGGCACGGCGGCCGATAACCGCCTGTTTGTGGATGCCATTCTTTATAGATATCGGGCCGGAGTGCCTTGGCGTGATCTGCCCGAACGGTTTGGCGATGGGAAGAACACGCACCGACGCTGGAGCCGATGGGCTGAAAGCGGCGTCTTGGAGACGCGATTCAAGCAGTTGGCTGGCGATGCCGATCACGAATACGCGATGATCGACAGCA
>Ga0209607_1002370_pt1 | contig 15054 bp, 12 predicted proteins | sample AD_UKC117_MetaG_FD_184413 | JGI IMG/M metagenome (GOLD analysis project Ga0209607, IMG submission 184413) | Active sludge microbial communities of municipal wastewater-treating anaerobic digesters from Hong Kong - AD_UKC117_MetaG (SPAdes)... | ecosystem: Engineered > Bioreactor > Anaerobic >... | reverse complement strand
GGTGTGCGACCACGCCACATCGCGGTTGAAGCCGATCTGCACCAGCGACGTGAGCCCCAGGCTGGCGCCCATGGCGTCCATCCTGCCCGGCACCGTCACGTGCATCTGCCAGAAGCGGTTGGTGCCCACCCACGGGAAGTGCGGGTTGCCCAGCAGCATGCCGCGGTGGTTCTCGGTGGTGTCGCGGCCGAAGGCCCAGGCATTGGAGCCGAAGGGCGAATCGAGCAACCCCGCCTCGCGCATGGCCTGGGCGGCGTCGGCCAGGTCCACGGCGGGCGCTGCGGCGGCCGTGGCCTTGGGCGGCTGGGCGGCCAGCATGGCGTCGGCCAGCGCGCCGATGCCGGCCTGCACGGCGGTGATCTCGGCGGCGCGGTAGTACTCGGCCAGCGTCATCGGCTGGACCCAGGGCTTGCCGCGGCAGGCCTCGGGCAGCCTGGCGGCGTTGTCGGCGAGGTAGCGGTTGTAGCCGGCCACGTAGCCGCGCGCCATGGCCTGCACCTCGGGCGAGGTGGTGGCCCAGGCCTTGGCCAGGGCCGCGTCGTCCATGTGCTGGGCGACAAAGAAATCGACCTGTTCGTTGGGCAGCCAGCGCAGCCCCAGCTGGCCGGTGGTCTCGGCCCCGAAGGTGGCGGCGCGCTCGCCCCGCGCGGTGACCAGGCTCTGCGCCGTCAGGCACACGTTGTCCTGCGCATGGGCGTAGGCCACGCCGTAGGCCAGGCTCTCGAAATCCGGCGCGGTGATGTGGGCCACGCCGTGGGCCGTGCGCTGGATGGTGGCCGTGCGCGGCGCCAGGTCGCTGCCCGGCGTAGGCCCGGCGCAGCCGGCCAGCATGGCGGCGAGCGCCAGGGCGCCACCCGCGCCCAGGGTATTGCGGAACATGCCTCGTCTCCTCTGCGAAAAAAGCCCGTCGCGGGCGCCGGCATTATGGCCTGCGGCGACGCGACAAGGCGGCGGGTGCACGCCCGCAGCACCTGGCAGATACTACGAATTCAATAGCTGCCTGCGCCCGTCAGATAAGGGCTGGAGCCACTTTTTATCTGAAGAACAGGAAGGTCACGACGATGAACAGCGGCACCAGGATGCCCACGCTCCAGGCCATGTAGCCGAAGAAGCTGGGCATCTTGACGCCGCGGTCCTCGGCGATGGCCTTGACCATCAGGTTGGGGGCGTTGCCGATGTAGGTGATGGCGCCCATGAACACCGCGCCGGCGCTGATGGCGGCCAGGGTGTCGGCCAGGTCGTTCATCAGGTGCACCGGATCGCCGCCGGCGGTGTTGAAGAACACCAGATAGGTCGGCGCGTTGTCGAGGAAGGCGCTGAGTGCGCCCGTGGCCCAGAAGTACATCGCCGGGATCGGCTCGCCATTGGCGCCGGTGACGGCGCGCACCACCGCGCCGAACGGGCCGTTGGCGCCGGCCTGCAGCATGGCGATGACCGGGATGATGGTCAGGAAGATACCGGCGAACAGCTTGGCCACCTCTTTCATCGGCTCCCAGCTGAACTGGTTGTTGTCGTGCACGTCGCGCGGCGTGATGGCCATCGACACCAGCGTGACCGCGATCAGCCCCACGTCGCGCACCAGGCCGGGCAGCCCCACGTGGGTGCCGTACACGTCGAACTCGATGCCCGGCTTCCAGATGCCGCTCATCAGCACCAGGCCCACCACCACCGCCAGCAGCCAGAAGTTGATGGCGCCGTCGAAGCCGAAGCTGGGTGTGTCGGGCGTGGGATCGACCGGCACCACGCCTTCCCGGCGGTACAGCCAGTTGTCGAGCAGGAAGAACGCCACCAGCAGCGTGCCCACCAGGAACAGCGTGTCCGGCAGGATGTGGCCGACGGTCCAGAAGAAGGTCACGCCCTTCAGGAAGCCCAGGAACAGCGGCGGATCACCCAGCGGCGTGAGCGAGCCACCGATGTTGCTGACGATGAAGATGAAGAAGATCACCACGTGGGCGTTGTGGCGCCGGTTGTCGTTGGCACGGATCAGCGGGCGGATCAGCAGCATCGACGCCCCTGTGGTCCCCATGAAGCTGGCCAGCAGCGCGCCCACCGCCAGGATGCCGGTGTTGAGCACCGGCGAACCGTGCAGGTTGCCGCGGATGTAAATGCCGCCGGAGACGGTGAACAGCGCCGTCAGCAGCAGGATGAACGGGATGTACTCGGCCAGCAGCGCATGCACCAGGCCGTGCGCGGCCGCACCGGGCCCGAAGGTGGCCGCGAAAGGCACCAGAAAAGCCAGCGCCCAGGCCGCCGCGATCTTGCCGAAGTGGTGGTGCCAGAAATGCGGTCCCGCCAGCGGCCAGATGGCAATGGACAGCAGGATGCCCGCGAACGGAATGCCCCACAGCGGCGACAGCTCGGCGCCGTTGAACTCGGCCGCATGCGCCGGCGTGGCGGCCAGTAGCAGCGCCAGGCTGGCCAGGGTGGCGCCGGTACGCGCAATGTTGTGGCGGCGGCCGGCCGCCGAGGGGGGGGTGGAGGTTTTCACGGCTTGTCTCGCTTGCCTGTGTTCGTGAATGAAAACGCATCCCGGCCCAGAGCCAGAAAGCCCGATCGCCGATCATAGAGTGTCGGCGCGGGCGGCCGCGCGGCGGAAACCCCGGCGCTATTCGTTGCGCTCGCCGGGCGCCGCGGCGTGGGGCGGAATCTCCGCCGGCGCGGGCAGGTCGAACACCTTGCGCAGGTAGCTCAGGTAGCCCTCGTCCTCGACCATGGTCTTGCCGGGGGTGTCGGAAATCTTGGCCACCGGCTGGCCGTTGCAGGCCACCATCTTGAGCACGATCTGCAGCGGCTGCGGCCCCAGGTCGTTGGTGAGGTTGGTGCCCACGCCGAAGGCCACCTGGATGCGGCCGTGGAAGCGCTCGTACAGCTCGACGCAGCGCGGAATCGTCAGCCCGTCGGAGAAGATCAGCACCTTGGTGAGCGGGTCGCAGCGGTTGGCCGCGTAATGGCTGATCATGCGCTCGCCCCACTGGAAGGGGTCGCCACTGTCGTGGCGGGCGCCGTCGAACAGCTTGCAGAAGTACATGTCGAAATCGCGCAGGAAGGCGTTCATGCCGTACACGTCCGACAGTGCGATGCCCAGGTCGCCCCGGTATTCCTGCGCCCACTTCTCGAACGCGAACACCTGCGTGTCGCGCAGCCGGGGGCCCAGCGCCTGGCAGGCCTGCAGGTACTCGTGCGCCATGGTGCCCATGGGCCGCAGCCCCAGCTCCTTGGCGAACAGCACGTTGCTGGTGCCGGTGAGCTGGCCGCTGGCGTCGGAGCCCAGGCGCTCCTTCAGCGTCTGCAGCAGTTCGCGGTGCCATTCGCGCGAGAAGCGCCGGCGCGTGCCGTAGTCGGCGATCTTCAGGTCAGGGTGGCCGGGCGCCTGCAGCAGCGCGATCTTGTCCAGCAGGCGCTGGCGAGCCTGCGCGCGGTCGAGCCCGGGCGCGGTGTTGCGGAAGTAGACCTCGCTGATGATGGCCAGCACCGGGATCTCGAACATGATGGTGTGCAGCCACGGGCCGCGCACGCGGATGTCGATCTCGCCGTTCGGCTGCGGCTCGATGGTGATGTACTTCTCGTTCAGCCGGAACAGGCCCAGGAAATCGACGAAATCGCTCTTGATGAAACGCATCGAGCGCATGTAGTCCAGCTCGTCGTCCATGAAGCGCAGACTGCAGAGCTGGCGGATCTCGCTGCGGATCTCGTCGACGTAGGGCGCGAGCTGCACCCCGGGCGTGCGGCACTTGTACTTGTACTCCACCTGCGCGCCCGGAAACTGGTGCAGCACGGCCTGCATCATGGTGAACTTGTACAGGTCGGTATCGAGCAGGCTATGGATGATCATGACGGCGTACGGGTTGTCTTCCTCTTGGGGCTGCTCGCCCGGCGGTGCGGCGGCGGCTCTCGTGCCAGTGTAGCCTCAGCCCTGGCGCCGGCGACGTCGGCCCGGGCCGACACCCAGCGCCGAAAATAGGCACCCATGAAACCACCCGTCACCCAGGCCGTGCTCCGGCAGCTCGAAGCCGTGGCCCGCCGCCTGCCCGCGCCGCGCGTGGCGCGCCTGCACCTGCCCCCGCGTCAGGCCGAAGCCTGCGTGGGCGGCGTGGAAACCGAGTTCTGCGCGCTGGAGCTGGAAGACGGCGCCTTCGGCCTGGCCTTCGTGCTGCTGGGCGACACGCTCGATCGACTGCTGCAGCGCCACGGCGGCGCAGCGCCGCTGGCCGGCGCCGATACCCTGCAGCTGGCGCAGGGCCTGGCCGAGCGGGACGAAGCGGCGCGCGCCCTGGGCCTGGCAGCCGTCAACGCCCTCACCGCCTCGGCCTGGCAGCGGCTGGGCTGGCAGCCGCCGGCGGCCGGCAACTCGCTGGGCGACGTGCAGCTCACCCCGCAGGATCATCTGGGCCTGATCGGCAACTTCACGCCGCTGGTGCGCCGCGTGCAGGAAGCCGGCGCGCGCCTCACGGTGCTGGAGTTGCAGCAGGGCAAGGTCGAGCGCCTGCAGGCGCGCTTCCCCGGCATCCACGCCACCACCGACCGCGCCGCGCTGGCCACCTGCACGCAGGTGGTCGGCACCTCGACCATGCTGCTCAACGACACGCTCGACGCCATGCTGGCCGCCGCACCGGCGGTGCGCGAGTTCGTGCTGATCGGCCCCTCGGCCGGGCTGTGGCCGGACGCGCTGTTCGACCGCGGCGTCACCCGCGTCTGCGGCACGCAGGTGCTGGACGGCCCGGCGTTCGCCGAAGCGCTGCGCACCGGCACCCGCTGGAGCGACGCGGCGCGCAAGTTCGCCATCGACCGCGGCGCCTGGCCCGGCTGGCAAACGCTGCTGGGGCTGCCGGGCACAGCGGCGGCACCACAACAGTCCCCGAGCCAGCCGCGCCGGCCGCACCAAAGTCCCACCGCATGACCACCATCGTCTTTTCCCACGGCAACAGCTTTCCCGCCAGCACCTACCGCGTGATGCTCGACAGCCTGCGGGCGCGCGGCTTCACCGTGCACGCGATCGAGAAATACGGCCACGACCCTGCCTACCCCGTCAGCGACAACTGGCCGCACCTGGTGCGGCAGCTGGCCGACTTCGCCCGCCGCCACGCGGAGGCCGGCGGCCAGCCGCCCTGCCTGGTCGGCCATTCGCTCGGCGGCATCCTGAGCCTGATGTGCGCCGCCCAGCACCCCGAGCTGGCGCGCGCCGTGGTGCTGCTGGATTCACCGGTGGTGAGCGGCTGGCGCGCCCGCGGGCTGGGGCTGGCCAAGCGCACACCGCTGATGAAGCGCCTCTCGCCCAGCCAGGTGAGCCGGCGCCGGCGCAACGAATGGGACGACCGTGAGGCCGTGTTCGAGCACTTCCGCGGCAAGAAGCTGTTCGCCGCCTGGGACCCGCAGGTGCTGCGCGACTACGTGGACCACGGCACCATCGACGCCGACGGCAGCTGGCGCCTGGCCTTCGACCCGGCGGTGGAATCGCACATCTACGACACGCTGCCGCACAACATCGAAGGCCTGCTGCGCCGGCACCCGCTGAAGTGCCCGCTGGCCTTCGTGGGCGGGCTGCAATCGGCCGAGCTGCGCCAGGTGGGTGGCATCGACGGCACCCGCCGCATCGCCAGGGGCCGCGTGATGATGCTCGACGGCACCCACCTGTTCCCCATGGAAAAGCCGCTCGCCACCGCGGCCGCGGTGGAGGCCAGCCTGCGGGCCATGGATTGAGAACAAAAAGTGCCTCCAGCCCTTTTATGGCGGGTGCAGGCAGCTATTTTGTTTGTAGCAACGGTGATGCCTGACCGGGCGTCATCCTTGGCTGGTTGGCCGCTCCGGCCCGCACGCGGAACGCCAGGCTGATGCGCGGGCCCACGGCGCGCGGCGACTTGGGGATGCCGTGCTCGTGCGTCTTCTGGCTGGCGTGGCTCATCACGAGCAGGCTGCCGGGCGCCAGCGGAACGCGCAGCGGGCGATGCGGCGGCGCCTTGGAGCGGATCAGCATCTCGCGCTCGTCGCCCAGCGACAGGATGGCGATGGGCTGGCCCGGCGCCAGGCCCGGCAGGCGGTCGTTGTGCGGCGCCACGCTGTCGCGCCCATCTCGGTAGAGGTTGAGCCCCACGTGCGTGAACGGCGCCGCCAGCACCGGCCGCAGCGCCGCCAGTGCCTCGGCCAGCGGCGCTGGCAGGTCCGGCGCGTCCAGCGCGTGGCTGGCCATGAGGCGCGGTACATCGACCTCGCGCTCGTACATCGGGCGGCGCTCGCTGCGCCAGGCGGTGCCGGCCAGCAGCGCCTCGAACCACTGCCGCTGGCGCTCGTGCGGCACCAGGCCGGCCTGGTACCAGATGCCGCCCTCGACGTCGGGCACCAGAGGAAAGCGCTCGTCAGTCACCAGAGATAACTGTAAATTCATACAGTTATCTTGGGCGCTGACCGCGGGTCTGTCAAGCTGGTGGATCGATGGCGATGGCGGCGCCGAAGGCAATCGGCTCGGCCGGCCAGTCGGTCGCCCGCACAGGCAGGCGCATGCCGCGCGCCAGCAACTGCGCGGCGCGCATCACGCCGGCGTGGGTGATCCACACGCCTTCCCCGGCCCGCGCGCGGTGCGCGTCCCAGGCCTGGCCCACGCGCGCCATCAGCTCGCGCACGGATTCGCCATCGCCGCCGGGCCGGGCGTCGGTGAAGTCGTGCATCCAGGCGTCGAACTCGGCGCGGGCGATGCCGGCCCAGGGCCGACCTTCCCAGCGGCCGAAATCCATCTCGCGCAGGCGAGGATCGAAATTCAATGCCAAATCCGGCCGCAGCCCGCACAGGGCTTGCGCAAGCTGCTCGCAACGCTGTAGCGGCGACACGTGCAGCGCCACGCTTTGCGGCAGCTGGGATGCCAGCTGCGCGGCAGCGCGGGCAGTGGCCTCGGCCTGCGCCGGCAGGTCGCTGCGGCCGTAGCACAGACCGGCGGGCGCCTGCACCTCGGCGTGGCGGACCAGCCAGAGCCTCACGGCAGGCCGAGCGCCAGGCCCAGCAGCAGACCGAGCATGCCCAGCTGCTGCGTGGCGCCCAGCGTGTCGCCGGTGAAGCCCTGCAGGCGCCGCCCCAGCAGGCGCAGCATGTAGGCCAGCGCAGCCATCCAACCCACCAGCGCCGCCGCCAGGCCTGCGCTGCCGAACATCCAGGCCAGCAGCGCGGCGGCCGGCAGCGACCATAGCACCGCCACCGGCAACGCCCCGGCCGGCACGGCATCGGCGATGGGTTTGGCCTTGGCGTGCGCCGGGTCGGCCACGTAGGGCAGCCGGCGCATCACCACCAGCGGCCCCAGCCGAGACAGCACGTGCGCCGCCAGCAGCGCGGCTGCCCCTCTCATGGCACCCTGCTGCGCCAGCAGGGCCAGCAGCGCCACCTGCAAGCCCAGCCCCAGCACCAGCGCGATGGCGCCATAGCTGCCGATGCGCGAGTCCTTCATGATCTCCAGCGCGCGCTCGCGCGAGGTGCCGCCGCCCAGCCCGTCGGCCGTGTCGGCCAGGCCGTCTTCATGGAAGGCCCCGGTGAGCCACACGGTGGCCGCCGTGGCCAGCAGCGCCGCCACCAGCGCGCCCAGCGGATCGGCCGGCAGCAGTGCCAGCGCGGCCGCCAGCACGCCCGCGCCGACGGCGCCCACCACCCAGCCTATGCCGGGAAAATGCGCCGAGCTGGCGCGCAGCATGTCGGGGCTGTAACCGACCCAGGCCGCCAGCCGCCCCGTGACCGGCACGCGGGTGAAGAACTGCAGCGCCAGCAGGAAGTGGCGCAGCGCGTTCACGTACCACCCCATCGGCACCATCGTGTGCCATCCGAACGCGCCTGCAGGTGACCCAGCAGATCAGAAAGCCGCGGAGCAGGCCAATCAAGCGACCGCCGTGGCCGGGGTCTCCCCGGCCACCAGCGGTGTCCTCCCTCCCGCAGGAGAGGGGGGAAGGCGCGTGAGCGACTCAGGGGGGTGTTCACTCTTCCTCCGCGGCCTTCTGCACCGCTCGGTAAAAGGCCTCGCGCGCCGGCATGGCCTTGGGGTCGCGCGCGCCGCCGCCCCAGTCTGCGTTGGTGACGATCACCAACTGCCGCTTCGGATCGATGAAGATGCCCTGCCCGAAGATGCCGCGCGCGCTGAAGCTGCCGTCGTCGTAGGTCCACCACTGGTAGCCGTAACCGCGCCCGGGCTGGCCGATGTCGGCCTGTTTGCTGGTGGCTTGCTGCAGCCAGCCCTCCGGCACGACGCTCTGACCCCCGACGCGCGCGCCCTCCAGGATGAACTGTCCGAAGCGCGCGAAATCGCGCGGCGCGGCCTGCAGGCAGCAGCCGCTGATCTCCTGCCCGCTTTTGCTCAGCAGCCAGGTGGCCGGGCGCTCCATGCCGGCGGGCTGCCAGATCTTTTCCTGCAGGTACTGCGCCAGCGGCTTGCCGACGGCGCGGCTGACCAGGATGCCCACCAGATTGGTCTCGCCCGTGCTGTAGTGCCAGCGCGTGCCCGCCGGCGCGTCGCGCGGCAGGCGGCGCATGTAGCTGACCAGCGCGTCCACGCCCGGCTCCGGCTGGTGGTTGTTAAAGCGGGCCACGTCGGAATTCGGATCGGCGTAGTCCTCGTTCCAGCGCACGCCCGAGGTCATGGTCAGCAGCTGCTGCACGCTCACGTCGTCGTAGGCCGAGCCCTTCATTTCCGGGATGTAGGTGCTGACCTTGTCGTCCATGCTCCTGATGAACCTGTCGCGCAGCGCGGCGCCCACCAGCGTGGAGGTGAAGGATTTGGCCACCGAGAAGCTGGTCCATCGGCCGTCGGCGTCGAAGCCGAGGCCATAGCGCTCCAGCCGCAGCTTACCGCCCTGCACGATCAGCAGCGCCGCGCTGCGCTGGCCGGCCATGAAGGCATCGACATCCACATCCAGCTTCAGCGGCGGGCCTGGCGGCAGCGCCCGCGGCGCGCTGCCGGGCGTGATGGTGTGCCACTTGGCGAGCAGCGGGATGCGGTCGAGCGCGCGGAAGGCGGCGTCGCGCTGCGCCTCGTTCCAGAACAGCAGGTCACGGTTGGTCGGGAAGGTCTTGAGCAGGCCGCGCGTTTCCTTGTCCAGGTTGAACCAGCCGACTGTGGCCGCCAGGGCCAGAACCAGCAGCGCCCAGAGGACGATTCTCCTGAAGGTCTTCAAACCATGCTCCTGTCGGTTCGTTCTTGTGAGGCGGGCATGGTAGCGCCCGGCAGCTTGGCGAGCGCCGATCTCAGCCCTTGTCCGACACCCCGGCCGACTCAAAGCTGGCCATCTCGTTCAGGATGGCGCAGGCCGACACCAGCAGCGGCCAGGCCAGCGCAGCGCCGCTGCCCTCGCCCACGCGCAGGCCCAGATCGACGAGCGGTTCGGCGCCCAGCAACTGCAGCATTCGCGCGTGACCGCGCTCACCGGAGCGATGGGCGAACACGCAGCGCTGCAGCACCGGCGGCGCGATGCGGCTGGCCACCAGCACCGCGGCCGAGGCGATGAAGCCGTCGACCACCACCACCCGCCGCTCGCTCGCGGCCTGCAGCACGCTGCCCACCATGGTGGCGATCTCGAACCCGCCCAGCGCCGCCAGCGCGGCCAGCGGCCCGGTGGCGCCGGCGTTGGCCGCCAGCGCCTCGCGCAGCACGGCGGTCTTGCGTGCGATGCCTTCGGCGTCCAGGCCAGTACCCGCGCCCGTGACCTCGGCCACGTCCAGGCCGCCCAGGCGCGCCGTGAGCAGCGAAGCCGCGCTGGTGTTGCCGATGCCCATCTCGCCCAGCAGCAGCGCGTTGCCGGGCAGCGCCTTCACCAGCTCGACGCCGTTGGCCAGCGCCTGCGCACATTGCGCCGCACTCATCGCCGGGCCGGTGGAGCAATCCTGCGTGCCGGGAGCGATCTTGCGGATCAGCAGGCCCGGCGCAACTTTGCCCCCACGCTGCGCTGCTTCGCATGCTGCGCTGCCCCCGGAGGGGGCCGCACCCTGCCTTGGGAGCGGCCCGGCGGCAACTTGGCCCCCACGCTGCGCTGCTTCGCATGCTGCGCTGCCCCCGGAGGGGGCCACACCCTGCCTTGGGAGCGGCCCAGCGGCAGGGTGGTCGAAGTCGTGCCGCACGCCGCAGTCCACCACCGTCAACGCGATGCCGTGCTGGCGCGCCAGCACGCTCACCGCCGCGCCCCCGGCCAGGAAGTTGCCCACCATCTGCCAGGTCACGTCGCTCGGGTAGGCCGAGACACCGCGCGCCGCGATGCCGTGATCGGCCGCGAAGACGACCAGTTGCGGCGCCTGCAGGCGCGGCTCGGTGCTGCCCAGGATGGCCCCCAGCCGCTCGGCCAGCCAGGCCACGCGCCCGAGGGCGCCCTGTGGCACGGTCTTGCGCCCAATCCTGTGGCGCAGCTCGGCGGTGAGCGCGGGGTCGTCGATATCGGGGACGTGCGGAAGCTGTGGCGATGTCATGAGGTTGATCGTCGAGGGGTTGTGAACTCAGGGCGCGACGAGCGCATCCAGCGCGCCGGGCTCGAAGGCCTGCGCCAGCGTGCCGGCCAGGCGGTCGAACACGTCGTCCAGCGTGGGCGCGCGGGCGCCGAACAGCGCGTGCAGCACGGCGGCGTCCTCGAACAGGCCATGCAGGTACAGGCCGAGCACGTTGCCGGCGGGGTTCTGCCAGGCCAGCCCGGGGATGACCTCTCGCGCCACATCGCCCTTGGCGGCCATGGCCGGATGCTGCGCGGTCTGGCCGCTGTGGATCTCGTAACCGGTCAGCGTCACGCCGGCCAGCGCGGCCCAGGGGCCGGCCACGTCACCGAAGCGCGCGGCGGTGCGGCGCACCGTCTTGCCGGGCTCGAAGCTGGTGACCAGCGGCAGCAGGCCCAGGCCTGGAGCATTGCCTCCGCTTTCAACACCGTGCAGATCGATGATCGCCTCGCCCAGCATCTGCAGCCCGCCACAGATGCCGAGCACGCGGCCGCCGCGCGCGGCGTGGGCGGCGATGGCCGCGTCCAGCCCCTGCGCGCGCAGCCACGCCAGATCGGCCGCCGTGGCCTTGCTGCCGGGCAGCACGACCCAGTCGGCGCCCGCCAGCGCGGCCGGGCTGCGCGCCCAGCTGAGCCGCACGCCGGGGACGTTCTTCAGCGGCTGGAATTCGTCGAGGTTGCTGATGCGCGGATAGGCCACGACAGCCACATGGCAACCCTGGTGGATCTCCGAATTGCTACTCTCTTCATAGCTGCCTGCGCCCGCCGAGCCTGGGCTGGAAGCCGATTTCTCTTGCAAATCCCAGGCCGTGCCGATGTGCGGGGCGTCGTCGAACACGCCGTCTTCCTCCGGCAGGCCGTGGCCGAAGCGCATGGGCACCACGGCCAGCGTGGGCACGCCGGTGAGCTGGCGCAGCTGCTCCGGCGCCGGTGGCAGCAGGGCCGCGTCGCCGCGGAACTTGTTGAGCACGAAGCCGCGCAGGCGCGCGCGGTCGGCCTCGGGCAGCAGTGCCCAGGTGCCGTACAGGTGGGCAAAGGCGCCGCCGCGGTCGATATCGGCCACCAGCAGGCAGCGCGCGTCGGCATGGCGCGCCACGCGCAGGTTGACCACGTCGCTGGCCATCAGGTTGATCTCGGCCGGCGAACCCGCGCCTTCGATCACCACCACGTCGTGGCTGGCGCGGAGCGCATCCAGCGCGGCGGCGATCTGCGGCCAGACCCGCTCGCTGCGGCCGCGCCAGGGCAGCTCGCCCAGTGCGTGGTCCACCTGCCCCATCAGCACCACCTGGCTGCGCGTGTCGGCCTCGGGCTTGAGCAGCAGCGGGTTCATGCGCACGTCGGGCTCGGCGCGTGCGGCCAGGGCCTGGAAGTACTGGGCGCTGCCTATCTCGAGAAACGCGCCCCCACGCTCCACGGCTTCGCCTGTCGAATCCGCCACGACCCTCGCGTTGTTGCTCATGTTCTGTGCCTTGAAGGGCGCCACCTTGAGCCCCTGGTTGGCGTAGTGGCGGCACAGCGCGGTGGCGATCCAGCTCTTGCCGGCGCCGCTGCTGGTGCCCAGCACCATGACGCAGCGGGCGGTCATGCGCAGGCGCCCGCGCGCCTTGGCCGGCCAGGGTGCGCTGCCGATCGGCGGAAACACTTGAAGAGGATCTGGGTCATGGTTCGATGACGACAACCGGGGCGAGCGCCAGCAGGAGGCGCGCGACCGGCTTGCGGCCGTGTCGCGGGCGTCGGCCGGACGCATCCAAGTCAATGGGCATGCTGGTGGTGGATATCCGGGTAATGCGGGTGCTTATGCGTCAGCGCCGCGTGCCGGTGCGGATGGCTGTGGGGTTCCCGGCCGTCCCAGGCGAAGTCGTGCACGTGCTGGTGATGCTCGTCATGGCGGTGGGGATGGGTGTGCGCCACGGGCTCGTGCGTGTGCAGGTGCTCGTGGTGCTCGGTCAGGTGCAGCCAGACGCCCCAGCCCATCAGCGCACAGGCGACCCAGAACGCTGGCGTGGCCGGCTCGCCCAGCAGGGCGATCGACACCAGCGCGCCGACGAAAGGCGCGATAGAGAAATACGCCCCGGTGCGCGCCGTGCCCAGCCCGCGCAGCGCCAGCACGAACAACACCAGGCTGGCGCCATAGCCGAGCAGCCCCACGGCCATGATGAGCAGCGCGGTGCCCGCGCCCGGCAGCGCGGCGCCGCCATCGCCCGCGCCGGCCACCGCAAAGGCCAGCGCGCAGTTCACCGTGCCGGCGATCAGGCCCTTGCTGGCGGCGACGAAGAGCGCGTCGGTGGCCGCGACCTTGCGCGTCAGGTTGTTGTCGATGGCCCAGCACAGGCAGGCCAGCACGATCGCCGCCATGCCGAACGCGCCGGAGGCTCCACCCGCCACCGCCCGCCCTTGCGGCCAGGCCAGCACCAGACCGCCCGCCACGATGGCCGCCATGCCCAGTACCACGCGGCGGTCGGCGTTCTCGCGGAACACCAGCCAGGCGATCAGCGCCGTCAGCACCGCCTCCAGGTTGAGCAGCAGCGAGGCCGTGGCAGCCCCCGTGTGCGCCAGCCCGGCCATCAGCGCCACCGGCCCCAGCACGCCGCCAAAAGCGATGGCGCCCAGCAGCCATGGCCACTCGCCCCGCGCCAGGCCGGAAGGCCGCCAGCAGCCATCGCGCAGCAGCCGCGCCAGCGCCAGGCCCAGGCCACTGCCCAGGTACAGCAGGCCCGCCAGCAGCCAGGGCGAGGCCTGGCCTACGAGCAGCTTGGCGACCGGCGTGCTGGCGCCGAACAGCAGGGCGGCGCCCAGCGCATTCGCAACGTCGCGGTTCATGCCGGCCATTGTCGCCCTCTGGTGCTGCGCGCGGGACGCTGTTGGCTCATGGCCGAGCCTCTTGCGGCACGGCGCCGCAGGCGGCAAGAGCCGCCAACAGACCGTCCTGCACCTCGGGCACGGCCACGGCGATGCGCAGCCGGCCCGGCAGGCCGAAGCTCGTGCAGTCGCGCAGCTTGTAGCCCTGGCGGCGCAGGGAAACGAGAAGATTTTCCATGCCCAAGGAGCCTCCAGCCCTTGCTGAGCAGGCGCAGGCAGCTACGAAAAAGTTAGCAACACCAGGCTCCACGCGCCAGCCGGTGGACTGCAGCATCGCCACCTGCCGTGCCTTCCAGCCGCGCAGCGTGGCGCGGCAACCTGCCAGCCAGGCGTGAGCGTCCAGCGTGGCCCAGCTCTGCAGCAGCGCGACACCGTGCCCGCCCAGCGGCCATGAAGGTGCGAGCAACCGCAGGCGCTGCAGCAGCGCCGCATCGGCCCGGCGCGGGGCGATGGCGTAGGCCGCGCGCACGCCCGTGAGGCCCAGCGCCTTGTTGGGCGAATGCAGACGCCAGACGCGGTCCAGCGCGTCTTCGTCCAGCGCCAGTTCGCCCTGCAGGCGAAGCGGCTCGTAGGCCAGGTCGAGCACCAGCGACTGCGCCGGCCGCAAGCCGGCCACCAGCTCCACCAGGCCAGGCTGCGGCTGGCCGAGCGGGCTGGACGGATCGCAGGCCCACAGCAGCGCGGCGCGGCCGGGGTCGTCGGCAGGCACCAGGCCGGCCGCCCGCGCGGCGCGCGCGTAGTCGCCGTAGGCGTGGGCCGGCTGCCACACGGCGGCGCCCGCCGCGCCGGCCTGCAGCGCCACGGCCGTGCTGATGCGCTGGATGAATTCGCTGCCGCTGGCAGCGGGCAGGATGCGCTCGGGCGCGACGCCGTGCCAGGCGGCCAGCTGAATGGTGAGCGCGGTGTAGGCCGGGTCGGGGTAGTGGCGCGCGTCGGCGGACTGCAGGGCATGCAGCGCCTCCGGGTACGGGCCGCAGGCGTTGGCGTTGGTGGACAGGTCGTGCCGCGGCACGCCGTCGGCATCGGGCCCACCGTGCGGATTGACTCCCGAATTCATAGCTGCCTGCGCCCGTCTGGCAAGGGCTGGTTGCCAATTCTCTTCATAATATCAGCGCGGCGCAGGCGCACAGGGTCGCCGCCAGCACCGTGCGCGAGCCGATGGCACAGGCGCGCACCGTATCGGGCGGTTCTGGCGTGCGGCCTGCAGGGTTGAGGGTGTAGGCCCCGGGCTTGCGCAGCTGCACGCCCAGCGCCAGCGCCATGGCCGCCATGGGCCAGCCGCTGTTGGGCGACGGGGTGCGCCCGGCCTCGGCGGGCAGCCGGCCGAGCGTGGCTGCCGCACCGCCCGGCAGCGCGATCAGCAGCGCCGTGATGCGCGCGGGCAGCCAGGCCAGCACGTCGTCGGCGCGCGCGGCCCATTTGCCGGCCCAGGTCCAGTCGCGCCCACCGCGCACGCCGCGGTAGCCCCACATGGCATCGGCCGTGTTGGCGAAGCGGAACAGCGCCGCGCCCGGCAGCCCCAGCAGCGCAAACCATAACAGCGGCGCCACCACCGAGTCGTTGAGGTTCTCGGCCAGGCTTTCGATGGCGCTTTCGCGCACCTGCGCCGGGCTGAGCTGAGACACATCACGGCTTACCAGCCGCGCCAGTTGGGCGCGGCCCGCGTCCAGCGATTCGCCCAAGGCGCGCTCCACCGCCAGCACCTCGTCGTGCAGCATGGCCCAGGCCAGCTGGGGCTTGAGGAAAAACCCCAGCGCCA
>Ga0209607_1002364_pt1 | contig 15077 bp, 10 predicted proteins | sample AD_UKC117_MetaG_FD_184413 | JGI IMG/M metagenome (GOLD analysis project Ga0209607, IMG submission 184413) | Active sludge microbial communities of municipal wastewater-treating anaerobic digesters from Hong Kong - AD_UKC117_MetaG (SPAdes)... | ecosystem: Engineered > Bioreactor > Anaerobic >... | reverse complement strand
CGGCTTTCTCGGGCGCAAACACGACGGTCATCCCGGCCCCAAAGCGATCTGGGAAGGCATGCAAAAAGTTCGAGCCTTTGCCATTGCCTTTGAGGCTACCCGTGCCGTGTATGCGGGGGATGGATGAATGATGGGTAATCGGGTGCCTTCACCCGTCGGGTGAGTTGCTGGCTCACGCGATCCATCTCGCCGTGGATGGCGGCATCAAGCGCGGCCAGCCATTTGTCGTCCACCACCAGCGCCTTGATTTCCTCCTCGGCGAGCTTCGAGTAATGGGCGTAGGTTTTGGCGTCGAGGTCGGTCTCGGCGTCTTTCAGCTTCTTTTTCAAGGCCGATTCATCGGCTATCAGTCTCAACCAAGCCTTGAGGATGCGCAGTTCATCCACCCCGTCGGGATCGGCGCCGATCTCGTGAATGCGGTCTTTGACGTTCGCCGCGTTGATCTTCTCGAAACCGGAGAACGCCGCGTCCTCGCCACCGTGCTCTTCCTCCAATTCCGCCCGTTCGGCGCCGATGCTTTCCAGTTTAGCAGCGAGTTGGTCGAGCGTGGCTTGCTCCTCGGCATGGTAGCGCGCGACGATGAAGGTCTTGGGCACGAGGTCGCAGGCCCAACCCTTGTCCTTTCGTTTGCCCTTCTTGTCGGTCTCGACGATGCGGTAAGGTTCGGCTTTCCAACCATCGGCGGCGACCAGATAACCATCGTCCTGCATCGTGGTGGCCCAGTAGTCCATGAGATGCTGATAGATGTCGTAGGGATCGACCAGCGGCCGACCGGCATAATAGACCAGCAAGTCCTCGGAGAGTCGGGCGATGATCTCCTTGGGGTGACAGCCCGCTTGCAGCGCCTTGAGCGTCGCGGCGCTCCGGGTTCGCCAGGCGGCGAAGTGGGCGCTCATGCCGTCGATGAACGCGGCGAACTCGGGGTGCCCGTAGATCGTGGACTTCAATTGAGAATGAAGAATGGATAATTGAGAGTAACCAGGGCGGAGCGGCCGAAATAGCGCGGACTTCAAACCCGGCAGAATCGCCCAGTACGACTCAAGCGCATCAATGTCACGGTTGGGAATACCGCCTTGCAGGTGGCCGGCGATGTCCTGCACGTCCTCCGGTGTCTGGCTGTCGATATAGCGCGGCAGGTTGAGGTTGAACTCGTTCTTCTCGATTTCCTCGACGCCGACCATGCGGCTGTATTTGGGAATTTCGAGGTGCTTGTTGAAGGTATCCACGATCTTGTGGATGTCCTGATCGCGCAGCCGGTTCTTGGGACCGTCCTTCATGAAGCCACCGCTGGCGTCGATCATGAAAATACCCTTGCGGGCGGGCGCGTCCTGCTTGTCGATCACGACGATGCAGGCGGGGATGCCGGTCCCGTAAAACAGATTGGCGGGCAGGCCGATGATGCCTTTGATATACCCCTTGCGGACCAGCGCCCGGCGGATGTCGGCCTCGGCGTTGCCGCGAAACAGCACGCCGTGCGGCAGGATGCAGGCACCCTTGCCGGTGCTCTTGAGCGAGCGGACGATGTGCAGCAGATAAGCGAAATCGCCCTGCTTGGCGGGCGGCGTACCGAAAGGTTGGAAACGCTGGTGCGGGTCGTGCAACGGGTCGAGGCCGGTGCTCCAACGCTTGTCGGAAAAGGGTGGATTGGCGACCACGTAGTCGAAGGTCTTGAGCGCGTCGCCGTCCTTGAATCTGGGATCGGCCAAGGTGTTGCCCTGGGCGATCAGCGCCGTTGGATTGCGGTGCAGGATCATGTTCATGCGAGCCAGGCCGCTGGTGGCGGCGTCCTTCTCCTGCCCGTACAGCGTGACCGGTGTGCGCGCCTCGTCGGCGACCTTCAACAGCAGTGAGCCAGAGCCGCAGGTCGGATCGTAGACCGTGGTGGACGCGCTGGTCCTCGCGCCGCGGATGCCGAGAATCTGGGCGATGACGCGGCTGACCTCGGCGGGGGTGTAGAACTGCCCCTTGCTCTTGCCACTCTCGGTGGCGAAATGGCGCATCAGGTATTCGTAGGCGTCGCCGAGAATGTCGTCGCCGTCGGCGCGGTTCTTCGAAAAATCCAGCGCCTTGTTCTCGAAGATGGCGATCAGGTGGGTGAGCCGGTCCACCATTTCCTTGCCGCCGCCCAGCTTGGTGGCGTCGTTGAAGTCCGGCATGTCGGACAGCTTGTTGGCGTTGGCCAGCGGTCCGACGATCTTCTTGTTGATCTGGTCGCCGATGTCGGACTTGCCCTTGAGCGCGACCATGTCCTTGAAGCTCACACCCTTGGGAATAAGAATCGGTGCGTAGGGTTGGCCGGCGTACTTGTCGCTGACGTACTTGATGAACAGCAGCACCAGGACGTAATCCTTGTACTGGCTGGCGTCCATCCCGCCGCGCAGCTCGTCGCAGGAGGACCAAAGGGAAGAGTAGAGTTCGGACTTTTTCAGGGCCATGGGATCAAGGAAGCGGTCAGTCAACGGAGACGCACCCGCATTGGGGCTCACTCAAAACCATAGGGATGGTAGCGGGCGCGGACCTGCCGCGCCATCGCCGCTTTCCAGCGGGAACTGTCCGTCACTGAACCGACTGGAGGCGTCGCATCGCCCCCCCTGACTCAGGAGGTATGATCATGACCCTGCATCCCACCGTGGCGACGGTCACCGACCGCATTCGCCAACGTAGCGCGCCGACCCGGTCCGCCTATCTGACGCGGCTGGAGCGCGCCCGCGCCAACGGTACGGTCCGCAAGCGCCTGTCGTGTACCAACCTGGCGCACACCTTTGCCGCTTCCGACGCGAACGACAAAGCCGTCCTACGCGAGGCGCGCTGGCCGAACATGGCCATCGTCTCCTCGTATAACGATATGCTGTCCGCGCATCAACCGCTGGAGCGCTTTCCCGCCCTGATCAAGCAGGCAGCGCGCGAGGCAGGCGCGGTGGCGCAGTTCGCTGGCGGGGTACCGGCCATGTGCGACGGCGTGACCCAAGGCCAGCCCGGCATGGAACTGTCGCTGTTCTCGCGCGACGTGATCGCCATGGCGACGGCGGTGGCGCTGTCGCATAACGTGTTCGATGCCGTGCTGTGCCTCGGCGTCTGTGACAAGATCGTGCCGGGGTTGCTGATCGGCGCCTTGCATTTCGGCCACCTGCCGGCGATCTTCGTGCCCAGCGGACCGATGCCCTCGGGCCTGCCCAACGCCGAGAAGGCGAAAATCCGCCAGCTTTACGCCCAGGGCCAGGTCGGGCGCGAGGCGCTGCTGGAGGCAGAGTCGAAGGCGTATCACGCACCGGGGACTTGCACTTTCTACGGCACCGCCAACTCGAACCAGATGCTGATGGAGGTGATGGGCCTGCATCTGCCCGGCGCGGCATTCGTCCATCCCAACACCCCACTGCGCGACGCGCTGACCCAAGCGGCAGCCCAGCGGGCGGCCCGGATCACCGCGCTCGGCGATGAGTACCTGCCGATCGGGCGAATCGTGGACGAGCGGGCGATGGTCAACGCCATCGTCGGCCTGCTGGCGACGGGCGGCTCGACCAACCACACCCTGCACCTGGTTGCGATCGCTCATGCCGCCGGCATATCGATCAACTGGGACGACTTCAGCGACTTGTCGACGGTGGTGCCACTGCTGGCCCGGATCTATCCCAACGGCCAAGCCGACGTGAATCATTTTCACGCGGCGGGCGGCATGGGTTTTCTGATCGGCGAATTGCTCGATGCCGGGCTGCTGCACGGCGATGTGCTCACCGTCGCGGGAGAAGGTTTGGCGCGCTACTGCGAGGAACCGATTATGGACAACGGCGTGCTGGCTTGGCGTCCGGCGCCGAAGCAGAGCGGTGACGAGAACGTGTTGCGTCCCGCTACCCAGCCGTTCAATCCCGACGGCGGACTCAAACTGTTGAGCGGCAATCTGGGGCGGGCGGTGATCAAGACCTCGGCGGTCAAACCGGAACATCGCGTGGTGGAAGCCCCCGCCCTGGTCTTCAACAATCAAGAGGCTCTCATGGCCGCGTTCGACCGGGGCGAACTCCAACGCGATTTCGTCGCCGTGTTGCGCTATCAAGGACCGCGCGCCAACGGCATGCCGGAGTTGCACAAGCTCACCCCACCGCTGGGCGTATTGCAGGACCAGGGCTTCCAGGTGGCGCTGGTCACCGATGGGCGCATGTCGGGCGCGTCCGGTAAGGTGCCGGCGGCGATTCACGTCACGCCGGAATGTCTGGCCGGTGGGCCGCTGGCACGGGTGCGCGATGGCGATGTGATTCGGCTCGACGGCGAACGCGGGGTGCTCGAAGTCCGGGTCTCGGCGTCGGAGTGGGCCGGGCGCCAACCGGAACCGGTGGATTTGAGCGATGACCAACAGGGCTTGGGTCGCGAGTTGTTCGCGGGGTTCCGCGCCAACGCCACCGGAGCCGAGCAGGGGGCGATGGTTTTTGCCAGCTCGGCGATCCACACCCAGGGAGATGTGCGATGAACATCCTGGAGGCCATGCGCGTTGGGCCGGTGATTCCGGTCCTCGTCATCGAGGATCTGGCTCAAGCAGTACCCCTGGCCCAAGCGCTGGTCGCCGGTGGCGTGCGGGTGTTGGAGGTGACTCTGCGCACCCCCGTCGCGCTGGCGGCGATTCGGGCCATCGCCCGCGAAGTGCCCGAGGTCATCGTCGGGGTCGGCACCCTCACCCGGCCAGAGGACTTTACCGAGGCGCGGGATGCTGGCGCCCGCTTCGGGGTCAGCCCCGGTCTGACGCCGGCGTTGATCGAAGCCGCCAAGGAAAGCGGCCTGCCGTTGTTGCCGGGAGTGATAACCCCATCCGAGGTCATGACCGCCCGCGCGGCCGGATTCCATCAACTGAAGTTGTTTCCGGCGCAACCGGCGGGTGGCATCGATATGTTGAAAGCGCTGGCCGGACCGTTCCCGGACGTGATCTTCTGCCCGACCGGTGGGATTAGCGCGGAGACCGCGCCGGATTATCTGGCGCTGCCCAACGTCGGTTGCGTCGGCGGGTCGTGGCTGACGCCCAAAACCGCGCTGGCGGCGGAGGATTGGAGCGTGATTACGGCGCTGGCCCGACAGGCGGCCACGCTGGATCGGCGGAAAGTCACGGGTCTCACGGGTTCAAGCCCAGTCGCTGGCGCCTGAACTCGCTGTCGTTCACCGACACTCGCCCACCGACCCCGGCCGACAGCGCCGCCGATCCACCCAGATCGTGCTGTCCAGCTTGGCGTCGGTGAAGCGGGCGCCGTCGATGCGAGCATCGGCCAGCGTTGCCGTTCCCAAATCGGTACCGGTGAAGTCGGCGTCCAGCAGGTTCGCCCCGTCCAGCTTGACGCCCTGGAGCCTGGCGCCGGTCAGCACCGCATCCTCCAGTATCGCCCGGCTTAGCGCCGCATCCGCCAGCACCGCGTTCGCCAGTTTGGCGCCGGTCAAATTCGCCTGCGTCAGCGTGGCCTTGCTCAGGTTCGTTCCCGTCAGATTGGCCCCGCTCAGGTCGGCCTGATACAGCTCCGCGTCGCTCAGGTCGGCTTGGCTCAAATCCGCCTTGGTCAACACCGCCCGATCCAGCCGCGCGCCGCTCATGCTGGCGCCGACGAACACGGCGTGATCCAGTTGCGCTGACACCAACCGCGTGCCTCGCAACGCCGCCCCGCTAAAATCCGCGTTGCTGAGCACCGCCCGGCCGAGATCCGCCCCGCTGAGCCGCGCGCCGGCCAGTTTGGCGTTGGCCAGATTGCTGCGGGTCAGCACCGCTTCGCGTAGGTCCGCGCCCGTCAGATCCGCGCCCTGTTTGTCGCAATACAGCCAGTTGACGCGCCGGCCGGGCGGGTCGTCGCAAGCGGCCCAGGCGGGCGAATGCGGCAGCGCCAGCAGACACAGCAGCGGCAACAGGGCACGGGAACGGTCGCGAATGGTCACGATAAACCTCTCAGCTTGCGGGCTGCGGCGCGAACACCAAATCCACCACCTGCCGCAGGTATTCCACGAAGTGCAGGGTCAATCCTTCCTTGATGTGGTCCGGCAATTCCTCGGCGTCGCCTCGGCAGCCTTCCGGCAGGATGATCTCGAACAGACCCGCCCGACGGGCGGCGATGACTTTCTCGCGGATGCCGCCCACCGGCAACACCAGCCCGGTCAAGGTCAGTTCACCGGTCATCGCCAGCGGCCGGCTGGGCTGCTGGCCGCGCGCCAGCGACAGCAGGGCGGTGGCCATGGTGATGCCGGCGCTGGGTCCGTCCTTGGGCGTGGCGCCTTCCGGCACATGCAGATGCACGAACGCCTCGTCGAAGAACTTGGGATCGGCCTGATAATCTTCCAGATGGGCGCTGACATAACTGTAGGCGATATTGGCCGATTCCTGCATCACCTCGCCCAGCCGACCGGTCAGTTTGAAACCGCGATTCTTGGTATGGACCAGGCTGGCCTCGACGTTGAGGGTCGCGCCGCCCAGCGCGGTCCAGGCCAATCCGGTGACCACGCCGACGCCGGTCATCCGCGTTTCTTGCCGGAACGGCGGTTTGCCCAGATAGCGTTCCAGATCGGGTTTGTCCACCGCGATCGGTCCTTCGGCCTCTCCCTCAACGATCTTCACCGCGCTCTTGCGCACGATCCGACCGAGCTGCTTTTCCAGATTGCGCACCCCGGCCTCGCGGGCGTAGCCCTCGATAATCTGGGTCAGCGCGCCATCCTCGACCTGGATGCGATCCCGCTCCAGGCCACTGCGCTCCAGCAGCTTCGGCCACAGGTGGTTGCGGGCGATCTGTAGCTTTTCGGCGGTGATGTAGCCGGAAAGGCGGATGGTTTCCATGCGGTCGAGCAGCGGCGCCGGAATGGTGTCGAGCTGGTTGGCCGTGCAGATGAACAATACCTTGGAAAGATCGAACCGCACGTCCAGGTAGTGATCCAGAAACTCGGTATTTTGCTCAGGATCGAGTGCTTCCAGCAGCGCCGAGGCCGGATCGCCGTGGAACGAGGCACCGATCTTGTCGATCTCGTCCAGCATAATCACCGGGTTGGCGGTCTTGGCGTCGCGGATGGCCTGGATGAACTTGCCCGGCAACGCGCCGATGTAAGTGCGGCGGTGACCCTTGATTTCGGCCTCGTCGCGCATCCCGCCCAGACTGAGGCGGTAGAACTGGCGATCCAGCGCGGCGGCCACCGAGCGGCCGATCGAGGTTTTGCCGACGCCCGGCGGGCCGACCAGCAGGATGATTGAACCGCCGACTTGACCCTTCAGCGCGCCCACCGCCAGGAACTCGACGATGCGATCCTTGACGTCGGCCAGCCCATCGTGATCGCGGTCCAGCACCTCACGGGCGTGCTTGAGGTCGAGATTGTCGGTGGAATACGTTCCCCATGGCAGGTCGGTGATGACGTCCAGATAATTACGGGTGACGGCATACTCGGGCGAACCGGTCTCCAGGATCGACAATTTATCCAGTTCTTCCTCGATCCGCTTCAGGGCCGCTTCCGGCACCTGCCGGTTTTCCAACCGCTCGCGGAAACGGTCCACGTCGGCGGTGCGGTCGTCCTTGGCGATGCCGAGTTCCTGCTGGATGGCCTTGAGCTGCTCGCGCAGGAAAAACTTGCGCTGATGCTCGCTCATCTTCTCCTCGACCTGCTTGCGGATGCGGGTCTGGAGTTTGGCGACTTCCAGTTCCTTCTTGATCAGCACGATGACTTTCTTCAGCCGCTCCAGCACCGGCGCGGTGGCCAGAATATCTTGCAACTCGTCCTTGCTGGCCGTGGTCAGGCTAGCGGCGAAATCGGCCAACGGCGACGGATCGTGAGTATTGAAGCGATTGAGGAAGAATTTCAGTTCCTCGGAATACAGCGGGTTGAGCGGGATCAACTCCTTGAGGGTGTTGATCACCGCCAACGAATAGGCCCGCAATTCCTCGACACCAGCGTCGTCGTCCTCGTTCAGGTACTCGACATGGACATGATAAGGCGGTTCGCTGGACAGCCATTTGTCGATGCGAAACCGTTTCAGTCCCTGGGCGATGAATTGCAAACGGCCATCGTTGCGGGCCAATTGATGCATGCGGGCGACCGTACCGACCGGGTGGAAATCCTCGGGGCCATGGGCTTTTTCCGCGCTGTCGGGCTTGACCAGGATCAGCCCAATGACTCGTTGCTCAAGGTTGGCGGCGGCCTCGACGGTGGTCAGCCAGGGATCTTCGTTGAGCAACAACGGTAGCGCCTGGGCCGGGAAGAACGGCCGTTCCGATAGCGGCAGCAGGTACAGCGTGGAGGGAAGAATATCGGCGGCGGCGACGATGGTGCCGTTGGCGCTGTTTTCGCCCGGCTCATCATTCTCGCGCACGACTTCGGCTTCGATGGTTTCGTGGTCGGTCATGATCTTTGTACACGCGGCTAAAGGGGATTGAACCTTTAGATGCGGGCGAACCGGGAGATTATCAAGGTTAGGGCCGGTGGTGGTGGATTTGGTGCCCGTCGTGGAATCCGGTCTTGCGCAGCACGATCCGTCGGAACCAGCCGTTGGCCAGCGCCGGCTGGTCGGACAGCACTTCCAGGTCCGGCGTTTGCGCCAGCACCGTCTCGAATACCACGTTGGTGCGGGTGGCCAGCAAACCCAGCAACGGGCTGATCAACCGCCGCAGCGGCGCTTTCTGTCCCAACCGCAGGAACTTGTCGAGGATCAATACCCGGCCGCCGCGCCGCAAGACTCGCGCCGCTTCGCTCAACACTCGTTCAGGATGCGGCGTCACCGCCAGAATCAGATGCAGCACCACCACATCGAACATGGCATCGCCATACGGCAAGCGGCGGGCATCACCCACGTCGAGTTGAATATCCAGCTTCAGGGTGGTGGCCTTGCGTCTGGCGCGCGCCAACATCGCCGGCGTCAGATCCAGACCGGTATAACGCGGCCCGCGCGGCAGCAGCGGCAGATCCAGACCGCTGCCGACGCCGACCAGCAGCACTTCGGCGTGGGGTCCCTCGGGCAACAGCGCCAGCCCCTGTCGCCGCGCCGTCGCGGTGAACGGCGCCACGAAAGCATCGTAAATCGGCGCGATCAGGGTATAGCTGTAGCGCAGCGCCACCCGCCGGGCCTCATCAATGCAGGGTGCGCGGAATGGACAGCACGAAGGGCGGGATGCTGGCGTCGAAGGTCATGCCGTCGTCGGCCAGCATCTGATAGCTGCCCCGCATGCTGCCGACCGAGGTCTCCAGGATGGCGCCACTGGTGTATTGAAAACCCTCGCCGGGACGCAGGTAGGGTTGTTCGCCGACCACGCCCTCGCCGCGCACCTCCTCGATTTTGCCGTTGGCGTCGGTGATGATCCAGTGCCGGTTGAGCAGGCGAGCGGCGACGTTGCCGTGATTCTGGATCACGATGGTATAGGCAAAGACATAGCGATCCTGTTCGGGATTGGACTGCTCTTCCAGATAAAACGCCTGAGCGGCCACCTGGATGGCGTAATCGGTTTTTTTCTCCATGGCGGGCGGTTGCTCCGAGGGTGGGGGAAAAGGTTCAGGCCAGCAGGGGACTGGTTTTGACCGTGATGGCCGTCAGCAGTGTCTCGAAGGAGCGGATGAAGGCATTGACTCCCTCGATTTCCAACTGGTCGGTGACGGCACTCAAATCGATCCCCAGTTCCGGCAATTGCGCCAGTTGCGCCAGGGCGGCTTCCACGTCCTGATCCAGGGTTCGGGCGACGGTGCCGTGGTCGCGGAAGGCGTCATAGGTCGCGGGAGGCAGAGTATTGACGGTGTCCGGGCCAATCAGGTTATCCACATAGAGTAGATCGGGGTAGGCTGGGTTCTTGGTGCTGGTGCTGGCCCACAATAGGCGTTGGGGTCGGGCCCCGGCCGCGTGCAGGGCGGCGAAGTGCGCGCCACCGAAGATTTCCAGATATTCCTGATAGGCCAGCTTGGCGTTGGCGTTGGCGATCCAGCCCTGCAATTCCGGCCGCCGTTGCGCCAGCACCGGGTCGAGCGCGGTATCGAGCCGGCTGACGAAGAAGCTGGCCACCGAGGCGATCCGATCCAGCGGCAGACCGAGGGCGCGGCGACGCTCCAGACCCCGCAGGTAAGCTTCGGCCACCGAGACGTAGCGTTCCACCGAAAACAGCAGGGTGACGTTGACGTTGACCCCTTCGGCGATCAGTCGTTCGACGGCGTGCAGGCCGGGCACGGTCCCCGGCACCTTGATCATGATGTTCGGCAGGTCCAACCGGGCGAACAGTTCACGCGCTTCCCGCACCGTGCCGTCCACATCGTGAGCCAAATCCGGCGACACCTCCAAGCTGACCATGCCATCCACGCCATCGGTCGCGTCGTAGGTCGGACGCAGGGCGGTGGCAGCGGCGCGAATGTCGTCGATGGCCAGGGTGAAGAACAGTTCGCGGCTGGATTGTTGCGGGTTGCGTTGCAGCTCCCGGCGCAGCGCGGCGTCGTAGTCGCCGCTGGCAATGGCTTTCTCGAAAATGCTCGGGTTGGAGGTGAGACCGCGCAGATCGTCTTCGGCGATCAACCGCGCCAGCATGCCGGAGATCAGCATGGAGCGCTGGATGTGGTCGTACCACACGCTCTGGCCAGAGGCGTTGAGCCGGCGCAAGGGGTTGGCATCGGGCATGGCGACTGTCCTCGGGCGGCGGGAAGAGTGATTTGGAGGTGCCGGTAATTGTAGCAACTCCCGAGGTGATTCCGCTGCCATGGAGCCTTTACGGTAGTGGATGCCATGGCCGTATCGCTCGTCCATGAGAAGTTTTGGCGCTACCGACAAATGACACGGTGAAGTGTCACTTTCGGAGGCGATCAAACGGGGAAGCGTGTTTCTTTACCTCCCCATTTCTGGAAATTTTTCTTAATGATGGCGGGTTGTATTGTGACGATTGGGTTTGCCATGATCCTGTCACAAGAGAGTGCGTCAGGCAGGGTGCTGAAACCGACTTCCAGAGTTGGGTAAGAGTGGAGAAAGACAGTGCATTGGCGCTCCATTAGTTGCTTGTGGTTGATCGAATGAGATGGTCCGTTTTTACGCGAAATAAGAGGTATTTAGGGGAGTCGCTTCAAGGTGAGCAGTTTCTTTACCTCCACATATCTTCCCATGGTGCAAGATATGCAGAATCGGATAATTACTTATTAGCGTGTGTTACATATCCCTTCATACAACAGTGTAGGTATTCAAGTTTTGGTTCTTCGAGGATTCTTGTGGAGATCGGACAGGTTGAAGGGTTTTCGCGGAAATCATCGGTTTTAAAACACTATAACTTCATGATTTTCTTATACTATTTAAATTATTAGTGATACCCATGGGGAACTGAACCCCCGTTTCCACAAGAATCCTCGAAGAACCCGAGTTTTAAGAATTTCTACTGTGTTTAGATGATGAATAAATAGGACATGACTCATGTATATCAGCAATCTCAAAATCAAAAACTTTCGGAATTTTGGTGATCAACCATTCATGATAAACTTGCAACCATTTACCCTCATCATAGGTGAAAACAATATCGGAAAGACAAATCTTTTGGCAGCACTTTCCCTTCTTTTTAGCCAAGAAATTTCAATTATCCCTCGTCGGACTCTAGAAATTGATGATATTAATTTCCTTTCAGTCTCCACTTTTAAGAAGCAGGTCGCCGATCAAACCATTGCAGTTGATAAGGTTAAATTTCCAGAAGTCGAAATTAATGCAACTTTGAGTAATATTCAAGACGACCAACACTCAGTCATTGGTGATTGGTATAGCAATACAGAACTAACGGAAGCAAGTGTGACATATCGGTTTTCATTGCGCGGAAATTTCAAACGCGAAAAATGGATTGAAGAGCAACGCCAGGCAATCGCTCGCCGAAAAGAGGAAGACACGAAAGTGCCTGCGGAGAACATTCTTGATCCAGAATTGCTGGATTACAGCAGGTATGTCGATTTCCCAATTGGAGAATATAGACACACAATCTACGGTGGCGGACGTCCTTCGAATGAATGCGAATCATGGCTATTACAGATGATTCATGTGGAGATCCTCGATGCTCTTCGTGACGCTGAGCGAGAACTTGTTGCAAGCGGCGAACAACGCCTACTGTTTCGTGTTCTACGTCAGAGCGGTGACTCGAAATATACAGATGTCAAGAGACTTATCGGCGATCTAAAGAATGCTATCGATGCCGATCATTCTCTCACGGCCATCAAGAAAGAAGTTCAGAAATTACTGGCACTTGTATCGCTCAATACACCTGATGAAGACCATTCCATAGGCTTACAGTTCGCTGCGATCGAGGCGGCTGAAATCTTGAAGAAGATCGGAATGACCTATGGTGCAAACCCCATTACCGTTGCTCGGAATGGTCTGGGGCGAAACAACCTCCTGTATCTTGCGCTTGTATTATCGCAATTGGCGAAACCCACAAATATCGCAGCAGGAGATGATGCCTTCGTCTGTTTTCGTTTGATTGGAATAGAGGAGCCTGAAGCTCATCTGCATCCGCATCTTCAAGACCACTTGGCCAGAAACATTGAGGACATAAGAAAAGAATACACTGATTCACTACAGTTGATCCTTACTTCGCATTCTACTCATGTCGCTACGAAGCTTGCCTTGGAGAATACAGTTGTTTTGTTTCGGCGTGATTCAGATGGCTGCCTTGCAGCACACTATGTTCTTGATGGCATCGATCCTGTCAAGGAGAAGAATGCAGTTCGTTTCTTAAATCTTTATCTTGATGCAACGAAATCTAGGATGTTTTTTGCACGACGGCTCATTCTTGTTGAAGGCATTGCCGAACAAGTGGTGATCCCTATTCTATTTGAGCAATACACCATTCAATCACTTGAATCCATTGGTTGTGCCATCATCAACGTAAATGGCGTTGCTTTTCGGCATTTTTTGACGATTGTGAAGAATGGTTTCTTTAAGAGATGTGTCGTACTGACAGATAGTGACTCAGGCACGAAAAACGAGAACCGGGCCGACTCATTGCAGGTGGACTTTAAAGACATCCCACACATCGACATTCAAGTCAGCTCTGAGAGCACATTCGAGAAAGACCTTATCTCATCAAATCGATCTGGCGATGGGAAGGAGCTTTTGTTTAATGCGCTTTCCATGACAAAACCACGCAATGGTCCGGAACTAAGGGCTGCGACTGGAAAAAGCGACATCGACACGGAATTATTCTTTGCAGAGATCGAGGACCACAAGGCGGAATTTGCATTCAGCCTTATGTTAGCTCTTAAGGATGAACGTGAATCCGCAGAGAAAGAGAAGCGATCACCTAAGAAATTGGCCATTCCCAATTATATTTCTCAAGCTTTCGACTTCATAAAGGGGTTGTGATGGCTAATAAGGCAACGAGGCCGACACTTGCCGAGGCCGGCCCAGGTGCAGGAAAGACGCATGCGATGGTCGATGAAATTGCTGCTGCGGTTCAGGAGCTTCCTCCTCACCGTTTTCTCGCTGCCATCACCTACACTAATGCTGCGGCCAACACGATTCGCGAGCGTCTTTCCTGGAGAGTCCGACCGAGGCGTAACATATTTATCGGCACTACCCATTCATTCGTGAGTCGCTTCATTCTTGCGCCATGTGCCGAACTGCTGTCTGTGCTCCCTGAAGATCGGATCTATGCTGCGGTGGACGTGCATGAGAAAGGACGCGGAGCAGCCAGATACGCCGACAATCTCATTAAGAAAGGGATCGTCCCTTATGACGCGATGATCCCTAAGTCACGGTCGATCCTGAAAATGCCAGGCATACGAGACCGTATATGTGGGCGTCTTGCTTTCATTTTTGTTGATGAATTCCAAGACGTGGATATCGGTATGCTGGAAATTCTTGATCATTTTCGCAAGACTGCAAAAACTGTTTTGTATGCTGTCGGAGACCCAGAACAGTATGTGATGGGCTTTACATACAGAGGCCAGACACCTCCGACCCATGATCAGATTCCATTCTTTCGATTCAAGCAATCATCCAAGCCAAAGCCAATAATCGAGAATTATCGCTCTAATGCTGAAATCGTTGCGTTTGCGAATCAGTTTCGCTCAGATCTCAAACAACAAGCCGTCAAACCAAGTCGTAATGAACCCCGAGTTCTTTTCATTCCATCCACGGGGCTTGCGGAAATCGTTCGGCATTATCAGGTGCTAAGTGCAAATGTAGAAACCGAGGAGGAGCAACGGACACGATTGTACCTCTCGGAGGAGAACGCAACTTTTGATACGGTTTCTGACCAATTCAATTTGACATCAGTCTCAAATTTAGCGCGCAAGACCAATACCTTACTTGGTGAAGCACTTGAACTCCTATCTGTTGCGCTCGACCGCTCTGATAGAAGAATTTGCGAGGAGTTTGGGCTATCGCGGCTTCAATGGCGAGCTGCGGGTACACGCTTACTCAGAGATCTTCGTGCAGGCGCATACGGTGTTGACCAATTCATTGTTTTTGTCACCGATACATTTGGTCACAGCGTATCCAAGTCCCGCGTCAAGTTGATCGACGAAAGCTTGCGCATGCTCACTGCCGAGTTCACCCGTGACCGGTCAACTCATCCGTCCGAGTTGTGCTCATCGATTCGCAAAGCAAAAGGACTGCAAGCGGACGCGGTACTCGTGGTAGCAAAAACCGCTGCAGAGCTAAAGAAGTGGCTGCAGACTGACCAGTCTTACCGCGCAGGAGATAAGCAAGACAAATGTAGACTAGGATATGTAGCCTTCACACGCCCGAAGGAGATGCTCTGCATTGCCTGCTTGAAGGAGCTTGATGCGGAGTTGAATCAAATACTCAAGGAGCTTGGAATTGAGGTGGCGTGTTAATAAGCTGTTTTCGCTAATAAACCTTGAGCATTTCGCAAAAAACGTGCCGATTAAGATCATATTGTCGTGGCCAGAAGCGCGCTGTACAACCACGCGACTTAAGAAGCTGTCTTGAAAAAGCTATTTTGGTATAATGATAATTAGATTCTAAATTTTAACGAGATTTGGCCGAGAGAATTATATATACCAAAGCGATTTGTCTAATGAAGAATGGGTCCTGATCGAACATCATTTTACACCCAAAGACCGACGGGGTAGCGGTCGTAAACACCCTAAAAAAAGCATTGTTAATGCCATCCTTTATGTGGTCA
>Ga0209607_1002361_pt1 | contig 15082 bp, 11 predicted proteins | sample AD_UKC117_MetaG_FD_184413 | JGI IMG/M metagenome (GOLD analysis project Ga0209607, IMG submission 184413) | Active sludge microbial communities of municipal wastewater-treating anaerobic digesters from Hong Kong - AD_UKC117_MetaG (SPAdes)... | ecosystem: Engineered > Bioreactor > Anaerobic >... | reverse complement strand
AGGCCGATGGGAATGTGCAGGATGTGCCAGGCGCGCAGCAGGCGGCGCGTGGTCGCCAGCATGTCGATCTGGCGTTCCAGGGTGCGCTTTTGTTCGAGCAGCGCGGCCAACTGCTGGCGCTGCTGCTCCTCTAGCTGGTCCAGGCGGCGCAGCTCCTTTTGCAGGCGGCGGTGATAGCGCCATTGATAAAACGACCGGCCCACAACCGTGAGCAGCGGGTTGCGCTGTGTCGTGCGCTGGCTGAGGCTGGTGACAATTTCTTGTTCGCGCTGCGGGCGCTGGGCCTTGATCTGTGCCAACTTGTACTCGATGGCCCGCATTTCCTGACCCAATTCCTGGCGCGAGGCGGTAACGCCGCTCATGGTGCGCGGCAAGGCGGTGTATAAATACCGCCCGATGAAGCCAGAGCCGACAACGACGAGCGTCAGAAAAAAGCTGAGGCCGGCCAGGCCGCGGAATTGCAGCCCGGTGTGCATCAGCACCATGAAGGGACCGACGATGCCGGTGAAAATGTGAAAGGAAAGCCAGTAACGCACCGGCCCGGCCCAGTTTAGCCAGGACGTGCGTTTGCGCAGGCTGTAGAGCACCTCGGTCATCAGCATGAGGAGGGCGCCGGCAATGCCCAGGGCGTGACCGAAGGGATTGCCACCGCGCGGTTCGGTGAGCAAATCGTAGGCGATGTAGACGCCGGTCAGCACAAATACGACGAAGAGGCTGAGTTCGAGCTCGTAGGGTTTAACGGCCGTTACCGTCGGGTCGACAAATTGTTGTTTGCGGGCAAAAGAAACAGAGAGTCGGTTTCGCACAGGCTTCTCCTCAAAACAAGCGGCGTCAAGTTTAGCTTACGCTGTCAGTTGGCCGGTATCAACCGATTTGGGTCGTGCTGGAAATAAAAGAGGTAACTACCAATACAGTTGGAATGGTTACCGTTACACCGGGCAGGCTGAAATGATACAAATTGGGGAACGGCTTTATGCCCTGTTCTGTTAAGCAACATCATCCTTTACGCCACCTTCCTACCAATACAGTTCATCAGACTTGTGTCAGGCTGCTTCCGTTCCTTCCTTGTGTGCAGGTTTCAGCCGACAAGCATTGGCCCTAAATTGGGCCTGTGTACCACTTCAGTCGAATGCGCGCCGAAAAAGTAACGTCCATCGGCAAAAATAGGACTTAAGTACTAATTACCCACGCGATCGGCTGCCAGACCTAAACGATGCGGCCGGATCTGGCAGCCTGCCAATGGGGGGCGAAACGGCCGTCATTTCACATCCCTTCCACACTCGGCTAAAATTGGCCCATGATGCACTTATTCAGTTGGAACGTAAACGGCCTGCGCGCGGCGCACGGCAAAGGATTTCTGGACTGGTTGAATCAGGCGCAGCCCGACGTGCTGTGCGTGCAGGAAACCAAATGCCACCCCGACCAGCTAGACGAAGCGCTGCGCGCCCCCGCCGGCTACCACACCTATTGGGCCTGGGCCGAGAAAAAAGGCTACAGCGGCGTAGCCCTCTACAGCAAAACGGAGCCGCTCACCGTGCAAATCGGCCTGGGCATTCCCGAATACGACCGCGAAGGACGCACCATCGTCGCTGACTATGGCGATTTTGTGTTCATTGGCGCCTATTTTCCCAACGGCAGCCGGGATCACAGCCGCGTGCCCTTCAAAATGGCCTACAAAGCCGCCTTCCTGGCCTTTTGCAACGACCTGAGAGCGCAGGGCAAAGCGGTGGTCTTTTGCGGCGACGTGAACACGTCGCACCGGGAAATCGACCTGGCCCGGCCCCGGCAAAATCAAACTACCACCGGCTTTTTGCCCGAAGAGCGCGCCTGGATCGACGACGTAGTGGCCCAGGGGTATGTGGACACGTTCCGCGCCTTGTACCCGGACCGCTCCGGGGCGTATTCCTGGTGGTCGTACATCGGCGGGGCGCGGGGGCGAAACGTGGGCTGGCGGCTGGATTATTTCTTTGTCAGTCCGGATTTGTGGCCGCGGGTAGTCGATGCGGCCATCCACGCCGACGTAACCGGCTCCGACCACTGCCCGGTCAGCCTGACCCTGAAGCTGCCAGAATGAAAGCGGACGGAGGCATGGGGCGGTGGGAGTGGGCGGCGCTGGCGGGAGTTCTGGCAACAGCCGCTGTTCTCCGCCTTGCTTACCCCGGTCTGACCGAATTCAAAGCCGACGAAGCGCGCCTGCTGGCCCTGGCGCTGGACATGGTAGACGGCCGTTTCCCCCTGCGCGGTATCAGCAGTTCGGTCGGTTTCCCCAATTTCCCCATGAGCGTCTGGCTCTACGCCCTGCCGCTGCTGGTCTGGCCCCACGTTTACGCCGCTACCCTGTTCACCGGGCTGCTCAACTCGACGGCCGTGCTGGCCGGATATTGGCTGGTGCGCCGCTATTGGGGCGCGCCGGCGGCTGTGGCCTCCGCTTTGCTCTTTGCCGTCAGCCCGTGGGCAGTGATTTTCTCGCGCAAAATCTGGGCGCAAAACTTGCTGCCCCTGTTTGTGCTGGGCTGGGCGATTGGCGCGGCGCTGGCCTTTGTGGAGCGCCGCCCGCGCTGGCTGTGGCTGCACCTGCTCTGCCTGGGCGTGGCCGTGCAAATCCATCTGGCGGCGCTGGCCCTCATCCCGGCGACGCTGCTGTTTTTGCTGGTTTTTCGGCGGCGGGTGGTCTGGCGGCATGTGGCCGTGGGCGCGGGTTTGGCGGCGCTGACGGCCGTGCCCTTCCTGCTCTATCTCTGGCAGCACCGCGACCAACTCCATCTGCCCGGCGGTGGGGAAACGGCCGTTAGCGCCCCCCTGGACGCCTTCCGTTACGCCGCCCTGATCAGCCGGGGCGCGGAAATTCATTCCCTGGCCGGGGCAGAGGCGTACCGGGCATATCTGGTGCGTGTGCCCTGGCTGAATGGCGTGGCCTGGGTGATGGGCGCGCTGCTGCTGGCCGGATTGGTCTGGTTGGCGGTATCCGCCTGGCAAAATCGCGGCCAGCCGCAGGGCGACATGGCCCTGATCGTGCTGGTCTGGGCGCTGACGCCGCCGCTGTTTTTTACGCTGTGGCGCGGCACGCCGGTGTTCATCCACTATTTCATCGCGGTGCTGCCTGCGCCTTACATCGCCGCCGGGGTGTTTGTCGCGCGCGGCGCGGCGGCGGCGCGGAACGCCATCACCAAAGGGGCGATTTGGGCCGGGCTGGCGGGATTGGCGGCGGCGCAGGCCTGGGCGTTGGTGGCGCTGCTGGCCTTTGTGGCCCAGACGGCCACGCCGGGCGGCTTTGGCGCGCCGTTGGGCCTGCAGTTGGCCGCCGCCGAGCGGGCTAAAGCGCTGCTGGCGGAAAGCGGCGCGGGTGAAGTGCTGGCGGTTGGCTCCGGCGAACGGCCAGAGCTGGACGCATTTCCGGCGGTGTGGGACGTACTGCTGCGCGGGACGCCGCATCGGTTCGTCGACGGCCGTTCCTCGGCGCTGTTTCCGGCGGCGGGGGCGGTGGCGGTTGTGACGGAGGGTATGGATGCGGCGGATGTGTACCGGGAAACGGCCGTCTCGTCCGAGATCGTGCCGCTGCGACCGGGCGAAGGGGCGCTGGCGATTTTACACCTGCCGGGCGGCGCGCCATCGCCGCCCAAGCCATTTGCGGAGCCGGTGCTGCTGGCGAACTGGGTGAATTTGTTGGGGTATGGGCTGGCGGTGGCTGAGGACGGGGGAACGGGCGTTTACCACCTCTATTGGCGCACGGCCGATAACCCCGACCCGGCCGATTACCACATCTTTAACCATTTGCAGGATGCGGCCGGACAGCGCCTGGCGCAGGTGGATGCAGCGGCCTTTGCGCCCTGGCAGTGGCGCGCCGGGGACGTGGTGGTGAGCCGCTTTGCACTGCCCTGGCCGGGGGATGCCGCCGGATTGCTGATGCGCAGCGGCATGTACCGGTATCCATCACTGGAGCCGGTGCTGCTGTTGGACGTGGCCGGGAATCCTTACGCCGACGCTGTGGAAATCACGCTGCCGCCGGTTGATTAACGGCCGTTACTGCACGTCGAGCAGTTCCACCTCAAAAATGAGCGTGGCGTTGGGCGGAATAACGCCGCCGGCGCCGTTCGCGCCGTAGGCCAGGTCGGGGGGGATGAGCAGCTGCCGTTTGCCGCCGACTTTCATCGTCAACAAGCCTTCATCCCACCCGGCGATAACGCTGCCCTGCCCAATCGGGAAGGAAAGCGGCACGCCGCGATCCAGCGAGCTGTCGAATTTGGTGCCGTCAGTAAGCCAGCCGGTGTAGTGGGCGGAAACGGTCTGGCCGGGCTGCGGGGATGGGCCATCGCCTACGACGATGTCGTAATATTTCAGGCCGCTGTTGGTCGTGGTGTAATCGGCAGGGTCAACGGCCGTGGGCGATTCCGGCGAGCCTTCTGGCCCAGGCTCTACGGCGACCAACTCCACGTCAAAAGTCAGCGTGGCGTCGGGGGGGATGACGCCGCCGGCCCCGTGACCTCCGTAGCCCAGACTGGGTGGGATAACCAGGGTGGCCTGGCCGCCTTCTTTCATCATAGCGATGCCCTCATCCCAACCGGCGATGACGTTGCCGCGCCCCAGGACAAATTGGAAGGGCGCGCCGCGATCATAAGAATTATCGAATTCGGTGCCGTCTTCTAGTGTGCCCCGATAATGGACCGAGACCAGATCGCCGGCTTGGGCCTGTGGGCCGCTGCCCGCTTTGGTTTCGGTGTATTGCAGGCCGCTGGCCGTGGTGATGGTTTCGCCGCCTGCGTTGCAGGCAACGGCCGTTAACAGCAGCAGCACGCCAAGGATGAATCGAAAGGGTCTACGGATCATGGTTTATCTCACCTGGTTTGAAAATTTGGACGCCGTCTGTGGTGGCGACGACAGCCAGGGTGGCCAGCCCGAGGAAAAGGCCATGTTCTACTACGCCGGGCTGCGCGATGATGGCTCTGGCCGTGGCCGCGGGATCATCCAACCCGTTTAGGAAGGCGCAGTCCCAGATCACGTTGCCCTCATCGGTGACAAACGGCCGTTCTGCCCCATCTGCCGCCTGACGCAAGCGAACTTCAGCCGCCAGCGTAGCCAGGAAATCATGGGTTGGCCGTTGGGCGAATTGAATCACTTCCACGGGCACAGGCGCCCGCGTGCCTAGTTTGGCCACCAGCTTGCGTTCGTCGGCCACGATGATCAGCCGTTTGGAGGCGGCCGCCACCACCTTCTCGCGCAGCAGCGCGCCGCCCAGGCCCTTGATCAGGTTGAGTTGGGGATCGATTTCGTCCGCGCCGTCGATGGTCAGGTCCAGAATAGGATGCGCGTCGAAGTCGGTCAGGGGGACGCCGGCTTCTTGCGCCTGCCGGGCTGTTTGGGCCGAGGTGGGAATAGCCAGGACGTGGCGGAGACGGCCGTCTTGTAATTTCTGGCCAATGGCGCGGGTCGCGTAAACGGCCGTGCTGCCCGTGCCCAGGCCAATTACCATGCCCGATTCTACAAATTCGGCCGCCTTTTCCCCGGCCATTTTCTTCAGTTCGGCTACGTCTGGTGTCATGAATCTAAGCGGATCACATCGTCTTCGGCGAAGATGGCCCCAACCTCCAATTCTAGTTTTGGCCCGGCATAAAGGTCTGGCGGCACGCTGATGTCGGCCAGGTACAATTCCCCCACCACGCCTTCGCCGGTTTCATGCCGCAGCCCTTCCTTAGGCAAAGCCAACGTCATGGTGGCCGTGGCGCGAATGGCCGGATCATACAATTTACCGGTGGCGGCATCCAGTCCTGAGGGAGCATCCAGACTGAGGATGGGGACGTTTTGGGCGTTGGCCCACTGGATTAACTTGGCAGCCGCATCCTGCGGCGCGCCGGTCAGACGATAACCGATGAGGGCGTCGATAATCAAATTGATTTCCAGCAGACCGGCCAACACCATGCCGGTCCCCACCGCCACCGGCACACCCATACGCCGTAAAATCTCCAATTGATGCGCCGGGACGCCGCTAAATTTTTCATCTGCATGGGTGATGAACACATGGACGCGCGCGCCCCAATTGTGCAGGCGGCGGGCGCACACCAATCCACCGCCGCCGTTGCCTCCCCGCCCGGCCAGGACCACGACCGTCTGCCCGCGTGGGTCGCCGTTTAGAAAGCGCCGCCGCGCCAGGTGGGCCAGGTTTCGGCCGGCATTTTCCATCATCTGGATCAATTCGATGCGATAATCTTCCGTCATGGCGCGGTCGACTTCGATCATCTGGCGCACGTCGATGGAGGGGATGCCGCCGATGGGCGGGAGGGGCTTGGTATTGCCGCGCCGCTCAGTTGCGGTGCGCCACAGCTCATACCGGCTGGCCGGCGCCTGAGACATCCACCGGCTGAACGTATCTCGGTCGAATTCTAGCACTTTGACCGGGGTGATGGCGCGGATGCTGGCGGTGCGTTTGCTGCCTTCCAGCAAGCCGATTTCGCCAAAATAATTGCCGCTGTCCAGGCGGGCGATGATGGTATCGATGGCGTGGGGATCGTGGTGGAACACTTCAACGGTGCCTTCGACGATGATGTAGAAGTGGTCGGCCGTTTCGCCCTGGTGGATGATGATTTCGCCGGGGGCGAAGGTTTTATGCCCGGCGATGGCCGGGGTGGCGGCTTCCAGGATTTCGGTGGCGGTGGGCACGGCCGTTGGCTCTTCGGCCGTCGCCAGTGGATCTTCAACCGGTTGCAATTCACCGGCAAGAACCAGACGCTCGCGCATCACGTCGTCGATTTCCTGACGACTGATCGCCGAGGAATTCAGCCAGCGCTCGAAAGTTTCATGGCCCATGGCCATGACCTCGACGTCTGTTTTGGCGCGCACGGTGGCGATGCGCTTGGCCTTCTTGAGCAGGCCAATCTCGCCAAAATACGAGCCTTCGCCCATGCGGTCGATGATCACATCGTAGCCGTCGGCGTAGTGGCGCACGATCTCGACCTCGCCGGCGGTGATGATGTAAAACTTGTCAGGGACGTCCCCCTGTCGAATGATGTCTGTGCCGGCCAGATAGCTCTCGGGGCCAAACTTAGGTTTTGGTTCCATGGTGCGTCGAGAAAGGTTTGTCCATTGGCTGGCTGATTTCAACCAACAAATTTAATGGCCAACGAACCAACCTGAAAACTATTTTCCGATTTCTGTTAACTGCCAGGCGCGCAGCAGTTCAGCAACGCTCCAGGCCTGGGCGATGCAGCCGCGTGGGGTAAAGGGCGCATCGCCGTCGAATATTTCGCTAATGCTGCCAACACCGTGATCGACCAGGTGTTGGATTAACGGCCGTAAAAAAGTCCGGGCCACTTCCGCATCATTATACACCCGCAGGTGAGCGGTTACGAAGGGGCCGATTAACCAGGCCCACACCGTGCCCTGGTGATAGGCGCTGTCGCGCTTGAGCTGGTCGCCGCCATAATGGCCGATGTAGGCCTGGTCGTCTGGCGACAGGCTGCGCAGACCGTGGGCGGTAAGCAAATGCCGGGCGCAGGCATCCACAACGGAGCGCTGCTGTTCGGCCGTCAGTGGGCTGTGCGGCAGGGAGACGGCCATCAGTTGGTTGGGGCGCAGTTTGCCGTCGGGGCCGTCTGGGCCGTCCAGGATGTCGTAACAGTAGCCCATCTCGGCATTCCAAAAGCGCTGGAAACCGGCTTCGACTTGCTGCGCCGCGGCCAGATACTCACGGCCGTCCTGATTCAGAACCTGGGCAAATTCGGCCATAGCCATCAGGGCGTTGTACCAGAGGGCGCTGATTTCTACCGGTTTGCCAATGCGATCGGTAACCACCCAGTTGCCGATCTTGGCGTCCATCCAGGTGAGTTGAATGCCTTCTTCGCCGGCATACAACAGGCCGTCGGCCTCGTCCATGGCAATGTTGTAGCGCGTGCCGCGGCGGTGCCAGAGGATGATCTCGGCCAAAACGGGGTACAGCTCGCGCAGCAGCGATTCGTCGCCGGTCGCCTGGAAGTAGGCGCGCACGGCCTCGATGTACCAGAGGGTGGCATCGACGGTGTTGTATTCGGGATGTTCGCCGGCATCGGGGAAGCGGTTGGGGATCATGCCCTGGTCGACAAACTGGGCGAAGGTGCGCAGGATGCTGGCGGCGATTTCCGGGCGGCGGGTGTTGAGGGTCAGGCCGGGCAGGGCGATCATGGTATCCCGACCCCAGTCGCTGAACCAATGGTAGCCGGCAATGATGGAACGGCCGTCCGGATCGCGCGCGGTTGGCCGTTTAACCACAAATTGGTCGGCAGCCAGGACCAACTGCTGAATAGCGGCGGGCGCGGTCGTGACGGCCGCGCGTTCAAGCAAAGCCTGCTCATAGGCCTGCCGTTCGGCCAGGGCCGCATCGCCATCCAGATTGGGCGTGTCCGACGTGCTGATGACGACCGTCCATGACTCGCCCGGCTGCAAAGTCTTGCGCAGCAAAGCGGCGTAAAAATGATCGTCCTGCACGTCATTTTGTCCACGATAATCTTCAATGCTCAGGAAAAAATCTTCATACCAGTCGCCCTGCGGCAGAATATCGCCAGTGGCGCTGAGCAGATAAGTGGGTTGAGCGTCCGGGGCAAATTGAATGGCCAGGCCATTCGTTACCGGCGTCAGGTCAACATCCCATTGGTCCATGATGGTCGTGCTGTGGTAGTCGCGGTAATTGGCAAAGGCCTTGGCTTCCAGAGTAAGGGGGCCGGTGGCCCGGCTTAGTTTGTACTGGACGTAGGTCGTGTTGGCTTCCGGCTGCATCCAGATGCGCTTTTCCAGGAGCGCATTGGCAATAGCAAACGTCCAGACGGGCGTCGTGCCTTCCAGGTGAAACCGGTTCAGGAATTTATAGCCGTTGGGCTCGCTGTTGGTTTTATCGCCCCAGCGATTGTTGAAAAGGGGGTAAAAGTGGCCGCTTTCCGGGTAGATACCGTCATATTCAGCCGTTTCGTCTAGCTTGGCCATCAGAAGGGTGCGCCCCAGCGGTGGTTGCAGCGCGGCCATCAGCAAGCCGTGATAGCGGCGCGTGAGATGTCCGGCGATGGTGCCGGAGGCAAAACCGCCAATGCCGTTGGTAACCAACCATTCTCGACTTTCGGCGACGGCCAACTTGCCGCACACTTCGCGTCCAAAATCAAACATAATCGTCTTAGCTCCTTGTCAATTAGACGTTTGGCGGTTCGGGATGAACAGAGCGGACCACGCACTTTGTCTTTCGTGAAGGGCCATATCTTACGCAGACGATGAACTTTAGGCAAATACACCCTGGCAACAAGGCGACTGAACCTTGATTTTCTATGGAAACCCTCAAGGAACGCGAGCCGGGCAAACCGGCGGCGGGTTATTGGCTGATGGCGGGTTCCCGCTGGGGGTAGGCGAAGATGGAACCAGGGAAATGGGGCTGGGAATCTAGGGGCACGGCCGTTTCCCAATGCACTTCCTGGCTGGCAACCGGCGCGACAGCCAGGGAAAAGGTAAACGTCACGCCCTGACCGCGATTGTTAAAAGCCCAAATGTGCTCGCCATGGGCCGCCAGGGCCATCTGGCAAAAGGCCAGGCCCAGACCATTGCCGCTTTCTTTGCTGGAACCGGTGACAAATTTATCGAAGGCGGTATGCACCAGTTCAGGCGGCAGACCGGGGCCATCGTCGCTGATAGAGACTTCGAGCCGGGGTTTGTCTGTCAGGGTGTGGGGCACGGTAACGGCCGTCAGCCGGATAGCGCCCCCTGTCGTTGAGAACTTCAGGCTGTTGTCGATGAGGTTTTGCAGCACCCGCTCCAGCAAATCGGGGTCGGCCCAGGCTGGCGGCAGGTCTGACGGAATGTCGTATTGGATCACGATTTGCTTTTCGGCGGCATGGGCCATCTGTCCTTTGATGACCCGACGGACCAGGGCGCCCAGCGAAACGGCCGTGCAGTTCAGCGGAATCTTGCCATTTTCCAGCCGGCCGACATCCAGGATGTTGTTGATCAGATGAAGCACTTTTTCCGTGTTGGCAAAGGTCATATCCAGCAGTTGGTAATTGTCCGGAGATGTGGCGTCTTGTTCCAGGCTGCCTTTTAACATTTGCAGCGCAAACAAGGAATTGCTGATCGGCGAGCGCAAGTCGTGGACCATCGAATTGGTCATGTCCTCACGCAAGGTTTCCGCCTGTTTGCGTTCGGTGATGTCGTGCAAAACGAGCAGGTTGGCCGATGGCAGTTTGCGCCAATCAACCAAACGGGAGAGGCGCGCTTCATAATAGCAGATTTGACCCTGGCGAATGCGGGTTACATCGCGCGGCTTATCGGCCATCGCGTCTAGTTGGGCGGCGAGATCAGGCCAGACGGCCGTCAGCGGATGAGAGACCAGATCGGTTAACGGCCGTTCCAAAATCTTGCCCGCCGCTGCATTTGCCGCCACCACGCGCTGCGCCTGGTCCAAAACCAGCACGCCGTCGTCCAGGCTGTTGATCACCGCGTGCTGCGTCAGGTCGCTCTTCTTCCACAGGCGAAAACGCAGCACATAACGCGCCACAACAATACCGCTCAGGGCAAACATCAGCGGCATCAGGTTGACCATGTTCAGTCCGGCGAAATGCAAAGCCAGACCAAACCAGGGCAGCGATAGACCCATCACCAAAACAAAAGCCTGCCGGGGATACAGCGCAGCAATTTCGTATCGCCGGCTGGTCAAAATAAGCAGCGAGCCGGCCAGGAAACAACCATACAGAAACGCATGGCTGAGCCAATACAACGGCGTCGGCGTAAACGCAATCACGGGCAGCCCATGAACGACATCCACCTGCATGTCTTGCCAGAACAAGCCCAGCGCGTCATTGGTCAGAACCAGGACAAAGGTGATAAGCGGCGCGAGAGACAATAAAAGCAGATTCCGCGAATTGAGACTGGCGCCGCGTCCGGTATAGTGCAGGGTAAACGCCAGCCAGGTGATCGGCAAAATCACAATGCCGGCGTATTGAAATTTGAACCAGGCAAATTTGGCGGCCTCGTCCACGCTGACGACGTGCAGCAAGAAAGCCAGCGACCACTGGGTAATGGCCAGCATGGCAATGGCGAAAGCAACTGAGCCGGAAACAGGCCGCCGTTTCCAGGCGTAAAGTGAAATAACGGTTGAAATAGCTGCGGCAAGCAGTAATAAAAGGCTAAAAGTAGTGAGATACCAGTACATAGTTTTTCTCTTTGAAGTTACGGCAGAACCCACACAGTTGAACCGGGGCCACACACTGTATGATTTATTGTAATTTCTCTTGGGATTTCGTCTATGGTACATATCGGCTTAGCCCCCTGGTACTATCTCTTGGTATGGGAGGCAAAGGCGGGTATCATCAGGAGGCAGTATAATTTTCAGGAAGTTTGTTTGATGACGATACAAGAAGAAACCCGCCCGGAAACGGCCGTTTCCATCCCCCTCCTTCTGGAGCGCCTGCGCCAGGCCTATCCAGACGCCCACTGCGAACTAACTTATCAAACACCCGCCCAGCTCTTAATAGCCACCATTCTTTCCGCTCAATGCACCGATGAGCGCGTCAACCAGGTGACGCCGGCCCTCTTCGCCCAATATCCCACCCTCGCCGATTTTGCCGCCGCCGACCGCCGGGAATTGGAAGAGGCCATTCGCCCTACCGGTTTTTACCGCCAAAAGGCGCGTTATATCCAGGAAAGCGCTCACCAACTCCTGCTGCTGCACGGTGGTGCAATCCCCGCCGATATGGATGCCCTGACGCAGCTGCCCGGCGTGGCCCGCAAAACCGCCAACGTGGTTCTGGGCGAAATCTACCACATTGCCACAGGCATCACCGTCGACACCCACGTCAAGCGGCTGGCGGCGCGCCTGGGCCTGACCACGGCCACCGACCCGGTCAAAGTGGAACACGATCTGATGGACATCGTGCCGCGCGCTTCGTGGATTGAAATTTCGCACCTGTTGATTTTTCACGGCCGTCGCTGCTGTTATGCGCGCCGCCCCAACTGCCCGGCCTGCCCGCTTAACGACGTTTGCCTGTCCGTGGCGTTGACCACTGATAATTAGCCAGCAAAAAACGGAGTCTAACCAACCATGCAAATTCAAGAAGGAACATTCAACGGCAGCGAGGGTTTGTCCCTCTTTTTTCAATCCTGGCAGCCCGACAGCCCGGCGCGCGGCGTGCTGGTGATTGTCCATGGGCTTGGCGAACATAGCGGCCGGTATAAAAACGTGGTCAACCACCTGGTCCCGCTGAGGTTTGCCGTCTACGCACTGGATCATCGGGGACACGGCCGTTCTCCCGGTCAACGCGCCTACGCCAACAGCATGGCCGAGTTTCGCGGCGACGTGCACGCCCTGGTGCAGTTGGCCGCCAACGCCCACCCCGGCCTGCCCCTCTTCATCATGGGCCACAGCCTCGGCGGACTGATCACCCTGGACTACATCCTCCACCACCCGGAAGGGCTGCGCGGGGCCATCGTCTCTGCTCCAGCGGTGGGCGGCGTGGGCGTCTCGCCGGTTTTGCTGATGCTCAGCCGGGTTCTCTCGCGCGTTTGGCCTACCTTCAGCCTGGACAGCGGCCTGGACGTTAACGCCATCTCCCGCGATCCGCAAGAAGTGCAGGCTTATCAGGATGATCCGCTGGTTCACGGCAAAGGCACGCCGCGACTTGCCACAGTCGTCATGGATTCCGCCGAATGGTGCCAGGCCAACGCCCACACCTTGCAGCTCCCCCTGCTCATGATCCACGGCACGGCCGATTCCATCACCTCGCCCGCCGACAGCCGCCGCTTCTTCGACAACGTCGCCAGCGCCGACAAGACCTACATCGCTTACGAGGGCGGCTATCATGAATCGCACAACGACATCCATTACCAACAAGTCGTGGAAGATATCGCAGCCTGGCTTGTGGAGCGGATATAAATTCCCGGTCGAATACGTTCACACGGAGTAAACAACATGGACAAAATTATCATTCGCGATTTGCTGCTGCGCGGCATCATCGGCATTAATCCCGACGAGCGCGTCAACAAGCAAGACATCCTCATCAACATGGTCATCTTTGCCAACATCCGCAAAGCGGCCGCTTCCGATGACATCGCCGACGCGGTAAATTACAAAAGCATCACCAAACGGGTCATCCAACACGTCGAAGAATCTTCGGACTTTTTGGTAGAGAAACTGGTTACCGACATCGCGCGTATCGTCATCACTGAATTTGGCGTGGAACGGGTGCAAGTGCGGCTGGAAAAGCCAGGCGCGCTGCGCTTCGCCGAATCGGTCGGCATCGAGATCGAACGCACGCGCGCCGACTTTATGTAAGGTTAGGGAGAAATAGGACGTAGATGAACGCGGATTTGTAATGGGTTTTATCCGCGAAAATCCGCTGCATCCGTGAAAATCCGCGTCCCATCCATCTCAGGAGTTGGCTATGAATCGTGTGGTGTTGACCTTAGGCTCCAACATCGACAAAGAGCGCAACCTGCCCACGGCCGTTGCCCTGTTGCGTGAATTGGCAGACGTAACGGCCGTCTCCACCGTCTATGAAACCGTGCCCACCGGCCTGCTGGAGCAGCCTAACTTTTTGAATACGGCCGTTCTCCTCCACACCCCGCTCACCCCCGCCCAAATCAAAGACAACCTCATTGCCGCCATCGAAAAAGCGCTAAACCGCGTGCGCCAGGCCGACAAAAACGCCCCGCGCACCATCGACCTGGACCTGGCCCTCTACAACGATGAGGTGCTGGACTATGTGGCCGGCGACGGCCGTTCCCGCCACATCCCCGACCCCGACATCCTCAAATTTCCCCACATCGCCATCCCCCTGGCCGAGCTCCTGCCCGATATGGCGCACCCCGAAACCGGCGAATCCTTCTCCGCCATCGCCGTCCGCCTCCTCGCCGCCCAAGGCGAAGACGCCCTCTGGCCCCGCCCGGACATCAACCTGTAGAGACTGGGGACGGGGGACTCAGCAGATCGAAAAACCATCCATTGATCCACAGATTTCACAGAGGGCACAGATTTTTTTTCTGCTTCAATCTGTGAAATCTGTGAAATCTGTGGCTTACTTTTTTAATCTACTAAGACTGGAGACCGCCCAGTCTCTAGTCTCCTATCACCCCCACCACCAACGCATCCTCTCCCGCGTCCGTCCGCAGCCGCTCGAACGTCTCCGCCTGGTACAGGCCCACGACGAGACGGCCGTTTCCCGTCCAGCCCTCCGGCAGCGTCAATTCATGGCGGTCTAGCAGCCGCTCGCCCGGTAGCCAGGACGTAGTGGGGCGCGTGCCAAACAGGGGCACGCCGTCATGCTGGGCTACCAGCGCCCCGCTCTCGTCCAGCACGTGGACAAATGCGGTGTAATTCTCTGGCACCGCGTCCAAACTCTCCCACAACAGCGTGACGGTAACGGCCGTTTCCCCGCCCGTCTCAATCTGCTCCGCTAGATCAACCGGCTGACCGCCCACCGTCACATACACGCTGTCCAGGCGGATGTGGTCGCCAAACGACACGTTTTCCGGGGTCATCACGGCCGTGGCGCTCGCCAATGGCCGAAAAGCCCACAACGTCTTGTCGCCCGCCTGCGCCCGCGCTTCATGCAGCAGGTGGTAATCCAGCCAGCGCCCCACCACGTTCTCCCGGTCCCACACCGAATCCAGATACGGCACAAACCAGATACGCTGATAAGTTTGCGCCAACGCGCTCAGCGCCGCTTCCGTGTCCGCCTGATTGGCATCCGGCGCTTCCGGCTGCATCACAATTGGCAGGTCCGTGTGGCGCAAATAATATTGCAGCGCCGGATCAGGAAAATGGGCCAGGAACACGTCGCCCGGCTGCGCGGCGGCGCCCACGCGGGCGGCCACTTCGCGGTAGCCCACGGTCCGGCTGAAGGCGGGATCGAAGTAGTAGTTTTTCAGGCTTAGCCCGTTTCCCAGGATGATGAGGCCCAGCGCGATGACGGCCGTTCCCCGCCACCACCACGCCCGCTGCCGCCACAACGTCAGCAGCCCTGCCGCCGCCAGCAGCCACCACGCAGGCGCCGCCAGACTGATGTAAAACGGATTAAACGTGGCCCGGCTGTACCGAATCAGGAAGATGAACAGCGTCGTCGTCCCCCACCAGCCGGTCAGCATCAGC
>Ga0209607_1002354_pt1 | contig 15107 bp, 9 predicted proteins | sample AD_UKC117_MetaG_FD_184413 | JGI IMG/M metagenome (GOLD analysis project Ga0209607, IMG submission 184413) | Active sludge microbial communities of municipal wastewater-treating anaerobic digesters from Hong Kong - AD_UKC117_MetaG (SPAdes)... | ecosystem: Engineered > Bioreactor > Anaerobic >... | reverse complement strand
TCGGGCGCGATCTATTTCGTGTTCATGACCGCTTGGCTCAACGTCTTTTTGTGGCTGGGCGAATTGCGGTTTATCACCGTGCTGGCCGGGTTGTTGGCGGTGTCGATGGGTGGAGTGAACGTCAAGGATTTTTTCGCTTTTCGGCAAGGGCCGTCGCTGAGCATTGCCGATGAAGCCAAGCCGAAGCTGTTCAAGCGCATGCGAGCACTGGTGGGTGGGGAGAAATTGCTGTCATTGTTGATGGGCACGATCACGCTGGCCATCGTCGCCAACAGTTATGAACTGCTGTGTACCGCCGGCTTTCCGATGGTCTATACCCGCGCACTGACCCTGAACCAGTTGTCCACTGGGGCATATTACGGCTACCTGGTACTCTACAACCTGATTTACGTACTACCGTTGCTGGCGATCGTGCTGGTATTCACCTGGACCCTGGGTTCGCGCAAGTTACGGGAAGGGGAAGCGCGGGTCTTGAAGCTGCTGTCGGGCATCATGATGATGGGGTTGGGATTGCTGTTACTGGTTTATCCCGAAGGATTGAGCGACGCATTGACTTCGTTGCTGGTGATCGCCGCCGCGCTGGTGCTGACCGGGGTGGCGGCGGTGGTGAAGAAAGGTTGATGGCGCGTTTCCACCGTGTGCGCTTGTGTATCGGCCAACAGGCATTTAACCGTGCTTCCAGTGGGTCGGAACTCGTGCACGGTCCGTATGACCGGATCCGTCGTGACCGTATTTCGCGCATCCAAGGGTTGCGCGATCAGGTGCAATCGGTATAATGCGACCATCGCCAAGGTCGTGCCAATATTAGAATTAATGGCGATTTCCCCATTATGGGGCCTTTTGTTGTCAGGGTTGCGGTGATTGGTGGAATCCAAAGAAAACGTTAAAAAATGACCGGGCAAAGTGCTTGACCAAAAATCATCAAAGGAGGATTGCGCGATGGTTCGGGAAGTTCGATGAACCTACCTAACATCGCCGATTCTAGGATTCCAGTTTAGAGCAAGCACTCTAAGATCCTCATGGCGACACGATGACCGATCCCCCGTTGGATCGGTTTTCTTCATTTTGAGCATCGCGTCCGTGCCCTGCCTGTTCATGATTGTGGTGAAGGTGGATCTGGGCGGGTAAGGGTTCGCGGACGATGGCGCCTTCGCCAGGTAAAAAACTTCCTGGGCCAATGGCTACAACTTTGTCTTTCGCTTGAAATGGTGGGATGTTGCCTCCCCAGTCAGGTTGTCAGCATCAGTTGTTCAGCCAAATAGCGTTCACACCCTTTCAATGTCGACAGCTTTGGATAGTCGAAGTCGAAGATGGTCACATTCATTTCTTTTTCCAGGCTCATCATCAGCCGAAGGAAGTCAATCGAGTCCAATTCGAGCTGGTCGTGAAAGCTGATGTCAGGGTTGATTGCCTGGGTATCGGCGTTCGGAATGACATCGGCAAGGATGCGAAGGATCGCTTCGCGAATTTGTTCTTTGTTCATGGCGCTCATGGATTTTTCCTCTCGCGCGGGGTAAGGCGCGCTCAAACCCTGTAGGTCATTGTATGACGATATGCTGCAGTGCAGCATGAGTGTCTCATCGATCATTTGAAAAAGCAAGCCAGTTTCGGTGGCCGGCGCTCAACTACCCTTAGTCGAATCCCGCAATAATCTTACCAGTAATGATTAGAATAAACCTACTAAACTGATCTCAGAATTCGTTCCCATCGTTGTTTTCCAGCGTCGAGAGATCGCCTGGTGGTAACCCCAGTTCCTGGGCGCGCAGCAGCCGGCGCATGATCTTGCCGCTACGGGTTTTGGGCAGATCGCTCATGAATTCCAGTTCGCGCGGCGCCACCGCCGGTCCCAGCCGGTTACGCGCAAAACCGAGCAGTTCCCGGCGCAGCGCGTCGTCCGGCGCATGGCCGGGCTTGAGCGTCACGAAAACCTTGACGATTTGGCCGGCGTAATCGTCCGGCTTACCGATCATGCCGGCCTCGGCCACCGCTGGGTGCTCCAGCAGCACATTTTCCACCTCGAACGGCCCAATCAGGTGCCCGGAAGTCTTGATCACGTCGCCGGAACGGCCCAGGAACCAGAAGTAGCCGTCGGTGTCCCGAGTGGCCAAATCGCCGCTGAGGTACCAGTCGGCGGCGAAGCATTGCCGGTAGCGCGTTTCGTCTTCCAGGTAACCGCGGAACATGGAAGGCCAACCTGTCCGCAGGGCCAGTTCACCCTCTTCGCCGGGTTCCAGTAGATCCACGCCTCCGTCCAGTCGTCGCCGGACGATGGCGGCCTCGACGCCCGGCAGCGATTGGCCCATGGAGCCGGGCCGGATGTCCCGGCTGCGGGTGTTGGCGATCATGATCGCCCCGGTTTCGGTCTGCCACCAAGTGTCGTGGAATGGCTGGCCCAAGGTTTCCAGACCCCAGATCACGCCTTCCGGGTTCAGCGGCTCGCCGACGCTGGCCATGAACCGCAACGCGCTCAGATCGTGTCCATGCGCGGCGTCGGCGCCGACCTTCATCAGCATGCGGATCGCGGTCGGGGCGGTATACCAGACGTTGACCCGTTCCCTTGCGAGAATGGCGTACCAGCGGCGAGCATCGAATTCAGCCTCGTCGACCACCAGAGTCACGCCGTTGGTCAGCGGGGCGATGATGCCGTAGGACACTCCGGTGACCCAGCCAGGGTCTGCGGTGCACCAAAAGACGTCACCGGGCCGTAGGTCCAATACCCAGCGGCCGGTCAGGCGATGGGCGGCCACGGCGTCGTGGACGTGCACCGCCCCCTTGGGCGCACCGGTGGTGCCGCTGGTGAAATGCAGCAGTGCCCAGTCTTCCGGTAGAGTGGTGGGCGGTGCGCGTCGATCCGATTCGGCCTCCATGAGAGTGTGAAAGGAACGAACGTTGGAGTCATCGTTGCCATCGGCCAGCAATACGTGTTCTAGATCAGACAGTTGTTCGCGTTGTGGTAGAATCTTGCGCTGGTAAAGCAGTGAGGTGGTCACCAGTAGCCGTGCTCGGCTCTTGACCAGACGCACCCGCACCGGCTCCGGGCCAAAGGCGGAAAACAACGGGCAGAACACCGCGCCGGCTTTTAGGGTTCCCAGCGCGGTCACATACAGTTCGGGGATGCGGCCGGTCAGTGTGCACACCCGATCACCCTTGCCGATGCCGAGCCGTTCCAGCAGGTTGGCGAAGCGATTGCTCAAATAGGTCAGATCGGCGTAGGTGTATTCTCGGCGCTCGCCGTTTTTGCCTAGCCAGCGCAGCGCCACGGTTTTTCCCAGGCCAGCTTCGACCTGGCGGTCCACTGCCTCGTAGGCGATATTCAAACCGCCACCGGGCAATCCAGCCAATTCGGCGCGGGCGTTCTCCCAGGAAAAGCCGGCTCGCATCACTGTCTCATCGATCAAGTTCGGCGCCGGTTCGTCAGCTGCCGGCTTCTTGCATATCGTTGTCCAAGTCATGCCGAGTGCCTCCAGGGGTTATAAGCTTCGGGTCGCTTCGATTGTAGGAAAAATCCACGGTGCTGGTATGGCCATCGGGTCCGCGATAAGGTTCATGCTGGCGGGAATCGCGTTACCATATTTGCATTCCCCTTCGACCCATCGGTCCCGCCGTCAGCGGTGACGACCATCGCAAGAGATCCATTCATGACCATTCGCAATCTTGAATACCTGTTCAAGCCCCGCTCCATCGCCATCGTCGGTCGAGGCAAGCGGGTGGGTGGTTTCGATGCCACCGTGGAGTTCAATCTGATCGAGGGTGGGTTCAAGGGGCCAGTGATGCCGGTCAATCCAGACCAGCAGGCTGTTTCCGGCGTGCTGGCCTACAAGGATGTGGGTAGCTTGCCGCTGGTGCCCGATCTGGCTATTTTGACTACGCCGGTCGAAGAAGCCCCGGAGCTGATCGGCCAGTTGGGCGCGCGCGGAACCAAGGCGGTGCTGCTGCTCAGCCGGGAAGTGTTGCAGGATCATCGCGGCGCCAAGGCGGCGCTGCTCGGTCCGGAAATCTCCCGCAGGTATACGGATGAAGGCGAAAGTCTGAAGCAGAGGATACTGGCCGCCGCCAAGCCGTATCTGCTCCGCGTGATGGGTCCGGATCATCTAGGGTATGCGGTCCCATCGGCCGACCTCAATGCCAGCTTGAGCGCCAGCCGACCGTTGTTGGGTCACATCGCCTTGCTCTGCCAATCCGCCGCGGTGATGCGCAGCCTACTCGATTGGGCGACCAGCCACGAGATTGGTTTCTCGCATGTGATCTCGGTGGGCATGCGTTGGGATGTGGATTTCGGCGATTTGCTGGATTACCTGCTGCGGGATTCGCACACCCGCGCCATCCTGATGTACATGGAAAATACCCGCAATCGCCGCAAGTTCGTTTCGGCCGCGCGCGCCGCCGCTCGGGTCAAGCCGGTGATTGTGCTCAAGCCGCGCGATTTTCGAGCCGGGTCGGTCGAGGATGCCGTGTACGACGCCGTGTTCCAGCGGGCCGGCATTTTGCGGGTGGACAATATCGAGCAGTTGTTTGCCGCCGCCGAAACCCTCGCCACCGCCAAACCGGTGTTCAGCAACCGGCTCATGATCCTCAGTAACAGCTATAGTCTGGCTTTGCTGACCAGCGATGCGCTGCATCGTTATGGCGGCCAGTTGACTCGGATCAGCGAAGAGACCCGTGCGCAGGTGGCGCGCGCCTGCCGCCCGGACTATCCGATCGAAAACCCGGTCGATCTGGGCGATCTGGCCGGCGCCGAGGAATATGGCAAGGCGCTGGATTTATTACTGAAGGAACCGGGCACCGACGGGATACTGGTGCTGCATGCACCCTCCTCGATGGATCGCTCGATGGAAAGCGCGCAAGCATTGATCGAGCGGGCCGGTGGCCGGCGATTGATCATGACCTGCTGGATCGGCGAGTCGTCGGTGCAATCGGCGCGCGAGCTGTTCAAGTCCGCGCACATTCCCACCTATCAGGCGCCCGGCGAAGCGGTGGAGGCTTTCATGCGCTTGGCCCAGCACCGGCGGAATCAGGAACTGTTGATGGAGACTCCCCCCTCGATCCCGGAGGAGTTCACGCCCGATACCGAAACCGCCCGTCGCATCATCCAGATTGCCCTGATCGCCGGTCGGCGCCGCTTGAACGCTTACGAAACCAGCCAGATTTTGAGCGCTTATGAAATCCCGGTGGCACCATTGCATTTTGCTTCCACGCCGGAAGCGGCCAGTGAAATGGCCCTGGAGCTGAAGGTTCCCGTCGCGCTCAAGATCCTCTCGCCCGACATCGCCAGTAAATCCGAAGTAGGTGGCGTGGCCTTTGGCCTGAGCAATCCGCTGCAGGTATTGGTCGCCGCCAGCGACATGTTGGCGCGGGTGCGCGAATTGGCACCCGAGGCGGTGATCGATGGGTTTGCGGTACAAGCGATGCAATCCCGGCACGGCGCCTATGAATTGATGGTCGGCGTGCGCACCGGCCGCCGCTTCGGGCCGGTCATCTTCTTCGGTCACGGCGGCACCGAGGCCGAAGTGATTGATGATATGGCCTATGCCTTACCGCCGTTGAACATGCAACTGGCACGCGATCTGATGTCACGGACCCGCTTGTACCGCCAGCTTCGCGGTAACCGCGGCCGGCCGGTCGACCTGGATGAAATCGCCCTGACCCTGATCAAGGTTTCCCAGATGGTGGTCGATCTGGCCGAGGTGGTGGAGATGGACATCAACCCACTCTGGATCAATAACAACGGCTTGTTGGCGCTGGATGCCAACATATTGATCGAGCCGGTCGATCCAACGACCGTCAGCCAGCGACTGGCGATCTTGCCCTACCCGAAAGAACTGGAAAAACTTTTCGTGCTGCCCGATGGCCGCCGATTCCTGATGCGGCCGATCTTGCCCGAAGACGAACCGCAGATTATCGATCTGGTGCGGCGCATGCCGGCCGAGGACGTTCGGATGCGCTTCTTCCAGCCCATTCGCGAACTGTCGCACGATATGGCTGCCCGCCTGACCCAGCTCGATTACAACCGGGAGATGGCGATCGCCATGACATCGCCCGATGGTGTACCGGGCAAGACCAAGATCTGGGGGGTGGTGCGCTGCAACGCCGACCCGAACATGGAGAAGGCCGAATATTCGATTCTGGTGGATCGGGCCATGACTGGAATCGGGCTGGGGCCGATGCTGATGCGCTACATCATCGAGTACGCCAGGAAGCTCGGTATCAAGGAGTTGTATGGGGAGGTGTTGCGGGAGAACGAGGCGATGCTCCGGCTCAATCGGGCACTCAATTTCAAGATCCAGGCCACGTTTGACGATCCCGGGGTATTGCATGTGTCCTTGCCGCTGAACTGAGAGTTGAGCGTGCTCCGTTCATACGGGCCATACGGGTGGAAAATGATTGTGTCTTGGCCGTTCCAGGTAATCAGATGCACTCACCGATGAACTTAAAAGGAGGTAATCATGCTTTTCCGGCAACTGTTCGAGCCAGCGTCCTGCACCTACACCTACCTATTGGGTTGTCCGACCACCGGCGACTGTGCCCTGATCGATCCGGTGATCGAAACCGCGGAACGCGATCTGGCGGTGATTCGGGATCTTGGCTTGCGCCTGAGCTGCACCATCGAAACCCATGTCCATGCCGACCATCTGACCGGTGCGCTCAAACTCAAGCATCTGACGGGTAGCCGGATCGCCTATCCGGCTATGGATGCGCTGCCTTGCGCCGACATCGGCCTGCGCGAGGGCGAGCCGCTGCGGATCGGTCAGCTCGCACTGCACCCGCTATTCACGCCAGGCCATACTGATACCCATCATTGCTACATGATGGATGCCGGTGATCACACTTTGTTGTTCTCCGGCGATACCTTGCTGATCGACGGTTGCGGGCGCACCGATTTTCAGTCCGGCGATCCGGTGGCGCTGTATCGCAGCATCCACGACAAACTGTTCGTATTGCCGGACGAGACGCTGGTGTATCCGGGGCACGATTACGACGGACGATTCGTGTCGTCCATCGCCCAGGAAAAGGCGCGCAACTTACGGTTGGGCGGTGGCAAGAGTCTGGAGCAGTTCGTGGCCATCATGAATAGCCTCGACCTGCCCAATCCGAGAAAAATGGCGTTCGCGGTGCCCGGCAACCAACTTTGCGGCCAGTGTCCACCGAACGTGCCGGACGAGTTGCGCTCGCCTTGCGAGTTTGGCGATCAGGGCTGATTCGGACCGATCCCGGCACATGGTCTTGAATCCGCAAACCGGGGTGACCGGGGTCATTCTGGCCGGTGGACGCGCCGAGCGCATGGGCGGCCGGGACAAGGGCCTGCTGTCACTGGCCGGTGAACCGCTGATCGCACACGGTGTCCGCCGCTTGCGGCCGCAAGTCGCCGAGTTGCTGATCAGCGCCAACCGCAATCACGACGTTTATCGAACTCATGGTTGCCGGGTGATCGGCGACGATCCGAGCCTGCGCTTTCGAGGACCATTGGCCGGGGTGCTGGCGGCGCTACGGGCGGCCGAAACACCCTATGTGTTGACCGCGCCCTGTGATTCTCCATGGTTACCGGCGGATTACGCACAACGGATGCTGGCGACGCTGGAACGGGAACAGACCACGATCAGCGTGGCGTATGGCGAAGGTTGTTGGCAGCCGGTGTTCGCGTTGTTGCCGGTGACGTTGCGGGACGATCTGGCCGCTTGGTTGGCGGTGGGCGAGGGTGGCGTGGGCCGCTGGCTGCGCCGGCATCGGCCGGCGCGGGTCGAGTTCGCCGACCGACCGATGCTATTTCGTAATGTGAATACGCCGGAGGAATTGGCTCTGCTGGAAGCGGCATGGAGGTGACTGCCGGATGTCAGCGATGGGGGAATTTGCCCCAGCTTGTAGGTCTGAATCAGTCGCCTCTAAGCGTGAAATCCCTGTTTGACCGCCCAAACCGCCGCTTCGACCCGCGAAGCCAGATCGAGTTTGCGCAACAGGTGTTTGACATGAACTTTCACCGTGCCTTCGGTGATGTTCAGTTTGCGGGCAATCAGTTTGTTGCTGCAACCAGCGGCGATCAGCGACAAGATTTCCCGCTCCCGCTCGGTTAGCTTGACACTGTCGATGGGTCTGGGTTGGGTCTCGTGGCGCAGTGTGTCGGCCAGAATCGCCGCCACCCGCTCGCCCAGCGCAATGCGGCCCTGCGCGGCGGCTTTCAGGCTGTGCAGAACCTCTTCCGGTTCCATGTCCTTGAGCAGGTAGCCGTCGGCGCCCAGCCGCAACGCCGCCACCACGTCTTCCTCGCTGTCGGAAACGGTCAGGATGATCACCCGCGTGTCTAGGTCGGCGGCCTTGAGGGCTTTCAGGGCTTCCATGCCGCTCAGGCCGCGCATGTTCAGATCGAGCAGGATCAAATCCGGCCGTAAGCGATGCGCCAACTCCACGCCCTGTTGGCCGTCGCCGGCCTCGCCGACCAACCGCAGGGAGGGTTCCATGGCGATCAGTTGCAGAATGCCCTTGCGCATCAGCGGGTGGTCGTCGACGACCAGAATGGTTTGGACTTCGTCAAGCATAACGCACCTCGTCGCGTGGCTGGCCGGCACTGTCGAGGGAGCGCCGATGAGCGGTGGGCAGGAACCTCAATTGCACCCGCAGGCCACGGTCGGGTTGGGAATGAAAGCTCAACACGCCGCCCATCTGAGCGGCCCGCTCGCGCATGATATTGAGACCAAAGTGGTTTTCCCTATTAGTTTCGGCCGGTAATCCGATGCCGTCGTCGGCGATGTCGATGGCCGCCTCGCCCTCGTGCGTGTTGTACAGTCGCACCGAAATCCGCTGGGCGCGGGCGTGCTTGACGGCGTTGTTCAGTGCTTCCCGGACGATTTGCATCACATGAATCTGTTCGTTGGGATCAAGCGGGCAGTTCCAGCCAGAATGATTCAGTTCGATCGGCAATTGGCTGCGGTGACTGAATTCCCGCGCTACTTCGCGCAGGCTGTCTTCCAGTCGGGGATGTTCCATCTTCAGGCGAAACGTGGCGATCAGTTCCCGCAATTGCCGGTAAGCGCCGTTGAGACCCTCGCGCAGCTCGGTGACGATGTCGCGTGCTTGCGCGGCGGCTTCGGCGCCGCCCGGTAGCAGTTGCAGGCGACCGACCTGGATTTTCAGATAGGACAACGATTGCGCCAGCGAGTCGTGCAATTCACGGGCGATGACCGCGCGTTCTTCCAACAGCGCCAGCCAGCGACGATGCTCGGTTTGTTCGTTGGCCCGCAGCGCGGCGGCGATGTTGCGCGCCACCGCTTCCAGCAGCGGTAGTTGCCAGGTGGCGACCGTTTCCAGACTGGGGCTACGGACGATCAATACCCCGAACTGCCGCTCCTGGACCGTGATCGGGATGGAAAACAGTTCGTGGCCGGTGTCTAGCGGGTGGGTGGCGCCATCGCCCAGACAAGATTCGCAGTTCGGCCGACGACAGAACGCCGCACGATCGGGCGGTCGCGGCTGGGCGGTAAAGATCCGACTGGCCTGGCGACTGGTGGGGTCGATCAGGCAGAGCGTGATCGAATCCATGCCGGTCAATTTTTCGATCTCCGCTAACAAGGCCTGGTAGTTGGCATCGTCGAAGGCCGATTCGCCGAGCCGTCTGGTGGTGTGGTAGAGCAACTCCAGCGAACGGTTGCTGATTCGCAGCGCCTGGGTTTGCCGTTCGACCCGAGCTTCCAGATCGGCGTACATCGCCGACAGATCGGCCGTCATCAGATTGAAGGCATGGCCGAGCACCCCCAGTTCATCGTTGCCGACATGGCTGGCCCGCACCGTCAAGTCGCCGCTTCGGGCCTTGCGCGCCAGTTCCACCAGATCGCGCAACGGCGCGATGACGCCGCTGTGCAATTGGTACATGGCGGCGAAAATCAGCACCAGGGTTAAAAACAGGGCCATGCCCTGCACCAACCGCAACCACAGGATTTTTGCCTCGGTGTCTTGTTCCAGCAGCTTGACGAAGGCATCCAGCTTGGCGACGAAATCGTCCACCTGCCGCAAATAGGCCGTGGAGGGCGAGGCGTCCGCCACGGAAGTTTCCAGGATCGGCCGCAGGGCGTCGTGCCAGGACGACATGATGGCCCTCAGCGCCCGGTTCTTGGAGTCGCTTTTGGCCGGGGAGATCGCGCCGGTTTGCCAGAGATGATCCAGGCGGCGTTCGAACTGGTCGATTTCCCGGGCCACATTCTCGGCATGGTGGGCATCGGTGCCATGGGAGTCCTGCAAACGGGTGGCGATGCGGTAGGACTGCATGCGCAGCGAGCCGGCCAGGTTGAGGGCGGCGGCATCGCCCTTGCTGGATTCGGCGATGAACACCGAACTGGTCATGCTCAGCAGTGCCAGCAGCACGATGCCGCCCATGGTCAGGCCGTTGCGGAAAATGATCGAGTCGTTATTTTTCATTGGAAGATTCTCTCATCATCGCCCTGTCCGTCATGGCTTGACCATGCCGAAACATCCGAATGTTCCCAGGGTTATTGTGGATACCTCCACGGAATGACGCAGGGTGAGCAATCCATCCGCACCGTAATCGGGTGACGTGCAATAAACAAAATAATAACAGCTAGTTATCCTGCATGATCGATGTACCTCCAAAGAGGTATGAGATTGGTTGAAATGGTCATTTCGGAGGCAGAAACCAATGATTTAACTCAAGAATTTGGCATCGCGGGCATCGTAGTATTGCACTTGCAGCATAAAAGCGAGGTTCGCAATGGCTACGACGCTCCAAAAAAAACAGATCTCGGTGCTGACGATGAACACTTTAGCCTTCGCGGTGAATTTCGCCGTGTGGACCATGTTTTCGATCATCGGCATCCGTATTAAACAGCAGCTCAATCTGAGTGAAACGGAATTCGGGCTACTGGTTGCCACACCAATTCTGACCGGTTCGCTGGTGCGCCTGCCGCTCGGCATTCTCACCGACCGCTTCGGCGGACGCATCGTCTTTTTCATTCAGATGATCATCGTCGCTATACCGATTTACGGGCTGGCGTTCGCTACCCAATACTGGCAATACCTCACGCTCGGCTTGTTCGTCGGCTTGGCCGGCGGCTCGTTCGCCACCGGCATCGCCTACACCTCGGCCTGGTTCAGCAAGGAACGGCAGGGCACGGCGATGGGTATCTTCGGCGCGGGTAACGCCGGTTCCGCCATTACCAACCTGGTCGCGCCGCTACTGGTGGTCGCCTACGGCTGGCGGATGGTGCCACAGGTCTATTCCATCGCCATGCTGATCATGGCCGTGGTGTTCTGGTTCTTCACCTATCCCGATCCCAAGACCGAGGAACGCAAGCAGTCCGGCGTCAAGCTCACTCTGGGGCAGCAATTGACGCCACTCATGGACCTGCGGGTATGGCGATTCGGCGTGGCCTATTACTTCGTGTTCGGCGGCTTCGTGGCGCTGGCGTTGTGGTTACCCAAATATTACGTCGGCGAATACGGTCTCGATCTCAAGACCGCCTCTTTCGTCACCATGCTGTTTACCCTGCCTTCCGGCGTCATCCGCGCCTTGGGCGGCTGGATTTCCGACCGTTACGGCGGCAGCCAGACCACCTGGTGGGTGTTCTGGATTTCGCTGATCAGTTTGTTCTTCCTCTGCTATCCGCAGACCACCATGACCGTCCATACCCTACGTGGCGACGTGTCGCTCAACGTCGGTCTGGGCGTGGTGTCCTTCACCGTGCTGGTGTTCGTGGTCGGCATCGCCCAGGGCATCGGCAAAGCCAGCGTCTACCGCTGCCTGGCCGATTACTATCCCAACAGTATGGGTTCGGTCGGTGGTTTGGTCGGGGTGATCGGTGGCTTGGGCGGTTTCACCATGCCGATTATGTTCGGCGTCGCCGTGGACGCCATCGGTGTACGCAGCAGCGCCTACATGATCATGTTCGCGGTGCTGGCCGGAACCATGCTGTGGACCTGGTTGGCCGAGCGGAATGAACGCGAGGCGATCTTGGAGCGACACGCCGATGTCCGCGCCGAGATGGAACAGGCGCAACTCATCGAGCATGTGCGACCACACTGGCATCGACTGGTCGATTGGCGGCCCGACGACGAGGCTTTCTGGGAGCAAACCGGTCGGCGCGTCGCCAACCGCAATCTCTGGCTGTCGATGCCCGCGCTGCTGTTGGCCTTCGCCGTCTGGGTGGTGTGGAGCGTGATCGTGGTCGAGTTGCCGCATATCGGCTTCCAGTTCACCTCCAATCAGTTGTTCTGGCTGGCGGCGTTGCCCGGACTGTCCGGCGCCGTGTTCCGGATGCTGTTCTCCTTCGTAGTGCCGATTTTCGGCGGGCGCAACTGGACGGTGTTCAGTACCGCGCTATTGCTGCTGCCGACCTTGTGGATCGGCGTCGCGGTGCAAGACCCCAATACCCAGTATCCGGTGTTCGTCGTCATCGCCCTGCTGTGCGGGCTGGGCGCGGGCAATTTCTCCTCCAGCATGGCGAATATCAGCTTCTTCTATCCGCGGCGTCTGCAAGGCACCGCGTTGGGATTGAACGCGGGCATCGGCAATCTGGGCGTGGGCTTGGCGCAGTTGATCGCCCCGATCGCAATTTACGGTGGGGCGCTGCTGGTGCTGGGCGGTAGTCCGCAAAGCCATACGGATGGAGGCGCAACGACCCAAATCTGGGTGCAGAACGCCGGGTTCATCTGGGTACCGTTCATCGCCGTCGCCGCCATCGCCGCCTACCTGGGTATGGACAACATTGCCAGCGTCAAGGCGGGTTTCGCCGAACAGGCCGCGATTTTCAAACACAAGCATCAGTGGTTGATGAGCTGGCTCTATATCGGCACTTTCGGTTCTTTCATCGGCTTGGCCGCCGGATTCCCGATGCTGGTCAACACCATCTTCCCTGGTGTGGACGCTTTCCAGTTCGCGTTTATCGGCCCATTGCTCGCCGCGTTCGTCCGGCCCATCGGCGGTTGGTTGGCGGATCGTGTGGGCGGGGCAGTCATCACCTTCGGAATCTTCCTGATCATGGCGGCGGCGCCTCTGGCCGCCACGGCGTTCCTGCCGGGGGTGAACGGTGGGGGCAATGTCATGGGTTTCGTGGCGATGTTCTTGGTGCTGTTCCTCGCCGCCGGCATCGGCAACGGTTCCACCTTCCGCATGATCCCGATCATCTTTCGCACCCTGCGCGAGCGGCAGGTCGCCGACCGGAATGATGAAGCAGCGCTTGAACAGGCGCGGCGCGACGGCGCGACCGAAGCAGCGGCGGCCATGGGTTTGAGCGCGGCAATCGCGGCCTTCGGTGGGTTCTTCATCCCCATGGCCTATGGCACCTCCATCGAATGGACCGGCAGCCCGCAAAGCGCGTTGATTTTCTTCAGCCTGTTTTATCTGAGTTGCGTGCTGGTGACTTGGCGGTGGTATTCCCGCAAGGAGGCCGAAGTCTCGTGCTGAAAAGAGCGGTTACGAAGGTACCGAATGCAAACCCCGCTTGATCGATGATTATAAAATTATAGAGGTTTCAAGATCATGGCAGACATTCGTGAATGGCGCGTGGAAGATCCCCAATTTTGGGAAACCACGGGCAAAGGCATCGCCAACCGTAATCTGTGGATTTCCATTCCCAGCCTGTTGTGCGGCTTCGCGGTGTGGATTTACTGGAGCATCATCACCGTACAGATGCTCAATGCCGGATTTCCGTTCAAGCCGGCGGAGTTGTTCACACTGGCGGCCATCGCCGGCTTGACCGGAGCGACTCTGCGCATTCCGTCGAGCTTCTTCATCCGCATCGCCGGCGGTCGCAATACCATCGTGTTTACCACGGCGTTGCTGATGATCCCGGCGCTGGGTACCGGCATCGCCTTGCAGAGCAAGGAAACCCCGTTGTGGGTGTTTCAATTGCTGGCGTTTCTGTCGGGTTTCGGCGGCGGCAACTTCGCCTCCAGCATGTCCAACATCAGCTTCTTCTTCCCCAAGCGGATGCAGGGCTTGGCGCTGGGACTGAACGCGGGCTTGGGCAATGCCGGCGTGACCACCATGCAGATTCTGGTGCCGCTGGTGATGACGTTTCCCTTGCTGGGTTCTTTTGGCGGCGAACCGGTGACGCTGGTGCAAGCGTCCGGCTCGCTGATCGGCAAGATTCCCGCCGGGGCGCCGACCTACATTCAGAATGCCGGTTTCGTCTGGTTGTTTCTGCTGATCCCGTTGGCCTTCATCGGTTGGTTCGGCATGAACAACCTCCGCACCGAGGAAGTCTCGCCGAGCATCGGTTCACCCGTGGGCGCGATTTCCAAAATCGTGGGGATGTTGTTGATCGGCTTCATCGCCGCCGGCGTGGGCTTGTATCTGATCCTGCCCGCGCCGATGGGACTCGGGCTGCCTTCGTGGAGCAAGTGGCTGGTGCTGCCCGGTGTCATCGCGCTGACCGTGTTCCTGCTCAAGCTCATTCCCGGCGAAATCAAGCCTAACCTGCAACGGCAATACCTGATTTTCGGCAACAAACATACCTGGGTCATGAGCGTGATCTACACCATGACCTTCGGTAGCTTCATCGGTTATTCCGCCGCTTTCGCTTTGGCGATCAAGGTGATCTTCGGTTTCAGCCACATCGTCGGCGCGGATGGCGCGCTGACCCATGCCACCGTCAATCCAAACGCCCCTAGCGCGCTGATGTATGCCTGGATGGGACCCTTTATCGGGGCTCTGATCCGGCCCATCGGCGGCTGGATTTCCGACAAGGTGGGCGGCGCGCTGGTCACGCAGATCATTACCGTGGTGATGATCGCCGCCGCGCTGGGGGTGGCTTATTACATGAGTGCCGCCTATCAGTCAGCGACGCCGGAACAGTATTTCATGCCGTTCTTCCTATTGTTCCTGACCTTGTTCGCGGCCAGCGGTATCGGCAACGGTTCCACCTTCCGCACCATCGCCATGGTGTTTCCCAAGGAACAGGCCGGTCCGGTGCTGGGCTGGACCTCGGCGGTCGCTGCTTACGGCGCGTTCATCATCCCGCAAGTTTTCGGCGAACAGATCAATGCCACCACGCCCGAATACGCGCTCTACGGCTTCGCGGTTTTCTACTTCATCTGCCTGGTGCTGAATGGGTGGTACTACCTCGGCCCCAAGGCGGAATTCAAGAATCCTTAGCAGGCTAAAGATT
>Ga0209607_1002353_pt1 | contig 15108 bp, 11 predicted proteins | sample AD_UKC117_MetaG_FD_184413 | JGI IMG/M metagenome (GOLD analysis project Ga0209607, IMG submission 184413) | Active sludge microbial communities of municipal wastewater-treating anaerobic digesters from Hong Kong - AD_UKC117_MetaG (SPAdes)... | ecosystem: Engineered > Bioreactor > Anaerobic >... | reverse complement strand
GAGAACATCCCCGCGTTGATGGGTCTTTTGGGGGTGTGGAACCGCGACTTCCTCAAGATGTCCACGTGCGCTGTGCTGCCCTACGAGCAATACCTCAAACGTTTCCCCGCGTACTTGCAGCAACTCACCATGGAATCCAACGGCAAGTCCGTGCGCATCGACGGCAAGCCAGTCGGCTGCGAAACGGGCGCAATCTACTGGGGTGAACCAGGCACCAACGGTCAGCACTCGTTCTACCAACTCATCCATCAGGGCACGTCGGAGATCCCCTGTGACTTCCTCTTCTTCCTGGAACCGATCAATCCGCTGCCTGCGATCGACGCGCCCGATCAGCACGATCTGCTCGTGGCCAACGTCCTGGCGCAAAGCGCTGTCATGGCCTTCGGCAGGACGGCCGAGGAGGTCGCCGCGGATGGAACCCCGGCCGAGCTTGTCGCACACAAGGTCATGCCCGGCAACCGTCCGTCATCGATGATCGTGGGCGAGAGACTGGATCCGCGCATGCTGGGCCGGCTGGTAGCCCTGTACGAGCACAGCGTCTTCACCCAGGGCGTCATCTGGGGGATCAATCCGTTCGACCAGTGGGGCGTCGAGCTCGGCAAAGTCATGGCCAAGAAGATCGCCCCCGCGCTCACCGGAGACGATGACGGTGCCGATCTGGACTCGTCCACCCGGGCGTTGGCGGGGCGGTACCGGCGGCACCACAGCTGAGGCCTACAAATGGCCGCGCGGCAAGGATGCGGGCAATGCTTCGGACGCGAACCCCTGCAACGGCCGCGCACGACTTGCTTGAGGACGAATCTGCGGTCCGTTGTCGGTGACTCGCTCGTGACCACGGCAGAAGGCTGTCCCGGGGTGGACGTAGGCTTGCCTCACCATGACTGATGACCTGTTGACTGCCCTATCCCGCCGTGTCGTCATTGCCGATGGTGCAACGGGGACCATGCTGCAAGCCCACGATCTGAGCCTCGACGACTTCGAAGGACATGAGGGCTGCAACGAGGTACTCAACGTCACCCGGCCCGATGTCGTCCGATCGCTGCACGAGGCCTTCTTCGACGTCGGCGTAGACGCTGTCGAGACAAACACGTTCGGGGCGAATCTCGCCAACCTGGCTGAGTACGGCATTCAGAGCCGGATCCGGGAACTTGCGCAGGCGGGGGCCCAGATCGCCGCTGACACCGCCCGGGACTACAGCACCAGAGACCACCCGCGATATGTCCTCGGTTCCGTCGGTCCCGGCACCAAACTCCCCACACTGGGCCACGCACCCTTCGCGGACTTGCGTGACGCGTACACCGAGCAGGTCATCGGCATGCTGCTCGGAGGGGTGGATGCGGTCCTCATCGAGACCAGTCAGGACCTGCTGCAGGCGAAGGCGGCGGTACTTGCCAGTCACGTGGCGATGGGCGAAATCGGCAGGCGCGTTCCCATTCTGGTCAGCGTCACCGTGGAGACGACCGGGACCATGCTGCTCGGCTCGGAGATCGGGGCGGCACTGACCGCACTGGAACCCCTGGGGATCGATGCGATCGGGCTGAACTGTGCCACCGGCCCGGCGGAGATGAGCGAGCATCTACGGCACCTGAGCCGCAACTCGTCGGTGATGCTCACGTGCATGCCGAACGCCGGGCTGCCGGAACTCACCCCCGACGGCGCGCGTTACCCACTCACGCCAGAGCAACTGGCCGACGCCCACGAGACGTTCGTCGCCGACTACGGCCTCAACCTGATCGGCGGCTGCTGCGGTACCACTCCTGAGCACCTTCGGCAGGTGGTCGAAAGGCTTCACGACAAAGGCCGCGTCGACCGTAGCCCCTCCGCGCCGGCGGCGGTCAGTTCTCTGTATCACTCCGTGCCGCTGCGCCAGGATGCGACGTTCCTGACCGTGGGGGAGCGGACCAACGCAAACGGGTCGAAGGCGTTCCGGGAGGCGATGCTTGCCGAAAACTGGGACGAGTGCGTGCAGATCGCGCGGGACCAGGAGCGCGACGGCGCCCACGTGCTGGATGTCTGCATCGACTACGTGGGACGTGACGGGGTCGCCGACATGCAGGCGTTCACCGCGCGACTGGCGACCGCGACGACCTTGCCGATCATGCTCGATTCCACCGAGCCAGAGGTGATCCGGGCGGGTCTCGAGCACCTGGGTGGGCGGGCGATCGTCAACTCCGTGAACTATGAGGACGGAGACGGTCCAGGCTCCCGCTTCCAGCGAGTCATGCCGCTGATCTCAGAGCACGGTGCAGCGGTGGTGGCGTTGACCATCGACGAAGAGGGTCAGGCCCGCACCGCGGAGTGGAAGGTCCGGGTCGCTCGGCGCCTCATCGACGACCTGACCTCCAACTACGGGATGGCCGTTTCCGACATCCTCGTCGACACTCTGACGTTCCCAATCGCGACCGGACAGGAAGAGACCCGTCGCGACGGGATCGAGACGATCGAGGCCATTCGGGAGCTCAAGCGCCTGCACCCGGACGTCAACACGGTGCTGGGCGTCTCCAATGTCTCGTTCGGGCTCAACCCGGCGGCTCGGCAGGTGCTCAACTCGGTGTTCCTGCACGAGTGCGTGCAAGCCGGACTCGACGCCGCCATCGTGCACGCCTCGAAGATCCTGCCGATGAACCGGATCACCGATGAGCAACGCGACGCCGCCATGGACCTGATTTACGACCGGCGCCGCTACGACGACGACGGAGGTCTGATCCACGACCCGCTGACTCATTTCCTGGAGGTCTTCGCCGACGCCAAGAGCGTCTCCGCCGACCGCGCCGACGAACTGGCCGGGCTGCCGCTGATGGAACGTTTGCAACGGCGCATCATCGATGGCGAGGCCAAGGGACTGCAAGCGGACCTTGACGAGGCGCTGGGGGAGAAGCCCGCTTTGGGCATCGTCAACGATGTGCTGCTGCCCGGGATGCGAACAGTCGGCGAGTTGTTCGGCGCCGGAGAGATGCAACTGCCGTTCGTCCTGCAGAGCGCGGAAGTGATGAAGGCGGCCGTCGCCCATCTGGAGCCGCACATGGAGCGCACCGACGAGTCCGGCAAGGGCACGATCGTCCTGGCCACTGTGAAGGGCGACGTTCACGACATCGGCAAGAACCTCGTCGACATCATTTTGAGCAACAACGGGTACTCGGTGGTCAACATCGGCATCAAGCAACCGGTCAACGCGATTCTGCAGGCCGCAGACGAGGCGAAAGCCGACGCGATCGGCATGTCCGGGTTGCTGGTGAAGTCGACGGTGATCATGCGCGAGAACCTCGAGGAGATGAATGCGCGCGGAATGGCTCAACGGTGGCCGGTTCTGCTGGGCGGAGCCGCCCTGACCCGGGCGTTCGTCGAGCAGGATCTCGCGGACATGTACGACGGGGAAGTCCGGTATGCCAAGGACGCCTTCGAGGGCCTGGCCCTCATGGATGCGGTGATGGCGGTCAAGCGCGGCGAACCCGGGGCGGCGCTACCCGAACGTCGGCAACGTCGCGTGCGCACGGCGGCCCGCCCGATGGCACCCGAGGATCCCGACGCGGTGTCGGATGTCGCCCGCGACACCCCGGTGCCGACCCCGCCGTTCTGGGGTGACCGGATCGTCAAGGGGATCGCGATGAAGGAGTACGTCGCCTACCTCGACGAACGGGCCTTGTTCCGCGGACAGTGGGGACTGAGTCCCGGCAAGACCGGACCTGACTACGACGAGCTCGTGGAGACCGAGGGCCGTCCCCGGCTACGAACTTGGCTGAGCCGGGTGGCCAGCGAGGGCCTGCTGGAAGCCGCGGTGATCTACGGGTACTGGCCCGCGCACTCCGAGGGCAATTCGATCGTGGTGGGCGACCCGCAAGAACCGCAGCGCGAGATCGCCCGGTTCGACTTCCCCAGGCAGAAGCGTGGGCGTCACCTGTGCCTTGCCGACTACGTGCGCCCCGACGGTGACGTGCTCGGTCTGCAGATCGTGACCATGGGATCGCGGATCGACCAGGCCGCTGTGGAACTGTTCGAAAAGAATGCATACCGCGACTATCTGGAACTGCATGGGCTGTCGGTCCAACTCACCGAAGCGCTCGCGGAGTACTGGCACTCGCGGGTCCGCGCCGAACTCGGCATCGATGCCGACGACGCTTCAGAGATGTCCGGGATCCTCAAACAGAAATACCGTGGTGAGCGTTTCGCGTTCGGCTACCCGGCCTGCCCAGATCTCAGTCAGCAGAAGCCACTGGTCGAACTGCTCGGTACCGAGCGGGTCGGGGTGACCCTGTCCGAGGAGTTCCAGCTCGATCCTGAACAGTCCACGTCGGCGCTCATCTTCCACCATCCGGAGGCCGGCTATTTCAACGCCACCTGAGGCCCTTCTGTTCGACCTCGACGGAACCCTGCTGGACAGCGAGCTGCTGTGGGAAGCCGCTCAGAACGAAACGATGGACTACTTCGGCCAGACCTGGACCGACGAGGATCAGGCCAGCAGCATCGGCGGTCCCATCGAACGGGTCGTGAACCATATGGCAACACGAACCGGGGCAGACACCGGTCATCTGGCCCGCATTCTGGTCACCGAGATCGAGCACAAGGTGTCCACCACGAGGGCTCACTGGATGCCTGGCGCCCGTGAACTGCTGATCGCTGCCAACCAGGCCGGGATTCCGGTAGCCGTGGTGAGCAATTCGTGGCGGGTACTGCTCGACCTGCTGATGCACAACATCGACGTCCCCGTGGATCTGACTGTGAGTTCCACTGAGGTTGAGCGCCCCAAGCCCGATCCGCAGCCATTCCTCTATGCGTGCGAACAGCTACGGGTGAATCCCCTGAACTGTGTCGTGATCGAAGACAGCCCAACTGGTGCGGCAGCGGGAATTGCGGCCGGATGCGCTGTGGTGGGTGTCGGTCCGGCGTTGCGTGATGTCGTGGGTGAGCGGTACCGCCACGTGGAGTCGCTTGCCGAGGTGGATTTGGCGTCGCTTTCCGGGTAGCCCGCCGCCGCTCAACAGGCGTTGGACTTGGGTACGGACGTTGGACAAGAGCACAGGCGTTGGACAACCACGGCCCGATCAACTCCAACGGCTGTACCTGACTCCAACGGCTGTACGCAACTCCAACGGCTGCGCACACGGAGCCCCGACCCCGACCTCCACCTCACTCGGTCGCGATGGCAGTGAGGATCCGCAGGCGTGACCCCCGCCAAGCCGGCCACAGAGCAGCCACCACGCCGCCCACAGCGGCCAGGACCAGGAACAAGGCGAGTTGCGGCACGTTCACCGCGAACTCCTCGATCCCTTGACTGGCCAGGATGCGCTGCAGTAGTGCACCGAACGCGACCCCCACGACCATCCCAAGCACTGCCCCGAAAACGGCGATGATGAAGGCCTCGATGACGATCGTGCGGCGGATCCCTCCTCGCCACATGCCGACCGCGCGCAGCAACCCGATTTCGCGCGTCCGTTCAAAGACGCTCAGCGCAAGGGTGTTCACGATGCCCAGCAGAGCGATCAGAACGGCAAGGACCAGCAGCGCAAACAGGAAGTTCAGTAGTTGTCCGATCTGGTCGCTGATGCTGGATTTGAACGCAGACTGGTCGAGGACCTGAACGTTGGGGAACGGTTCCACCGCTGTGGCAATGGCGGCTTCGACAACATCTGCGGGGACCGCTGGATCCTTCACGACGTACACCACGCTGTCCTCGTCGGACGTGCCGAGACGCTGGGCGGTGGGCAGATCGGTTATGTAGCCGGTGAGGCCCCCGGCGGGTTCGTACAAGGCGACCACGGCAAGATCGACAGGACCCGCCAAGGAGAGCACCTGCACCGTCGTGCCGACGCCCGCGCCGATCTGCGCCGCGGTGTCCGAGTCCAGGGCGGTGTCACCGTCGGCGAGGTCGTCCAGTGAACCCGCGGTCACCGTCAGGGAGAGCGCACGCTGGATGGCCACCGGATCCACGCCGGTCACCAGCGTGTCTCCCGTACCGGGCGCTCGCATGGGAGCCTGCCGGACCACCGCCACCTCGGCGACCCCGGCAGTATCCCGGATGGCTTCCCCGACCTTGCCGGGGAAGGGCTGGAAACCGTAACCGGTGACCACGAAATCAGCACCGATCACGTCGTCCACGATCCCGGCCACGGACTTCTGGGTGCTGGCTGCGAGGACACTGATCACCGACATCAGACACACGCCGATCGTCAACGCGCCGGCTGTGGCTGCCGTTCGCCGAGGGTTGCGGCGGGTGTTTCCGCGCGCCAGACGACCACTGATCCCACGGAAGAGAGTCCCGATGACCGCCGTGGCCGGCCGGGCCAGCTCAGGTGCGAGCGCGAGCACTCCGATCAACACAGCACCGGCCGCGACACCGGCCATCAGTGCGCCTTGCATGGTGTCGGACTCGGCCAGTCGCGGGGACATGACAGCAAGTCCGAGACCCGCCCCGAACAGGAAACCACCGACCATTGTTCGCCTACCCAGGGCGCGGCTGGCGGGTGTTTCGTCACGCATGGCCGCGACAGGAGGGATCACAGAGGCCCGCCTGGCCGGCATCAGGGCGCTGACCAGCGTTATGAACAGGCCCACAACGAGAGCGACCACGATTGTTCTAGGTTCGAAGACGAGTTGGCCGCTGGGGAAGGGCGCACCCGCGGCCTGGAACAAGGCCTGCAGGCCGCGGGCTATCCCGGCACCCACACCGATCCCGATGAGACTTGCCAGCACGGCCACCGCTGCAGCCTCCGCCAGGATCGATCGCAGGACCTGTGAACGGGACGCCCCAATGGCACGCAGTAGGGCGAGCTCACGGGTGCGCTGAGCGACCAGCATCGAGAAGGTGTTGTAGATGAGGAACGCGGCCACGAATACCGAAACGATCGCGAACACGAGTAAGAACGTATTGAGAAATCCGAGCCCGGAGTCGAGTTGCTCGGAGACCTGACTGGCCTGCTCGTCACCGGTGATCGCCTGCGCCCCCGGCGGCAGCAAGGGAACGATCTCATCACGGACGGCGCCCTGCGACACGCTCGGTTGCGCCAGCACTGCCAGGCTGGTGGCCTGTCCCGGCTTGAGGAACAACTCCTGCGCCGTGTCGAAGTCCCACGTGGCGAACCCCACCCCGAAGCCGCTGCCACGCAGGCGGGTCGTGCCGGTGAGCGCGAACTCCTGGCGATCACCAGAGGGCAGCAGGATGGTCACGGCGTCGCCGACCACAACCTCCAGCTGATCGACGGTTCCTGTGTCCAAAGCGATCTCATCGGCAGCTGACGGCGCCCGGCCGTCGATGATCTCACTGGGATTGACCTCCGGCGGTGTCCAGGTCTGCCCGATCACTGTGCCGCTGCCGAAACCGCCAGCTTCGGCACCGAGCGGTTTGCCCTGCCCATCCAGGACCACCACGTTCGTCACCTGGATCTGGGGGATCACAGATGTAACGCCGGGGAGTTGCCGGATCTGATCGCCAAGATCGGTGGGCACCGTGGGTGTCTGACCGCCACCTTGGAAGTCGGACGTGAAGTCGGCAGCCGTCGGTTGCACCGTCACATCGGGCTGGTTCTGCTGAATGAGCGTGTCCAGCGAGGCACGCAAGGAGTCCGTGAAGATGTACGTCCCGGCCACGAAAGCGACCGCCAGCACGATCGACAGCGCAGTCAGACCCAATCGAAGTTTGTGCGCAAACAGATTGCGCAGCGCTGCCCGCAGCATCAGGCTTCAGGGTCGGCGACGGGCTTTCCCTCGATGTCGAAGCGCTTCATGCGATCGAGAACCCGCTCAGCGGTGGGGTCGCGCATCTCGTCCACGATCCGACCATCGGCCAGGAAAACCACCCGTTGTGCGTAGGACGCCGCGTTCGGGTCGTGGGTGACCATCACGATGGTCTGGCCGTAGTCGTCCACGCTGCGCCGCAGGAATCCGAGCACCTCCGCGCCGCTGCGGGAGTCGAGGTTGCCCGTTGGTTCATCGGCGAAAATGATCGCGGGCCGGCTGGCCATCGCGCGGGCACACGCCACACGTTGCTGCTGGCCACCGGACAACTCGCTGGGCTTGTGATCCAGGCGAGAACGCAGCCCCACGGTGTCGATGACGGTGTCGAGCCACTGCTTATCGGGTTTTGTCCCGGCGATGTCCAGCGGAAGAGTGATGTTCTCCTCGGCGTTGAGCGTCGGGATGAGGTTGAAGCTCTGGAACACGAATCCGATCTGATCGCGCCGAAGGGCGGTCAGTTCCTTGTCTTTCAACGTGGTCAGGTCAACGTCGCCCACGGTCACCGTGCCTTCGGTGACCGAGTCGAGGCCGGCCAGGCAGTGCATCAGTGTGGATTTACCCGACCCCGAAGGACCCATGATGGCGGTGAAGTGCCCCTGCTCGATATCGATGTCGACGTCGTTGAGGGCCACCACTCGGGCCTCACCCTCGCCGTACACCTTGGTGAGGCCGCGGGCCGAGGCGGCGGTTGTTGCGGTCGTAGTCACCCCTCAACCGTAAGTGACGTTGCCACACTCGGCTGGTCGGGGAGCGGGGGAGGAGTTCCCCCGAATTCTGGACACAGGGCCTGATGCGAACACCACCGGCACTTCTTGGACGCCCGTGGACGCCAGTCCTGAGTCTCCGCGGCCCGTTTGATGGCCTTCCACAGGGCCGCCAGTTTCCGTTCGAAACGCTCGAGATCCTCGGGGTCCGGTTGGTAGGTGAGGACCTCCCCGTTGCCCAGGTAGAGCAGCTGTAGCCGATCGGGCACCGCGCCGGTAGCCCGATGGACTACGAGGGCGTAGAAGCGCAATTGGAACATCGCGGACTGCTCCCAGAGCTCCGTGGGTGACCGCCCGGTCTTGTAATCGACCACCCGCAGCTTGCCACCGGCGGAATCCATCCGGTCCACGTAGCCACGAAGCAGGAGGTCCTCTCCGATGCTCACCTCGACGAGTTGCTCACGGCTCACCGGGTCGATCGACGTCGGATCCTCCATGGTGAAGTACGTCTTCAGCAGGGCCTGCGCCTCCCGAATCATCAGGTCGCGGACCTCGTCGGTGACCTCCGGGGCGGAATCGTCGGGCCATTGCGCATCTTCGATGAGGGCGAAAGCAGCGTCTGGTTCGGCTGCGAGCAGGTCGGCCAGAGCCTGTGGAACCATGGCCCCTGCCATCTCTTCATCACGGGTTGGCGCTGGGAGGTCGTACAAACGGTCAAGGACCTCGTGCACGAGAGTTCCGCGAAAGGCCGCGCGGCCGGGACGTTCCGGCAGGCGGTCAATCGCCCGGAACCGGTAGAGCAGCGGACAGGTCAAGAAGTCCGAGGCCCTACTCGGCGACAGGGCACCCACGACCGGATGCCCGCGCAGTCCGCTTACCTCCCGCGGACGGATGGCGTCCGGGTCTGCGACGGGACGTGTGGATGCTGCGGTGCTGTTCACGTTTCTCACAGTAGGTCTCACCTACGACAAGTCCGGCTGATGTACACAACGGACGTGTCGCGCCCGCCCCGATTCCTGGAAGGCGATTTCGAGGGCGACGTTGTTGGGCACTTGCCACCTCGAAATGCCCCAACAACGTCGCCCTGGATATCCGAGACCCCCGGCAAACCCGGCGATGTCCGACCATTCGACATACGCCGCGACCCCCCGATCCCTGGAAGGCGATTTTGAGGGCGACGTTGTTGGGCACTTGCCACCTCGAAATGCCCCAACAACGTCGCCCTGGATATCTGACTACGCGGCATACCCTGGAAGGCGACAGCAACGGCGACGTTGGGCACCCGCCACTTCGATTCAGACCCTCCGGAGACTTCGACGAAAGAACCTCAGCGACGGTCGAGCGCGGCATTCACGTCCGCGGCCATCAGAACCCCCAGCGGGCGCCCGTCGGGTTCGGTGACGAAGACCACGGACTGGCCGCTGTCGGCGAGGGCCTGCAACATCCGGGAGGGCTGGTCGTCCAGGATAACCCTCTGCTCGGCCGGAATGGCGACCGTGAAAGGACCCACTGCGACCGCCCCGCGCTGGTCGGCAGGCACGGCGTCGGCGGCAGCCAGCGACAGGGCCGCCAGAAGCCGCCCCCGGCCATCCACGGTCACCACCGCGACCTGGGACGCCTGATCCCACCGCGAGAGCACCGCATCCAACCGGTCGGCCTCGCTGACGGCCAGCACCGGGCGGATCATCTGCGGCAAGCGCGGGATGACCCAATCGAGGGCGCGGCCCTGCTTCGCCGACTGCAACGACTGATACGCCCCGAAGCCGAGGAACACCGCGAGCACCGCAGTCAACAGACCGCCTGCCCCGCGGCTCAGCAGCACCACCGCCAGCGCACCCACCAGACCGGCGACGATCAGACCGGCGTATCCCGCAGCGCGTGCGCCGGAGTTCTCCGATCCGGTGGCCCGCCAGACGGCTGACTTCACGATTCCGCCACCGTCCAGCGGCGCGCCGGGCAGAAGATTGAGCGCGCCGAGCAGAAGGTTCGTGAAAGCCAAGGCACTGAGCAGGACAGATACGGATCCACTGGTCACCCCGGCCAGGACCCAGCATCCGGCAGCGATGGCCAGCGTCGACAGCGGTCCCACGACCGAGATCACGAACTCGGGACCGGGCTTGCTGTCACGCCGCTCGTACACGGTGTAACCCCCGAGCAGCCACAGGGTGATGCCCTGGACCGGATAGCCGAACGATCGTGCCGCCCAGGCATGGGCGAGTTCGTGCACCAGCACGCCCACGTACAGCAGCACCGCGAAGATCCCGGCCAGAAAGAGTCCGGAGCTCCCGGGCTGCTCGAAGGTCGGCGCCCACAGATAGGCGATGAGCAAGACCGCCAGAACGCCGCCCAACGGGAGGCTGACAGGGATTCCGGCGATCTGGAACCGCAATCCGCCTTCGCCCATAGACCGAGGCTACCGTGGGCTAGCGACTTCGGCGTCCGCACTTGCGTGCCCCGTCCGACCTTTAGGCCGATCCTGCGCCGATGGCGGCTGGCCCCAGACCTGGTAGCAGTTGGGCCACCAATTGGTGGGTGCGGGCATCTATGCCGTTGGCCCAGGCACGGGTGTCACGTCCCTAGTTCGCCACGTCCATGTTGCAACAGGCTGATGGCCTTCGGCCCCACACCATGGATCTCGATGAGGGACTCGAGGTCCACGGGTAAGTCCGACAAGGATTCGAAGCCAGCGTTGATGAGTGCCCTGGTGGCCGGGCGCCCGATCTTCACGCCGTCGAAGGCGGAGCCGCGGTCTACGGAGTTGTTGGTTTCGTCCATTGCCAAGCATCCAATCCGACTTCCGGCCCTCACCGCGAGTACGTACCCGGAGCCATCGATCCTGTCCAGACCCTTGCGGGCTTCAGATAGCGACGACATTCACCAGATCGTGAAGGCCGACGAAGTCCTCTCCGTTACGGGTGTAGAGGTCGAGGCTGTTGGCATGAGCCGTGGCGGCAATCAGTAGGTCCGCCAGACGGCTGCGCGGCTTGCGGCCTTTCCCCGCCATGGCTTCCACGATAAGTGCGAAACTGCGAGCGGTTGTGCCGTCGAACGCCAACGGTTCCAACGTGGCCTCGACCTCCTGCAGCCGCGACTGCCTTCTCGCAGCTTCGGCTCGACTACTCGTAAGGTGCGGTCCGGCGGCCAGCTCAGCTGCTGTTATCGCCGATATCGCGACTTCGTCCGGCAGTGCAGCGAGAACGAGCGGGTCGTGCCAGTCGATGACGACGGAGGTGTCCAGCAGTCCGGAGCTCATGTCACAGTGCCTGGTCGATCACGCGATCGAGGTCGCTTCGAAACTGCTGCCGGTCGATCCGTACCCGCGTGGCCGCCAGTGCGGCGACCTCCTCGCGGGAAATGAACGTGCGGCGTCCCGCCCGGACCGGCCGAAGCTCGGCCACGGGCTCACCGTTGCGTGTCACGACGAAGGTCTCGCCGGCCGTCACTGCGTCGATGACCTTCGCATTGTCGTTGCGTAGTTCGCGTTGCGGGATCGTTCTCGTCATGTCCAAATCGTAGCAAAATGTGCTACACCTGCTGTCGTCATAATTGCCGGCCTATGCCGCCGTCGCACTCTTGGCCATCTCAGCCATGGGCAGGTGCTGGTTCGACAAGAGCTCACCCAGTGATGAGACATGCCCGCCACCTGAAGCCACCACGGCACAAATGCCACAAAGGGCGTGCGTGGCAGGCCAGTCACCGAATACTCATCGAATACCGGCCGTTAGTGTCGGCAACTGTGACGACCACCCCACCGGTGCCCGAGTCCGCGTTGTTCGCCGCCGGCGATCAGGTTCAACTGACCGATGCCCGCGGGCGCATGCACACGATCACCCTCATGCCCGGGCAGCGGTTCCACACTGAAAAGGGCGGGATCGATCACGACGATCTGATCGGGTCCTCGGAAGGCGTCGTGGTCACCTCGAGCAAGGGCACGGCGTATCTGGCTCTGCGGCCATTGCTACACGACTTCGTCATGTCGATGCCTCGCGGCGCCACCATCATCTACCCCAAAGACGCCGCGTTGATCATGGCATTCGCGGATATCGGGCCGGGCATGCGCGTGCTGGAGGCCGGCGCGGGTTCTGGTGCGCTGAGTTGCTGGTTGTTGCGTGGTGTCACACCAACCGGTCACCTCACCTCCGTGGAGAAGCGTCCTGACTTCGCCGAAATCGCACAGCGCAATGTGACAAAGTACTTCGGCGAAAAGCCTGAGAACTGGGCGCTGCACATCGGTGCGCTGGAGCAGGTCGCGCCCGAGGGGCCCTTCGACCGGGTTGTGTTGGATCTGCTCAACCCGTGGGACATGCTCGAGGTCGTGGCCGATTACCTGCGCCCCGGCGGGGTGTTGTGTGCCTACGTCGCGACCACGACACAGCTGTCTCGCACGGTCGAAACCCTGCGAGCAACCGGCGGCTGGACCGAACCCAAGGCCTCCGAGACGATCCAGCGCGGATGGCATGTCGAGGGGCTGGCTGTGCGTCCGGATCACCGCATGGTCGGCCACACCGCGTTCCTCGTGTATAGCCGGCGGCTGGCCCCGGGGGTATCCGCACCCGCCAAACGCAGCCGTCCTGCGAAGGGCGCTTACGGTGAGGACTACACCGGCCCGCGCGCACCCGCCGCCACTGGGCAGGTCGAATCGACGAGCACTGGAAATCCTGCAGAAGACGTATAGGGTCGATTACACGTCCTCACTTCTGGAAGGTGGATTGGCGATGATCGACGACCCTCGTAGCGACGAGTTGGGGCAGATCCGCGCCGAACTCGCCAAGCAACGGGCCAACAACGAGCGCTTGACCGCCACCCTGCGCGAGGCCCGGAGTCAAATCCTCACGCTCAAGGCCGAAGTCGACAGGCTGGCCGAGCCCCCGAGCGCCTACGGCGTCTACTTGGAGACCCTGCCCGATCGTTCCTTGAATATTTTCACCGGCGGTCGCAAGATGCGCGTGGTGGCTACCCCCGACGTGGACATCGACGCCTTGGTCCCGGGCCAGGAGGTCCTGCTCAACGACGCGCTGAACATCGTGGAGGCAGCCGGATTCGAACAGCGCGGTGACATCGTCATGCTCAAAGAGATCCTCGAGGGCGGCGTGCGGGCACTGGTCATCGCGCACACCGACGAGGAGCAGGTGGTGCACCTGGCCGATCCGTTGCGATCCCAACGGCTGCGAGCCGGCGATTCCCTTTTGGTCGACAGCCGCTCGGGGTTCGCGTTCGAACGGATCCCGAAGGCCGAGGTCGAGGAGTTGGTCCTCGAAGAGGTGCCCGACATCGACTACGAAGACATCGGTGGCCTCGGGTCGCAGATCGAGCAGATCCGCGACGCCGTCGAGTTGCCCTTCATGCACGCGGATCTCTTCCGCGAACACGAGTTGCGCGCGCCCAAGGGGATCCTGCTCTACGGTCCGCCCGGTTGCGGAAAGACGCTCATCGCGAAGGCCGTGGCCAACTCCCTGGCGAAGAAAGTCTCAGCCCGGGAGGGTTTGGAGGCCGGGCGATCCTTCTTCCTCAACATCAAGGGCCCGGAACTGCTGAACAAGTATGTGGGGGAGACCGAGCGGCACATCCGACTGGTCTTCCAGCGGGCCCGGGAGAAGGCCAGCGAGGGCATGCCGGTGATCGTGTTCTTCGACGAGATGGACTCACTGTTCCGCACCCGGGGTTCCGGGGTGTCAAGCGATGTCGAGAACACGATCGTGCCTCAACTGCTGTCGGAGATCGACGGCGTCGAGGGCCTCGAGAACGTCATCGTGATCGGGGCGAGCAACCGCGAGGACATGATCGACCCGGCCATTCTGAGGCCCGGACGCCTGGACGTGAAGATCAAGATCGAACGCCCCGACGCGCAGGCCGCCGCCGACATCATGGCCAAGTACCTCGCATCCCGACTGCCTTTGCATCCCGACGACCTGTCCGAACACGGTGGGGACCCCGATGCGACAGTCGCCGCCATGATCCAGCGGACGGTGGAGCGGATGTACTCGGAGTCCAATGAGAACCGCTTCCTGGAGGTCACCTACGCCAACGGTGACAAGGAGGTCCTCTACTTCAAGGACTTCAACTCCGGCGCGATGCTGGAGAACATCGTCTCGCGGGCTAAGAAGAACGCGATCAAGGACTTCCTGGACCACGGTCAGAAGGGTATTCGCCTGCAACACCTGCTGTCGGCGTGCGTCGACGAGTTCCGTGAGAACGAGGACCTGCCGAACACGACCAACCCCGACGACTGGGCGCGGATTTCGGGCAAGAAGGGTGAACGTATCGTGTTCATCCGCACGCTGGTGCAGGGCAAGCAGGGCGACGAACCCGGCCGCACGATCGACAACGTGGCCAACACGGGTCAGTACTTGTAACGGAGGGCCGTCCTGGCGGCGCTCAGAATTCGGGGGCAGCGCTTCGGTGCGGAGGCGGTGCTGCCCGAAACAGGATTGGTGGGCCTGCACACGGGCTCCCGGAATCCGACGGCCCCCTGCAAGCCCCAGAACCGCACTAGCCCACTAGTTGCCAAATGACCCGTAACCTACCGGCCATCAGGCAACCAACAGGCCAACACACATCGCAACCCCGCCCCGACGAGAACCCCCTGCAAGCCCCAGAACCGCAATAGCCCACTAGTTGCCAAATGACCCGTAACCTACCGGCCATCAGGCAACCAACGGGCCAACGCACACATCGC
>Ga0209607_1002352_pt1 | contig 15108 bp, 13 predicted proteins | sample AD_UKC117_MetaG_FD_184413 | JGI IMG/M metagenome (GOLD analysis project Ga0209607, IMG submission 184413) | Active sludge microbial communities of municipal wastewater-treating anaerobic digesters from Hong Kong - AD_UKC117_MetaG (SPAdes)... | ecosystem: Engineered > Bioreactor > Anaerobic >... | reverse complement strand
ATTCGGTTTATGATTTTAAACTTTTCCATGTAATATTTGTCTATTTTAAACTTTTTCAAAACTAAAGTAAATAATTCTAATTAACGATATTGTGCTGCAATTTATTGATTTACATTAAAACAAAATGATGCAACCGAACATATTGGCACGAAAATACGTAAATTAGCCAAATTCTGAAAAACAAAAATTGTTAATAGATATTAAAAGTATGTCAAAAAAAAGCAGACACGACAGGATTGATATTGTATATTCAACAAACCCTGAATTTGGTTATGAATATAACAATGAAAATGAAGAGCGGGAAACGATACATCCATCGAAACAGAAATTAAAAGTTTACCTCGATTCGAAAGCTAAAAAAAAGGGGAAGCAAGCTACACTTATTAGTGGTTTTGTAGGAACAGAAGATGATTTAAAAGAATTGGCCAAGCTCTTAAAAACAAAATGTGCCGTGGGTGGTTCTGTTAAAGATGGAGATATTATTATACAGGGAGATTTTAGGGATAAGATAATTCAACTATTAACAACGGAAGGTTATGGAGCGAAAAAAATATAGGAATCTTACTAAGGTATTCTTTTTCAAAAATCTATTCTTTTTTATAGTAATTAATGTTTTTGGATATTCGCAAGACACTATTAGGGTAATGCATTATAATTTAATGTATTATGGCAAGAACGTTTATGAATGCACCAGTTCAACAAATAATATTGATGCAAAAAATCAAAATTTAAAAACAATAATTAAGTATGCGAAACCTGATATTTTATCGGTAAATGAATTGGATGGTGAAGGAGCGTATCCGCAAGCCGACGACGCGTCATATCTGTTAAATAATGCATTAAATGTTGATGGTGTTAGCTACTACAGGAAAACTGAAACACCCACAATTTATCTGGCAAATATTATTTTTTATAATGCCAATAAGCTTATTCTGAAAAAGAGTCAACCCATAAGTTTTACTTACGGAGGGCTGCAAAAAATTTTTAATGTGTACCAGTTTTATTTTAATTCGGCCGATTTAAGCACGAGTAACGATACGGCTTTTATATATTTTGCCGTGGCGCATTTAAAGGCCGGAAGTGATGATCTGAACCAAACCCAAAGGGCATATGAAACAAGTTTGCTGATGAATTATTTTGAAAACCTCGGGGAAGCTGGTAATTATATTGTGATGGGTGATTTTAATGTTTATTCTCCTACGGAGGAGTGTTTTCAAAATCTCATCAATCCTGATAATAACTTATATGCATTTAACGATCCTGCCAATCAAATAGGCGAATGGTCGGGTAATTATGATTACAGGTTTGTGCACACACAGTCAACACATAGCTATGGCGACTGCTTTTCATCCGGTGGAATGGATGATCGTTTCGATTTTATTTTAGCATCGGATTATATTATGTCGGGATACGACCATTATGAATATATCGAAGGTACATATAAAGCTCTGGGGCAGGATGGAAGTAATTTTAACGGAGCGCTCCGGATTTCTGGCAACTCTGAGGTTCCTTCTACTGTGGCACAGGCACTGTATAATATGTCTGATCATTTGCCGGTATATATGGAGCTTAAGGTTGATCAGGATTTAGGAGAGCCTCTTTCGGTGGAAGAAATGGAAAACTCACCACAAATTCAGTTAAGCAATCCGGTTACTGATGAGCTAAATATTTTTATGAAACTGGAACACACAACAGATCTAAGACTTGAGATTATATCGCTGTCGGGTGAAAAAGTATACAACGAATCCTTTCATCAGGTATCGGGTGTTTTTAATCCGGTAATTTCTGTATCTTCGCTTAACCAGGGTTTATATATTGTAAACATTCTGGATGAATTAAAATCCATTTATACAGGTAAAATAGTTATTAGCCGATAGCTTAATGAATCTAACAATAAGATACTTTTTGCTTTTTTTTGTTGCATTACTATGTAGTATTAATGCAAGTAATGCCCAGTTTTATTCTACCGGGCAGGATCCTTCTTCGGCAAGATGGATGCAAATAAAAACGCAAAATTTTCAGATAATTTTTCAAAAAGGTTTCGAGGAGCAAGCTCAAAAAACAGCACAGATCCTTGAATTTTATTACCAAAAAGCAGGAGTGTCTCTAGCTCATTCACCAAAAAAAATATCTGTAATTATCCATAATCAAACAATAACATCGAACGGCTACGTGGCATGGGCTCCTAAACGCATGGAGCTGTATGCAACACCGCCACAAGATATTTATCCCGACCCCTGGTTGGAGCATCTTTGTATTCACGAACTCAGGCATGTTGTGCAGTTTGATAAATTGAATCAGGGAATAACCAGTATTTTATCCATTTTATTCGGTCAGCAAGCTACAGGTCTTGTGGCAGGGCAACTGCCTATGTGGTATTACGAAGGGGATGCGGTAAGCACCGAAACAGCATTTACCAAATTTGGGCGGGGCAGAATACCTTCTTTTCATCAAGGAATTAAAACCCACTTGTTAAGTAACACAGAAAGGTTCTCTTTCGACAAAATGCTTAACGGTTCGTATAAAGATTATGTCCCTAATTACTACGAATATGGTTACCAGTTATCGGCATATGCCCGATATAAATATGGACATGATATCTGGGATAAAGTAGAAAATTATGTTGCTAACAATTCGTACACTTTATTACCAACTTATTTTAGTTTTTACAGAGGGTTAAAGAAATATACCGGACTATCGCAAAAGGAGCTATATTATGAAACCATGGATTTTCTCGATAGCACCTGGTCATTAGAAAATCAAGGGCAAAATCAGAGAAGATCAAATAATATACAATCTTACGATATTAACGAATTTGAGAATTATACATCTCCGCTATATGTTGATCATAATCAGTACATAGCATTAAAAAAAGGAAACTCGCATATTCCTCAGTTCGTTTTAGTATCTGAAGATCAGGAAAAAGTTATTTATGAACCCGGAAGGTTGGTTTCTGATGATATTTCTTTTTCGAATAATATTTTGGTTTGGGCAGAATATACGCCTGATATCCGATGGCAAAACAGGGAGTTTACGCAAATCAAACTGTTAAATATTAAAACCGGAGTTACTTCTACTCTGGTTGAAAAAAGCAGGTATTTTAGCCCGGCTATTTTGGGAGATGCTTCTAAAATTGCTGTTATTGAGGTAGATGAAAAAAACATATCGTACCTTGTTATTCTAGATACATTTACCGGAATGGTGGTCGAAAAAATAGCAACTGAAGCTGGTTCATTTATACAAAAACCCAGATGGGGTAAAAACAATACGGAGGTTTATGTCATTGATTTACGTGATGAGGGGAAGCAGGTAAGCTGCTATAACCTGAATAAAAAATCGTGGCAAAAGGTTTTTTCTTTTTATCATTCCGACATTCAGAAAATAGCCCCTGTGGATGATAAGATATATTTTCATTCGACAAAAAACGGCACAGACAACATATTCGTTTACGACCAGAATGTGGAGCAGGTTTTTCAGCTAAGCTCGTTCCCTTTTGGGGCAGTGCATTTCGATATTAATGATGCAAACAATGAATTGTTAGTTAGTGAATATACCCACAGGGGTTATCGTTTAGGCAAAGTACCTTTAGAAAGGGCTTTGTGGGAAAATTCTGATAGTTCTGTTATATATCGCTTTTTTTTAGCGGAGGAGCTTGCTAAGAACGAAATAAACAATATAACTGAAGATGCAACGGTAAGCCAAAACTATACGGCTACAAAATATAGAAAAATGTTGCATCCGTTTAATTTTCATAGCTGGGTGCCCGCGTATATCGATTACAAGCAAATGGATGTCGATAATATTATAAGTGACCCTTCGGAGATATATGGAAATATTTATCCTGGCTTGATGTTGATTTCGCAAAACAAGCTTAGTACGGTTGAAACGATAGTAGGATACGGGTACAAAAATGGAAATCACTATTTATCATCATCCCTGATTTTGAAAGGCCGATGGCCGGTATTTAAAATAACGGCTGATTATGGTGTTGATCAGGCTATTTTGGCTACCCGCGATGTAACATGGACTCCAGCGGTTAATGCGGGCTATAGTTATCAGGTGGATATGTACCTTCCTCTGAATTTCTCAAGTGGTAAATTTATAAGGGGATTCAGGCCATTTATTTCGGTTGAATATCAGGACAACCTTTATTACAATTACGTTAACAATTATTATATTAAAGGACTTGAAATTGTGCAGTCAGGATTGTTTTATTATGCTTTACAACAAAAGTCGCGAAGGGATATTTTCCCAAAACTGGGAGTGATCTTCGAAACAAATTTATTCAATACACCTTTCGAAACAGAGCTGTTTAGATATTTATTTACGGCCGATGCCATTTTTTATCTTCCGGCAAAAAGGAATAACGGGTTTAAACTTGAGCTGGGATACCAATATCAAAATCCGCAATTGTATTTATTTAATAGTAGTTTTTCGTTTCCAAGAGGTGTCGAAAACAGGCGTACCGAAAAACTTTTTAAATTGTATGCCGATTATGCTTTCCCAATAGCCTATCCCGACTGGAACCTGGGATCGTTATTTTATGTTAAAAGAATACGAGGTAACATTTTTGCCGATTATGCTCGTAATTCATTTCGGGTTGTGAATGCTTCCAATACTGCATTAATATGGAATCCGGAGAATTATATGAGTTTTGGACTTGAATTGTCGGCAGACTATCATTTGCTGCGAATGATGTTCCCCTTAAATACAGGGATTAGAGTTGGTTATATCCCAACAAATAATGAACCTTTTGCGGAAATGCTGTTCGGAATTTCCATTAGCGATTATTAAAAAAACAGGGTTTACCACAATATTTTTATCAATAGATTGTTTTATGTAAATAATCGGTATAAATTTGAGTATTAATAAACAAAAAATATATATTTGTTGCGATATATAGGAGTTTGAAATTGATTAAAGTTATAAAAAGATGGCAAAATACAACGAAACAGAAACTACAACAGCGATAAATTTAATCGGAATAGGAACCGAAATTACCGGAGATATAAATTCAAACGGAGATATCAGAATTGATGGAAGTTTAACAGGAAATTTAAAAACAGCAGGGAAAGTAGTTGTTGGGGAAACGGGTAAAGTCGCTGGGGAAATAGTATGCAAAAACTCAGAAGTATTAGGAGTTATTAATGGTAAAATACAGGTTAGTGATCTTCTTTCTTTAAAATCAACTGCTAAAATTTATGGCGATATTATTACCAAAAAGTTGGCGATTGAGCCAGGTTCTGTTTTTACCGGAAATTGTAAAATGAGTAACGAAACGGTTCAGTACTCTAAAACAGATGAGGTAAAGGCTGAGCAAAAAGAACAAAAATCTGCTTAACCGAAAAATAGTAAAATATTCATTCCCAAATTCTTTATGGATTTGGGTTTTTTTATTTTTTTTGTAACCAGTATGATAAGTTTTTATATAATCAGTTAAAAAACACGACCATGAAAATATACTCACGATTTTTATTGAAATTAGCAATTCTTGCAGCAGTTATTGCTTTAATCGCATTTGTTCTAATGCAAACTTCCTACAGCAACTTTATAATACCTGTTTTTTGGTATATGTTAGTGGGTATGGTATTTCTTACAGCCTTAATGCATTATTCCATATTACAAATAAACGAAAAAAGCACCTCCAACTTCTCATCTCGTTTTATGATGATTAGTGGCATTAAGATGATTGCCTATTTAATCTTTATTACCATTTACGTGTTTTCTTTTACCTCACAGGCAAAAGTCTTCCTAATTAGCTTCTTCATTCTTTATTTAATATTTACTTTATTTGAAGTTTTTCAAATAGTTATCTATCTAAAACGAGGAAAGTAAATGTTGAATAACATATCGTTATTCTACTAACAGTGTTAAAAAATTAACACTAAAATTTTGTTTTTTGATTTGGGCTTATTTACATTTGCCAGCAACAGTTTGTTTGGTTCTTTTTGTATTTCTTAAATTGCTAATAATAGATATGTTGCATTGATTTTTGGGATTCAAATTTAACATCCTATTTATGTACATATTTATTGTTAAATCAATTAAAGTTATTAGATTTGTAATTCTATTTTTTAAAAAACAAAAATATCAATCCATATGGAAAATAAACTTCAGGAATTAACGCAAAAGCTTTACAACGAAGGTGTAGAAAAAGCAAAACACGAAGCGGAAAAAATACTCTCCGAAGCTAAATCTGAAGCCGAAAAAGTGAAACATGCCGCAGAAGCTGAAGCAAAAAAGATTATTGCCGATGCTGAAAATAAATCTTCTGAATTAAAGAAAAGTGTCGAAGCTGAATTGGCTCTGGCTTTAAAACAATCATTGCGAAATGTGAAACAGCAAATTGTAGAAATGGTTGTAGCAAAAATAATGGACGAACCTACCAAAAAAGCTTTCGACGACGAAAAGTTTATTCAAGAGATTATTGAATTAGTGGTTAAAAACTGGAGTCCGCAAAAAGGCGAAGCTATTGACCTTTCGGTTTTGTTACCAGCAGAAAAGGAAAAAGCACTAAGTGGATTTTTTAACGATAAGTTGGCGAAAGAATTAAATGCCGGATTAGAAGTTAGTTTTAGCGAATCGTTAAAGGGTGGTTTTAAAATTGGTCCAGCCGATGGTTCATATAAAATTAGTTTCAGCGAAGAAGATTTCGAAAACTTCTTTAAATCATATTTCCGTCCAAAAACCATTGATATTTTGTTTCAGGGAGAATAGTTATGTTTCGTAACCACTATCATTATTTCATAGCAGGTTTACCCGATTTTTTCATGGATGATGCCGAAATCGGATTTCCAATGCATGATTTTAAAAACATGTTACAAGAAGAGCTCCGCCCTGAAGATTATAAACTGGTACAGTTGCTATTCCTGGCATACGATAATAAAACTTTACTAAATTATTTAAACGAGGATTACCAAAACCACCATCAGTTAAGTACTTTCGGAAATGATATTTATGACATTGAATTTTCTGATGAAAAAAGAGGTATCCTTCCTTCATATATGTATCGGTTCGTCGATTTTTACAAAAATGAAGAACTGAACCAGAATATAAGCCGTAGCTGGGAGAATATAATCACCGAAATGTATTACGATTATGTGCTTAAAACAAAAAACAGGTTCTTAAAAGAATGGTTTGAGTTTAATCGTAATGTAAACAATATTATAATCGGATATAATTGCCGAAAACATAATATAAATGCCGAAAATCAGCTCATAGGCGATAATATGGTAACACAGGCTATTCTAAAAAGTAATGCCAAAGATTTTGGGTTAAGTGTAGAATTGCCGTATATCACCGAAGTTATTGCCCTGGCCGAAAAAGATAATTTTATTGCTCGCGAAAAAGGTTTAGACCAACTGCGATGGGAAAAACTGGAAGAGTTAACTCTTTTTGATTATTTTACCGTAGAAGTTGTTCTTGCTTATACCATAAAGCTTGATATAGCTTATCGCTGGTTAGAGCTGGAAGAAGAAACCGGGCGTGAAATGTTCAGGCAAATAATTGATGATTTAAAATCAAGTTTTGAGTTCTCTAAAGAATTTGCATTAAATGGAAAAAACAAATAATATGACAAACGGAAAAGTAGCCGGAATCATAGCAAACCTTGTGTTTGTAAACGTTGACGGGCCTGTTCAGCAAAACGAAATTTGCTACATTGATTTAGCAGGTACTAAATTAATGGCCGAAGTTATTAAAGTGATCGGAACCACAGCTTATGTGCAGGTATTTGAAAGTACTCGTGGTTTAAAAGTAAACGACCATGTTGAGTTTACCGGACACATGTTAGAAGTAACATTGGGTCCCGGAATCTTATCTAAAAACTTTGACGGCCTGCAAAACGACCTGGATAAGATGGAAGGTGTTTTCTTAAAAAGAGGGGATTATACAAATCCTTTGGAAGATGATAAAAAATGGGAGTTTAAACCCATAGCTAAACCTGGTGACATATTAGAAGCCGGTGGGTGGATCGGAGAGGTAAAAGAAAACTGGATGCCTCACAAAATTATGGTTCCTTTTAAATTTAAAGGGAAATATACGGTTAAAAGTGTGGTTGACGCAGGTGAATATACCATTTTAGATAAAATTGCGGTTGTAACCGACGAAAATGGCAAAGACCACGAACTAACCATGATTCAGAAATGGCCGGTTAAATTGGCTGTTAAAGCATATAAAGAAAAACCACGTCCGTTTAAATTACTGGAAACAGGGGTTCGTGTTATTGATACTTTAAATCCGATTGCCGAAGGAGGGACAGGATTTATCCCAGGCCCATTCGGAACAGGAAAAACAGTATTGCAGCATGCTCTTTCTAAACAAGCCGAAGCAGACATGATTATTGTGGCAGCTTGTGGTGAACGTGCTAACGAGGTGGTGGAAATATTCACTGAATTCCCCGAGTTAGACGACCCACGAACAGGACGTAAGTTAATGGAGCGTACTACTATTATTGCAAATACATCCAATATGCCTGTTGCGGCACGCGAAGCATCTGTATATACTGCGATGACATTGGCAGAATATTATAGGGCGATGGGTTTAAAAGTTTTAATGCTTGCCGATTCTACCTCTCGTTGGGCACAGGCTCTTCGCGAGATGTCAAACCGAATGGAAGAGCTTCCGGGGCAGGATGCTTTCCCGATGGACCTTCCGGCAATTATTTCTAATTTCTACTCCCGTGCTGGTTTTACTTATTTAAATAATGGATCAACAGGATCTATCACATTTATTGGAACAGTATCACCTGCCGGTGGTAACTTAAAAGAACCTGTTACCGAATCGACAAAAAAAGCGGCTCGCTGTTTTTACGCTTTGTCTCAGCAACGCGCAGATAGCAAGCGATATCCGGCAATAGACCCCTTGGATAGTTATTCTAAATATGCAGAATATCCTGAAATTGAGAGCTATTTCAGGGAAAATATAGATCCTGAATGGCCATCGAAAATTCAGCTAGCTCGTGATATTTTAATCAGAAGTCGTGAGGTGGCCGAACAGATTAATATTTTAGGTGACGATGGTGTTCCTGTTGAATACCACGATAGATTTTGGAAAGGAGAAGTAATTGACTTTGTTATTCTGCAACAGGATGCATTCGATAAAATTGACAGTTCTACTCCTATGGAGCGTCAAAAGTATATGTTAAATAAGGTCCTGGAGATATTCCATACTAAGTTTTCGTTCGAATCATTTGAAGATGTAAGTGTGTACTTTAAGCGCATTATCAACCAAATGAAGCAGATGAACTATTCTGAGTTTAACACAGATCAGTTTAAGCAAAACGAAGAAAAATTGAATTCATTAATTGAAGAAAGAAAGATAGCATAATGGAAACAAAAGCATTTCAAAAAATCTATACAAAAATCACCCAGATTACAAAGGCTACCTGTTCTTTAAAAGCCCCGGGAGTGGGATACGAAGAAATGGCAATTGTTCATGGCCGATTGGCTCAGGTTGTAAAAATTATGGGCGATGAGGTTACTCTTCAGATCTTTTCAGGTACTGAAGGTGTTCCAACCAATGCAGAGGTTGTATTCTTAGGCCGGCCACCGGTGCTAAAGGTTAGTGATGAGCTTTCAGGCCGTTTCTTTAATGCTTATGGCGACCCAATTGACGGGGGGCCTGCTGTTGAAGGCGAAGAGCGTCATATTGGAGGCCCTTCGGTAAATCCTGTGCGAAGAAAACAACCATCTGAATTTATTCCTACGGGTATTGCTGGTATCGACCTGAATAACGCATTGGTTACAGGGCAAAAAATACCATTCTTTGCAGACCCCGACCAGCCTTTTAACCAGGTTATGTCGATGGTGGCATTGCGTGCCAAAGCCGACAAAATTATTCTTGGTGGTATGGGATTAACCAATGATGATTATTTATACTATAAAAATGTATTCGATAATGCAGGTGCATTAGACCGTATTATAAGTTTTGTTAACACAACAGAGGACCCACCAGTGGAGCGATTGCTCGTGCCGGATATGGCCCTGACAGCTGCTGAGTATTTTGCGGTGGATAAAAAACAAAAAGTGCTGGTACTACTGACCGATATGACACTTTATGCCGATGCTTTAAGTATTGTATCAAACCGTATGGATCAGATCCCATCGAAAGACAGTATGCCTGGTTCACTTTATAGCGATTTGGCTAAGATTTATGAAAAAGCGGTGCAGTTCCCCGATGGAGGTTCGATTACTATTATTGCAGTTACCACATTATCGGGTGGTGATATTACACATGCTATTCCTGATAATACAGGATATATCACTGAGGGGCAATTGTTCTTGCGTAAAGATACCGATATAGGTAAAGTAATTGTTGACCCATTCCGCAGTTTATCGCGTTTGAAACAATTGGTAATTGGTAAAAAAACAAGAAACGACCATCCTCAGGTAATGAATGCAGCAGTTCGTTTATATGCCGATGCTGCTAATGCCAAAACAAAACTGGAGAATGGTTTTGATTTAACTGATTACGACGAACGAGCATTGAAATTTGCAAAGGATTATTCTGAAAAACTATTAGCTATTGATGTTAATATTGAAGTAGATCAGATGTTGGAAACAAGCTGGGGATTGTTCGGAGAATATTTTGAACCTGCCGAAGTAGGTATAAAACAAGAGTTTGTTGATAAATTCTGGCCAAAAGAAAAATAGTTCAAAGTTAATTAGTTCAGAGTTTAAAGTTTCTTTATGGATTTTTATCTCGAAACTCGAAACTCGAAACTCAAAACTGAAATTTATGGCAATAAAATTTCAATATAATAAAACAGCCTTACAGCAATTAAACAAGCAGCTTAAAATACGTTTGCGGGCACTTCCTACCTTGCAAAGCAAAGAAGCGGCCCTTCGTATGGAAGTTAAGCGTGCCAAGGACCAATCGGATCAGTTGCTTGAAAGATTAGAAGCCGGCATGAAAAAATACGATTCCATGGTTAGGCTCTGGAGCGAGTTCGAAGCAGATTTGATCGCTGTTAAGGATGTAAAAATGACAGTCAAAAAGATTGCCGGCGTTAAAACGCCTATTCTTGAAGATGTTATTTTTGAGATCAAAGAATTTAGCCTTTTTAATAAACCCGGATGGTTTTTAGATGGTATTCAGATTATTGAATCACTGGTAAAAATTTCTATTGAAAGCGAATTTTTCTTACGTAAAATGGAATTGCTCGATTTTGCCAGGAAAAAAACCACGCAAAAGGTAAATCTGTACGAGAAAGTTCAGATACCGGGTTATCAGGAAGCTATTTCGAAAGTTAAACGATTCCTTGAAGATGAAGAGAACCTTTCGAAATCGGCTCAGAAAATTGTTAAAAAACGTCAACAAGATAAGGAGGCCGCCTGATGATTACTCCCATGATGAAATATTCTTTCTTAATTTATCATAAGGAGTATATTCCTTTCCTGGAAAAACTACAGGATTTGGGAATGCTTCATATCATAGAGAAAAAGAAAGATTTTGATGAAAATATAAGAATCTCGATCCAACAGGTTAATGAAATTAATAAAGCCTTAAAATTTTTAGCTAAGCGTAATCAGGAAGAAGCTCCTGAAAAGCCAAATATGGAGGGCTTGCAATTAGTTGAGGAGATTAAAAAATTAACCGAAGAGATCTCTTTTATAGAACAAGAACAACTTTCGCTTAATAAAGAAATTCAGAAAGTTGAACCTTGGGGCAATTTTTCACCAGCGATGCATGAAAAATTTAAGCCTCTGCATATAAAAATCAAATTTTTTATATGCCCCGAGAAAAAGGTAGATCCTGAATGGAGCTCAAAATATTTTATGGAGGTAGTTAATATCCAGGATGGCAAAGCTCATATTGTTGTTTTCCAGTATGGTGCCGACCCCGTGGATATTGATGCTGAGGAAATAAAGCTGCCGGAGCAAACTTTATCAGAATTAAAACAAAAGTTTGAGGACAATACAAAAAGACTGGAAGAAATTCAGGTTATATTCGACGAGTATGCTATCAGGTATCAGGAAGAGCTGAGGAATGTAAAAGCTGATTTACAGCAAAAAATTGACTTTGAACTGGCTATTAATCATACCGAGAAACAAGCTGAAGATAAGTTAATGCTGCTGGAAGGATGGATTCCTGAGGAAAAAAGGGAAGGTTTGGAAACCATGCTCGAGGCTGAAAATGTGTATTATATATCGTCGTTACCTACTGCAGAGGACAATGTTCCTATTAAGCTCACTAACAATAAGTTTTCAAAACTCTTTGAGCCTATTGGCGATTTATTTTCGTTACCGGATTATAAAGAACTTGATTTAACACCATTTTTTGCCCCTTTCTTTATGTTGTTTTTTGGATTTTGCGTGGGCGATACCGGGTACGGGCTTTTGATATTAATTGCCACATTGGTACTAAGAAGTAAGGTTAGCGAAAAACTAAAACCCATGCTTACGCTGGCTTCATTTTTAGGAGCAGCAACGGTAATAATGGGATTTATTTCAGGAACTTTCTTCGGGGTTGATTTATTAAAAGTTGAATCTTACCCTTTAAAAGAATTTATCCTGGAACCCTTAAAATTATTCTGGTTGTCCATTGGAATTGGTGGGGTGCAGATTTTTTATGGTATGATTATAAAAGCAGCCAACCAAATAAAACAACGTGGGTTTAAATACGGATTATCTACTATTGGATGGATTATGATGATTTTGAGCGGAGGTTTAATTCTGGGTGCCGGAGAAATGGGCTTTGAATTAAGCAAATACCTATCCAACGGATTATTAATTATTAGCGGAGCTTTAATTTTAGTTTTCAGTAATCCGGATATAAACGTGTTTGCAAGTATAGGTTCAGGATTATACGATGTGTATAACATGGTTACCGGAGTTTTTGGCGATTTGCTTTCGTATATACGTTTATTTGCTTTAGGTATTTCAAGTGCAATTTTAGGGTTGGTATTTAACCAGATTGCTGCGCAATTTTTAGGAGGCAGCTTCTGGGGATACATTCCTTTTATTATTGTTCTTTTAATAGGCCACGGATTAAATATCTTTTTAGCAGCTTTGGGTGCTTTTGTACACCCCTTGCGTTTAACTTTTGTCGAATTTTATAAAAATGCCGGCTTTACAGGAGGCGGCAAACCATATAAACCATTTTCAAAATAGAAAAATAAAAATAAATAATAGGAGAAAAATTTTATGAACACAGCAATTTATTTAGCTTACGCAGGTTTAGCATTAATGATCGGATTATCAGGTATCGGTAGTGCCATAGGTGTTTCTATGGGTGGTAATGCATCAATCGGTGCTTTAAAAAAGAATTCAGAGAAATTTGGTAACTATATGCTTTTAGCTGCATTGCCTGGAACACAAGGACTTTATGGTTTTGGTGGATATTTCGTTATTGACAAGTTATTTACATTAGTTACTCCCGAAATATCTATTTTTAATGGTATTGCAATTCTTGCTATGGGATTATTCTTAGGATTTGTTGCATTATTTTCTGCTATTCAGCAAGGTTCAGTAACATCTAATGGTATTGCTGCTATTGGTGGTGGAAACGATGTTTTTGGTAATACTCTTATTTTGGCGGTATTCCCTGAATTATACGCTATTATTGCGTTTGCTGCTACTTTCTTAATTAGTGCAGGTTTAGCAGGATAAATAGAAACCTATAAAATATTTTTTCGTAATAAGAGACAGTGCAAAATTATTTGCACTGTCTTTTTTTCGTTTTCAGTGGGCATAATTACTTTTTATTGTATAAATTTGTATAGAACCAACAGTTTTTTATGCGTTTAAAATACCTTCATATTGCATTAGTAATTAGCATATTTTTAACTACTGCACAAAATCATATCATGGCATTTAATGCAGATACAATTCATCACGCAATAAATGAAGAAGTAAATGAAGGGCACGGTTCTTCAAAATTTAATCCCGGAGATTTTATTTTTGACCATATTAAAGACAATTACAGCTGGCACGTTTTTACGTACAAAGGTCATCATTATTCAATCCCTTTGCCAGTTATTTTATATTCAGGCATTAGCGGATTTCATGTGTTTATGTCGAATAAGTTAGAGCACGGGCATGCTCATGATGGATTTGCGATAGCTCACGATGGAGAATATAAAGATAAAATTATTGAAATTAACGAAAAAGGTGAGTTTATATCCAGGCCGTTTGATATATCTTTAACAAAAAACGTTGCAGCTATATTAATCAGTTACATAATATTGGTTTTCATATTTGTTTCCATTGCTAAAAAATATAAAACAAGGCATGATTTACCCCCAAAGGGACTACAATCTTTATTGGAACCTATTATACTATTTGTTCGTGATGATATTGCAAAGAATAGTATTGGTGAAAAACATTACGAGAAATATACCCCTTTTTTATTAACCATTTTTTTCTTTATCCTACTGAACAATTTGTTAGGATTATTCCCATTTTTCCCAGGGGGAGCAAATGTTACAGGTAATATTACAGTAACACTTTCATTAGCATTATTTACATTTATTTTAACCACTTTTACCGGTAATAAAAATTACTGGAAACATATATTTAACCCTCCGGGTGTTCCCTGGTGGCTTAAATTACCTTTACCTTTAATTCCGTTTATTGAATTAATGGGAGTTATTATTAAGCCTTTTGTATTAATGATTCGTTTGTTTGCAAATATATCAGCAGGGCATATTATAGTACTTGGGTTTTTCAGTTTAATTTTTATTTTTGGGAATATGGCTCCGGCCTTGGGTTATGCGGTATCGCCTGTATCATTGATTTTTACAATCTTTATGTCGTTTCTGGAGTTATTGGTTGCCTTTATTCAGGCGTATGTGTTTACTATGTTATCAGCAATTTATTTTGGAATGGCTTCTGAAGAAGGCCATTAGTTATATATTCATTTAAACTAAACATTATGTTTACATTAGGATTTATCTTATTAGCCATCGAGGGTGCTGCAATTGCAAAAGCGGCTGCCGGTTTTGGCGCGGCGATTGCAGCTATTGCTGCCGGGCTTGGAATCGGAAAAATCGGTAGTTCTGCAATGGAATCTATCGCCCGTCAACCAGAAGCTGCTGGCGACATTCGTTCAAACATGATTGTTGCTGCTGCACTTATCGAAGGGGTTGCATTTTTTGCAATCGTAGTA
>Ga0209607_1002351_pt1 | contig 15110 bp, 7 predicted proteins | sample AD_UKC117_MetaG_FD_184413 | JGI IMG/M metagenome (GOLD analysis project Ga0209607, IMG submission 184413) | Active sludge microbial communities of municipal wastewater-treating anaerobic digesters from Hong Kong - AD_UKC117_MetaG (SPAdes)... | ecosystem: Engineered > Bioreactor > Anaerobic >... | reverse complement strand
CATGGGCTTTTACTATTCACTCTACGAATGGTATCACCCCCTCTACCAAAGCAATGTGAACCAATATGTCGACCAGCACATGATGCCCCAGTTGAAGGATCTGGTCACCCGCTATGAGCCGGAACTGATCTTTACCGATGGCGAGTGGGATCACCCCTCGGAAACATGGAAAAGCACGCAATTTCTGGCCTGGCTCTACAACGAATCAAAGGTGAAGGAGAAGGTGGTGGTCAACGACCGCTGGGGCAAGGAGACCCGCTCGGTCCACGGTGGCTATTTTACCACGGAATATGATCTTGTGCATGACAACAAGGGGATCGGAGAAACCAGCCGTCCCTGGGAGGAGTGCCGGGGCATCGGCACCTCTTTCGGCTATAACCGCATCGAAACCACAGAACACTACATGACTTCGGCCGCCCTGATCCGGTTGCTGGTGGAAAAGGTGTCTGCCGGGGGCAATCTGCTGCTCGATGTGGGTCCCACCGCCGATGGCCTTATCCCGGTGATCATGGAACAGCGGCTCCTCGACATGGGAGAATGGCTGAAAGTGAACGGCGAGGCCATTTACGGCACCCAGCCCTGGAAAAACCGGCCTGCCGGAGGGAAGGAGCAGACCGTCTTTTTCACCACCAAAGGGAAGGATCTTTATATGATCTGTACCCGCTGGCCCGAAAAGGCGGTGATCGTTCCCGGTGTGGCAAAACCGGCATCGGTGACCCTTTTGGGCAGCAGCCTGCCTGTAAAATCACGCTGGGCAAGCGGTACACTCACCCTTTCCCCGCCTTCGATCCACCCCGGCAATATCCCCTGCCACCATGCCTGGGTATTCAAAATCGCGGGAGGCTTATGACTTCCTTTTCTGCCAGTATCGTGATGTCTTTCACGTGTATGACATTTCGTTCGTATCCCTGGCGCGACACGTAAATCATGGAGAGGGCCACCTGGTTCATGGTGGATACCATGTTGGGCAGCAAGACTTTGATGAGCGGGAGAAGCCACGAAATATAGTGGTAATACTTCAAAACCCGTTTCTGGCCTGTTGCAGGGACCAAAAAACCAATCCGGTATCCAAACGCCTGCTTATACGGGAGTTTAGGAAAATATAATGGATTATACCTACAACACTGTTTCTACAATATGCTGATTTTCATAATATCCTGTTTCCCGTCTACAACCAGTTTCAATAAGTAGATCCCCTTGGTATACTTGGTTAATTCCATGAAGTTCCCGGTCATTTCCAGTTCTTTGACGGCCATCGTTTTTCCTTTAAGGTCAGTCAGCTCAGCACGGGCCTTGAGGAAGGGTTCCCCGTGGAGGTCAATAAAGATCCTATCTGTTGCCGGATTCGGATACACCCGGATTGTCGACGGAAAGCACCCTGGGATTACTGAGGAAGTAACGGTTTGTTCCTGAGCGTACGCGTTGACAAACCGGTATTTTGCGCCCTCTTTCTTCCACAGAATTATGGCCAGGAATTGATTTGCCAGGTTTTCTCCGGAAATCAGCGGTTTGGTGAAAGTGTTGGTGAAGGTGTCACTTTTTCTGATCTGACCCGATGCGATCTGCTGGCCAAAGGCCGATCCCCCCAAAGCCCCGCGTATCACGTTGATGTGAAGCGCATTGTCACCAATGCCGTTCTGGTATGACATCACGTTTTTATCCACCAGAAGGGCGCCCACATGAAAAGTTCCGGAAGTGTCAGTGTGAAAACGGGTGTTCACCGTGAAGGTCAGTGCACCACTTCCGGACTGAACCGAAAAGGTGCAGCCGGCAACCGGCGGAAGATTCCGGATGGAATCTGCTGAACTTTTAATGGCCTCCCTGGTGAGTGTAGGGTAAACTGCTGATCCGGAGACGATGGTTTTATTCTTCCCGTCAACAAACCAGGCCGGGTAGTAATTGCAGTCGTTGAAGGCATTGAGGAGCTCCTGTCCGGCCGAATTGTACAGATCGCTTGACGAGGCAATTTGGACCTGAAAAATAAGCGCATTGCCGTAGTTGTCGGTTTCGACCTGCGACTGCAGGTTCCACCCCCAGGTACCGCAGGGCCCGCAGAACGCCGAGGATTTCTTGAAGATGACGGCTTTATGCGTTTGGTCTGTCTGTGCACAAAGGGTTGATGCTATAACCAACAGAAGCCAAACCAACTGAACTCTATTTTGCATAGTTGGTGATGATTGGTTCAGTAGGTAAAAAGTTGATCATCCCATACTCAGTACCCCCAGCCCTTCACCGCTGCCAGGTTCTCCTTCATACAGTCGAGTGGTGCCAGGCCCTGATAGGATTCCTGCTCGATGACGAAGAGGGTGGTTCCGGAATCGCGGGCCATGTCGGTGATCTCTTTGATGGGGAGGACCCCTTTGCCCAGGATGGTACTTTCAAACCCCTGGCCGTCGGCGCGCGCAATCATATCCTTGATGTGGATGTTGTCGTACCTTCCCGGATATTTGGCCAGCAGATCCTTGGCCAGGGCTCCCGCCATGTACATGTTCCCGGTGTCGAGCTGTAACACCACCTTGTCCTTGTCGGTATGCTGCATGATCAGGTCAAAGAGCATCTCCTCGCCGATCTTGTGGCTGAATTCGAAGTCGTGGTTGTGATACCCGAAGCGCATGCCGGCCTTCTGGCAAAGCTCGCCGCATTTGTTGAAGACCTCCATGTATTTCAGGAGGGTGTCCAGGTCGCTGTACATGCTCTGGTCAAGCCAGGGACTCACCACATACTGCTGCCCCATATAAGCCGCATCGTCGACCAGCTTCTTCCAGTCGTCGGTGAAATCCTGCGTGGCCTCATCCCAGTGGTTTTTACCCAGCACAGTATGGCCCGAAGGCATCTTCAAACCCAGGTCATCCAATACCTTCCTGAACTCTTCGGCCGTCCAGCCATAGAACTTATGGTCCACATAGTTGGCATGCTCCACATGGGTATACCCCATTTCAGCCAATTGGGTCAGCGTACCCTGGGGATCGTTGCCCATCTCATCACGTACACAGTACAACTGCAAAGCGATGGTCCGCTCAGGAGCCACGGCCGGCGCTCCCTTTTTACCCCCCGAACAGGCCAGCTGCGGCAACAATGCAATTCCTCCTACGGCAAAAGCCCCTGTCTTCAGAAAATCCCTTCTCGATGTCTTCATAAGTTTGTCATTTAAAAACAGCGTTAAAATAGTAAAGAGAATCGAGATTTCCCCTCTTTTCCCTGCAATAGCTTTCCCGGAATCAACTTTTGGAGTAATTTCATAGCGAAATTTCCCTGGAATGCAAATTGGGATCAACCTTTGAGCCCGATAGAAGTCGCATGGTGCTTCGACCACATCAGGGCATAAATAATGGCTTGATGCGAAACGAAGTATGGCGGAGCACTGCGGAGCCAATTCCATGGTTGTGAAGCACTTAAACCTGTTTCACTACGGCATATATGAAATGCAAATCATTAACTAACAACAATCTACATGAAAATGCTGGTTTTCTTATTTCTAGTTCTGTTGACCGCCCCGGGAAGGGAGGTGGTAGCCCAGGAGCAACCCACGAAAGCATACCTTGAAAACTACAATCAGGTGATGGAGCGGACCCAATGGTGGCGGGAGGCCCGGTTTGGGATGTTCATCCATTTCGGGGCGTATGCCGTGCCGGCGCGGGGGGAATGGGTAAAGTCCAATGAGCGTATCACCACCGAGGCTTACCAGAAGTACATAGATGCCTTTCATCCCGGGCAGTTTGACGCACGGGAATGGGCACGGCTGGCCAAGGCCGCCGGTATGAAGTATGCCGTTCTCACGGCCAAGCACCATGATGGCTACTGCCTCTTTGACAGCAAGCTCACCGATTATAAACTGACTCCCCGATTCGGGGGCCGCGACCTTGTCAGGGAATTCCTCGACGCTTTCCGTGCTGAAGGGTTGAAAGTAGGACTCTACTATTCCATCATCGACTGGCACCACCCCGACTATCCCAATGTGGGGAACCACCCCCAGCGCGATGACAAGGAGTACGCCAAGCAGAATTTCAACTGGGACAACTACTTGAAGTACATGCACGGACAGGTGGAAGAACTGGTTACCCAGTATGGCAAACTCGACATCATGTGGTTTGACTACTCCTTCGACGACTACAGTGGTGAGAAGTGGAAAGCGCGTGAGCTGGTGGAGATGGTCCGCAGGCATCAGCCGGGAATCATCCTCGACAACCGGCTGGAGACCCATGAGGGATTGACTGCCGGAAAACGAAAGGTGAGTTTACTGGGAGATTTTGAAACCCCCGAACAGGGGATTCCGGACGCCCCCATCCTCGACCAGTACGGGAATCCCATTCCCTGGGAGACCTGTCTGACCCTGAACAACTACTGGGGCTACCATGAACTCGACAAAAACTGGAAACCGGCGGAACTGGTGATTCAAAGTCTGGTCAACTGCGTCAGCAAGGATGGCAATCTATTGCTGAATGTGGGTCCCGATGCACGGGGGCTCATCCCTGACGAGAGTGTGGCGATTCTGGAAGAGGTGGGGAAATGGATGGTCCGGAACAGTGAAAGCATTTATGGGGCGGGGTCATGCCAGTTGCCCAAACCCGACTGGGGCCGTTATACCCGCAAGGGCAACTCTCTCTTTGCCCACTGGATGCATCCCAACATCGGTCAGCTGAATGCACGGGGTGTTCCGACCGATAAGGTGAAAAACATTTTCATGCTGCATTCGGGAGCCGAACTCTCCTGGGTTAAAAACTGGTGGGGCAACATGGAAGAGGGCAACCTTTTCATCAATACGGGCAACTCGCCCGAAAAACCGTATCGTCATGATACCGTCATCCATATCGAATTGAATGAGTGAAAGTCGCATGGTGCTTCGACCACATAAGGACATGTATTATTGCTCCATGCGAAACGAAGTTCGGCGGAGCACTGCGGAGCCAATTCCATGGGAGTGAAGCACTTAAACCAGCTTCACTTCGATATGTAACTGAAGAGCAAGTCATTAACTGACATCTATGTAAATGAAAATATTCCTGAAATGCCCATACTAATTTATCCATCCGGGTCGCCTGACCATCAGGGAGGCCTTGACAGGGTTCCCCGGAAATCGCGCAGCGGCGCAGTGATCATCACATGGCTGATGTCATGCTTCATTTTACTTCTTTCCTGCAGCAGTGGTCCTGCACCGGAGGTGAAAAACATTCCCCTGTCGCTGCTGCGCGACAAAATCGCCGGCGGCTGGGCAGGAAAGATGATCGGGGTGACCTATGGTGCCCCCACCGAATTCAGGGCCCAGGGCACAACCTATGAAGATTCCATCCTCTGGAAGCCTGACGACATCAGGGGAGCCCTTTGGCAGGATGACATCTACGTGCAGCTCACCTTTCTGATGACCATGGACCGTTATGGCATGGAAGCTCCGGCCAAAAGGTACCAGGAGCTCCTGGCCAAAGCCGGGTATCCCCTCTGGCACGCCAATGTGCAATCCCGGAAGAACTATTTCGACAGTATCTTCCCTCCGGAATCGGGGCACCCCGACAATAACCTGCATGCCGATGACATCGACTTCCAGATTGAAGCCGACTATATCGGGTTCATCTGTCCGGGAATGCCGGAGACCGCCAACCGGCTGGCCGGAATCACCGGCCAGGTCATGAATTACGGCGACGGCCTGTACGGCGGGGCCTTCGTGGCTGCCCTCTATGCCGAAGCATTCTTCTCAGGTGACATCCCGGCGATTATCGACAAAGCCCTCCTCTCGATTCCTGCGGAAAGCGACTATGCCAAAATCGTGAGGGATGTGGTGCTGTTGCACCGGCACTTCCCCGAAGATTGGCGGGCCGCATGGCAGGAACTGCAGAACAAATGGGGCAGCGTGCAGATCTGCGAGGCCGGAACCTCCTTCAATATCGACGCCAAGCTCAACGGGGCCTATATCGTGATGGGACTCCTGTATGGAGAGGGCGATCCCCTGAAGACAATGGAAATTTCAACCCGCTGCGGGCAGGATTCCGACTGCAATCCCTCCAATGCCATGGCGGTCCTGGGACTGATACGGGGATTCAGCGGACTGCCTGCACCATGGCAGGAAGCTATAAACGCCCTCGGCGACTCCCTGTTCATCCATACGGACTATTCCTTCCGGAAGGCCGTCGATAAAAGCATGGACTATGCCACTCAACTGGCTGTGACACATGGGGGGAAAATCTCAGGGGAATACCTGGCCATTCCGGCAGAGGAACCGAAACCGCTCCCCTATGCCGATTCCTTTCCGCGCCTGCTTTTTGACAAAAGGATTCCCGTTTCCGCCAGGGAATACTGGTCATCCGGCGGAAGCTGGGAATCTTCAGGCCTCGCCAATGCCCACGCCGCAGAATCCCCGAAGGGAAACGCTTTGTTCAGCGGACATGCCGGCGACAAGCTGACCTTTACCTTTGATGGGACGGGTGTCTCCCTGGTGGGGCATTGGCTGAAAGATGGAGGGAAAGCCGACATCTTCGTCGACGGGGAATTCAAACGCACCATTGACTGTTATTTCAACTACGCCGGGCAGCAACACCTCAATATGGACCTATACCATATCACCGGCCTGGAAAAGGGAGAACATACCCTCCAACTGGTCGTGAGAGGGGAGAAACGGCCCGAATCAGAAGGCACCAGAGTTTATGTGACCGAAGCCGTGGTCTTCCTGACGGGCGATAAGCGCAGCGAAAATACAAGGTTTTCCTTTCAATGACCGGCGTAATTTTATTTGATTGAAAGTCGCATGGGCTATTAGAAGCAACCGTGACCACCCAAAGATCTGAACCAATGAGAGCATTATTTCTGCTGATTTTTGCGCTTTTGTGGGCCAATGCGCTCTCTGCCCGGATCCCGGAAGGAGTAAACGGCCCGGTCCTCAACGGTTTTGCAGAAAAGGTTGCCGGCCAGGATTTCAATTACCACTCATCGGTTCCCGATGCCCGGGAGTGCCTGCTGACCAGAGCCACCGACGGCCACTCCTTTGTCGAATGGAAAACAGCGCCGGTACCTGTGAAATCAGGAAAAACCCAGGTTCCGGTAACCCCCGGCGGCAATCCACTTTCCCCGTTGCCAGGTGAAGGAACAATCACCTTTGCCTGGCTGGCAGGCATCGGCTCCTCACCGGGAAATGCCCGCTTCGACCTTTCGGTCAACGGTCGGCCCCTGCTCTCCTTCTGGAGCGATGGGAAGGACGAGTGGTCCGTAGAGGAAGCCGGAGGGGCTACCCTCTCCTTCCGGAAGGAAATGACTGATCAGTATGGTGACAAATTCGGGTTTATGTTCCTGACAGTTCCGGCCTCAGGACTGGTAGCCGGGGAACCCCTTCACATCAGGGTCACCGGGGGAAACTTCGGAAAGACCTCCTGGTACATGACCTTTAAATTCCCCCTGAAAAGCGGGTTCAGCTTCAAGGCTCTCCCGGCTGTGATCCACCGGGGGGAAGAATCCTTTCAGGCAGGGATGGCCCAGATCCTCCACTTCGGGGAACCGGCAACAGCCCGCCTCATCATGGGCCGGAAAATCACCAGGGAGATTCCGGTCCGCTTCGGGTACAACCAGGTCTCCATCGATCTGCCCCAGGTCAGTCAACCTTCCAGAATGGGCTATCGTCTGGAACTTGCCGGAAAGAGGGAGAGCGGTGAAATCCTCCTGTCTCCCGTCAGGAAATGGAGGGTCAACTTTGTACAGCACTCCCATACCGATATCGGCTATACCCGGCCCCAGACTGAAATTCTGGCGGAACACCTTCGCTATATCGATTATGCCCTGGACTATTGCGACCTCACCGATGGATTACCAGAGGAGGCCCGTTTCCGGTGGAGTTGCGAAGCCTCCTGGGCCGTGGATGAGTATCTGAAATGCCGGCCTTCCTCCAAGGTGGAAAGACTTAGGAAAAGGGTAGCGGAGAAGCGCATCGAGATCACCGGCATGTACTTTAACTTCGATGAGCTTCCCGGTGAGCAGGTCCTGGCCGCCTCCCTGGCACCGCTGAAACGTTTCAGGGAGGCGGGACTGGAGGTGAAAACCGCCATGCAGAACGATGTCAACGGCATAGGCTGGTGCCTCAGTGAGTTCTTTCCCGGTCAGGGCATCCGCTATCTCCACATGGGCACCCATGGTCACCGGGCCCTCATCTGCTTCGACAAGCCCACCCTTTTCTGGTGGGAATCCCCTTCGGGAAAGAGAATGCTGGCCTTCAGGGCTGAACATTACATGCTGGGAAACACCCTCTTCAGGATCCATGCGGGCGATTTCGGTAAATTTGAGGAGGAACTGCTCTCCTATCTCTCGTCGCTCGAGGCCAAAGGGTATCCCTGGGAGCTGATCTCCATCCAGCATTCGGGATACCTCACCGACAATGCGCCACCATCGACGCTGGCCTGTGAGATGATCAGGCAGTGGAATGAGAAATATAGCTGGCCGAAGCTGCAAACGGCCACCGCCACGCAATTCTTCGAAGAGATGGAAGCAGACCACGGGAAGGAATTTCCGGTCATCAGGGGGGCATGGCCCGACTGGTGGACCGATGGCTTCGGGGCCTCGGCGCGGGAAGTGGCGGCCGTGAGAACCGCGGCTGCCGACCTGGTGGGCCACACGGCGGGAATGTCCATGGCAGCACTCCTGGGCGCACAAGTGCCCGGCAGCTATTCCGGCAGGGTGGATGCGACAAACGAAGCCTTGCTCTTCTACACGGAACATACCGTGGGTTACCATGGCAGCGTCAGTGAACCGTTTCACAAAAACAGCATGGAACAGCGGGCCCTCAAGGAGTCCTATGCCTGGGAGGCCGCCCGCCGCGCGAAAATGACCGGCGAAATGACCCTGGGACTGCTGCAATCTCACTTCAGCCGCGAAAAAGAACCCTCCCTGCTGGTCTTCAATACCCTGAGCTTTCCGCGTAGCGGAGTGGTAACCGTCTATGCCGACCACCAGATCATCCCCAGGTATACTGACTTCACACTGACCACCCCCAACGGGAAGGATGCCAAAGCCCAACCTCTTGAGAACTTCTCCGATGGCACCACCTGGGCCCTGTGGGTCGACTCCATTCCGGCCTTCGGATTCAGGAAATACACGATCAGACTGAACGAGAAGCCTTCGGTGGATAAGACTTCAGATGATATCCTGAGAACCTCCACCTTTGAAAACCAGTGGTACGCCCTGAGGGTCGACACGCTACGGGCAGCCATTGCCGGCTTGTATGACAAAACCCTGAGCTGTGAAATCCTGGATCCCAAAGCCCCCTGGATGGGCGGGGAATTCATTTACGAGATCCTGGGCAACCGGGCCCAGATGGAAGCCTTCAAACTCGATAACTTCCACCGGGAAACCCCCGCCAACATCCGTTTTGACGGCTTCCGCAAGGGAGAGATCTGGAACACCTTTTTCTTCCGCGGGAATACCCCGGCCGCCATGAACGACGGCGATTTCCGGGTGGAGATCAGGGTTTTCAACACCGCCCCGAGGATTGACCTGGTGTACGACATCCACAAAAAACTGGTCACTGATCCCGAAGGGATTTACATCGCCTTCCCCTTTCATCTCGACAAGGGACAGCTGGCCTTCGACGTTGCGGGCGGGGAAATCAGGGCCGGGATAGATCAGATTCCGGGATCGGCCAACGACTGGAATACGGTGCAGAGTTATGCCCGTTTATACAACGACCTGGGGCAGATCGTGCTCTCCTCGCCTGAAATTCCCCTCATGCAGTTCGGGGGTATCCACACCGGCAGGTACCGCGCGGGAGCCCTTCCGGAAACCACCCATATCTTTGGCTGGCCCATGAACAACTACTGGACCACCAATTTCAATGCCTACCAGTTCGGAGGCCATACGTGGAGCTACTCCATGACGGGAATTTCCGGCAACCGCCAGGAGGAGGCCGCCCGGGCAGGCCAGTCCCTGAGCATACCCTTCCTGGCCCGGTTGATAACGGGAGTCGGAACCGATGCACATGAAGAAGGGAGAAGAGAAGAGAGAACTGCCGGAAGTCCCCGAAATAACCTGCAGGAAGCCCGAAGTGTCAGGCAGGTGGGCTCTTTCATTTCAGGGTGGCCTGAAAACCTCCTCCTCATCAGCATGAATCCTGATAAAGAGGGAAAATCGGCTCTCCTCCACCTTCGCGAAACCGCCGGAAAATCCGCAGTATTAAACCTCAGGAATGAAATCACGCGCACTTCAATGACCTGCACCCCTGCAGGTGTCAACGGGGAAATCCAGCCTGAAGGCACACTTACCATAAAACCCTATGAATCAAGATTCTTCCGGGTTGAATTCTGACCTGTGTTCCCTGACTTTAACCGCTCACCTTATAATCAAAAAATTAAACCTATGAACCTGAGAAGCCTTTTATTGACCCTTGTCTCCGGGTTGTTCCTGATCTCCTGTGCAAAAAGTGACCAGCCACGAGAGACGCTGCTGAATGCAGAATGGAAGTTTATCCGCGCCGATGTGGAGAACGGCCAGGATCCCGCTCTGGATGATTCCTCCTGGCGCAGCCTGGATCTGCCCCACGATTACAGCATAGAGGACCTTCCGGCTGAAGAAGGGGTAAAACAAATGGGGCCCTTCTCGGAGAAAAGCGCCGGCGGGGCATCCACCGGCCATGTCGTGGGCGGAACCGCCTGGTATCGCAAACACTTCACCCTGAGTAAGGATGATCAGGATAAACTGGTGACCCTGCTTTTTGATGGTGTATACATGGATGCCGACATCTGGATCAACGGCCATCACCTGGGGAAACAACCCTACGGCTATACAGCCTTCTCATACGACCTGACCCCCCGCCTCCTTCCCGCAGGTGAGGAGAATATCTTAGCCGTACAGGTCAAAAACGAAGGAAAAAACTCGCGTTGGTACAGTGGTTCCGGAATATACCGCGATGTGAAACTTATTAAGACCCCTTCCGTCCACCTGCCCCTGTGGGGGATTTATTTGACCACCCCTTCCGTGTCAGAGGAGAAAGCCGTGGTCAGGAGTGAGACCAGGGTAGCCAACGGTTCCGGGGAAGAAAAAAGGGTTTTGGTAGCCACGAGGGTTAAAAACAGTGCCGGCAGGGAAGTGGCGGCGGTCACACAGGAGGTTCTCCTTGCCGCTGGTGCATCTCAGGCGGTGACCCTGGAAACCGAAGTAACCGCACCGGCCCTCTGGTCACCTGACGAGCCATCCCTTTATACCATGGAGGTGGAGATCGCCGAGAGCGGAAAAGTGCTGGATGCCGTGGAAGAGCGGTTCGGTATCAGGAGCATCGCCTTTTCCGCGGAAGAAGGCTTTCTTTTAAACGGGGAACCTGTTCTGCTGAAAGGGGGTTGCCTTCACCATGATAACGGTCCTCTGGGATCCGCGGCCTTCCGGACGGCTGAATTCCGGAGGGTGAAAACCATGAAGGAAGCCGGCTTCAATGCCATCCGCACCTCCCACAACCCTCCATCGCGCCATTTCCTTGATGCCTGTGACGCGCTGGGGATGCTCGTGATGGACGAATCCTTTGACCACTGGCGGAAACCCAAAAATCCGCAGGATTACCACCGGTTTTTCGATGAATGGTGGGAAAAGGATATTGAAGCAATGGTACTGCGTGACCGCAATCATCCTTCGGTGATCATATGGAGTGTCGGCAATGAGATCCAGGAGCGGGCCGACTCGTCGGGGCTGGCCATTTACAGGATGTTGTCGGAAAAGGTGAAATCCCTCGACCATACCCGCCCCGTGACACAGGCCGTATGCGGTTTCTGGGATAATCCCGGAAAAACCTGGGACGATACTGCGCCCACATTTGCACAGATGGACGTCCACGGTTACAACTACCAGTGGCAGCAATATGAACCCGACCATGCCCGGTTTCCGGAACGCATCATGATCGGTACGGAGTCGGTGCCCAAGGAGGCTTTCGAAAACTGGCAGATGGTGGAAAAACACCCTTATGTGATTGGTGATTTCGTATGGACCGGCATGGATTACCTGGGCGAGTCGGGGATCGGCCATACCTGGTTTGAAGGCGACTCCTCGTTCTTCCTGCCTCCCTGGCCCTGGTTCAACGCCAACTGCGGCGACATCAGCATTACCGGCCATAAAAAGCCGCAGATGTTTTTCCGCGACGTGGTCTGGCGCAACTCCCCCCTCGAGATGATGGTCCACGCTCCCCTTCCGGAGGGTAAAAAAGAGCTCCTCAGCTACTGGGGGTGGCCCGACGAGTGGAAATGCTGGAACTGGGAAGGCAACGAAGGAAAGAACTTCCGGGTATCGGTTTACACCCGCTGCGAACAGGTGCGCCTCGAACTCAACGGCGAGGTGATCGGCACTAAGGAGGTATCGGACAGCACAAAACTCACCGCACAGTTCGAAGTGCCTTACCAGTCAGGCGAACTCACGGCCATTGGTCTCACCGGCGGCTTAGAAGTCGCCCGGCAGGTGCTGAAAACCACCGGAAAAGCTTTTTCTGTCAGGGTGACTCCCGAGAAAGAGAGCCTCTCCCTGGCTGGGGATGACCTGGCCTATTTCAATGTGGAGATTCTGGATGAGAACGGGAATTTAGTCCCTGACGCTTCGCTGCCGGTGGCACTGGAGATCACGGGTGGCCGGCTGCAGGCCGTAGGCAACGACCATCCAGCGGATATGCACAGCTTCCAGTTGCCCAGGGTAAACAGCTACAGGGGAAGATGCCAGGTGATCGTCAGGCCGGAAAAACCGGGAACCATCACCATAACAGCCAATGCCGAAGGAATGCAGGAAGGTACTTGTGCCGTCAGAGTCATCAAATAATTGAAAATAACAACGCATGTCCTGTACCCATGATGACTAAAAAACAATTTCATACTGTCCGCCTGGGATCGATCGATGTCCTGCGGGGATTTGACCTTTTCTGTCTGACTTTTTTCCAGCCGGTGTTGATGGCGGTGAGCCGGGCTGCCGACCTTCCCTTCTTCCGGGCCATCACGCCTCAGTTTGAACATGTGGTATGGGAGGGTTTTGTCTTCTGGGATATGATCATGCCGCTCTTTATGTTCATGGCAGGGGCCAGCATGCCCTATGCCTTCGCCAAATATACCGGCCGCGACGGCCGCCATAAACTCTACCGGCGCATCCTCCGGCGGGTTCTCCTCCTTTGGGTCCTGGGCATGATCTGCCAGGGTAACCTCCTGGGTCTCGACCCGCAGAAGATCTACCTCTTTTCTAATACCCTCCAGGCCATCGCCATCGGCTACCTTATATCTGCATTGCTGTTTCTCCACCTCCGCCTGAGGTGGCAGATTCTGATATCGGCCGGATTGTTGCTCACCTACTGGGCCTTGCTCACTTTTGTGCAGGCCGGCAGTTTCGGGGGCGGCAACTTCACCCCCGACTACAACTTGGCAGAATATGTCGACAGGGTTGTCCTTGGCCGCTTCCGCGACGGGGTGACTGTTACCGAAGCAGGCCTTGACTTCGGGAATTACCGCTATACCTGGATCCTCAGCAGCCTTAACTTCGGGGTTACCGTGATGACCGGGGTCTTCGCCGGGCAGATCATGAAGGGGAACCTCCCCAAAATGCAGAAAGCGCAGTGGCTGGTCATCACGGGCATCGCCATGGTGGTGGCCGGGCTCCTCTGGGGATTGCAGATGCCGGTGATCAAGAAGATCTGGACCAGCTCTATGACCCTTTACAGCAGCGGCATCTGCTTCCTGCTTATGGCCCTCTCCTACTACCTGGTCGACATCCGCAACGGCGGCAAGTATCTCAACTGGCTGAAGATATATGGCATGAACTCCATTGCGGCCTACATGCTTTATTCGGTCATCAACTTCGGCAGTGTCTCCCGCTCCCTCTTCCACGGTACCGAACAGTACCTCGGTGGGTTCTACCCCGCCCTGATCACCCTCTCCAATGTCTCTTTTATCTTCCTTATCCTGTGGATCATGTACCGGAGGAAGATCTTTCTGAAAGTATAAAAAAAGCGCCATTCCTTCCGGAACAGCGCTTCGTGGGTTGTACTGGATTCGAACCAGTGACCCCTACCCTGTCAAGGTAATGCTCTAAACCAACTGAGCTAACAACCCGTAGGCGAACAGGCAGTGACCTATTCGCGCTGCAAAAATAGAAATTTTTTGAATTCGGTAAGAAAAATTTTACTCAGAGCATAAACTTGAGCAAAAAGAGGGCGGCGAGCACCCAGGTGGTGACCGTGACTTCCTTCACTCTTCCGGTGAACAATTTGAGCAACACATAGGAGACCACGCCGAACATGATTCCTTCGGAGATGGAGAAGGACATGGGCATCATGATCATGGTCAGGAAGGCGGGTATGGATTCGGTGAAGTCTTCCATGGCGATGTTTTTGACCGGGGTCATCATCATGGCGCCGACGATGACCAGGGCCGGGGCGGTAGCCACGCCGGGGATCATCAGGAAAAGGGGCGACAGGAACAGGGCCGCAAAGAAGAGCAGGGCCACCGTCAGGGCAGTCAGTCCGGTTCTACCGCCTTCATTGACCCCCGAGGCACTCTCCACGTAAGTGGTCACGGTGCTGGTTCCCAGGGCCGACCCCAGGGTAGTGCCGATGGCGTCGGCGAAGAAGGCCTGTTTGACTCTTGGGACGCGACCTTTTTCATCAAGCATATTGGCCTTGGAGGAAACCCCCACCAGGGTGCCCACGGTGTCGAACATGTCGACAAAGAGAAACGTGAAGACCACCAGCAGCATGTCAAGGGTGAAGATCTGGCTGAATTCAAATTTCAGGAAGATCGGAGAAAGGGAGGGCGGAGCCCAGTTGGTGGTTCCGGGGAGGTGGGTGAGCCCGGCAGGAATTCCCAGCAGGGCACCGGCGGCAATCCCGATCAGCAGGGCACCCCTGACTTTCATGGCCAGCAGGGCACCGGTGAGCAGCAACGTGGCCAGCGCAATAGCCGGTCCGGGATTCTCCCCGATGGAGGCAATGTCGCCCAATGCAAGAAAAGTAGCCTCATTGCTGACCACGATCCCGGCATTCTTAAGTCCCATGAAGGCAATGAACAATCCGATCCCCACCGAGATGGCATGCTTCAGGTTAAGCGGAATGGAATTGACGATCATCTCACGTATATTGCCAGCCGTGAGCAGGATGAAGATCAATCCTTCGAGGAATACGGCCGTCAAAGCAAATT
>Ga0209607_1002350_pt1 | contig 15118 bp, 12 predicted proteins | sample AD_UKC117_MetaG_FD_184413 | JGI IMG/M metagenome (GOLD analysis project Ga0209607, IMG submission 184413) | Active sludge microbial communities of municipal wastewater-treating anaerobic digesters from Hong Kong - AD_UKC117_MetaG (SPAdes)... | ecosystem: Engineered > Bioreactor > Anaerobic >... | reverse complement strand
CCGAGATGGCCGGTAGCTTCGCCCACTTCCCGGCGTTCATACTGGTATCGGTCATCGCGGCCATCGTCGCCGGCGTGCTCAAGTCCAAGCCGATCTACGACTCGCTCCTGGCCAGGATAGTCCCCGAGCCGCTCAAGTCGGACAGCTCGCGGCCCGTGGTGCTGCAGATCCCGGTGCTCGAGGGCTCGCTGCTCGAGACCTGCTCGCACGTCCAGGATAGGCTGCCTCCCGGCTGCATCCTAGCGAGCGTCGAGCACGGCGAGGAGGATATCTTCCCGCACGACGAGCTGGACATCCAGCCGGGCGACGTGCTCCGCGTCATAGTCGAGCGGGGCAAGGCCGCCGAGCTCAAGGAGCGGCTGATCGCCCTGGGCCACGCGCCCTCGTCGTGCATCGACGCCGACTGAGGCGGCCGGCCGAGGCGCGTGCCTTTGATTGACCGGGGACGCGTCCTCGGTTAGTATGCTCGGGCCGGCGTCGCCGGCCCGGTCCCGTTCGGACCGGGTACTACATCGACATTTCTCCGAACCCCGGTTCCCCCAGGGCCCAGCCCCGGGAACCTCGGTCGACGGGCGGCGGGGGAAACCCGGCCGCCTCCCGTCCGGCTCCGCCCACGGCAGCCGGGCATCGGAAAGGGGAACCCATGAGACTCATCGCCAAGCGGGACGCGTTCCGCGCCGCCGCCGTCTGCGCCGCCCTCCTCGCGGCCTCCGCCCAGGCCTTCGCCTTGGGCGGCAAGGAAGCCGCTCCCGCCTCCAGGCCCGCGCCGGCCAATCCCCGCGTCAGGCTCGCGACGACGACGAGCACCGAGAACTCCGGCCTGCTATCGTACCTGCTGCCCTTCTTCGCCGAGGATACCGGCTACACCGTCGACGTGGTCGCGGTCGGCACCGGCGCCGCGCTCAAGCTCGGCGAGAACGCAGACGCCGACGTACTGCTCGTGCACGCCAGGGCGCTCGAGGACGCGTTCATGGCCGCGGGCCACGGAGCCGAGCGGCGCGACGTGATGTACAACGACTTCATCGTCATAGGCCCCGCCGGCGACCCGGCCGGCCTCAAGGGCTCGGCCGACGCCAAGGCGGCCTTCGCCAGGCTCGCGGCCTCCGGGGCGTCATTCGTCTCCCGCGGCGACAAGTCCGGCACGCACGTCAAGGAACTGGACACCTGGAAGGCCGCGGGGATCGCCCCGTCCGGCGCCTGGTACAAGGAAGCCGGCCAGGGCATGGAGCAGTGCATCATCATGGCCGAGGGCCTGCAGGGCTACACGCTGTCCGATCGGGCCACCTACGTGGCGCTCAAGGACAAGACCAGCCTGGCCATACTCTTCGACGGCGACCCGGTGCTGTTCAACCCCTACGGCGTGATCACCGTAGCCCCGTCTAAGAACCCGGCCATCAACGCCGACGGCGCCAAGGCCTTCCTCGACTGGCTGACGAGCGAGCGCGGCCAGGGCCTCATAGCGAGCTTCAAGCTCGAAGGCCAGACCATGTTCTTCCCGAACTACAAGCCCTGATCCTTGGAATCGCTGCTCGAGGCGGTCTCCCTCCTCGTCGGGGGGGACCGCGAGACCTGGTGGACCATCGCGACGAGCGTTCGCTTCTCGCTCTGGTCCACGGTCTTCGCCGTGATACCAGGCGTGCCGCTCGGCGCCGCGCTGTTCCTCGGACGGTTCAAGGGCAAGCGCGCCGCCGTGGCCCTGGTCAACGCCGTGATGGCCGTACCGACGGTCGTCGTCGGCCTGTTCGTCTATTCGTTCATCTCGAGGTCCGGCCCCCTCGGCTCCCTGGGGCTCCTCTACGCTCCCGGCGGCGTCGTGCTCGGGCAGGCGCTGCTCGCCTTCCCGCTCGTCGCTTCGATGAGCTATACGGGGCTCCAGAAGCTCGATCCGCGCTACGGCGAGACCCTGCTGACGCTCGGGGCCGGCCCGTGGCGCCGCCTGGCCGCGATCATCCGCGAGGGCCGCTACGTGATCACCCAGGCGATGCTCGCCGCCTTCGGCCGCGTCGCCGGAGAGGTGGGCGTATCGATGATGCTCGGCGGCAACATTCGCTGGTATACGAGGACGATGACCACGACGATAGCGCTCGACGCGAGCAAGGGCGAATTCGAGCGCGCCCTGTCGCTCGGCTTCGTGCTGCTCGCGCTGGCCCTGCTCGTCAACTTCCTGTCCCACCTGGCGGTGCGCGATGGACGCTGAGGCCGTCTTCGAGGTCGCGGGCCTCTCGTTCCGCTACGAGCGGCGCGTCGCGGCGTCCTGCGCCTCGCTGCGCGTCCGGCAAGGCGAGTCTGTAGCCTTCGTCGGCCCCAACGGATCGGGCAAGACGACGATGCTCAAGCTCCTGAACGGCCTCCTCGGGCCGTTCGACGGCTCGATATCGTTCATGGGCCGCCCGATAGCCAAGAATCCCGAGCTCAGGCGCCGCTCGGTCTACGTCCACCAGCATCCGGTGCTGTTCGCCGGTACGGTGCGCGACAACCTGGCCTACGCCCTCAGGCTCAAGCGCTTCGGCGCGGCGGAGGCCGAGACCCGGCTCGAGGACGCCGCCGAACGCTTCGGCATAGCCGCCCTGCTCGACCGCGAGGCCGGCAGGCTGTCCGGCGGCGAGACGCAGCGCGTCGCGGTGGCGAGGGCCGTAGCCGCCGGAGCCGACGTGCTGCTGCTCGACGAGCCGACCTCGAGCATGGACGCGGAAGGCGACGCGGCGGTGCGGTCGATGCTCGCCGGGCTCAGGCGCTCGGGATCGACTCTGGTATTCAGCGCCCACGACGAGTCGCTCGTGCGGGAGCTGGCCGACCGCGTGATCAGGTTCGAATCGGGCCGGGCGATAGCCGGCCCCGGGGGGGAGACAGAGTGATACATCCGGACGAGGCCGTGGCCATCATGCGCGCGCAGAGGCGGGACCCGCCTATCGAGGAGGTCGCCCTCCGCGATGCCCTGGGCCGCGTACTGCCGCGAGAGGCGGTCGGCCGTATCGACCAGCCGCCGTTCGACAAGGCCGCTATGGACGGCTGGGCCTGGCGCCCGGCCTCCGGCGAGGCGATGCCCGCCGAGCCGCTCCGCGCGCGCGGCGTCATAGCCGCCGGCTCAGGACGGATCGACGGAGACCGGCCCGACGACCCGCTCGGGCCCGGCGAGGCGGCCCGCATCATGACCGGCGCCCCGCTCCCGCCCGGCGCCTCTCGGGTGCAGCGCTTCGAGTGGGCCGAGGAAGCGGGCTGCCTCGTCCGCTTCACGAAGGCCGAGGGCGTCGACAACGTGATACGCCGCGGCGAGAACGCGCGCGCTGGCGATATCATACTGACGCCGCGCAGGCTCGGGGCCCAGGACATAGCCATACTGGCCGCCGACGGCAGGGACAGCGTCGAGGTGGCCCGCAGCCCGGTCGTGGGCGTCCTGTCGACCGGCACCGAGCTGGCCGAGCCGGGCCAGGCGCTCTCGGGCGCCGCCATCTACGACTCTAACAAGAGCCAGCTCGTCGCCCAGCTCGCCGGCTTCGACCTCCGCGACCTCGGGCGACTGCCCGACGACTTCGACGCGACGCTCGCGGCGGTCAGCGCGGCGCTAGCGACCTGCGACGTGCTCGTGCTGTCAGGCGGCGTGTCGATGGGCGACTTCGACTACGTGCCGCGCGCGCTCGAGGCGGCCGGCGTCCGTGAGGTATTCCACGGCGTCGCGGTCAAGCCGGGCAAGCCGACCTACTTCGGCCAGGCCGGCGGCCGCTACGTGCTCGGCCTGCCGGGCAACCCGGTCTCGGTCTTCGTCAACACGGAGACCCTCGTCAAGGAGCTGCTGTACGCGCTGTCGGGCGCGGCCTACGAGCCGCTCTACGCGCCGGTCGCGGCGGCCGAGGACATACGGCGCAAGGGCACGGACAGGGTAGAATTCCTGCCGGTCAGGATAGACGCGGACGGCGTTCGTCCGGTCAGGTACGGCGGCTCGTCGGGCCTCCAGGCCCTCGCCGAGGCCCACGGCTTCGTACGCCTCGAGATAGGCCAGGACGCCATAGCGAAGGGGACGGTGACTCGTGTTAGACTCGTTCGGTAGGCGCGTCCGCTACCTGCGCGTATCGGTCACCGACCGATGCAACCTGCGCTGCGCCTACTGCATGCCGCCGGAGGGCGTCGCCTTCGTGCCCCACGAGCGCGTCCTGAGCCTCGAGCGCATCGCCCTCGTCGCGCGAGCGGCGGCCGGCCTCGGCTTCGACAAGGTCAGGCTCACCGGCGGCGAGCCGCTCGTCCGCAAGGGCCTCCCGGAGCTCGTATCGATGCTCCGGGATATCCCGGGCCTGGCGACGATAGCGATGACGACGAACGGCACCCTCCTCGCGCCGGTCGCCGCCGACCTGGCGCGCCGTGGCCTGTCGAACGTCAACGTGTCGCTCGACGCCCTCGACCCGGCGCGCTACGCTTCGATCACCCGCGGCGGCGACGTCCGGGACGCGATAGCAGGAGTACGGGCGGCCAGGGCGGCCGGGCTGCCGGTCAAGCTGAACGTCGTGCTCGGCGACTCCGACGGCCCCGAGGACCTCGACGCGGTGACCGCCTTCGCCGCGTCCGAGGGCTGCGCGGTGCAGACCATACGGCGCTACAGGCTCGACGAGGACAAGCTCGACGGCGGCCTCTACGACAGGCCGTCTCCGTGCTCGGCCTGCGACCGGATCCGCCTGTTGGCCACCGGCGAGCTCAAGCCCTGCCTGCACGGCGACGCGACCGTGCCGGTAGACTTCGACGATATAGAGGGTAGCGTACGAGCCTGCGTTGCGATGAAGCCGATCCGCGGCGAGCGCGCCTCGGAGCACCTCGTCAGCTCGATAGGAGGATAGATGGCGACTGGAACGGTACTGACCCATATCGACGGCGCCGGCAAGGCGTCGATGGTCGACGTCTCGGGCAAGGGCCGAGTCAGGCGGACCGCGCGCGCCGCGTGCGCCGTGGTCATGGCGCCGTCGACGATAGAGCTCATACGCGCCAACGGCATGGCCAAGGGCGACGTGCTGGCGACCGCGCGGATAGCGGGCATCATGGCCGGGAAGAAGGCCGCCGAGCTCATCCCGCTCTGCCACAACATCGAGATCGACCGCGTCGCGGTCGACTTCGAGCTGCTGAGCGACCGCGTGGCCATCGAGAGCCTGGCCGTCTGCACCGACAGGACGGGCATCGAGATGGAGGCGCTGACGGCCGCCAGCGTCGCGGCCCTGACGATCTGGGACATGTGCAAGGCCGTCGACAAGGGCATGCGCGTCGACGGCCTGACCCTGATCGAGAAAACCAAGGGAACGGAGGCCGGCGCATGAGGATCGGCATCGTCACCGTGTCGGACCGGGCCAGCCGGGGCGAGTACGACGACCTCTCGGGCCCCGAGATGGAGACGGCCTTCTCCGAGCTGGTCCCCGGCGCGGAGATCCGCAGGCTAGTCGTCCCCGACGACGAGGACGCCATCGTCGAGGCGCTCGAGAGCCTCGGCGGCTTCGACTGGGTCTTCACGACCGGCGGCACCGGCCCGGCTCCCCGCGACGTCACGCCCGAGGCCACCCGACGCTTCATCGACCGCGAGGCGCCGGGCCTGGCCGAGTACCTGAGGCTCGAGTCGCTCAAGGAGACGAGCCACGCGGTTTTCAGCCGCGGTATAGCAGGCATGCGCGGAGCGTGCTACGTGGTCAACGCGCCGGGCTCGGTCAAGGCCGCCAGGCTGTGCGCCCGCGTCTTCGCCCCGCTGCTCGAACACGGCGTCGCCATGGCTAGCGGCAAGGGCCATTGAACTTTCCTACATTTTCGTAGCATCATGCCGTCATGCTCGATAGAAACGACCGTGACGACGAGCTTCGGGTCCTGCGGCTCCTCTTCGACATCTCGCGCGTGCTCGACCGTACGCCCGACCTGCGCGGCGCCTTGGCGCCGATGCTCGACCTGCTCGAGTCGCGGGCCGGCCTCGGCAGGGGCGTGGTCACCCTGCTCGACCGCGCCCAAGGCGTGCTACGCATCGAGGCGGCCCCGAGCCTGAGCGAGGCGGAGCGCGGCCGCGGCCTCTACCGGCTCGGCGAGGGCCTGATAGGCCGCGTGTTCGAGTCGGGCGTCCCGGTGACCGTGCGCGACCTCGCGGCCGAGCCGCGGCTACTTAACCGGGCCGGCGGTCGGGACGCCGCCGAACTCGCCGGCGTCTCGTGCCACGTCGTACCGATACGCTCGGGCGATTCGGTCATCGGCACCCTAAGCGCCGAGCGCAAGCCGGTCGACCGCTATCCGTCGAGCCGGGCCGAGCCGGAAGCCGCGGCGCTCGACGCCGACCGATCGCTACTCGAGAAGGCGGCCGAGCTACTGGCCGATTCGGCGAAGCTGCGCGAGCGCCTCCAGGAGGACCGTATCAAGGTGGGCGTCGCCTCGTCGGCGCGAGCCGAGGACGGCCAATACCCCGGCCTCGGGCCGTCGTCGCCGTTGCCGCCGAGCCTGTCGGGCGGTATCGTCGGCACGAGCGCCGCGATGCGCGCGGTATTCGAGCTGGTAAGCCAGGTAGCCCCGAGCGACGCGACGGTGCTCGTCTCCGGCGAGAGCGGCACGGGCAAGGAGCTGGTCGCCGCCGAGCTCCACCGGCTGTCGCGCAGGGCCGACGGCCCCTTCGTCAAGGTCAACTGCTCGGCCCTGGCCGAGTCGGTGATCGAGAGCGAGCTGTTCGGCCACGAGCGCGGCGCGTTCACCGGCGCGGTAGGCATGCGCAAGGGCCGCTTCGAGCTGGCCCACGGCGGCACGCTCTTCCTCGACGAGATAGGAGAGCTGTCGCCCCAGGTCCAGATCAAGCTGCTGCGCGTCCTGCAGGAGCGCGAGATAGAGCGGGTCGGCGGCAGCGCCAGCCTCAAGGTCGACGTGCGGGTAATAGCCGCGACCAACCGCAGGCTCGACGAGGAGGTCAAGGCCGGCCGCTTCCGGGAGGACCTATACTACCGCCTGAACGTGTTCCCTATACGCATCCCGCCGCTGCGCGAGCGCAAGAGCGATATCGTGCTGCTCGCGGATCATTTCACCGAGAAGTACGCGGTCAGGAACGATAAGCCGATCAAGCGCATCTCGAGCCCCGCCCTCGACCTGTTCACGAGCTACCACTGGCCGGGCAACGTACGGGAACTGGAGAACTGCATCGAGCGGGCCGTCATCCTGTCGAACGACATGGTCATACACTCGTACCACCTGCCGCCGAGCCTCCAGTCCGCCGGGTCGACGAATACCGGCCCCACGGCCACCCTGTCCGCGGCCCTGTCCAGGCTCGAGAAGGAGCTGATAGTCGAGGCGCTCAAGATGACCGGCGGGAATATGGCGCAGGCGGCTAGACGCCTGGGTATCACCGAGCGCCAGATGGGGCTGCGGGTTCGTCAGTATTGCCTGAACTGGAAGGCGTATAGAGCTACATATTTGTAGGTTATATTGATTTTTCCTACTTTTTTGTAGCTTTCGATTGTATCAATAAAACCCCGATCATTCAGATCTACGCACCTAGGCCTTTGCCAAGCTTTCCGGGAGGCTTTTTGGCTAGTTTCATGTATGTTGGCATGTTTTTTGCATTAAGACTGTATCTTCGATTCATCAGGAGCTTCTATGCACGATCCAGCGAGCCTCGCAGAACCATCCATAACCGAACTATTCGGCCGCAACAGCTTCTCGAACGCGGTGATGCGCGAATGGCTGCCCAAGACCTGCTTCGTCGAACTGCTCGAGGTGCAGGCAGGCCGCAAGGAGCTGTCGCTCGAGATGGCCGACATAGTCGCCGACGCGATGAAGAGCTGGGCGATCCAGAACGGCGCGACCCACTACACCCACTGGTTCCACCCGCTCAACGGCCTGACGGCCGAGAAGCACGAGTCGTTCATCGCGCCGACAGGCGACGGCCGCGTGCTGATGGAGTTCTCCGGCAAGGAGCTGATCAAGGGCGAGCCGGACGCGTCGAGCTTCCCGTCCGGCGGGCTGCGCGCGACCTTCGAGGCCAGGGGCTACACCGCCTGGGACGTGACGAGCCCGGCCTTCCTCAAGCAGGACGCGACGGGCACGACCCTATGCATCCCGACGGCGTTCTTCAGCTACTACGGCCACGCCCTGGACAAGAAGGTGCCGCTCCTGCGATCGATGGACGCGCTCAGCAAGCAGGCCATACGCGTACTCCGCGCCCTCGGCAACGATAGCTCGCTGCGCGTCGTACCGACCGTCGGGCCGGAGCAGGAGTACTTCCTCGTCGACAAGGCCTACTACGACGAGCGGCCGGACCTGATGCTGACCGGGCGGACGGTCTTCGGCTCGATGCCGGCCAAGGGCCAGGAGATGGAGGACCACTACTTCGGGGCCATCAACGCCAGGGTGGCCGCCTTCATGCGGACGCTGAACAACGAGCTGTGGAAGGTCGGCGTAGCCGCCAAGACCCAGCATAACGAGGTCGCCCCGAACCAGTTCGAGCTGGCGCCCGTCTTCGCGAGCTCGAACGTAGCCGTCGACTCGAACCAGCTCGTCATGGAGACCATCAGGCGGGCGGCCAACCTGCACGGCATGGAGGCGCTGCTCCACGAGAAGCCGTTCGAGGGCGTCAACGGCTCCGGCAAGCACAACAACTGGTCGATAGCGACCGACGACGGCGTCAACCTGCTCGAGCCCGGCGAGAACCCCGAGTCGAACGCGCGCTTCCTCCTGTTCATCGCGGCCGTCGTCGAGGCGGTCGACCGCTACGCGCCGCTCCTGCGCGCGTCGGCGGCGATAGCGGGCAACGACCACCGGCTCGGAGCCGACGAGGCGCCCCCGGCCATCGTCTCGATATTCTTCGGCAGCCTCCTCTCCGAGCTGCTCGACAGCATCGCCGACGGCAAGCCGCTCGCCGGCACCGGCTCCGCCCACAGGATAGAGCTCGGCGTCACCACGATCCCGGCCCTGCCGGTCGATATATCCGACCGCAACAGGACGAGCCCGTTCGCCTTCACCGGCAATAAATTCGAATTCCGCATGGTCGGCTCGTCCCAGTCGATCGCGACGCCGAACACCTACCTGAACACGGCCGTGGCCCAGGTGCTGTCGGAATTCGCCGACGTCCTCGAGGCGGCCCCGGATAAGCGCGCCGCCATCCAGGAGATCATCCGCGTCTCGTACTCCGCCCACCGCAGGGTCGTGTTCAACGGGAACGGCTATTCGGACGAGTGGGTCAAGGAAGCCGAGCGGCGGGGACTGCCGAACGTCCGCTCGACTGTCGACGCCCTGGCGGTCCTCGCGCGCGACGAGACCATAGAGCTGTTCGAGGCTCACAAGGTGCTGTCGAGGGCGGAATCGATCAGCCGCCACCATATCTACCTCGAGAAATACTCGAAGCAGGTCAATATCGAGGCCGGCGTGATGGTCGACATGGCCAGGCGCACGATCTTCCCGGCGACCGGCGCCTACGCGGCCGCGCTCGCCCGCGACGCCGCCGCGCTCGCCGCGATCGGGGCCGCGTCGACCGCTATCGAGAAGCGGGCGAAGCGCATAGCTGAGCTTACGGGCGAGATAGCCGGCGAGACCGAGCGCCTCGAGGCCGTGCTCGGCGAGGCCCAGGGGACGGACGACGTCGCCCTCCAGGCCAAGGCGTACCGCGACAGGGTCGTCCCCCAGATGGACGCCCTGCGCGGCAGGGTCGACGCCGCCGAGAAGCTGGTAGACAAGAAGGCGTGGCCGCTGCCGACCTACGAGGAGCTGCTGTTCAGGCTCTAGGCGATCCGCTCGGGGCGCGTATAGACGACCGGCGACTCGTCGGCGACGCGGCCGACTATGGTCACGCCGGCCGCGTCGCCGAGCTCGGCCGCGGCGGTCGTCGGTATGCTCCTCGACGCGACCACCGGGATGCCGGCCGCTATGATCTTGAGTATCATGTCGGCCGCGACGCGGCCGCTCGTCAGCGCGCAGGCGGAGGAGAAGTCCACGCCGTCGATGAAGCCGCGGCCGAGGACCTTGTCGACGGCGTTATGCCGTCCGACGTCCTCGCGCGCGACGAAGTACGGCGATCCGCCGGCGGACGGCCGCGCGGCCAGCGCGGCGCAGTGCATGCCGCCGGTCTCGCGGTATATGGCCGCCGCTTCGAACATGGCCCGCGCCCAGGCCCGCAGCTCGTCCAGGCCCACCCTGAAGCCCGGCCCGACGGCATTAAGCCCGCTCGCGTCCAGTCCTACGGCCGCGGGCCCCGTTCCGGTCGCGAGCGCCGTCCCCAGCCCGTAGCGGTCGACCATCGAGGCGCTCGGGGCGACGACGGACATCGTCCGCAGGTCGGCGCAGGCGCCGACCGCCAGCAGCTCGGACCTGTCCCTCAGCATGCCGCGCGAGAACAGGTGGCCGACGGCCAGGTCATCGAGGTTGATCGGCGTGCACAGGAGGATAGCGACGCGCTCGCCGTTGGCTACGAGCTCGACGGGCACCTCGTCGGCTAGCTTATGCTCATCCATCAGTTCTCCTCGCTATCGCTGAATCGCCGCCAGCGGCGCTCGCCAGCGGCGCTCATCCTACGTACTCGGCCCACAACTTCTGAAGCACGGCGTTATGGCGCTCGAGCTCCGCGGCTACGGCCTTGGCCTTCTTGAAGTCGCGCTCGTCGAACGCGGCGGCCGAGGCCCGCTCGAGCCGTTCCTTCTCGCGCTCCATCGCCTCTATCCTCGACTCGAGGCCGTCGCTCACGCCCGCGCCTCGCGCCGCGCCCCGCGCCGGGCCGCCCGCTACCGTCGCCCTGCCGCGTCCCTCGAGGCCCCGCGCGACGGGCCGCCGTCCGGCGGCCGCTCCGGCCGAGCCCACGTCGCGCCAGTACTCGGCGAAGCCTCCCTCGTACTCGACTAGGCGGCGCCCGTCGATGAACACGATGCGCTCGGCCACCTTCTCTATGAAATAGCGGTCGTGCGATACGACGAGGACCGTTCCGTCGAAGTCGGCCAGGGCGTCCTCGACCGCCTCGCGCGTCGGTATGTCGAGGTGGTTGGTCGGCTCGTCCAATATAAGGAAATTCGCCCGCATCGCCGAGGCCCTGGCCAGCTGGAGGCGGTTGAGCTCGCCGCCGGAGAGGCTGGACACGCGCTTGCCCAGGTCGTCCCACGAGAACAGGAAGCGCCCGAGATGGGCCAGGGCGTCCTTGCGCGTCGGCAGGATCTTGAGGAACTCCTCCTCGACGGTGCGGCCGGGGTCGAAGACCTCCTGGGCCTGGGCGCAGTAGCCGACGACCATGCTCGGCCCGACGCGCAGGCGACCGTCGTCCCACGACCCGAGCTCGACGATATCCCGCACGAGGCTCGTCTTGCCCGAGCCGTTCGGCCCGACGAGGGCGACCCGCTCGCCGTTCATCACGGTGAAGCCCGACGGCTCGAGGATGACGCGGTCGCCGTAGGCCTTCGAGTACCCTTCGACGCGCAGGGCCAGGTCGGCCTTCGACGCCTCGCCGAGGAAGCTGACGCGGGCGTCGCGGTTGCCGAGGTCGGGCCGCTCGGTAGCCTCGGCCTTGACGCGCTCCAGCTGGCTGCGCTTGGCCCTCAGGCGCTTGCCCCAGGCCGGGTCGGGCCTCGAGCGAGCGATGTCGGCGAAGCGCCGTACGAGGGCCTCGAGCCGCTCGATGCGCTTGCGGTCGGCCTGCCAGTCCTGTCCCTGCCCCGCCGCCTGCTTGAGGCGCTCGAGCCGGTAGGCCGAGTAGTTACCCGAGTAGCGAGCGACGCGGCCGCCCTCGAGCTCGAGCACCGAGGCGGCCACCTTGTCGAGCATGCGCCGGTCGTGGGAGACTAGCAGCACAGCGCAGGGCAGCGTCGCTATGAAATCCTCGAGCCAGGCCAGGCCCGCCATGTCCAGGTGGTTGCCCGGCTCGTCGAGCACGAGCAGGTCGGGCATGCGCCTAACGGCGCGGACGAGGGCCAGCACGTTCTTCTCGCCTCCGGACAGCGTCTCGGCAGGGGCGTCCGCCCTGTGCCCGAGGCCGGCCTTATGGAGCAGCCTGTCCGCCGCTTCCTCGGCTTCGTCGCCGCCGTCGTCGTCGTAGGCCTCGCGCAGGGCCGCGTAACGGGCCAGGGCTTCGGCCGCCGCCCGGCCGTCGTCGCCGGCCATGGTCTCGGCGAGCCTGTCGAGCTCGGCGCGCCGCTCGAGCGCGTCGCGGCACACGTAGGCGGCCGCGCTCTCGCCAGGCTTGAAATCGGGCGCCTTCTGCCGCACGTAGGCCAGGCGCGCTCCTGGCGCCGTGCGCACGACGCCCTTGTAGTCGTCGTCCAGACCCATCGCTATGCGCAGCAGGGTCGTCTTGCCGCAGCCGTTCCGTCCTACCAGCGCCGCCTTCTCGCCGGGCTCTATGACCAGCGATACGTCCGTAAGGACCGGCGTGCCGCCGAAATCCTTGCTGAGCCCTATGATCTCCATGATAGCCATCCGATGTTCCTTTCGTTACCATCGGCCGAGCGCCCAGGATCGGTTCGACGCTAAAAAAAACCGCGCGATCCCGTCATGGGCCGCGCGGCTCGGTATAGGATACTTGATATCTCAAATATCTCCATTCCCCGTTTCGAGCGGACCTCCCCTATGGACAAGAGCGCCGCTTCCGGAGCGGACGGCCAGGACATCCTGGAGGTCTATCGAACGGGTCATACTATTCACGAGGCCACTATAGCATGGCGGCGCCGCGGCCGCAAGCGAGCTTCAGCTCGACGAAGCCTTCGCCCGGCTTGGACGAGAGCGCCGCGCGGAGGGTATACTTACGCCATGATAGACGAGTTCCTGTCCTGCGATTGGGACGAGGCCCCGGACGCGATGGACTTCGAGCGTCCCTACGCCGAGGTCATAGGTCGATCGGCCGAGCTCGTATCGCTCCTGTCCGCCCGGGCGGCTTCAGGCGGCCACGGCGACGACGAGCGCGAGCGTCGGCGGACCTGGGCCGCCGCCGGCGAGCTGTTCGTGCTGGCCCCGGCCATCGTAAACGTGGCGCTCAACCATTCCGTATGCGTCCAGTTCGGCCTGCCCCTGCACCCGACCGAGTACTTCGAGGTCGACCAGGCCGCCGAGCCCGTCGTCCGCTATAGCGACGAGGATAGGGACGAGGCCTTCGCGACGCTCGAGCGCTCCATAGCCCTGGCCAGGGCCGCCTACGCCCTCGACCCGGCCTTCGGCGGGCTGGCGGCCGCCTACGGCTCGAGCCTGCCTCACGGGATAGGGGGCTTCGTCTACACCTCCAGGCGAGATAAGTACACCTGGCGGGCCGCCGAGCCGGCCAAGGTCAGGGCCCTGGCCAGCTCGGTGCTCAAGGCCGGCAGGCCGAGCCTGGCGATCGGGGCCGCCCACGGCGCCATCATGGCGGGGCTATTCCTGGCGGAGCTGCTCGGCTGCGAGCTGTGGTTCCTGCGCTTCAGCATGTTCAAGCGCAACGACGCCGAGCCGGTCGTATCGGCCCGCGACGAGCGGAAGATACGCTCGTACGGCGCGGGATCGGGCATCCTGGTGTTCGACGAGGACTCGGCGTCCGGCGCGACGCTGTCGCTACTATCGGCGCGCGTCAAGGCGATGGCGCCAGAGGCCAGGACCGGGGCGGTGATACGGCACCAGAGCGCCGCGTTCCGCCCAGACCACGTCGGCCGGGTATGGTGGGACTGACGGCCGCTAGACGCCCATCAGCCTGATCACGTCCTCGGCGCTCGCGGCCTCGAGTATCTGCTGCCTGCGCCGCTCGTCCTTGAGGGCGGCCCCCACCCCGGCGAGGAACTGGATATGGGCTCCCGGGTTCTTCTTAGGCGTCGTCAGCAGCACGATGATCCTGGCCGGCTGGCCGTCGAGCGAGTCGAACGCGAGCCCGTCTCGCTTGATGCCGATCGACGCGGCCATCGCGGTCACGGCGTCGGTCTTGGCGTGCGGCAGGGCTATGCCGTGTTGCATGCCGGTGCTCATCGAGCGCTCGCGCTCTACGATGTCGGAGAAGGCCTGCTCCGTATCGTCGATCAGCCCGTTACCGGCCATCAGCTCGAGCAGCTCGCGTATGGCCCCTTCCTTGGTATCGGCCTTCAGGTCGAGCGCGACGCACGACGGGCAGACCGCCTTGGCCTCCGACCTGCCGAGCGGCACGGCCTCGCCCGAGTCGTCCCGCTGGATGCTCGCCGGGTCGAAGTCGGACTTGAGCCTGGCGAAATTCTGGTTCAGCGCCGCCACCGCCTCGAACACCGAGGTCCTGACTATAGACAGCGTCTTCTCGGGGGCCTGGACGCTCAGCCGCGAGCCGTCGAGCCGCATCGAGAAGGCCAGGTCGTCGCGCCTGACCTGGGCTATGCCCTCCTCGATGTCCATGGTCCTGACGAAGTAGCCCTCGGCCTGCAGCTCGTGCGTCATCGTATCGGTGACGAGCAGGGCTACGTCCTCGGACGGGAAGTCGAAGTCGACCGACTTAGACTCGCCGGAGGCCTTCGGGTCCCTCGTGCCGGCCCCGGGCACGCGTAGCGTCGCAGACAGCCCGAACGGCGCGACGAGGGTCGTCAGCAGCGTCATCATTATGGCGATGCCGAATAGGCCGCCGTCGAGCAGGCCGTTGGTCACGCCGATGCCGGCGACGATCAGCGCGACCTCGCCGCGCGGGACCATGCCGGTGCCTATCCGGAGCGCGCCCTTGAGGTTGAAGCCGGTGAACAGCGCCGGAAGCCCGCAGCCGAGCACCTTGGCCAGTATGCTGACGACGGTGAAGACCAGCCCCACGGCGATCACCTGGAGCGAGGCGAGCTCGCGCAGGTCGACCATCATGCCCATCACCGCGAAGAACACGGGCACGAAGAACTCGTAGAGCACGTGGACCTTCTCGATGATGATGTGGCTGATATCGGTCTTGGACAGCGACAGTCCGGTGATGTAGGCGCCTATGATCATCGCCAGGCCCTCGCGCTCGAAGAAGCCGGACAGCAGCATCGCAAGGCCGAGGGCCATGATCGAGAAGGCGCTCGCGTGCTTGAACTGCTTGAGCACGGCCGCTATGCGCTTGGACAGTATCAGCCCGAGCGCCGTGATGCCGAGCCAGATGCCGAAGGCCCTGGCGGCGATGATCCCTATCCGGCTCCATTGGACCGATCCGCCCGACGTACCGGCCGCGCTCGCGATACCGAGCACCACGGCGAGCACCACGATGCCGAGCACGTCGTCC
>Ga0209607_1002346_pt1 | contig 15142 bp, 13 predicted proteins | sample AD_UKC117_MetaG_FD_184413 | JGI IMG/M metagenome (GOLD analysis project Ga0209607, IMG submission 184413) | Active sludge microbial communities of municipal wastewater-treating anaerobic digesters from Hong Kong - AD_UKC117_MetaG (SPAdes)... | ecosystem: Engineered > Bioreactor > Anaerobic >... | reverse complement strand
CGGCCTCAGGGTCGGCTACTGGTCCGGCCTCGACGAGCTCGAGCGCAACTGGCGCCGTAAGCGCGACTTCATGCCGGAGATGGCCGCCGAGGCGCGCGAACGCCTGCTCGAGCGCTGGGCCAAGGCCGTCGAGGTGACGCGCCAGTTCAAGTAGGCCGCGGCTCGGCTACGGAGCCGCAGACGACGATCCCGCGAGCGCGTCGAGCGAGACGAGGGCGCCGCGGTACTCGGCCAGGGTTCCGTAAGCCTCGGCGAGCGAGCCGAGCGCCTCGATCATCGCGGTCAGGTACTCCGACTCCGACCCGCCGCCGGCCCGCAGGGCCGCCCGTCGCTGCGCCAGGTCGGAGGCCCAGCCGTCCTGCCTGAGCGCCGCGTACTCGAGCCTGGCGCGGCCCAGCTCCATACCCAGCCAGGTATCGCGCACGAAGGCCCGTATGGACCGTTCGGCGTCGGCACGCTGGGCCTCGGCCTCGGACAGCCGCGCCCTGGCCTTAGCGGCCTCGCCCTCCTTGACCGCGTTACCGAAGATGTTGCCGGAGGTGCCGACGCTGAAGGTCAGCTGGTAGTCGTCCTGCCCGAACCAGTCCTTCTCGACGAAGGGCAGGCGCGAGCCGCCGTACGACAGCTCGACGCGCAGGCCGATGTCGGGCCGGCCCTTCGCCTCGGCCTCGGCCAGGTCGCGCAGGCCGCGCTTGGCCTCGAGCAGGGCCTCGAGCAGGGCCAGGTCGTAGCTGCCACCGAGGGCCAGCGCGCCCGCCTCGGCCTCGGTCCAGCGCGGCGAGCCGGCGGTCGGCGCCGCCGCCTCCAGCTCGGCCATGGACAGGCCGCCGAGGCCGGCCATCGAGGCGAGCTCGGCCAGCAGCCGGTCGCGCCGCTCGTCGAGGCGCACCTTGGCTATATCGATCTCCTTGAGCCGGATCCGCGCCGCCGCCAGGTCGGCCGGCGTCATGAAGCCGGCCTCGGCGCTCGCCTCGGCCAGCTCGACCAGGCGCCGGCCGATCGCCGCCTGCTGGAGCAGCGTATCGTCGGCCGCGCGCAGGCAGGCCAGCGCGTCCCAGTCGCCGCGAATCTTCGCGGCCAGCTCGCGCTCGGCCTTGCGACGCTGCAGTCCGGCGGCGTCGAGCCCGGCCCGGGCCAGGCCCACCCCGATGGCTATCTTGCCCCAGGTATAGAGCGGAACCTCGCCTATCAGCGCGAAGTCGTAGTTGTAGCTCTCCATCCCCTTGTAGATGATCACGTCCTCGGGCGGAATCGAGACGCCCTGGTACGCCCCGAGCTGGCCGGCGGTCAGCGTGATCGGGCCCATCGGGTTCCCGATGTAGGTGCCCGAGGTCTCGGCCTTGAGCGTCGGCAGGCGCCGCGCCCTCGCGCCCGCCAGGTCCGCCGCGGCCGCCTCCTCCGCCTCGGCCAGAGCGCGCAGCCCGGGGTTACGCTCCGCCGCCAGCGCTAGCAGCTCGTCGAGCGACCAGGGCGCGACCCCGTCGCCGACCTCCGTCCCCGGGGCCGGCAGGTCGCCGACCGGCTCGAACGGCGCCGAGAAGTCTATCGCCGCCCGGTACGCTGCCGTCGCCGCCTCGTAGCCCGCCGCGAACGGATCGGCGGGCGCCGCGACATCGGATTCCCCAAGGTTCACCGGCAGAGTTTCGGGATTCACTGCCTGTGCAATGGCCGAAGGAACTGCGACAGACACAGCCAATGCAAGAACCAGCATTCTATGTATCATGGATCTATATCCAGTACGATAGAAACATCCTCATCTGGCAACAAAGAGACGAGGTCGCTATCGGGCGTCGGAGCATCTCCATCCAAGAGAATCTCGATTGCCACCTCTCCTGCTTTTTGAAGCGTCTCGTCATCAGCTATATCTCCGAGCTTCCAAGCGACTGTCCCAAGATTAAAAACACCATCCCGCTCATAATCGCCGACGACCTCGGATTCGCTATAATCGGTGTAGATTTCACCGTCGGTTTCAGGAACCTCGAGCGTCACTTTAATTCCGTTAATATAGACAAGCGGAGTCACAGTGGCATCATCTACTATACGCCCCCGTACCGTCGCGCTGAACCTCCAGCGCTGCATCGTCACGGTCGGGGCGGAACCGAGGACGGCCTCGCCCTCGTCGGCGTCGTACTCGAGGGTGGCCTGGACGTAGGCGTCCTCGTAGTCGCCCTGGGCCGCCGTCCTGCCGTCGCGGTCGAGGTCGGCGTCGGTCACGATCGATGCGTTGGTCAATCCTGTGTCGCCGGGCTCGTCGTCGTTGCAACGGTAGTTCGTAAGCGTATAGGCGATCCGCACCGGCGCGTCGTTATGGGCCGCGTGGGTCGATCGGTCCGGCTCCATCGGGAAGCGCACGGTAGCGACCCAGGCGCCGTCGGCGTCGGTGGTCGTCGTCGCGGTCGGGGCGGTAGGGTAGACGACCGACGTGAAGCCGCCGGACGCGTCGTAGTCCCACGACTCGGCGACGTAGAAGCTGACCGTCGCGCCGGCGAGCCCGTCGTCGTCCTTCCAGTCCAGCACCGTCCCCGCGAGCCGGCCCTCGTTCCAGAGGTCCTCGATCTTGATATAGTCGAGCCGGTTGGTCACGTCGGAGACGACGTAGAGCGGGGTCGGGTTCTTCCAGAGGCCGTAGTCGGGGTGGTAGATCAGGAAGAACACCTCGTCGCGGTCGGCGGTCTTGCCGTACTTCGGGAACAGGGACTCCCAGATGAAGCCGGTGAAGTCGTAGCCGCCGTCGGCGTCGGTGACGGTGCTCTGGAAGTACTGGCGCTCGGTCCGCGCCGCGCCGTCGGGCAGGGTGGACTCGTCGCCGTCGACGAAGGCGTCGTAGTCGGCGTCGCGGGCCTTGTCGTCGGTATACAGGAATATCTTGGCGTCGGCCACGCCGGTCGTGGTCCCGTCGTCCCAGTCCTCCAGGTCGATGACCGAGCCCTGGATGGACGAGCGGAATACGGCCGAGCACGACGCGGCAAGGCCGGCCGCCGCCGCGATGACGATGAGCGCCGCGATCCGGCGCCTTGTAGCTTGATTACTCATTGATCTCGAGCTCCGTCGCGGCCTTGGCCGCCGATTGGATGAATCGGGAGCCCCGTTCGAGGCTCTCGTATAGTACGGGGATGATGACGAGGGTGATGACGGTCGACGACAGGAGGCCGCCGAAGATGGCCTGGCCGAGCGGCGCGTAGACCTCCGAGCCGTTGCCGTGGGCCAGCGCCATCGGGAGCACGCCGAACAGGGTGGTCATCGCGGTCATCAGGATGGGGCGCAGCCGGGTGGCGCAGCCCTCCAGCACGGCGTCGCGGAGGTCCATGCCGTAGTCGCGCCTGAGCTGGTTGATGTAGTCGACCATGACGATGGCGTTGTTCACGACGGTGCCGCCGAGCGCGATGATCGCGAGCATCGCGATGATCGACATCGACGAGCCGAACAGGTACAGGCCCAGCACGACGCCTATCAGGCAGAACGGTATCGACGCCATTATGATGAGCGGCTGCATGAAGCGCTCGAACTGGATGACCATGACCGAGTAGACGAGGAACACCGCGATGGCCAGCGCCAGCGCGAGGCTGCCGAGCGACTCGCCGATCAGCTCGCTGGTGCCGGTCGTTCGGTACTTGACGCCGTAGGGAAGCGACAGGCCGGCCATCGCCGCCTCCATCCGCGCCGAGACGCCGGCCTGGTCCTCGGAGCGCAGGTAGCCGCGCACTTCCACCGAGAAGTTGCGGTCCTTACGGTCTATCCTGGACAGGGCCGGCCGCGACTCCACGGTGGAGAACGCGGCGAAGCTGACCATGCGGCCGTCCTGGGTACGTATCGACAGGCGGTTCAGCGTGTCGTCGTCGATGCGCTCGGCGGCCACGTCGGATATCACGCGTATCGGGTAGTCGTCGCCGCCGACGCGCAGGGTGCCGGCGTCCATGCCGCCGAACAGGATGCGGCTCGTCACGCCGGCCTCGTACGGCGTCACGCCGAGCGCGCCCATGTAGGACTGGCTCAGCTCGGCGTACAGCTGCTGGGCGTCCATCCGCACCGACAGGTCCGTCTTGAACACGTCGGGGTCCCGGCCCAGCAGGTCGCGGGCCAGCCTGGCCGTCTCGGTGACGGCGTCGAGGTCGGTGCCGTACACCTCCATCTGGAAGCCCTGGCCGCCGGTGCCGAGGGCGAGCAGCGAGTCGAAGCCGCCGTTCAGCACCGTCGCGTCGCAGTCCGGCAGGCTCCTCGACAGGGCGTCCTGGACCAGCGGTATGATCTGCTGGACGGTGCGATCCCTGTCCTCGCTCGGCACGAGGCGGATGCGCCCGAAGGCCCGGTTCGGCGTGCCGGTCATCGAGATGGCGCCGCTCGCGCCGACGTAATAGACCGACGCCTCGATCTCCGGCACCAGCGACGCGACCAGCGCGTCCAGCTCGTCGACCTTGGCCATCGTGCGCTCGAGCGAATAGCCGGCCGGCGTCTCGATATGGATCTCGAACTCGCCGGTATCGGTCGGCGGCAGGAAGCTGATCTTCAGTACGGTAAGGAGCAGGGCGCTCGCGGCCAGCAGCGCGACGGCCGAGAACAGGGTGAACGCCTTGCTGCCCAGCGCCGAGACGAGCAGCCGCCTATAGGCTCGCTCGAGCCGGCCGAAGGCCCGGTCTATCGCCGCCTCGACCGCCTTGAGGGCCTTGGGCCTGCGCAGCTGGTCGTCGCGCTTCAGGATCAGCGACGCCAGCCACGGCACGACGATGACCGATACGAGGGCCGAGGCCGCGAGCGCGAAGACTATGGCCAGGGACAGGTCGTTCATGATGATGCCGATGATGCCGGTCAGGAACAGCAGCGGCGCGAACACGCAGACGCTCGTCGTCGTCGAGGCGAGCACGGCGCCGCCGACCTCGCTGGCGCCGGACATCGCGGCCATCCGGCGGTCGCCGGACTTCTTGAATTTCTGGTAGGTGTTCTCGAGGACGACGATGGAGTTGTCGACGATCATGCCGATCGCGACGGTCATGCCCGACAGCGACAGCAGGTTGAGCGAGCGCCCGGTGCCGTACAGGCCGAGTATGGCGAACAGGATCGACAGGGGAATCGACAGGCTGATGATGATCGTGGCCCGTATATCGTGCAACACGAGCACGATCACGAGTATCGTCAGGGCCAGGCCGGTCAGCGCCGTCTGGACGACGGTGCCGAGCGACCGCGAGGTGATCTCGCTCTGGTCGCTGATCACCGCGTAGCCGACCGAGCCGCCCGACTCGCGCGCGATCTCGTCGAGCACGGCCCTAGCCCGCGTGGATATCTCCAGCGTGTCGCCCTCGTCGCGCTTCATCACGTCGACCATCACGTAGTCGCCGCCGCCGGAGCGTATGCGTATGTCGCGCGGCTCCGGCTCCAGGGTGATCGCCGCGACGTCCTTCAGGAAGATGTACGAGCCGTCGCCGAAGCCGACCGTCAGGTTCCGCAGGTCGTCGAGGTCGGAGAACGAGCCGTCGGTGGTGAACGACAGCTCGCGGGAACGGTAGCTCGCGTTGCCGGCGGGCACGTTCAGGTTGTTGTAGCGCAGCGCCTCGTAGACCTGCAGGGCCGACAGGCCGCGGGACTCGAGCTCGGTCGCGTTCAGCGTGATCCTCGCCTCGCGCCTGGAGCCGCCGACGAGGTTGATCTTCGACACGCCGGGAATGCGCGCCAGGGCCGGGCTCAGCCTCGTCTCCAGGTAGTCGGTCAGGCGCTCGGCGTCCATGTCGCCGCTCACCCGCACCGAGAAGACGGGCAGGAAGCCGCTCGCCTCGGCGACGTAGACCACGGGGGCGCCCTCGACGCCGCTCGGCAGGTCGTTCGCTATGCCGTTCAGCAGCTCGCGGATCTGGGGCAGCTTGGAGCCGACGTCGACGTCGGCGCGGAACTCGAGCGACACCGTCGAGTACGAGTCGGAGCTCGACGACGACATCTCCGTGACGCCGGCGAGCGTCGACAGCTGGTTCTCGATCTTCCTGGTGATGTCGCGCTCCACGTCCTTGGCGCCGGCGCCGGGATAGACGGTCAGCACGGTGGCGACGGGCAGGCCCACCGGAGGGATCATCTCCGAGTTCAGCGACGAGCCGGCTATCAGGCCGAAGACGATGAGGCCGGCCAGCAGGATCGTGATGACGGCGGGATGCTTTACCGAGAAATCGGACAGGATCATCGGTCGGCTTCCCGCTTCGCGACGACGGTCACCGGAGAGCCTTCGCTGGCGAAGTACTGGCCCTCGACGATCACGTCGCGCGCCGCCCACTCCTCGGGCACCGCGAACGCCGCGTCCGACGCCGCCTCCGGCGCGAAGGGCCGGCTCCTGGCCAGGCCGCCGTCGACCCACCAGAGCCGGCCGTCCCCCGACAGGGCCTCGTAGGGCAGGGTATAGACGCCCGGCCACCTGGCCAGCTCGAATTCGACCGCTACGAACATGCCCGGCCTCAGCAGCTCCGGCGAGCCGCCTATCGAGACGACGACCTCGAAGTTCTTCGTCTCGGCGGACACGAAGGGGCTGACGCTGCGTATCGTCCCCGGGTACTCGTCGCCTCCCTCGCGCCGTATCGCGATGCGCATCGACTCGCGCGGCGAGCCGAACGCCTCGTAGTAGCGCTCCGGCACGCGGGCCCGCACGACCAGGTCGCCCAGGTCGCCGATGGTGACGAGGGGCCGCTCCGGAGCGGCTATCGAGCCGGCCGACAGGTGCTTGACGAGCACTACGCCGTCGATCGGGCTCTTCACGCTGGCGTAGTCCAGCTGGATGCGCGCGAGCTCGTACTGGGACGCGTAGGCCTCGTACTGGCCCTTGGCCTGCTCGTAGCTCTGCTGGGTCGCGGCGTTAGCGCGGTACAGCTGGCCGACGCGCTCGTACGACGACTTGGCCGACAGGTAGGCGGCCTCGGCCTGCTGAAGCTGCAGCTCGAAGCGCTGCGCGTCTATCCTGGCCACGACCTGGCCCGCGGCCACGGTCTGCCCGACCTCGACCGACAGCTCCTGCAGGATCCCGGACACGAGCGGGACCACGGTGACCATCGTCTCCGACTCGACGTGGGCGTTCAGCTTGAGCGTCTTGACCAGGTCCCCGTACTCGGGGCGCATGACGCGGACCGGCACCGGCGGCGCCTCGGGCCGCTCCGGCTCTCGGCCGGACGATATCAGCCAGAACGCCGTGGCCCCGGCGACGAGAGCCAGCGGCACGAGCCAGCGGAGGATCAGGATGGCCTTGCCGAGGCGCGCGTGGCGACGAGCTTCCATATTCGACCCCCCTACTTGAGCAGCGGCGAGCCGCGCATCGCCTCGGCTCCGGTCGGGGTCAGGATGCCGCCGACCAGGGCCTTGAGCGAATCGGTCAGTATGTCGACGCGCGTGAACGGCTCGTCCTCGATGCCCGCCAGCACGGCCAGGCCGGATACGATGTTGATGATCACGTAGGTCAGGCGGCGGGCATCGAAGTCGTCGCGCACGAGCCCCTCGTCGATCGCGTCCTGGACGATGCCGGCGATGAAGCCGTGGAGCCTGGCCTGGAGGTCGGCGCGGAAGCCCGGCACGTCCAGGCTGGCGGCCATCGAGCCTGAGCCGTCGGGCCGCCTGCGGGACTTGAGCTCGGCGTAGGACCGCTCGACGATGGCGTTGAGCTTGGTCACGAAGGGCAGCGACGCGTCGTCGGCTATGGCCCCGAGATCGGCGAGCAGCCCGTCCATCCAAGCCGCGGCGGCCACGTCTATCAGCGCGTACTTGCCGTCGAAATGGTTATATACCGTCTTGCGGCTGACGCCGGCCCTGTCGGCGGTCGCTTCCACCGTCAGGCCCTCCGGTCCGCGCTCGCGGATTATCGCGGTCGCCGCCTCCAGGATCCGCTCTCTCGTCGTATCGAGCATCGCTCACGTCCTTCCACATATTACACAGATATTGTGTAATATGTAACTTTCAACTACACATTTCAAGCGCTTCCGTGTAAATTCTGATTTACGTTCGGGTCGGCCCGAGCTTGCGGCTATCGAGCGAAGCGGATAGACTGGCTGGCCGGAGGACGCATATGGAGACGAAGATCGAGGCCGTCCAGCTATCGTGGACGGACGGCGCTAACATCATCGTTGGACAGTCGCACTTCATTAAGACGGTCGAGGATATAGCCGAGATCATGGCCTCGTCCGTGCCCGGCGCCAAGTACGGGCTGGCCTTCAACGAGGCCTCGGGGCCCTGCCTGGTCAGGACCGCCGGCAACGACGACGGCCTGGTCAAGGACGCCGTCGCCTGCGCCCGGGCGACCGGCGCCGGCCATACCTTCTACCTGGTCCTCGGCGCCGGCGCGTACCCTATCAACGTGCTGGACCGCGTCAAGGCCTGCCAGGAAGTCTGCCGCGTCTTCTGCGCCACCGCCAATCCGCTGCAGGCCGTAGTCGCCAGGACAGCCCAGGGCGCCGGGATCCTAGGCGTCGTAGACGGCTCGTCGCCGGCGGGCGTCGAGGGACCGGCGGACAAGGCCGACAGGGTCGGCATGCTCAGGGCCTTCGGCTACAAATTCGCGTAATACCGCGGCCGCTCGCCGCGCTTCGGAGGGATCAATGCACGTTTCAGGCACCAAGATAGCGTTCATCGGCACCGGCGTCATGGGCGCCAGCATGGCCGGCCACCTGCTCAAGGCCGGCGCCGCGCTACGCGTCTATAACCGGACCAAGTCCAAGGCCGACCCGCTCGTAGCGGCCGGCGCCGCCTGGGCCGATTCGCCGGCCGAGGCCGTCGCGGGCGCGGCCGTCGTCTTCACGATGCTAGGCTACCCGTCCGACGTCGAGCAGGTCTACCTCGGCGACGGCGGCGTACTGGCCGCCTCCGCCCCTGGCACGATCTTCGTCGACTTCACGACGAGCGACCCGGGCCTCGCCGCGCGCATCTCGGCGGCCGCGTCGGCCTCCGGCAGGGCCGCGATCGACGCGCCGGTATCCGGCGGCGACACCGGCGCGCGCAACGCCACGCTGTCTATTATGGTCGGCGGCGACGAGGCGACCTTCGCCGCGGTCAAGCCGTTCTTCGACGTGGTCGGCAAGGCCGCCGTGCTGCAGGGCGGCCCCGGCGCCGGACAGCATACCAAGATGGCCAACCAGATATCCGTCGCGGCGTCGCTGATCGGCGCCGTGGAGTCGATGTCGTACGCCCGGGCCGCCGGCCTCGACCCGCGCCGGGTCCTCGACAGCATCGGCGGCGGCGCCGCCCAGAGCTGGCAGCTCGTCGGCATGGCGCCCAGGATGCTCGACGGCGACTTCGCGCCCGGCTTCTACTCGAAGCACTTCCTCAAGGACCTGCGGATCGCCCTCGACTCTGCCAAGGCGATGGGGCTCAAGCTGCCGCTCCTCGCGCTCGCCGAGGGCCTGTTCGAGCGCATGAGCGAGAAGGGCTTCGGCGACCTCGGCACGCAGGCCCTGTACCGGCTCTATCGGGACGGACTCATCTGATGGCCGCGGACTCCCGCGACGAGGCTCGGCCTCCCTACTCCAGGGAGCTGACCGATCCGCCCCCGAGCGTGGTCCGCGACGGAGAATTCGTCTACGGCTGCTTCAACGCGCCGCCGCCCCTCGTCAACATGCTCGACGTGCGGAGGCCGTACCACTACCCGATCCCGCGCTGGACCAAGGACTCCCGCTGCAAGGAGTGGGTCGCCTTCCAGTTCGGCGACGGCCGTCGCTTCTTCCTGGCGGCCCTGTACGAGGCCAAGAGCTTCGGGCTGATCCAGTTCGCCTCGTGGGACAGGGAGGGCGGCAAGACCATCGAGAGCCGCCGCGTGATCCCCCTCGGGCGCTTCGGCCTCGGCCCGGCCCTCGACGGCCGGCGGGTCTCGTTCCGCGACCGGCATAGCGCGCTCGGGATGACGTTCGACCTGGCGGGCGGCGCGATCACGGTCGAGGCCAGCCGCGCGCGATCGTCGCGCGGGCCGGCCTACGCGGGCGCCTTCACCTTCGCGTACAACGCCAGGCAGTCGGCCCCGTCGTCGGTCTGCCTGCCGCTCGGCCTGAACCGCGCCATGTACTCGACCAAGGTCCTGATGCCAATGCGCGGCTGGTTCGAGACCGGCGGCGAGCGCGTCGAGTTCGACTCCCCCGAGTGCATGGGCGTCATGGACGACCACAAGGGCTACTATCCCTACGGCATGCGCTACGATTGGGTGACCGGCTTCGGGCTGGCGGGCAAGGGCCGGAGGGTCGGCTTCAACCTGACCGACAACCAGGTCCGCGACCAGGAGCGCTACAACGAGAACGTGCTCTGGGTCAACAGCCGCGTCTACCCGCTGCCGCCCATCAAGGTGACCAGGCCGAACGGCGTCGACAACCCCTGGCACGTGCAGGACACCGAGGGCCTCGTCGACCTGGTCTTCATTCCCGAGCGCAAGAACGACCTTCGGATCAACCTGCTGGTCTCGTCGGTCGACTACCACGGGCCGTTCGGCACCTTCTCGGGCACGCTGCGCTCCCCCGACGGCTCGGTCAAGGTCGACGCCGAGGGCCTCCTCGGCATGGGCGAGCAGAAGTACCTGAGGGCGTAGCGGAGAGGCGCCCGTGGCGACGAGAGGCTCGTTCCGTACCGTAGACGTCGCCAGGGCCGCCGGGACGCACGAGAATACCGTCAGGCTCTACGTCGAATGGGGCTTCCTCGCCGAGCCCGAGCGCGCCGCCAACGGCTATAGGCGATGGACCGCCGGCCATATCGACCAGATGCTGTTCGCCCGCCTCGCGCTGCGCGGCCTCTGGCCCGGGCGGCCCATACGCGAATCGGCGCTCGCGCTCGTCCGCCGCGCCGCGACGGGAGACCTGGCCGGAGCCGCCGTCGACGCCCGCATACACGCGGCTCTCGTGGAAGCCGAGATCGCCCGAGCCGAGAGCGCGGCCGCGTTCCTCGAGCGCTGGGCGGCGGGGACGGTCGACACGGACGGCGGCGACGAGCGGATAGGCCCCCGCGAGGCCGCGGAGGCGGTAGGCGCGACGCCCGGCCAGATACGTAACTGGGAGCGCAACCGCCTCGTCGCGGCGATCAAGGACCCGGTAAGCGGGCATCGGACCTACGGCCCCGACCAGATAGGCAGGCTGCGCGTCGTCCGGTCCCTGCTGCTCGCCGGCTACAGCGTCATGGCGCTGCTGCGCATGACGACGGAACTGGACCGCGGCCGGTCGACCGGGCTCAAGGACGTCCTCAACACGCCGCGGCCCGACGAGGAGGCGCTGACCGCCTTCGACCGCTGGCTGGACTCGCTGGCCGAGCAGCGGGAGCGGGCGGCGCTCCTCGTCGAGACGCTCGAGGCCAGGATGGGAGCCGGCCGGTAGCGCGCTCGCGTCGCCGGCCGGTACGACTATCCTAGTTCAGTCCCTTCCTGACCGAGAGGCACGCGGCCGCCGTACCCCCGATCCCGACCGCCGCCGCGATCGCGAACGCGATCGGCACCGCGCTCGGCGTCCCCAGGCCCGATACCATGACCCGCATCGCCTCCATCAGGTAGCTGAGCGGGTTCCACGCCGAGACGACCTGGAGCCAGCGGGCGCCCATCAGCTCCCGCGGCACGAAGGTCGGCGCGAGGAACAGCAGCATGAAGACGGCCGAGCCGATCGTGCCGGCCAGCTCCACCTTGCCGGTGCGCATCACCGCGGCGGCCGAGGCCGCCGATATCCCGGCGCCGAACAGCGTCGCCAGCGCCGCGGTCCCCAGCGCGCCCGCTAGCCCGCCGGTCAGAGGCGCCCCGAGCAGCGCGCCCAGGCCGAGCACGGCCAGCGACGACGCGAAGATGCCGGCCGCGTCGGCCAGTATGGCCGCGAGCACGAACGCCGACCTCGGGACGGGCGCCAGCGCGAGCCGCATGAAGTAGCCGGAGCCGATATCGCGGCTTAAGGCCTGGGCCGAGCCGGCCGACGACGCGAACAGCAGCGATATCACGCCCATAGGCAGCAGGAAGGCCATGTATCCCGCTCCGCCGAATTCCGGCAGGAAGCCGATGCCGCCGATCGCCGCGTCGTAGACGATCAGGAAGAACGCGCTCATGCCGAGGCCGGATAGTAGCGGCGCGGGATTGGCCACGAGCCGCCGGAGCGCGCGTCCGACTATAAGCGTTCCGGGATTACGCATGGGCGGCCTCCTCAACCGGCACGGCGCCCTGCCGCCGCGACCCGATGAAATTCAGGTAGCCCGCCTCGAGGTCGCCGCCCGGCCCGGCGTGCGCCGCCGCGAAGCCGCCCACGGTGCCCCGGTACGCGACCAGCCCCGCGTCCAGCACCGCCAGCTCGTCGCCGTGCTTCTCCGCCTCCTCGAGGTACTGGGTCGTGAAGAACACGCAGGCGCCCTCCTCGGCGTTCAGCCTACGCATCTCGGCCCAGAACGCCGCGCGGCTCTCCGGATCCATCCCGACCGTCGGCTCGTCCAGGAAGAGGACGCGCGGCCGGTGGACGAGGGCCAGCGCCACGTGCAGGCGCCGCTTGTTGCCGCCGGACAGGTCTCCGGCCTTCCGGTCGGCTACCGGCTCGAGCCCGAACCTGGCCAGCAGCTCCTCGGCCCGCTCGGCGGCCCGCGCCGCGTCGAGCCCGTACAGCCGGCCCTGGAACGCCAGCTGCCGCCGCGCGCTCTCTACGGGATCCAGCTGCGTGTCCTGGAGCGCCACGCCTATCAGGGCGCGGACGGCCTGCGATCCGCCCGATATCGGCCTGCCGGCGATCGCGACGCTTCCGGAGTCGTGGCGCGACAGCGTGCACAGGACGCGCACGAGCGTCGACTTGCCGGCGCCGTTGGCGCCGAGCAGCGCGAAGCGGCAGGCCGCGGGCACGTCGAGGTCGACGCCGGCGAGCGCCCGGGGGCCCTTGCGGTAGGTCCGCGTGAGCCCGCGCGCTTCGATGATGTACTCTGGCATTTCGTATCCTCCTCTGGTTACGGGGAGGATACGGCGCGGGCCGGGGTGCGGTGCGCTACTGGAGGGTTTCCTTTTTTAACGGCGCCTTGGCCAGCTTCTCCTCGAGCCGCTCGAGCTCGCGGCCGCCGAGGCCGGCGTCACCGCCGGCGAGCAGGCGCCTGAACGCCGCCGCCTCGTCGGCCGACAGCCTGACGCCGGCGAGCAGGTGCCGCTCGAAGGCGGCGCACGCGAGGGGACAGACCTTCCGCGTCATATCGAGGATCACCGCCGCGTAGTCGCGTATCTCGCGCTGCGCGTGCGAGTCCAGCCGAAGGGCCAGGAAGCGGAACAGGTTATGCAGGTCTATCTGCCAGTACCACTCCGTATACAGCGACAGGGGCAGGTTGACGCGGGCCAGCTCGCGGGCCAGGCCCGAGTCGACCATCGCCTTGTACGACGCGTAGGCCGACCTCTGTCCCTCCTCGAGCAGCGAGATGACGCGGGCGGCCTCGTCCGGGGAAAGGGGCTCGGATTCCCGGCCCTGCTTGTTGTCGGCGCTCTGCCCGGCGACCGCGTCCGGAGCGGGTAGCCAGAATTCGTCCTTCATCACCGAGTAGCGGCCGGATATCTCGTTGACGCGCGCGGTGCGGTGGCGTATCCACTGGCGCGCGACGAAGATAGGCATCTTGATATGGAAGGTCAGCACGACCTGCTCGAACGGCGAGGTATGCTCGTTACGCAGCAGGTAGTCGATCAGGCCGGCGTCCTCGCGCACGGTCTTCGTGCCCTCGCCGTACGAGACGCGGGCCGACTGGACTATCCTCGCGTCGCCGCCCAGATAGTCCACCAGCCTCACGAAGCCCTTGTCGTGTACCTTGAACTCGGCGTCGAGTATCCTCTCCGCCTCGTCGACGATGCAGTGCGCCATGCTTCTATCCTTTCGGGGGAACTGCGGCCCTCGGGCCTAGAATCCGGGGAAATCGCCGTAGAACGAGCCGAGGCCGTTCTTGTTCGAGTCCGGCCCGTGGCAATCGGAGCCGTACGTATGGAAGAAACCGAAGCGCCGGCAGCGCTCGGCCACCAGCGCGTTGATGGCGTCGCGATCCTTATTGCGATAGTAGTACAGCTCGACGCCGTCCACGCCCAGGTCCTTGAAGCGCGACAGCAGCGCGTCGAGCCTCTTCGTCCCTGCGCGCATCGCGGCGAGCGAGTCGTCGAACTCGTGCCCGACGTGCGGGACGACGAGGACGCCGCCGTCGGCCGATACCGCCTCGGCCACCGCCTCGAGGCTCGGCTTGGCGAAGCGCAGGTCGGAGAACAGCCCGGTATCGAAGTAGGCCTTCTTGAATTCGCGGTAGTCGACGCTCGCCGATACGCGGCCGGCCCGCTTGAGCGCCAGGAAGAGGTCCGTCTTGGCGAAGCGTAGGGCCCCGGCGTCGACGGCGGGAGAACCAGGGCCGCGGCCGGCGAGCCGCTCCTCGACCCAGCGCCCGAACGACAGCCCCGGCGCGGAGAACAGCTTGGACGCGCGGGAGAACATAGCCTCGACGCGGACGGCCCGCTCCGCGCGGGAGGCGGCCAGCATCGCCGCGCAGCGCCCGTACGATCCGCCGGGGAAGTACGCGAGCAGCTCGCTCCTATAGCCGAGCCCCTCGTCCTCGCAGTCCATCTCCACGGCCGGCCAGCAGGCCAGCCCGAGCGGCCCCGCCGCCGCCGCCAGCTCCGCGCAGCCGCCGAAGGTATCGTGGTCCGTCAGGCAGACCGCCTCGAGCCCGGCGGCGGCCGCGAGCCTCGCTATGTCCGCCGGCCAGCGGCCGCCGTCGGAGAAGCGCGAATGTATATGGAGATCGGCTCGCATCGTTGTACCCTGGGTAGTATACTAACCCGCGAGGCGAGCCGCGGACAAGCAGAAGAACGCGGCGCCCCTATCCGGAGGACCTAATGTTCGACCTAGACGACGCGATCTTAGAGGAAATGCTGTTCTCGATGGAGAACCAGGACATAGACTTCATGGTCGACGCCTCGACCGGCGCCGTCGTCGTGATGAACGACGACGCGCTCGACTCCGGCCTGGACTCGCTCGACGAGGGCGCGGACCTGCTGCCGCCGCCGGCCTGGACCAGCGCGGACGGCTACGGCCTGATGGAGGCCTTCGCCGCCGGCGTCGGCGACCCGATAGCCAGGACCAGCCTCGACGCCGCGCTATCCCGCGGCCGCGGCGTCTTCAAGGCCTTCAAGACCGCGATCGAGGCCTACCCCGATATCGCGCGGCGCTGGTACGACTACAAGCGCGGCGCGATA
>Ga0209607_1002338_pt1 | contig 15178 bp, 16 predicted proteins | sample AD_UKC117_MetaG_FD_184413 | JGI IMG/M metagenome (GOLD analysis project Ga0209607, IMG submission 184413) | Active sludge microbial communities of municipal wastewater-treating anaerobic digesters from Hong Kong - AD_UKC117_MetaG (SPAdes)... | ecosystem: Engineered > Bioreactor > Anaerobic >... | reverse complement strand
TTCTACGACCCGCAACGTCCCATGATGATGCGCGTCTTCGCCGACAGCGTCCGCGAGCTCGCCACGCGCAGCGAGTACGAAGAAGCCCTCGTCCGCTTTCACGAATGCGAGCGACAATCCGCGGAATGGCAGGCGTCGCATCCCAAAAGCGACTGGATCCTCGACCCCTTCCGCCATTCGAACGTCCGCTGCGGCTCGACCAGCCATTTCTCACCGTCCGAGTGGCAGCCGCTCGACCCTTCCAGCGTCTATTACGACGACGCCTCCGACCTGCTCTCCGCCGAAATCAAATCCTTCAACCGCATCGCTGTGATCATCCAGGGCCTCTTCGATCGCTCCGAAGTCCTGCATCCTCACCCGAAGGTCTCGATCTGGACGCCGGACGGCTTCGCCGCGGCAATCGAGATCGTCTATGACGGCGACCATGCGCTCACGTCCGGCGATCCGCCGGATTTCGAGGCGTTCCGCGCGCGCCTCAACGCGCAGATCACGGAAAATTCCGTCCTGACCGGCCAGGAGACCTTCTGGCTGCGCGCAGAGGCGGCGCGAGAAAACGCGCGCCGCAAGGCAGACTGGCGCACCAAATGGCGCCACGAAGACATGGCGCTCGAAACCTACCGGCCTTACGGCAACCCCGGCCCTGGCCGCGTCGCGCGCGCTGCGCGCTGGAAGCCGCAAGCGAAAACCGCCATCTTCAACTGGAATGCCGAACGCCTGCGCGAAGCATGGGGCAAGCCGCCTCTCGTCTCAAAGACGCTCGCCGTACCCGCCAGCGCCCTTTTCAACATCTCCGCCTATCAGCCCGGCGACTACAAGCTGTTCTTCGGCGATCCGCGCACGCGCCGCGACTATTTGCAATGGGCGCCGCTGCTGCTCACCGCCGAGGATTTCCACGCCGGCAAGATCACCATCGAGGAAACGACATGACCGACGACACCGCCAGCATCGCCGCCTCCGCAAAACTCGACGCCACATTTCCACTCGTCGACTGGCGGATCGCCGATGGCGATCCGGCGCCTGACGATCTCCCGACCGAAACGCTCCGGGCGCCCTGGCGCCTACGCATCGAGAAGGACGCCGCCGGCCAGGCCTGCCTGACCGCGACCGCGCCCAACGGCACGAAGCGCACCGTCATGATCGAGCTCGATCGCGGCATGCTCGCCGTGCGCTGCTATCTGGACGAGGCGCAGCTCGACGAGCCGACCTCCATCCTTCTTTCCGACGACAAGGCCTACATCGTGCCGGCGAGCCGGGCGGCCGCCGAACACACCCGCCTCGTCGGCCGCTACCCGCCAGCGATCGCACACGCTCTGCCGTCGGACATTCCGGCGGCCACGCTGGCTCCAGCCGCCGGCTAACGCCTCATTCCGAGCGCGCGACGCCCGACACCCCTCGTCGTCTGACCGAGCTGGTTCTTCGCACCCTCGAAGGATTCGTCGATCGTCCGGCCAGCGCCTTCGGCGGCCTGAACCATCGAGAAACGCTCGGCAGACTGAGAAAAAGCCATGAACTTTTCTGCCACCTTGAAGCTCATGGTGGTCATTCCCATTGCGAGCGATCCCGTCGCCAGCAGAATAAAATAGACGTCCCAGCGGATCTCCTGCGCCGTCGCATTGCCGCCCAGCTGCAGGCCGAGCCAATCCGACAATCCACCGCCGCCGCCGGCGCCGTTGCCGCCGCTGCCGAGGATCGCTGCGCCCGCCTTCATCACGCTCTGCGCCGACATATCCGCGCCGAGCCCGGCGCTCGTCAGGCCCTTCTGCATAATCAAAATCGCGAAGGCATACGAAATGCCCGACACCATGAACACCGCGCACATGAAAATGATCGCCTTGAAAGCGGCGATCGCCATCGGCCGCGTCCTGTCGAACGCCCACAAGATGATGAAGATCGGCGCCAGCCCCATAGCGATATACGCGCGCAACAGAGCGTCGATGTAGCGCAGGCCGAAAGAAAACGTGAAGCCCAGGAACGCGAAAATCAGCAGCACACCGGATATGCCGATCACCGCGATCTTGATCAGATTGCCCGCGCTATAATTCCCGCGCATCGCGTTGCCGATCATCTGACCCGCAGAGCCGCCGAACAACGACGTCAGCATTTGACCGGCATCAGCGATCAAATATCCGCCGGTTGCGACAAAACCGACGCCCAGGTCGTGATAGGCCTTCAAAATCGTCGTCGCGTCGGCCGTATGCTGATCCATCCACGTGCCGCCCGTCGTCTGGCACGAGATTACGTTCGGCGCCTGGATCGCCGTCAGCGACTGCGTCATCAGCTTGCAGCCGACCGTCGTGCCGACGAGAATAGGTCCATCGATCAGCACGTCGTGCACGACATTCACGTGCCCGTCCGACGATCCCAGCGTCGTCGGCGTCATCCAGTCGGTCATCGCCGCCGTGCCGAACAGCAGCGAGGTCGCCACGGCCGCGCGCGCCATAAAACGCATGATGTCCGACCACGCGCGCGCATTCGCCAGAACATCGCTGGTGGCCGACGCGCCCATCATCACCAGCACCTTCCAGACCAGCACGATCGCAAACAGCGTCGCGGCAAACACCGCGAATGTGCCGCTTTCAGAACCGTTATTGGTCAGCTGCTTGTACGAGTTGCTGATGAAATTCCCGGCCTGCGACGCGATCGCCGCGTAGATCTTGCAGCTCCAGCAATTGCCGCCGAGAATCTCGATGATCTTGCGCGCGACCTCGTCCGGATTGATCGAACCCGTCTGAGACTGCGGATTGGCTTTCGTTGGATCCGTCTTCTGCTGGCAGTTCGCCTGCCCGCCCGTTCCGCTTCCTCCCTGTCCCGATCCGTCGGTTCCCCCTCCATTGCCCCCAGAAAATACCGGCGAAGCGCCGGCCACCGCCGAATAGGAATCGGCGCAACGTTCGCAGTTTCCCGGCGGCAGCGTGTTGATCACCGCCGGCTGGCCGTTCCACTGCTCAAGCACCTGGATCGAACCATCCGAATTCTTGTTCAGGAAGATCGCCGTATGCGACTTTCCCGAAATGCCGCCCGTGCCCGGCGGCGTATATTTCGAGCCATTGCCCTGGCCAACGAAATTCCCCGACGAGTCGAAGCCGAACGTCGCGATCGGCGTCCCGTAGGCGAGATTGCCGGTCGTCGCCGAATCTCCCTTCTCCCACGTCGCCGTCTTGCCGATGCCCGGCTCCAGCCCCTGCACCAGCGCCGCGCATTCCTGCGACACGCCGATATAGCCGTTGCCGTTCGTCTTATTTTTCAGGGCGTCCTGCGCCGAGGAAATGTCGTTGTTCGTCGACGACCCCGCCGGGCAGCTGCCGCCCCCGCTCGTCGTCGGCGGCGCTCCCGCATCCTGCCCACGCGCCGGGCTTGCCCCAGTCAGCAATCCGCCGACAGACATAGCCAACAGGGCGCACACAATGAGAACAGCGTTTCGCGCGCGGTTCGGCCGCATGCGCCTTCCTTTCACGCTCGAACGCATCCATGATCGGGGCCGTATACGACGCAAGAACGCGCCACGGATAAATCGATGACAAAATATCGCATCGCCCTTCTCGCCCTGTCAATTTGCGCGAGCCCTTTTTCCGCCCACGGACAATCGATCCAGCAGGACGCCCTGCCGATGTCCTCCGACGTCCGCGGCCGGCCCGGCGAGTTCTTCAACCGCCATTCGATCTCGCAATGGCGCGCCGACTACGTCCTGGCGCGCGCCCGCCAGGCGCCGTCAACCGGCTTCGGCTGCCAGAACGTCGCCTACGTCGCCTTCATGAAGGTGCTGCGCGACCGCAATTTCCTCTTCCAATCAATGCCCTCGACCGGCTCGGACTACGACGTGCGCGCCGACAAGATCCAGACCTTCCGTATCGACCACAACGACCCCTCGGCGACGTTCGTCTTCGGCTGCTGGTCCAAGCTGCCTGATTTCGGCGATTTCGACCGCGCTGATTCCCTCTGGATCATCCCTGGAAATTCCCCGCTCCGCGTCTGCGAGGTCACGCTCGGCCGCGCCGGCAAGGCCACCTGCTACTGACCGTCCCGCAACGGATTAACACGATCGCCCGGCCGTTCTTCCGTTGACGCGCGCCTTCATAACCGCTCCCCAACCATCAGGAGAAGCCGCTTGTTCTCGATTTTCGTCTTTCTGGCGATGCTCGCCGTGGGCATTTTCGTCCCGTCCCGCCTGCCGCCCCAACTGCAGGGCTCGCGACGCACGCTCGCCATGGTCGCGATGCGCACCGCCGCCTTCTTCGGCGCCTTTCTCGCGATGCTCGCCACCTCCATCGTCCGCGTCGGGCCGCAGGAGGTCGGGATCGTCCAGAAGCTCTATCTCGGTCCGGCCATCCCCGCAGGCCATATCATCGCGACGAAGGGCGAGACCGGCTACCAGGCGGAAATCATTCCGCCCGGCGCCTTCCAGATCAAGCCGTTCTTCAACGTGCTGAACACCGTCCACACAGTTCCCGTGGTCGTCGTCCCGACCGGCTTCTACGGGCGCATCGTCACCAACGACGGCGATCCGCTCGAGAGCGGCGAGGTCATGGCGCACGAATGGCCCGACGCCGACTTTAACAAGTTCCTCGACGCCGAGCACTTCCTCACCAACCACGGTCGCAAGGGCCTGCAGCTCTCGGTCCTCAAGCCCGGCGTCTACGTCCTCAACCTCGCCCTCTACTCGATCCGCGTGGGCTACGAGCGCAATGGTCGCGACGTCACGACCAACGAAGATGTCGTCTACGACATGCGCGGCCGCACGCTGGAGCAGACGCCGCTCAACACCGCGATCACGCGCGTTCCGGCCGGCTATGTCGGCGTCGTGCGCTCGACCGTCGCCACGCCCGGCGTCGACTGCCACCCCAAGACCGCCAAGACCGACGACAACGGACTCGTCGCCGAAGTCGTGCCGGTCGGCTGCAAGGGCATCTGGGACAAGTCGCTCGCGCCGAACGACTATTATCTCAATCGCGACGCCTACGACGTCACGCTCGTTTCGACGCGCGTCACAACGCTCGAGTTCAAGGGCGGCTTCCAGCGCCGTTACCTCGATCTCAAGGTCGACGCCAAGGGCGACTTCCAGCAGACCGAGCGCACCGCGAATTTCCCGATCCCGCAGGACGCGGCCGACCCCGCGGTCAACACCAAGATCGAAGGCTGGGAAATCCCGCAGGAACTGCGCGCCATCGTGCAGATCACGCCGGAGAACGCGCCGATCGTGGTCGCCGCCGTCGGCGGCCAGGAGCAGGTCGACCAGCGCATCGTCGTTCCTGCGATCCGCTCGCAGGTCCGCAACGTCTACGGCTCGCAGATCACCGTCAGCGAGCCGGACGGCAAGGGCGGCTTCGCGAAGATGACGCGCCCGACTCGCGTGCTGGACACGATCGATCACCGCGGCGAGCTCGAAGCTGCAATCCTCGAGCGCGTCCAGGAGGACGGCAAGCGCGCCGGCGTCGACATCAAGGAAATCCGCATGGGCGAATCCGCGATCCCGCCGGAACTGCTGCTCGCCCGGCAGCGCGAGCAGCTCGCTGGCCAGCTGAAGGCCGCCTACATCCAGGAGCAGACCGCGCAGGAGCAGCGCCAGAACACCGAACGGGCGCGCGCCACCGCTGACCAGCAGCGCGATCTCGTCACGGCGCAGATCGGCGTCCAGCGCGCCAAGCTCGCGCAGGACCAGCGCCAGGCCGAAGGCCACGCCGAGCGCCTCTACATGGAGGAACAGGCGGCCGGCCAGACTGCGCAGGCCAATGTGCTCGGCAAGGAAAGCGTGATGAAGCTCCAGCAGCTTCAGCTCGTGCTCAGCCTGCTGCGCGACAAGCCGGAAATCCTCTCGTCGCTCAACCTGCCGCGCGTCTACGTCGCAGGCGGCGGCGGGCTCGACGGCGCTTCCGCGATCATCGGCTCGTTCCTCGGCGGCGTCGTGCCGACCGGCAACGCGCCCATGCAGGCCGGCAAGCAGCCGTAAGGCCGCGCGCGTCCGTGACGGGCTCGCCACGGACGCGCCTTCCCCTGACTGGATCTCTCTCAAATGTCGACAATGCTCGTCTTCCGCCATAACGGCTGGGATGTCGCGACGACCGCCAGGACCGCCGCCTCGAAAGGCGACAAGACGATCCTCTGCTACCTGTGGGGCCCCGACGGTTTCGGCTGGACAGAAACGCCACCGGCACCGCCTCGATCACCTTCAAGATGCCGCTGACGGAGTTTTGCCAGCAGGTTGCGCGTCTGACCAAGGACTGCGTCGCAGACATTTCATCCCTCCTCTGACCCCTTCTCTTCTTCCTTCCGCATGTTTGTCCCGGCCCGGCCCCAAAAGCCGCCCGCCGTTGTTTCCGCACGACAATCTTCCGACGAAAGCCTTCCATGCCGCACACCCACGCCGAAGCGCTCGACCTCATCCGCCAGACCGAAGCCGTCACCGCGATCTCGCACGCTCAGATCGTCGCCATCTATCTGCGCGCGACCGGCGCTCTTGCGGACGGCGCGCAGCGCCTGTCCGATCCAGTCCCCGACAATTGGACCCTGCCGCCAGCCACAACCCGTGGGCGCTACGAGCCCGGCACGATCGCAACGCGCCTGGTCGCGCTGCGCAAGGCCCGCAAGAAGACGCAAAACGACGTCGCCAAGGTCGTCAATCGCGTCCGCTCGGCCATCGCCCAGTGGGAAACCGGCGTCACGCGGCCGAAGCACGAAGAGCTCACCAAGCTCGCCAAGCTGTTCAACGTCTCGATCGATTACCTGATCGACGGCCGCCTCGACTGACGTCTCGCCAACTCGTCGCATCGCCCGCTCTTCTCCACAGGATCGCCCCATGCACATCGATGTCAGCTACTCCAGCGCGCAGGCGCTCGACGCCATTCGCGCACGTCTCGACGGCGTTTTCGACGATCCGCAACTCATGAGGCTCGGCCCGCTCGGCGACACGACCGACGACATCAGGCGGATCATCGCTGCCGCTGCCCCGCCTGCCGCGAACTCCGACAAGCCGGTCATCGCCGTCATCGTCGCGCAGAGCCTCATCGACCGCGTCGTTTCCGACGATCCACGCCTCATTGGCGCTCCTTGCGTCATCATCGACTACGACACGGAAGGCATGGACGAGGCCGAAATCAAGACGCTCCGCTTCCGCGATTCAACGACCGCGCCGGCGCTCCTGACGCATACCGTCATCGAGCCCTCCGATGTGGCCGAGCCCGGTCTTGCCTCTCTTTCCGACGCGACCGGCGACGCGCCCGCCCCGGCGCCTACCTCCAATCCGGCTTTCGCCGTCGTCCTCGAGGGCGGGCTGGTCAGCTGCGTCGTCTCCAACGACACCCGCATGATCGGCACGAACTTCGTCATCGTCGACTACGACACCGACGGCGCCGATCAGGACGAACTGCTCGCCGTCCCGCAAGAAGACGGCTCGATGGCCGAAGCCGTAGGCCGGTTCGACGAAATCAGCCGCGCCGGCATCGACATCGCCCGCATCGCCCCGCCTGCCGACCCCGAGACGGAGGCTGGCGATGCTCCCGCGCCTGTCGCGCCGCATCCATTCCACGCGCTCCTGCTCGCCAGCTACCCAAACGTCGACCTCCTGCCGTTCGACCCATCTGATTATTCCGCTGTCGATGCCGCCGTACGGAATAACGAGACAGGCGACACGCTGTTCAATTTCCTGTGGCGCGAACTGTCCGATCTCGCGCCGGACGACCGCGAAGACGCGCTCGCACGGATCCTCGCCGTCGAGCGCGACGTACAGGCCGTTTACCGAGCGTTAGCTGGGGGTTAGGCGTTTCCGCCGGCGACTTGCACCCGCCGCAATCTTGGTCCATTACACCCCGCAGCCGGCCTGCCGGCATCCTTAATGGGCCAGACGCATGACCACCGCTGACACGACCATTCGCGCGCCCGAGCGCGCTCATCCGGCTTTGCACCCCATGATTTCGAACGATACTGGCCTCCAGTCCGCCAACGCATTCCAGCGTCTTCTTCTCCAGTCCTATCCTTCGGCCGCCTTCCTCGGCTTCGCGCTCGACGACTACGCCGAGATCAATCGCCAGGTCTCGCTCGGCCTCGCCGATGACAAGCTGTTCGCCTTCATGTGGGAGACGCTCGCCGGCCTCGACCCGAACGACCGTCGCTCCGCCGCCCTCCTCCTCGACAGCGCGATCTCGAACATGGAAGCCGTCAAGAAGGTAATCCTCGGCGTCACCGGCCCGGACGAACACGCTGCATCCCAGCTGCCGACGATCGGCTGACGTCCGCCATCTACTGATCACGCTTTTCAAAAGCCCGGCGCTCCCCGCGCCGGGCTTTTTCGTGTTCTGGCAAGCCTCAGTTTGAAATCTCACGCACCGCAGCGTAGGTTCACCTTATGTTCTTGGCTTACGAGTACAAGCTGAAGCCGACGCGCCGACAGCGCGAGGCCTTCGAAATCGCCCTCGAGGGCCAGCGGCAACTCTACAACGCGGCGCTCCAGGAACGCCGCGACGCGTGGCGGCTCGCCAAGAATCGCATCACGAAGTTCGCGCAAATGCGATCACTCACAGAAATCCGTGGCGACGACCCCGCCTATGGCGCGCTGCCGGCCACGCTTTCGCGCTGGACGTTGCAAAAAGTCGATCTCGCCTTCGCAGCGTTCTTCCAGCGCGCGAAAGCCAAAAAGGGCCGCGCCGGCTATCCACGCTTTCGCGGCAAAGCGAGCTGGCGCTCCTTCGGTCTTTCCGAATGGTCCGGCATTCGCCTGATCGACGGCCGGATCGTGATAAAGGGCCTCGGCGCGATCCGCCTACATATGCACCGTCCGTTGCCCGACGGAGCGATCCCGCGCTCCTGCACGATCACGCGCGACGGACGTTCTTGGCGGATCGCCATCCAGATCGCCGTGCCCGATTTCATCGGGCCGCACAGCCGCGCTGCCTCAGCCATCGGCCTCGATCTCAATGTCCTGAACCGCGCCATCGATTCCTCTGGCGCAGCGATCGCGAATGACCGGCCTCTGGCAAACGCACTCGCGGATCTTCGTGTCGCACAGCGCGCCGCTGCGCGCCGCAAGAAGGGATCGGCCGGTCGCCGCAAAGCGATCGAACGCGCACGCCGTCTTCACGCGAAAATCACGCGCAGCCGCAGGACGGCGATGCATCAGGCATCAGCGAAGATCGCGCGCGAAAACGGCGTGATCGCCGTCGAGAAACTTGCCCTCGCCAACATGACGCGTTCCGCCCGCGGAACCGCAAAACAGCCCGGACGAAACGTCCGGGCGAAGGCCGGCCTCAACCGCGCGCTGCTCGATGTCGCGCCGGCCTCTTTCATTTCCATGGTGCGCTACAAGGCTGAAAGAGCCGGTGGGCAGCTGATCGACGTTGCGCCGCATGGCACGAGCCGAGATTGCTCGGCCTGCGGCGAGCCTGTCCCGAAAACGCTAAAACAGCGTATCCATCGTTGCCCGCATTGCGGGCTGACGATGGATCGGGATCACAATGCGGCGCGCAACATCCTGTTGCGCGCGCAGGCCGTAGTGGGCCTGCGGGACGCCAACGTGGATCAGAGCGACGGATTTCCCGTCGCTCACAGGTCGTGCGTCGTCCCAGGAATATCGTTTGAAACCGCGACCGCGCTTTCAATCTGAGACACTACCGCCCTTCGAATATTCGGGACGTCGTCGGCCACTCACCGAACGCCGCTCCGAGTCTTACGAGAAATTCCGCGCCGAGACCGGCATCCAGCTGACCAACAATTGCGGGATCGACTGCGACATCTACAAGTCAGACTGGCATGGCGTCGCTCCCTCCGTCGAGATCGTCATCGCCGATTTCACCACCCTCGCTTCGCGCACGCCCACCCCTGCGCGCGCATACCAATTTGAACTCGCGCTCTGAAACCCACTCGCAAGGAGACTCTCATGGGCGAATACGTCTGGACCGTCCTCAAGATCGGCGGCGCCGCCACCCAACCGACGCTCGAAAAGCTCCAGGAGCTGCTCGACGAAGAATTCGGCGGCGGCGACAACGAAACCGACGTCGTCATGGAATGCGTCACCGCCCGCTCGTTGATCCAGGCCGGCGGCCAACGAAACTACGGGAACGTCGACGAAATCCTCGCCTTTTGTCAGGACCACAACCTCACGGTGTGGGCTTCCTGGGACGCAGCCCCCGGCTGCTTCGATGCCGGCATCCAGTATTGGAAGCCAGGCATGATCGACGTTGCCGACGCAAGCTCCAACGACGACGGCGAGCCCTGCCTCACGGTCGACCAGCTTCGCACGAAGCTCGCCGAGGGCGCGACGCTCGAACAGGTCATCGACGAGCTCGCCCTCGCCGAGTCTGCCGCCGTGCCGCCGATCGAGCTGATCGCCCCTGTCGCAGTTCCTGCCTGACGGCTGCTCTGGATTTTTCCGTCGGTCTCGACTACACGTTCTTCCGCTCAAACCGAAGGAGTCTTTCCAATGCCGACCGCTCATCTCGAGCTGCGCGCCGGCGAGGGCGGCGAAGACGCCCGCCTTCTCGTCGACGAACTCGCCCTCTCCTATCTCCGCCTCGCCGAAGCGCGCGGCTGAACAGTTCGCGCGGACCACGACCCGGTCCCGCGCGCCGGGCACACCCGTCTCGTCCTCACGTTCTGCGGACCTGACACCGACCTCCTCTCAGCCGAAACCGGCGGTCATCGCTTCCAGCGGATCCCGCCGACCGAAAAACGCGGGCGCGTCCACTCGTCGACCGTGACGGTCGCATTCGTCGCGCAGCCTATGGCGGCCCTGCCGATCCTCGATCCCGCCGACATTACCGTCGAATGGTTCTCCGGCTCAGGAAATGGTGGCTCTCGGCGGAACAAGGTCCAGGCATGCGCCAGGCTTCGTCATAGCCCAACCGGTCTCGTCCGAACGGCGCAAACGCGCTCGCGCAACGACTCCTACCGGCTCGCATTCCAAGCTCTGACCCAAGCTGTCGCCGAATTTCATTCCGGCACCGCAGCCAATAAGGTCAACATCGATCGACGCCAGCAAATCGGCTCTGGCGAGCGCTCCGACAAGCGTCGCACATGGCGCTTTCAGGACAACGCCGTGCTCGATCACGTCACAGGAAAGCGCGCGCGTCTGACCGATGTGATCGCGGGACGACATCCAATCCTGTGGCCGTAACCATCAAAGACCCATACGGGATCTTCCATCTGCGGAGCTTCAGAAATGCCGATACCGCTCACCGCATTCCTCGCCGCCGCCGAAGTGATTTACGCCGCGCAGACCTTCGACGGTGAAAAACTCCTGCGCGCGCACGGCTGGACCATCGACGCCGCCCACGGCCCGCCGCGCTTCTCGCGCTGCGTCGAGTTCGTCAATCCCGACGGCCCATGGAGCCGCCAGATGACCTTCGAGATCATCTTCCTCGCCGACAACGTCGACGCCTACAAGATCGCGGAAGACGCTCCCTGGCGCAGTCACCCGATCGCGTTCGCGCCGCCGGCCACGATCGCGACCCCATACGTGTCGCCTACCGGCCGCGCCATCATAGGCACACGCGAAGAACTCTTCGGCCACGCCGAGATCGAGGCGATCAATCCAGATGGATCGCCCGTCTACAGCGGCGAAACGAAGATCTGGTGGGACGACGCGCAGACCATGGAACGTCATGGGCGCATCCTCTTCGTCGACGAAGAATTTTCCCAGTGGACATTCGACCAGCTCACACCGGTCATCGTCGAAGCCGCCTGACCTCGAACGCGACGCGCCAGAGCGATCGCCGGCGCGTCAACAACCAATTCTGTGATCGCAGCCGCCATAACTGAAATGCCCGCGGCCGTCGTGATGCCTACCGCTCCCCATTGCGCGCCCGCCGCCAGCAGCGGGAAATGCAGCGCATATAGCGGATAGCTGATCCGCCCGGCCCAGCGCGCCAGGCCGCCTCGCCACACCGACAGCGACGCCGCGCCCCACACCACCAAGCATGCGGCCGCCGTCGTCGGAAACCGCGCCGCATAGCCTTCATCCAGCATTGCGCAAGCAACAAGCCCGAGCGTGCCGGCAACCATCGCCAACCACCTCACGCGGCCAGCGGCCGGCGCTCCTGCAATGACCGCGCCCGCCAGCACGAATGGCGCGCACACAAATCCCGGCGCCGCCAGGCCCGCAACCGCGAGACCCACCGCTGCGAGCGCGACCACGAACCCCCCAACCGCCCGGCGCGCCAGCCCGCCGATGCCCGCCACGAGCGGAACGAGCGCCGAACACCAGAATTCCGGCCCGATCGTCCATAGCGGCGGATCAACCTTTCTCGCCTCCTCGAGCGACCCGACGAAGGCGAGGATCTTCACCGCCGCCTGCCACGACACAGGCGCTTCCTCGCAGACTACCGACTTGCAGCCCCCAGCGTAGGGACGCAGGAGAACCGCAAAACCGACCGCGACGATCATCACAGGCAACAGCCGCACGGCGCGCGCAGCGACGAACCTCAGATTGGCCCGCTGCGCCGCGCCGGCCGCCAAAACATATCCGGACAGGACGAAGAACAGGTCGACCGCCGGCTGGCCGGCGGCGACGACAAACTGCGCCATCGCGCTCGCTGAAGGCCCCTCGCAAAGGCCAGCGACCGTCAGCGCATGCCCGATCACCACGACCAGGGCCGCTGCCGCGCGCACCGCATCGAGCGCCGGATTCCGTGCGCCTGATCCATCCGTTTCGCGATTTTCCGTCATCCGCTCGCACGCTCCGTCACCGGAGGATTGTACCGATGCTGACCCGCCGTCAAAAATCCCTCCTCGACTTTTTGTCGGCGCGGCTCGCCGCCGACAAAGTCGCTCCAACGCTCGCCGAAATGGCCACGGCCGTGGGTCTTTCCGGCCCGTCCAGCGTCCACCACCTGTTGAAATCGCTCGAAGCCCGCGGTTTCATCCGTCGCATTCGCAATCGCGCCCGCGCCATCGAGATGCTGACCGACAATCCCACCGCGGCCGCACGCATTGCGGAATCCAAGCCCTCCAAAAACGCTCGCGTCCTCAACGATATCCCCCTCATCGGGGCGATCGACGAATTCTTGCCCGCCTCAGCTCTGACCCGACACGGCTCCCTTTTTCGCCTTCCCCCCGAAATTACCGGCCAAGGCGATTTTCTTGCCGTCCGCGTCGTCACCGACGCGCTCCTCAGCGCCGGCATCAAGCGAAATGACGTCTGCGTGTTCCGCCGCCAGACCCACATAGCGAACGCCGACACCGCGCTGATCCGCACGGAATCCCGGCTCGAAATCCGCCTGTGCGAAAAGACCGTTCGTAAACTTGCATTAAAGGCAATCGATTATCGTCACGAGACATTTCCGTTTCCGCGTCACAACACGGAAATTATTGGTCGTCTCGTCGCGCTGGTCAGGCGCCTTTGATCGTCAGAATTTACTCAGAATCACGAAACGTTCTCCTTTCCAACCCGTAAGACATTTCCCTAGCACTTTCACCACCGAGGCGACCTGATCGAGCGAACCCAGCGCTGCGCGCATGTGGGCGAGCAACACCAGCCCGCACTGCCGCGCCGCGTTGTATCCTTCCTCGACCGAAAGATCGCCGCCGACAATGCCGGCGATGAACGTTCCGTCCGGCTTGTGCGGGCCGACCCCCGACAGCAGCAGCAGATTGCCGGTGCGCTTGAACGGCACGTAATTGCCCGCGGGCCGCGCCGGCGGCGGCAACTCCAACCCGAGTTCGACGATCCGTTTTTCTGCGCTCATGCCATCCTCCGTTGCAGGGAAGATCGGACAAATGCGCGATCAGGTCCAGCGGTGCGCGGCGCGCCGGCCGTTTCGCATGAGAACGCCGGTTGCAATGGCCTGTGCGAGGCTTGCAGCCGCCATCGCAAGCACGAGAGGCTGATTGATGGCCTCGCCGCCGATGCGCAGCATGACGATCCACGCTGAAAGCAGGAAGGCGCCCGAACACAAGCAAGCGGCGAAGCCGGGGCGCACGCGCGTCGTCGCATCTTCGAAGGACAGGAGGATCGTTGCGGCGAACGGCATCGCGACGATGCAATCGCTGAGATAGTGCTCGCCGAAAGTCAGCGCGCCGCAGATGGTGAGCGCGCCGTAGACGGCATACAGCGCTGCAATGCCCTGCCGCCAGAGGTTGCCGGAAGGACGCGTCATTGCTGTCACGATGAGCATGATCCCCCACGTCGTATGCAGGGACGGCATGGCGTTGCGCGGCAGGGTCGAAGCGGCCGCGCTCTCGCGCGCGATGATGTCGCTCAGCGGGCGTGATGCGTCATAGCCTTCGAAATAGGCGACGCCGACAGTGGGCGTGATGAAATAGGCGGCGAAGCCGAGCAAGGATGAGACGAGCATCAGCTTCGTCATCCGCCAGCCGCTGGTATCGCCGGCGAGAAGGTCATAACCGACCATGGCGAGGCTGATCGAGATGTAGACGTGGAAGACGACATAGCTCAGCGCGCCGGAAGACGAGACGATCTGGCCGATCCAGACCGGCAGGCGTAGGCCGAAGGCGTCGTCCATGCGCAGCGCGGCTGCGTCGAGCGTCTGCGGAATCGCGGCGCTGATCTGGATGCCCCAGCCCGACATCAGCGGCGTGATGACGAGCGCGACCGCGAAACAGGCGACCGCGAGATCGCGATTGTCGCGCCACGCGCCGCCCCGCCGGAAACCGATGGCGAATTGCGCCCCGATAGCGGTCGCCGAGGCAAGCGCAACCCCGGCCTTCACATAGGCTTTCGGGCCGATCGAAAGGCCCGCCAGCTTCAGCGGAAGATAGAGAGCCGCCGCCATCAGCGCGGCCAGGCCTGCGGCCAGGAGGATCGTGCGGCGCTGCGAACCCGCGGCCGCGACGATGACGAGCCCGGACGCCAGCAGATACCAGTCGCCGACCACGAGGCCCACGGTCGGCGCTTGCAACAGGCCGAACGCGATCGCAACGCCGCCCGCGGCCAGCCCGGCGAGAGCCAGGGCGAACAGCAGATATTCGAACGATGCCGCGCGCCGGGGGCCGGGCTCGACAACGACAGTCGGGAAGACGCTCAAGAAGGGCCTCCTCTGGCCTTCGCGCGTTGCAGGGACTATCCGGGCTTAGCGCCCGGCGATCAACGAATGTCTGGATTCACCATTAAGCCTGCATTCCCCAAGTGGCGTGGCGTTTGAGGTGAAGATCGCCTGTATCCGAGCGCTAGACAAGGATTTTCTGCCGCAAGCGGCACCTGCGGTCGCGCAGACTGCTGGATCTGGACGGATCAGAC
>Ga0209607_1002336_pt1 | contig 15184 bp, 14 predicted proteins | sample AD_UKC117_MetaG_FD_184413 | JGI IMG/M metagenome (GOLD analysis project Ga0209607, IMG submission 184413) | Active sludge microbial communities of municipal wastewater-treating anaerobic digesters from Hong Kong - AD_UKC117_MetaG (SPAdes)... | ecosystem: Engineered > Bioreactor > Anaerobic >... | reverse complement strand
ACGTCCTGCCGGGCGATCTCGGTGATCAGCACCTCGCCGATCATCGCCTCGCCCATCACCGTCTTCCCGGCCTGGAGCAGCGCCGACTTCAGGTCGTCCATCTTCTGCCCGGAGGTGAAGCTGCCGTCGAAGCCGCCGGAATTGGCATGGCGGAAGAGCGCCTTGAGGAAGCTGTCGCGCAGCCGCGGCTGCACCGCCTCGACCACATGCGCCCCGTCGAGATCGGTCTCGAGCGACAGCGACACCACGACCATGGCGATCACCTTCTCGCCGGCGAAGACCGGCACGACGAAGGGCTTGTCCATGGGCACGTAGGTCAGCTCCTCCTCGTGCTTCTTGACCGAGACCTTCGTGGTCTTGAAGGGATCGGCCTCCGCGGTCTGGCAGGGCTCGACCTCCCCGTGGCCGCAATCGGCACTCGCCTCGTGGCTGGGCTCGGGGGCGGGCCTGAGGAAGAGCCCCGCGCCGACGCCGGCGCCGAGCCCGACCAGCGCGATCAGGAGCGGGATCAGGATCTTCATGATCGGCCTCGTCAGTAGGGCATGACCCGGTCGGTGACCTGCTGGCCCCATCGCGGCTGCTGGGCATCGGTGATCTGGCCGCGCCCGCCGTAGATGATGCGCGCCCCGGCGACCCGGTCGTATTCGATCTCGTTGTAGCGCGAGATGTCCTCGGGCCGGACGATGCCGGTGACCTGGAGGTCGCGCAGCTCGAAATTGACCCGCACCTCCTGGTCGCCCTGGATCACCAGATGCCCGTTGGGCAGCACGCGCACCACGGTCGCGGCGACCCTGAGCGTCAGCTTCTCGTTGCGCTTGACCGAGCCGTCGCCCTTGAAGTCCGACTGCGACTCGAGCTGCAGGTCGCCGTTCATGCCGTCCATGCCCGGCGGCAGGAACTTGCCCGCGCCGAAGAAGCCGCCGATCGAGGCGTCCTCGCTGCCCTGGCGGGTGCGCTTGGTGGAATTCTTCATCTCCGCCTCCTCGTCGATCTCGATGACGACGGTGAGCAGATCGCCGACGGTGCGTGCCCGCCGGTCGCCCAGGAGCCCGGAGGGGCCGTTGTTCCAGAGCGAGGCCTGCTGGTAGGCGAAGCGCGCCGGCTCCGGCGGCGGCACCGAGAGCGCCGCGCGCTCGGCGGTCAGGATCGGCTGCGCATTGGCATCGGCCGTGCCGATCGAGGTCATCTCCGGCGGCTTGCCGATCGGGCTGGTGCCGCAGGCGGCAAGGAGGACGGTGAGGCCGAGCCCCGCGAGATTTCCGGTTCGGGTCATTGTCCCACCTCGATGCTGCCGTCGGCCAGGACCGACCCTGTGACGATCTGGCGCGAGGCCAGGTTCATGACGCGCACCAGCTCGCCGACGCCGGCGCGATCGAGCGTCCGGCCCTCGGTGGTGATCGAGAGCGCGCCCTCGCTGAAATGCATGCGCACCAGCTGGTTGCGCTCGACCAGCGCCGGCGCGCCGATCTGGTTCGAAAGGATCGGGCGGCCGGGATAGAGCGTGGTGCGGGCCTCCTGCCCGACCACCGCGGCGACCTCGGCGACCGCACCCGCGGCGCTGGTCTCGCTCGGCACCACGTCGGCCTCGCCGATCAGGCTCTGGGCCCGGATCGCGCGCACCGGGGTCACCGATTGCGCGAAGACCGCCCCGGCCGCCAGCACCAGCACCATCAGGCCGCAGAGAAGGCTCGCCCGCAGCATCGGCTCAACGGATCTGGGTCATGGCGGCGAGCATCTGGTCGGCCGCGGTGATGACCTTGGCATTGAGCTCGTAGCCGCGCTGGGCCTCGATCAGCCCGGTGATCTCGTGCACCGCATCGACGCTGGAGCTCTCCAGATAGCCCTGGCGGAAGGTGCCGCGGCCATCCTCGCCCGGCTGGCCGACATTGGGCTGGCCGGAAGCCTCGGTCTCGCGGTAGAGGTTCGAGCCCAGCGCCTCGAGCCCCTTCTCGTTGCTGAAGGAGACGAGATTGAACTGGCCGAGCAGCTGCGCCTCGGTCTGGCCGTCGAAATAGGCATAGACCTCGCCGTCCGCGTTGATCGAGATCTGGCGCGCGTCCTCGGGAATGGTGATGTCGGGAACCACGGTATAGCCGTCGGAGGTCACGATCAGCCCGTCGCCGTCGCGCTTGAGCGCCCCGTCGCGGGTATAGGCCGGCTCGCCGCTCGGCAGCGTGACCTCCAGATAGCCCTGGCCCTCGATCGCGAGATCGAGCGAGCCGCCGGTCTCGGTGACCGTGCCCTGCGCCACCTGCATCGAGACCGCCGCGGCACGCACGCCGAGGCCGAGCTGCACGCCCGCCGGCAGCACCGCGCCATCGGCGGAATTGATCGTGCCGGGACGCTGGATCTGCTGGTAATGCAGGTCGGAGAATTCCGCCCGCCGGGCGTTGTAGGCCGTGGTCGACATGTTGGCGAGGTTGTGGGAGATCACCTCGACCCGCATGTTCTGCGCCGCCATGCCGGTCGCCGCGATGTTCAATGCACGCATACTCGCTACTCCTGGTCGTCCCTGGGGCCGGTCAGCCGCGCTGGCCGAGCACGCGCACCACCATCCGGATGCGCTCGTCTTCCTGATCCATCATCTTCTGGCTGTGCTCGTAGGCGCGCTGCACCTCGATCATGCGCGCCATCTCGGCCACCGCATTGACGTTCGACTGCTCGAGAAAGCCCTGCACCACGCGCCCGTCCTCGACGGGGAGCGTGTCGGTATCGGCGCGGAAGAGCACGCCGGCCTCGCGGAAGAGCTTGGTCTGGTCCTCGACCGTCACCAGCCCGATCTTGCCCTGCGGCGCGCCGTCCACCGAGATGGTGCCGTCGGCGGCGACCCCGATCTCCCTGGCCTCGAAGGGGATGAGGATGGCGCCGCCGCCCTCGTCGAGCAGCGCATGGCCGTCCATGTTGACGATCTGGCCGTCCGCGTCGCGGGTGAAGGCGCCGGCGCGGGTCAGCCGCTCGCCCTGGGGCGTCAGCACGGTGAAATAGCCCTCGCCCTCGATGGCGAGATCGAGCCGTCCGCCGGTCTCGACCAGCGCGCCCTGCAATTCGTCGGTGAAGCGCGCCCGCGCATCGGTCATCGCCACGCTGCCGCCCTCGGTGGGCAGCGCCCGGACCACCTCGGCGAAGACCACGCCCTCGCGGCGGTATCCGGTGGTCGAGAGATTGGCGATGTTGTTCGCGACGGTCTGCAGTTCCCGGGCGAGGCCCGATTGCCGGGTCAGCGCCACATAGCCCGCAAGATCCATTGCACTCTCCCGCGATTCTCGCGTCACCGCGCGGACATCCGCGCTCGGAGGGCACCATGGCGGCGGTTGGTAAAGATTCGGTCAAGCCACGGACGACCCTCGGAAAGCCTCCTCCCGGCCAGCCTCGGACCAAGCTGGACGACAGGCCACACCCACCCGCGCGAAGGGCAGCGGCCGGCCCACGGGGAGGTCGCGAAGCGGCCACCCCTGGGGGGTGGGCTGGCCGCTGCCCGGGCTGACGCCCGCGCGAGACGTGGAAGACCTCGCGCCCCACGGGAGCGGTTGTTTCTCCCGCGATCGGGCGGCAGAGTGACGGCGTCGGATCTTCAGGGGAGGAATGGTCCATGCTCGCCGCCGTGTCGAAACCGCTGGTCCGCCTCGTCGACCGCTACCTGCCCGACCCCTATATCTTCGTGCTGATCCTGACCCTCGTGGTCTTTCTCGCCGCGGTGCTGATCGAGCGCCAGAACCCGCTCGCGGTCGTCACCATGTGGGGCGACGGCTTCTGGAAGCTGCTGGAATTCTCCATGCAGATGCTGCTCGTGCTGGTCGCGGGCTTCATGCTGGCCAACACGCCCTTCGTGAAGCGCATCCTCACCCGCATCGCCGCGCTCGCCACCACGCCCGGCGGCGCGATCCTGCTCGTCACCCTGGTCTCGCTCACGGCGAGCTGGATCAACTGGGGCTTCGGGCTCGTGGTCGGCGCGCTCTTCGCCAAGGAACTCGCCCGCCAGATCCGCGTGGACTACCGCCTGCTGATCGCCTCGGCCTATTCCGGCTTCCTGGTCTGGCACGGCGGGCTCGCGGGCTCGATCCCGCTCTCGGTCGCCACGCCGGGCCATCCCTTCGAGGAAATCACCGGCATCATCCCCTCGAGCCAGACGATCTTCTCGACCTTCAACCTCGCCATCGTCGTGGCGCTCTTCGTCGCCGTGCCGCTGGTCAACCGGATGATGCTGCCCTCGGAAGCCGACAGCGTCTATGTCGACCCCGCGAAACTGGCCGAGCCCGAGCCCGACGACGGCTCGCTGCACCGCCCCTCGGACCGGCTGGAGACCAGCCGCACGCTCTCCTGGCTGATCGGCGCGGCGGGGCTCGCCTGGCTGCTCGCCTATTTCTTCGGCGGCGGCGGGCTGACGCTGAACGTGGTCAACTTCCTGTTCCTGACGCTCGCCATCATCCTGCACGGCACGCCGCGCCGCCTGCTCGCCTCGCTCAACGAAGGCATCAAGGGCGGGGCCGGCATCGTGATCCAGTTCCCCTTCTACGCCGGGATCATGGCGGTGATGGTCGGCTCGGGGCTCGCCACCACCATCTCCGACTGGCTGATCTCGTTCGCCAGCGCCGAGACCCTGCCGTTCTGGACCTTCCTAAGCGCCGGCATCGTCAATTTCTTCGTGCCCTCGGGCGGCGGGCAATGGGCCGTGCAGGGGCCGGTGATCCTGCCCGCGGCCCAGGCGCTCGGCACCGACATGGCCCGCGCCGCCATGGCGGTGGCCTGGGGCGACGCCTGGACCAACATGGTCCAGCCCTTCTGGGCCCTGCCGGTGCTGGCGATCGCCGGGCTGAACGCCAAGGACATCATGGGCTTCTGCCTGATCCAGCTGGTGCTCTCGGGCATCATCATCGCGATCGGGCTGACGTATCTCTGAGGGGAGGTGCCTGCAGCCGCAAATCAGCCAAGGTTGGGCCCTGCGTCAGCTCCGGCTATTCAGAACTCCCGTGCACCATGACTGAGGTGCGGAGATTCCGTTGAAGAAGTCGGCGGGAAGCGTCCCTTTGCCGCGCGTGGGACCAACGTCCGTGATGCGAAAAGCTGCAGACGCCTACGTCCAAGGGTTTTCCGTGCGCTATTCTATCTCCTGAGGCGGACACTTACCCGTGGAGCGCGCGGGCATCGAGGGACAGGGCGCGCGACACTCTCCGATCGAATCTGTTGCTCCGTCGCTGTCGAAATGACGCAGATCAATGCGCCTCGGCACAGAGCGAAATACGCAAACAACGGCCCTGCATCGTAGAGCAAAGGAGTTCTTCAGGATGCAACGCGTCTTCCCTTTCGCCGTGTTCAAGTTTGCATTGGCCGCCGCACTGCTGTTCCTGACGGTTCAGAGCGCGCCGGCTGAGATCACCAAGAAGGCATACATCGAACTGTGGACCCGCACCTGCAAGATGGGAGCTACAACGCATAATATTAGTCTGCCGGCAAACGAACTCGCCATTGTGAAAGCCGACCTCGACAACATGCACTTCCTCGAGTCTGTTTGGTACGCCAACTACGAAACAAAGAAGGGCTTCGGAATGAAGTTGCCTGCTTACCCGTCCTGGATAGAAAAGAAGTGCCGCTGCGCTGCCGAGTTTATCGCACCCAGGAAAAACAAACTGGGCGGGCCAACCAGCGCCGACCTAGTTTCGAAGGTCTCTGAGCAATGCATGGCCGACTAGGTGCTTCCGAGGCGGCGCTCGGCGATCCGCGAGCATGCACGTCAAGCGCCCAGTTGAGACGCTTCAACCCACCTGATTGATTCTTGGACGCGCCGGGGCTTCCGGGGATCACGCGAAGGACCGAAGCCCCAACGAACGTTGACAGCCGGTTAACGGCGGGACCACTCTGTCATCTAAATCAACAAGTTACGCGCTCGTGCGCGCGCGCACAGTCGCGCTCGGGGCCGCCGACCCTCAGCACCCAATCGCCAGCGGGATGATCTGGTCCTGGCAGAAGCGCACCGGCGTCGCGCCCGAGAGGCTCACGGTGACCCGGAAGGCCGCGAGGGTCGCGCCGGGATGCGGCCAAGGCGGCCCCTCCGGCCGACGGCCGGGCTGCGGGAAGGAGCCGCCTTTCATCAATATTACTAGCCGGAATGCCACTCATCGTGTTTTATGAAGGCGAGGTGGCGTATGGAGGTACCCGCCGTGCAGAACGCTCTCACCGCCGCGCTGCTGCTGGCGGCCTGCGCCTCGAGCCAGGCCTCAGCGCAGGACTTCACGCCGGAAGAAGACACTTATGCGACGCCTGCGCGTCCCTATTCGCCCTACGTCGACCAGCACTTTCCGCAGAACGTCTATTTCGGCGACACGCATCTGCACACGGCCTGGTCGGCGGATGCCGGCATGGGCGGCGCGACGCTGGGGCCGGACGAGGCCTACAGGGTGTCGCGCGGCGAGGTGATCCAGAGCCAGGCGGGCGGCCCCTTCAAGCTGATTCGTCCGCTCGATTTCATCGTCGTGGCGGACCATGCCGAGAACATCGGCCTTGCCGATTTCCTGCAGCGAAGCGACCCGCTCGTGCTCGAGAGCGAGACCGGGCGGCGCTGGAACGAGATGATGAAATCCGGCGACGGCTACAGGGCCTTCATCGAATGGGTCGACGGAAACGGCCGCGGCGAGGACCAGATCGGCAGCTCCGCGATGATGGCCTCGGTCTGGGAGAAGGTCGTCGACAATGCCGAGAAATACTATCAGCCGGGCGTGTTCACCACCTTCATCGGATTCGAATGGACCTCCGGGCCGGGCGGCAACAACCTGCACCGGAACGTGATTTTCCGCGACGGCGGGGAGCGTGCGGGGCAAGTGCTGCCCTATTCGACCTACGACAGCGACGATCCCGAGGATCTCTGGGCCTATCTCGCGAATTACGAAGCCCGGACCGGCGGGCAGGCGCTCGCGATCCCGCATAACGGCAACCTCTCGAACGGCATGATGTTCATGCTCGAGACGCTGGACGGCGCGCCGTTCGACGCCGATTACGCGACGCGCCGCCAGACCTGGGAGCCGCTCTACGAGGTGACCCAGCCGAAGGGCACCGGCGAGGCGCATCCGCTCCTGTCGCCCGATGACGCCTTCGCGGACTTCGAGATCATCGACGCCTCGAATCTCTCGGGCAGCGAGCCGAAGGCCCCGGAGATGATCCGGACCGAATACGCGCGGCAGGCGCTGAAGGACGGGCTGGCGGAGGAGGCGCGGCTGGGCGTCAACCCGTTCAAGTTCGGGATGATCGGCTCGACCGACGCCCATAACGCCATCCCGTCGACCCGGGAGGAGAACTGGTTCGGCAAGGCCTATATCGTGGAGCCGTCGCCGCACCGCCGCGACGGGGTGCTGATCGAAAGCCAGGTGGATCCGGCCTATTCGATCTACGACATCGACCTCGGCGCCTCGGGCCTCGCGGCCGTCTGGGCGACGGAGAACACGCGCGAGGCGATCTGGGACGCAATGAAGCGCCGGGAGGTCTTCGCGACGACCGGAACGCGCCTGCGCGTGCGCGTCTTCGGCGGCTGGGATTTCGACGCGGCCGAAGTGCTGCGCCCGGATTTCGCCGAGCAGGGCTACGCCCGCGGCGTGCCGATGGGCGGCGACCTCCTCCCGGGCCCCGAAGGCGCGGCGCCGAGGTTCATGGTCCGCGCGCTGCGCGACCCGGACGGCGCGAACATCGACCGCATCCAGATCGTCAAAGGCTGGCTCGATGCGAACGGCGCGACGCAGGAGCGCGTCATCGACATCGCCTGCGCCGACCGCGCGATCCTGGACGGCGCCTGCGACGGCGATGTGGGCGACACGGTGGACGTGGCGGGGGCGACCTATACCAACGACATCGGCCAGGCGGCGCTCGGCGGCTATTGGGAGGATCCGGATTTCGATCCGTCCCGGCGCGCCTTCTACTATGCCCGCGTGATCGAGATACCCACGCCGCGCTGGACGACCTATGACGCCCGCTTCTTCGGCATCGAGATGCCCGAGGGCACGCCGATGACGGTCACCGACCGCGCCTATACATCGCCCATCTGGTACACGCCGGGCTGACGGCGAAGCGCGCCGCGCTAGACCCGGCCGCCCGGCGCCGCGCCGAGATAGGCGGCGAGTTCCGGCGGTGGATCGGCGAAGAGCCGGGCGGTCTCCACCGGCGGTGCGGCGCGGCCGCCGTCGACCAGCACCACCCGCTCCGCGATGCGGCGGGCATCCTCGGGGGCATGGCTGACCATCAGGAGCGTCGCGCCCTGCTCGGCACGGATGCGGGCGACGAGGTCGAGCATCTCGGCGCGCAAGGCAGGCCCGAGGGCGGCGAAGGGCTCGTCGAGCATCAGGATCGGCCGGGCGCGCAGCAGCGCGCGGGCGAGCGCCACCCGCCCGCGCTCGCCGCCCGAGAGTTGGGCCGGAAGGCGCGCGCCCTTGCCCGCGAGCCCGACCTCGGCCAGCGCCGCCTCGACCCGCGCCCAGCCGTCCCGGCCGAGCCGCAGGTCGGGCCTGAGCCCGAGCCCGACGTTGCGCGCGGCGGTGAGATGGGGAAAGAGATTGTGCTCCTGGAAGAGCAGCGTGACCGGGCGATCGGCCGGGGCGCGGCCGGTGAGGTCCGCGCCCTCCCAGAGGATGCGCCCGCTGACCGGCGCGACGAAGCCCGCGATCGCGTTCAGGATCGTGCTCTTGCCCGCGCCCGAGGGGCCGATCAGCGCGGTGGAGGAACCCGCCTCGAGAGCGAGATCGGCGGTCAGCCGCCAGTTCTCCTGGGCGATCTCGACCCCCTCAAGCCGGAGCATTCGGCCGCCCCCCGCGATCGAAGATCCAGAAGAGCGCATAGGTGAGCGCGACCAGGACCAGCGCCACGCCCGAGGCCGCCTCCATGCGGTAGCCCGCCATCAGGCGCTGCATCAGGAGCGGCAGGGTCGCCACCTCGGGCGGCGCGAAGAGCGCGATCACGCCGAGATCGCCCATGGAGAGCGCCGCGGCGATGCCGGCCGCGAATCCGGCCGGGCGGCGCAAATGCGGCCAGGTCACCAGCCGCAGCCGGGCGGCGCCGGTGATGCCGAGGCTCTCGGCGAGCCGCCCGTCGCGCATCCGCGCCGCCGCCAGCGCCGGCAGCAGCGCGCGCAGCACGAAGGGCAGCGCCATGGCGGCATTGACCGTCGCGGTCACCGGCAGGGCGAGCGCGAAGGGATCGGCGAGCGGGCGGATGGCGATGAAGAGCCCGGTGCCGATCACGAAGGGCGAGGCGGCGAGCGCAAGCAGCGCGAAGCCCTCGATCGCCCGGCCGCCACCGCGGGCGCGGCGCGCGTCGATCAGCGCGGCGAGTGCTGCGCCGAGCGCGAGCGCGAGCGCGGCGGAGACGAGCGCGACCCCGAGGCTGCGCGCCGCCGCCGGCCAGACCGCCGCGGGCAGGCCGGCGGCGAGCGCGAGGAGGCCGCGTGCGGCCACCGCCGCCAGCGGCAGGCCGACGAAGAGCGCGAGCGCGCCGAGCACCAGGGCGTCGAGCGCACGCAGGCCGGGGCTCTCGGCGTCCCAGCGGCGCACGGCCCCCCCGAGCGAGGCGCCGAAATCGGCCTCCGCGGCGAAGCGCAGCGCCAGCGCCGCGACCGCGGCGCAGAGCCCGAACTGGATCAGCGCCAGCCAGGCGGCGCGGCCGAGGTCGAAGTCGAATCGCAGCGCCTGGTAGATGGCGAGCTCCACCGTCGTCGCCCGCGGCCCGCCGCCGAGCGTCAGCGCGACGGCGAAGGAGGTCATGCAGAGCAGGAACACCAGCACGAAGGCGCCGGGCAGCACGCCGCGCAGCATCGGCGCCTCGATGCGCCGGGCGACGTCGCCGGGCGCGAGGCCGAGCTGGGCGGCGAGGCGGAAATGCTCGGGCGGGATCGCGAGCCAGCCCTGGAGCACCAGCCGCGTGCAGAGCGGAAGGTTGAAGAACACATGCGCCAGCACCACCCCGGTCAGCCCGTAGATGTCGAGCCCGGGCGCGCCGAGGCTCTCCAGCGCCCGACTCGCCAGCCCGGCTCGGCCCCAGATCGCCAGCAGGCCGAAGACGGCGACGATTGCCGGCAAAAGGAACGGCGCCCCGGTCAGGGCGATCAGCGCGGTCCGGCCCGGGAAGCGTCGCCGCGCCAGCGCCCGCGCCGCCGGCACGGCGAGCGCGGTGCTGAGCACGGCCGACAGGAAGGCCTGGGTCAGCGTAAAGCGCAGCGCCGCCCATTCCGCGGGGCCGAGCGCCCGGCCCGGCTCGGCGCGGGCGAGCAGGACCGCGACGCTGCCGAGCGTGAGTGCCGCGACCAGCGCCAGCGCCAGCCCGCCGCCGGCGAGCCGCAGGAGGCCTAGCGGCTGAGCGCTTCGAGCCATGCGCCGACCGCCGGGTCGCGCAGCGCCTGCGCCTCCTCGGGGGAGAAGAGCAGCGCCTTCTCGGGCCGGGGCAGATCCGCGAAGCCCTCCGGCAGCCCGGCCTCGGGCAGCCTGGCGGGATACATCCAGTTGGTCGTCGGGATCACCCCCTGGAAGCCATCGGTCAGCATGAAGTCGAGGAAGGCGCGCGCCAGCTCCGGCTGGTCGCTCGAGGCGGTGACGCCGGCCACCTCCACCTGCATGTAATGGCCCTCGGAGAAGATCGCGGCCGCCTTGGCGGGATCGCCGTCGGCGACGGCGTGATAGGCCGGCGATGTGGTGTAGGCGAGCGCCATGTCGACCTCGCCGTTGAGGAACAGCCCGTAGCCTTCCGACCAGCCCGGGGCCACGGTGACGATGTGGTCGGCGAGCCCGGCCCAGATCGCCGGGGCGCGCTCGCCATAGGCGGCCTCGACCCACATCACCAGCCCGAGACCGGGGGTGGAGCTGCGCGGATCGAGGATGACGATATCGGCGTCCGAGGCGATCAGCGCCTCGAAGCTCGAGGGCGGCTCCGGCATCCGCTCGCGGTCGTAGACGAAGGCGAAATAGCTCCAGTCGTAGGGCAGGAAATAGGGATCGTCCCAGGCGACGGGCAGGTCGAGCTCCGGCAGCTCGCGCCCGTGCGGCGCGAAGAGCCCGGTGGCGGCGGCCTCGGCGGTGAGGTTGGTGTCGAGGCCGAGCACGATGTCGGCTTCGGTATGCTCGCCCTCCAGCCGCAGCCGCGAGAGCAGCGCCGCCCCGTCCCCGGCACCGACGAAGCGCAGGGTGCAGTCGCAGATCGCCTCGAAGTTCGCCGCGATCGCCGGGCCGGGGCCCCATTCGGCGACGAAGCTCTCGTAGGTATAGACCACCAGCTCCGGCTTGTCCTGGGCGGCGAGCGGCCCGGCGGCGAGCGCGAGTCCGGCGGCGAGAAGCCCCTTCTGCATGATATCCTCCTTCGCTGGCGGCGAAGGCGGGCAATGCGAGCCGACACATCGCGCCTTCCCTCCGCCGGCATGATCCGGTTCAGGTTCTACGGGTCGCGCGAACGCATCTCAGCCCGGCCGATGCCAGACTCCCCGAGGCCGCGCGCAGGATAAGCCGGTGCGCGCGCGGCGCAAGCGGATTCGCGGCGGCACCGCGGCGAGACGAGGGCAGCGCCCGAACCGGGCGGACGCGAAGCGCCCGCGCCCTGCCGGAGGCACGCCTTCGGCGTGACGGGGCGGGGAGGGCGCCTGTCTATTCTCGGCACGGCTCCGGCGGCAGGGCCGGAGAGCCGCTTTCGGTTTGACCACACCGCCCGGACCCCTATGGTTCGCGCCTATGGAGGACATCGCATGAGCAAGATACGACATCTGGCCGCGGGCATGGCCGCGCTGCTGTGGATGGCCGGCGCCGCCTCGGCTCAGGAGGCGGAGAAGCCCAACATCCTGATCATCTGGGGCGACGACATCGGCCAGTACAACACCAGCGCCTACAACCGCGGCATGATGGGCTACCGGACGCCGAACATCGACCGGGTGGCGGCGGAGGGCGCACTCTTCACCGACTGGTACGGCCAGCAGAGCTGCACCGCCGGACGCGCCGCCTTCATCACCGGCCAGTCGCCGATCCGCACCGGCCTGACCAAGGTCGGCCTGCCGGGCGCGCCGGAGGGGATGATGGTGGAGGACCCGACGATCGCCGGGCTCCTCAAGCCGCTCGGCTACGCCACCGGCCAGTTCGGCAAGAACCACCTCGGCGACCGCGACGAGATGCTGCCCACCAACCACGGCTTCGACGAGTTCTTCGGCAATCTCTACCACCTCAACGCCGAGGAGGAGCCCGAGAACCCCGATTATCCCCAGAACCCGGAATTCCGCGAGCGCTTCGGGCCGCGCGGCGTCATCCGTTCCTCCGCCGACGGCGAGATCGAGGACACCGGCCCGCTGACCCGCAAGCGCATGGAGACGGTGGACGAGGAGACCACGGCGGCGGCGCTCGATTTCATGCAGCGCGCCCATGACGAGGGCAAGCCGTTCTTCGTCTGGTGGAACTCCACCCGCATGCACATCTTCACCCACCTGCCCGCCGCGTGGGAGGGCAAGACCGGCTACGGCATCTATGCCGACGGCATGGCCCAGCACGACGCCGACGTGGGCCAGCTCCTCGACAAGCTCGACGAGCTCGGCATCGCCGAAAACACCATCGTGATGTATTCCACCGACAACGGCGCGGAGACCTTCACCTGGCCCGACGGCGGCACCACCATGTTCAGGGGCGAGAAGGCCACCCAGTGGGAGGGCGGCTTCCGGGTGCCGGCGATGATCCGCTGGCCCGGCGTGATCGAGCCCGGCACGGTGATCAACGCCATGGCGGCGCATGAGGACATGCTGCCGACCCTGCTCGACGCTGCCGGCGAGCCGGGCATCAAGGAACAGCTGCTCGAGGGCGGCGTGCAGGCGATCGGGCGCGAATACCACGTGCATCTCGACGGCTACGACCTCATGCCAGCGCTGAAGGGCGAGGCGGACTGGCCGCGGCGCGATTTCATCTACTGGACCGACGACGGCGATGTCGCGGCGCTGCGCTACGACGACTGGAAGGTGACTTTCCTGCAGCAGAACGCCGAGGGGCTCGACGTCTGGGCGCAGCCCTTCGAGGTGCTGCGGGCGCCCAATCTCACGAACCTGCGCATGGATCCCTTCGAGAGGGCCCGCGAGGAGAACGCGATGGGGTTCCAGCGCTGGTATCTCGAGCACATGTTCGCCATCGCCCCGGCCGCCGCCTATGTGGGCAACTGGCTGCAGAGCTTCCAGGATTTCCCGCCGCGCCAGAAGCCGGGCAGCTTCAACCTCAGCAACGTCATGGACGAGCTGACCGCGGGCTCGCCGGGCAGCCAGTGACGCGGGCCTGATCCCGGGCGGGGCCGTGCATGGCCCCGCCCGCTCCCGCGGCATGAGGCTTTCCTTCGCCGCCGCGCTGGGCTAGGCGGGTCGCCAGACCGGAGACGCGCGCGCCATGTCCATGAACAGCTTCGGCCATCTCTTCCGCGTCACCACCTGGGGTGAGAGCCACGGGCCGGCGCTCGGCTGCGTGGTCGACGGCTGCCCGCCGGGCGTGCCGCTCGCCGAGGCCGACATCCAGCCCTGGCTCGACGCGCGCCGCCCGGGCCAGAGCCGCTTTACCACCCAGCGCCAGGAGGCCGACCGGGTCGAGATCCTCTCGGGCACCTTCGAGGGGGTCACCACCGGCACGCCGATCGCGCTCCAGATCCGCAACACCGACCAGCGCTCGAAGGATTACGGCGACATCGCCGCGAAGTTCCGCCCCGGCCATGCCGACATCACCTATCACCTGAAATACGGGCTGCGCGACTACCGCGGCGGCGGGCGGTCGAGCGCGCGCGAGACCGCCGCGCGGGTCGCCGCCGGCGGGGTGGCGCGGCGGGTGCTGGCGGCGCTGGTGCCGGGGCTCGTGGTGCGCGGCGCGCTGGTGCAGATCGGCGACCGGGCGATCGACCGCGCTGCCTGGGACTGGGAGGAGGTGCCGCGCAATCCCTTCTGGTGCCCCGATGCCGGGGCCGCGGCGGACTGGGCCGGCTATCTCGACGGGCTGCGCAAATCCGGCAATTCGGTCGGCGCGATCGTCGAGATCCAGGCGACGGGCGTCCCGGCAGGACTCGGCGCACCGGTCTATGCCAAGCTCGACACCGAGATCGCCGCGGCGCTGATGTCGATCAACGCGGTCAAGGGCGTGGAGATCGGCGCGGGCTTCGCCTCGGCGGCGCTGACCGGGTCGGAGAACGCCGACGAGATCTTCATGGGCGACGCGGGCCCGCGCTATTCCTCGAACCATGCCGGCGGCATCCTCGGCGGCATCTCCACCGGGCAGGACATCGTGGCGCGCTTCGCGGTCAAGCCGACCTCGTCGATCCTGACGCCGCGGCGGACCGTCACGATCTCCGGCGAGGAGGCCGAGATCGTCACCAAGGGCCGCCACGACCCCTGCGTCGGCATCCGTGCGGTGCCGGTCGGCGAGGCGATGCTGGCCTGCGTGCTGCTCGACCAGCTGCTCCTCGACCGCGGCCAGACCGGCGGCGTGCGGGGCACGATAGGGTGATCGCTTTGCGCTGGCCCGGCGGTGGCCGCGCGGGTTAGGAAGCGGGTGACGCCCAAGAGGCCGGAACAGAGGATCGCGACGATGGCCGGATGGATGCGGAACGGGATGCTGGCGGCGTGTCTCGGCGCGGCCGCGGTCCTTGCCACAGGGGTTGCGCAGGCGGCGAGCAGGACCGAGATCGACACCCGGGCGGATCTGGTGCTCAACCGGCTGCTTTCGGAATCCGCGACCGCGCAGGCCGTGGACGAGAAGGCGGTCGCGGTGCTGATCTTTCCCGACATCGTCAAGGCAGGCTTCGGGCTCGGCGGGCAGTACGGCGAGGGCGTGCTGCGCAGGGACGGCGCGTCGGTGGCCTATTACAACATCGCCTCGGCCTCGTTCGGATTTCAGGCCGGGGCGCAATCCTACGGGCAGGTGATCTATTTCATGACCGAGGCGGCGCTGCGCCAGCTCGAGACCAGCAAGGGCTTCGTGCTCGGCGCGGATGCCAATGTCGCGGTGGTGAACATGGGCGCCAATGTCGACGTGAATTCCGGCACCCTGCAGGACCCGATCATCGCCTTCGTCACCGACCAGAAGGGCCTGATGGCCGGGGTCACAGTGGAAGGTTCGAAGATCAGCCGGATCAATCCGAAATAGCGGAAGCCCGGCACCGGCCGACGCGCGTCGCGACGGCGATTCCCCCGGGTGTTCCGGCCTGCCGACGCGGCCTTGTGGTTCCC
>Ga0209607_1002333_pt1 | contig 15196 bp, 12 predicted proteins | sample AD_UKC117_MetaG_FD_184413 | JGI IMG/M metagenome (GOLD analysis project Ga0209607, IMG submission 184413) | Active sludge microbial communities of municipal wastewater-treating anaerobic digesters from Hong Kong - AD_UKC117_MetaG (SPAdes)... | ecosystem: Engineered > Bioreactor > Anaerobic >... | reverse complement strand
TGTGTTTTCTTATCCGCCATATTCTCAGATTATCCAACCATTGCCTGGTCAGGCTTTTATAACCGCTATGAAGGGGCTCTGGCAATTATGGCATATGCCATCCTTTTTGTTTATACAGTCAACTGCATCCATAATAAAAAACAGGTCAAGATCATTCTGTTGGCCTTTCTCCTTTCAATGATCCTCATCATGACGATTGGAATCTTTCAATTCTTTGGGCTTGACCTGTTCAGGACTGAAATCGGAACGAGATTAATCCTCCCGAAAGTCTATGAAGACCCTGGCATGCAAATAACCCTTCAAGTTGAAGAAACCCAGATATTCAGCACATTTAAACACCCTAACTACTACGGCAGCTATATGGCCATCTGTTTACCATTTCTCGGCTGTCTGTTTATCCTTTCAAAAGAAAAAAAGTATCAGATTTTCTTTGGCATTCTCTTTGCAGCCGGCTGTTTTACATTATTGGGTTCAAGATCGCGAGGGGGGTTATTGGGTATCTCTGTCGCCTTTTTGGTTTTCTTAATCGTTTTTAGAAAAATTGTCTTCAGAAATTGGAAACGCCTTCTTGCCATCTGCATCATAGGACTCGCCGGTCTTTTTGCCACAGATTCATTAACCGGTGGTGTGCTCATCGCAAAAATCCGTTCCATTACATCGGACCCGAGAATCCAAATCAATCGTTACCATCTTCAGGACATCATCTTAGAAGATTCCTCTTTGAAAATCATATCCGCTGATGCGTACTTGGAACTGCAAAACATAGGCAATTACGGACTGGCTTTTAAAGATAAAACAGGGAACTACCTGTTTTACTCAGTGGATAATAAAAACAAGATACATTTTGAAAAAGATGAATATGCCAGGTATGATTTTCAATTCGGACAGCACGAAGAAGGACCGGGCCTTATTTTTAATTACGGCAGCTTGACTGCCCATTTCCTCATAACGAAAACATCCTTTCGGTTCATCGATCCCTCCAACCACATCGTTGACCTTGAGGAAATTCCTTCTTGGGGATTCGAGGGCAAAGAATTATGGGGATCCTCCAGGGGCTACATCTGGTCAAGAACCCTGCCGATGATCAAAAGCAATCTCTTGATTGGAAAAGGACCCGATACATTCGCCATTTATTTTCCTCAAAACGACTATATCGGAAAACTCATCAGTTACGATACCATGAAAATCATCGTGGACAAACCCCACAACATGTACCTACAGACCGCTGTGAACACCGGCCTTATTTCACTGCTCGCTCTGATCATTTTCCTTTTGATGTATATCGTTTCCAGTATTCGTTGGTATTGGAAACATCCCCCACATGATCTGCTTTCAAACATCGGTGCGGCAATCCTATTTTCTGTGATCGGTTTTATGACAACCGGTATTTTCAATGACTCAGTTGTCTCCGTTTCCACTGTCTTTTGGATACTATTAGGGCTGGGAGTAAGCATCAATCTTCACCTCTATCATCATACATCGGAGGAAAACGGATGAAACGTTATATCCGGTACTTCAAAACCTTTCAACAGTATTTCTTTCTATTGACTGTTCTGGTGAAAACAGACATCAAGAAAAAATACAAAGGCTCTTTTCTTGGGGTTTTATGGAGCCTAATCAACCCCTTGCTGGACATGATCGTCATGACCATTGTCTTTTCCACACTATTCCAAAGAAGCATAGACAATTTCCCGGTTTACCTTTTAACGGGACGACTGTTGTTCGGTTTTTTCAGCCAATGCACCAAGGCCTCAATGAAATCCATCATCAGTTCAGCGAAACTGATAAAAAAAATATATATTCCCAAATACATCATCAGCCTATCTAATGTCATCGCCAATTTCCTGTTTTTTCTGATCTCCCTTGTCGCTCTGATCATCATCATGTTGGCGACCCGGGCACCGGTATCGATATATATTCTGTATGTTCCGTATTATTTGATCACGCTTTTTTTCTTCTCCTGCGGTGTTAGTCTCTTTTTATCCACCCTTACCGTTTTTTTTAGAGATCTGGAGCATATCTACACCGTTTTTTTAACCGTTTTGATGTATGCATCGGCGATCTTTTATCCGGCTGAAATCATCCCGGACCGATTCCGATTCATCCTGACCATCAATCCCCTGTATCATTTTATCGCAGGATTTCGAGCGGTGGTTTATCACGGCTTCGCACCGGAAGCGAAAAATCTTCTGGTATGCTTTGCTGTCGCTGTTGTCAGTATGATGATCGGTATCATCGTCTTCGAAAAAAAACAAGACCGGTTTATCCTCTACTTATAAAGGGTGTTTTTCATGGAAAATCCCATCATCACCATAGATAATGTCACCATGCAGTTCAGACTCAGCCATGAAAAAGTCAACAGCATCAAAGAGTATTTCATTCGAATGTTGAAAAAAAATCTCCGATATTCGGACTTCTATGCCCTTAAAAACATCAGTTTCCAGGTACAAAAAGGGCAGCGTATCGGGATCATCGGACCCAATGGAGCAGGCAAAAGCACGCTCTTGAGAATTATATCCGGCATTATGAAGCCGACCAAAGGATCTATTCAAGTTAATGGAAGCGTCTCGCCTCTTTTAGAATTAGGTGCCGGATTCGACGATGAATTTTCCGGCGCCGAAAACATCTATCTGAACGGGGCCATTCTTGGTAAAACCAAACATTTTCTCGACGAACACTTCGAAGAAATCGTTGCCTATTCGGAACTGGCAGAATTCATCGATTCACCCGTAAAAAACTACTCCTCAGGGATGAAGGCAAAACTTGGGTTTTCCATCGCCACACAGGTAGAATCAGATATCCTCATCATCGATGAAGTCCTGGGGGTTGGGGATCAAAATTTTAAAAAAAAGAGCTCAGCAAAGATTAAAGAATTGATGGAAAAAGGCATCACAACAATTTTAGTCTCACACAACATTGAACAAATCAGAAAACTGACGGATAAGACGATTTGGCTTGAGGAAGGTTGTATGAAAGCGTTTGGTGAAAGTTGTGAAGTTTGTGAGCAATATGAAGCCAATGAATAATCATGGCTAACTTTATCGAATAATACATTTGGCTTGGAGGTTGAAGGTAAAATGAACAACAAAAACAAATCTATTAGAACGAGAACGGTTATTCTACATATCGGAAACCCCAAAACTGGCAGCACAAGTATCCAAAAAACTCTTTTTCACCCTAAAAATCGTGAATTGTTAGCAAAGAAAGGCTACTTATACCCGAAAAGTTTGTATTCCAATCATTCATTGCAAATTGTAAGCGCTTTTTGTTCAGATCCATACAATTTAAAAGGAAATATCGTTTTAGGCAAATCAAAAAAAGATATTGATGCGTTTAATATTGAAACCATTAATTATCTTAAATACGAATTATCAAAAACACACTATGATAACTTAATCATTTCAGGTGAGGTCATCTCATCTCTAAAAAGTTCAGAATTAAAACATTTCAAGCAATTTCTTTCAGAGCAATTTGGGAAAAAACATTCACGATCAATACCTGTTCAATTCAAAATCATCATGTATATTCGACACCCTTGTAATTTATCAGGAAGTCGGACGCAACAGTCAATTCGGGGAGGAAACACACTCAAAAAAGCCTTTAACAGAACTTCTGAGCGAACCGAATATTATTATAGAAAGAAATTAGATAATTTCCTGGAAGTATTTAGCAGAGAGTCAATATATGTTTATCAATTTGAGAAAGCAATTCAACATAAATATTCAATAGCCGGACATTTTCTTAGCCTATTGGGATTTTCTGAAAAAGAGCTGCATAAATTTAAATTCATTCATGCCAATCAAGGGATTTCAATGAAGGCAACCGAAATAATATCCTATATCAATGAAAAAGAGCCGCTCATCAGTAATAACGGTCTTAACGAAGGGAGGACGAATGGAGATACTAGCCCCCTTTTTGAACTAAAAGGCCCTAAATTTGATTTGACAGAAAAACAAAAGCGAGAATTATTTTCAAAAGCCCTTCCGGATATGCTTTGGTTAAAGGAGAATTTCAGCATTGATTATACCCAGTTTAAAAAATCAGAGAGAACATCCCATCAGACTCCTGTTGTCTACACCAAGGATGATTGCTTGTTTATTCGAAAAGCATTCAAAAAAATGTCTCCCTCTGTCAGAACCTGTGTCATTTCTTTTTTTGAAGACCAGTTAAAACCGTCAAGATTTTATCAAATCCCTCAAAATACTTTTGTCTCACGGTTGAAGAAGGCAGATATAAAAAGAAAGAAGAAAGAAAAGCACATGATCCTCTCATTGATCATCGATTATGGGTTGATTATTCTTTCGGGTTTGTTTGACAAAGCATACTATTTTTCGAACTATCCCGATATAAAAGCCGCAAAAAAAAATCCAATCATCCACTATATCCGGCATGGCGCTTGTGAACTTCGTAACCCTTCGGAAAAATTCAATACTGCATACTATTTAAAGATGAACAGAGATGTTCTTATTTCAGGCATGAACCCGTTGGTCCATTATGTCCGATTTGGAAAGCGTGAAGGCAGAAACCCCAAAAAGTTCGTTTTATTTTGATGACAAAGAAAAGAGTTGTATGAAAGCCTTTGGTGAAATTTGGGAAATTTGTGAGCAATACGAAGCAGAAGGATAAAAAAGACTGACAAAAAATAGGAGTTGATATGAACATAAAAGAAAATAAAAACATCGCCAATACTAAAACTATCATCCTACATGTTGGTGTTACAAAAACAGGCAGTACAAGTATACAGAAAACTTTGTTCAATGAAAAAAACCGAGAGTTGCTGGCTAAAAAAGGTTATCTTTTTCCTAAATGTTGGGGATCTAATCACTCTCAACAAATGAAAAGTGCTTTTAGTGAAAACCCACATCAATTAATATTTCATATCTCTTCGGATTTTTCAAAAGATGAGATACTCGAATACAACAAGAATAACATTAAATTGTTAAAAAATGAAATTAGGGAATCACTGTTTGATACCCTAATTATTTCAGGAGAAGACATATCAAAATTAAATAGTTTCGAATTACAGGATATGAAGCAATTTCTAGTTGAACAGTTCAGTTACTTTAAAAATATAAAAGTTCAATTTACTATCATATTTTATGTCAGAAATCCACAAACGCATTCAAGCAGCAGAATACAAAACTTACTTCGGGCAGGACTAGATTTAAACACATCATTTAAAATGGTTTCATATGACATAGAACAGTTTTTTCGAGAAAAGATTGAAAACTTTATGAAGGTTTTTGGTAAAAACAATATACACATTTTCAAATTTGAAGATGCCATAAAAAATAAGAACGGCGTTTCTGGTCATTTTCTAAGTCAACTAGTTTTCAATCAAAATGAATTATCTGAATTTAACTGTTTTAGAGTCAATAACAGGATTTCCATGAAATGCTCAGAAATAATCGGTTATGTTAATCAGAAACAGCCCCTTCTTATTAATCAAAAACATAATACTGAAAGAATTTGGGGAGATACAATACCTCTTTGGAACTTAAAAGGCCCTAAATTTGATTTGATAGAAAAACAAAAGCGAGAATTATTTTCAAAAGCCCTTCCGGATATGCTTTGGTTAAAGGAGAATTTCGGCATTGATTATAACCAGTTTAAAAAATCAGAGATAACATCCCATCAGACTCCTGTTGTCTATACTGGGGATGATTGCCTGTTTATTCAAAAAGCATTCAAAAAACTGTCACCCTCTCTCAGAGCCTATGTCATTTCTTTTTTCGAAGACCAGTTAAAACCGTCAAGATTTGATCAAATCCATCAAAATACTTTTGTCTCACGGTTGAAGAAAAGCGATAAAAAAAGAAAAAAGAAAAAAAAGCAAACGATCCTTTCATTGATAAACGATTACAGGCTGATCTTTTTTTCGGGTTTGTTTGACAAAGCATACTATTTTTCGAACTATCCCGATATAAAAGCTGCGAGAAAAAATCCAATCATACACTATATCCGGCATGGCGCTTGTGAACTTCGTAACCCGTCGGAAGAATTCAATACGGCATACTATTTAAAGATGAACAAAGATGTTCTTTCTTCAGGGATGAACCCGTTGGTCCATTATGTTCGATATGGCAAACGTGAAGGAAGAAACCCTAAAAAGATTGTTTTATTTTAATGACAAAGAAAGGATCATATTATGTTTGAAACCATCCTGAATCATATCTTCCATCCTAAAAATATATATTCAAAAATACGCCGTTTACACCATAAAAAAAAAGAAGCCAACATCAGACTGTCCAAATTGGTTGCTTATGTTAGAGTACATGGTCTAAAGGCTTTTGTATCGAAAACAATAGACATTATGAAAGGCAAAAACGATTATGTTTACCAAAGCCCTTTGTTAACGGAAAAAGTTAAAAGGGATTTGAACGGTTTTCAAAAAACTCCCTTGATATCCATCATCATGCCTGTATACAACGTTGATCCAAAATGGCTGGATCAGGCTATTAAATCTGTTGAACATCAATGGTATCCGCATTGGGAATTATGTATTGCGGATGATTGCAGCACCAATCAGGAAACAATAGACTACTTATCCGAAATAGACCATCAACAGATCAAACGTATCCGTTTAAAAGAAAACCGACACATCTCCGCAGCCTCCAATGAAACCATTAAATTGGCATCAGGAGATTATGTTGCTTTTCTGGACAATGATGATGAATTAACAGTTGATGCCTTGTATGAAATCGTTAAGAGAATCAACGAAACACCTGATGAGGTTGATATTCTTTATTCCGATGAAGACAAAATAGAACCCGATGGCACATTTAGCACGCCGCATTTTAAGCCGGATTATTCCTCGGATATGTTGATGAGTCAAAACTATATCACACATCTGACTGTTATCAAAAGAGAAATTGTAAATGCCGTAGGCGGATTTGAAATCGGTCTTGAAGGCTCTCAAGACTATGATCTGATCCTTAAGGCGACGGAACAAACTCAAAAAATCCAGCATATTCAAAAGGTTTTATACCACTGGAGAAAGATACCCGGTTCTACGGCACTCAAATCCAACAGTAAAAACTACGCCTATATTGCAGGTAAAAAAGCCCTTGAAAACACCCTAAAAAGGCGAGATTTACAAGGTGAAGTGCTTTTTACAAATAATCCGGGAACATACAGAATAAAATACACATTACAAGATCGACCTTTGATCTCCATCATTATTCCATTTAAAGATAAGCCGGGATTATTGAAAAAGTGCATCTATTCCATTATTAAAAAAACTTCCTATCAGAATTTCGAGATTATCGGAATCAGTAATAACAGTATAAAAGCGAAAACCAACAAAGAAATCAAACGGTTATCAAGACTAGATAACCGGATCCATTTTTACGAACACAACATTCCCTTCAATTACTCCATGATCAACAATCACGCAGTGAGTCATTTTGCTCACGGAGAACATCTGATATTACTCAATAACGATATCGAAATTATTTCAAATGACTGGATTGAATCGATGCTTGAATTCTCTCAACGAGAAAATGTAGGTGCTGTCGGAGTAATGCTGCTCTATCCCAATCGAAAAATACAGCATGCCGGAATCATACTTAGTTTGAAGAAAATTACCTTCAACTCCTTCAACGGCCTTCACGAATGTGCAAGCGGCTATTTCAACCGCCCTCATGTTGTTCAGAACTTAAGTGCAGTAACCGGTGCGTGTTTGATGGTAAAAAAAACACTGTACCAGCAAATTGGCGGTTTTGATGAAGAGGCGTTTAAAATCTCATACAACGATGTGGACTTTTGCCTGAGATTAAGGGAAAAAGGCTATCTCAACGTTTATACACCCTATGCAAAAGCGATATCTGCTACAAGATGGGTTGCTACCTCTGATAGAAGGCATTATCAACTGTTTTTCAGTCATTTCTTAAAACCATCGCAAGAAAAAGAAAAAAAGGTAAAAAAGCAACTTGAAATCGAACAAAACAACTTCAAGAAAAAATATCATCACTTGTTGCAAAAGGGAGACCCTTATTATAACCCCAATCTTTCCTTAACGGCATCTGATTTCCGCCTAAAGGATAAGCAAACATTAGTATAAGCGTGAAAAGCGACAAAAATTCATTGTCCTTCATGCAGGATTACACAAAATCGGTAAAAACAAGTATTCATGATACGTTGTACCACAATAATCAAATGATAGAAAAAAACGACTTTTTTAGAACATGAAAAAGGTTTTTGATCCTCTATTTCTATTGAATAAAGAAAAAAAACCTTTGGGACTTGCCAAAAACAGGGGAGGTATTATGACATTTAGTATCATTATTCCGGTTTATCAAGTTGAGAAATATCTGAAACAGTGTTTAGAGAGCGTCCTTAATCAAAATTTTAAGGATTATGAAGTGATCCTAATTGATGATGGTTCCACAGATAACTCAGGAAAAATTTGCGATGATTATGCTTCAAGGTACTCAAATATTGAGGTGATTCATCAAACAAATTCCGGTCTTTCTATTGCCAGAAACAATGGGATGGAGCGAGCGAATGGCGACTATATTGTTTTTATTGATTCTGATGACTATATTGAACCCGATAGTTTTAAACAAATCTACCTGGAATTAACAAAAAGCCATTTTCCTGACTTACTCATCACACTTTTTAAAACGTTTATAAGTTCCGGTGAGACTTTTCATCATGACCTTTTCCTACAGAAGTACGAGATTTCTGCAATGCACAAAGAAGAAATCATAAACTTATTATTTACCAAAAGTGATACAGTATGGGGTCCTTGGAGATATATTGTTAAGAGAGAATTTATAAAAAGTTGTCAACTCAAATTCCCTGCTGGTATGCTTTTTGAAGATAGCATATGGACACCATCAATTTTCTTATCCGCAGCAACATTTAGCGGGTTAAATTATTATTGGTACAATTATCGAATAGATAATCCGGATTCTATAACGCGTAACATAGGATTTCAAGAAGTAATGGATATCCTAAAAATTCACACATTAAATATCCAACTTATCCATAAAAAATGTAATAATATTACTATATTGAAAACACTAACTCAACGTTCTTCAAAAGAATTTCTTACTATATTGCTACTCAAATATCATCTGCAAAGTAAAAAAGACCAGGGAAAAATCATGAGATTCTTTAAAGAAAATCAAAAAGTTTTTAAACAAAACAACAGTTTCAAATATCTTTTCTTTTTTAATTTTGCTGATTTATTCGGGCTCGGTTTAAGTTTAAAGATATACAGAAAGCTCATCGAACTCAAAGAAAGATTAAGTGTAAAGAAATATAAAGAAAAGAAACAAAGAAGAATTATGGAGAAAGAATACCCGGAGAAAAAAATCAAATGAAAATATCCATTATCATTCCCAATTACAATGGATTAAATTATATGAAACAGTTTCTTCACTCGGTTTTGGATCAAGATTTTGATAAAAAAGAAATCATCATCGTTGATAATGGTTCGGATGATGGTAGTGTTGATTGGTTAAAAAGGTTGGGCGAAGAATTGATCCTGATAGAACTGGAGAAAAATTATGGGTTCAGTAAAGCGGTTAATGAAGGGATCACAAAGGCTTCAGGAGAATACGTTGTTCTTTTAAACAATGATATCATGCTACCCCAAGGTTTTCTTTCCGGGCTTTATTCGTTTATGACTCAAAAACAAAACGCTTTTTCCGTCCAGGCAAAAATGTTAAAATATGATAACCAAAACATAATCGATGATACAGGAGATATTCTCACTGTTCTTGGATGGGCGAAGCAAAGGGGATTCGGAAAATCGAAAGAGCACAATAAAAAAGAGGCTAAAATTTTCAGTTCTTGCGCCGGAGCAGCTATTTACAAAAAATCTTTGTTTGATGAAATCGGTTCTTTTGATGAACATTTTTTCGCATATCTTGAGGATGTGGATATCGGTTATCGTTCTAGGATTTATGGTTATGAAAACTGGTACTGTCCAAATGCAATTTGTTTTCATATAGGAAGTGGGACTTCAGGGGGTCGATATAACTCATTTAAAGTCAAAATATCCGCCAGAAATAACGTATATTTGGTTTATAAAAATATGCCTTTGATCCAACTTATCTTGAACAGTCCTTTTCTGCTCCTGGGCTTTTTGATCAAATGGTTGTTTTTTGTTTTTAAGGGATACGGAAAAGATTATCGGGAAGGATTCTTGGAAGGATTAACGACTCTGAAAAAGATCAAAAAGATACCGAATAAGCACAAGAATCTGATCAATTATCTTAAAATTGAGTGGTTATTACTGAAAAATACAATTACCTATTTTTTTTAAAACAAAAAGGGTGTGCAAATGGAATTTGAGAAACAAACCACCGGGAGTGTTCCGCATAACTCCAGTGTCCTGCAAAACTCCATGGATTTATCTATTATAATAGTCAGTTATAATACAAAAGAATTGACAAAACAAACGTTAGAGTCTATTTATCAAGAGAAAAATCAGGATTTTGATTATGAAATCTTTGTTGTAGACAATCATTCCCAGGATGGATCGATCGAGATGATTCAGAGAACTTTTCCGGAGGTGAAGCTGATTGTTAACAAAGAAAATCTTGGTTTTTCCAAGGCCAATAACATCGCCATAAAACAAGCCAAAGGTAATTTTATACTGTTGCTCAATTCAGATACTTTTGTGAACGAATTTTGCTTGGATAAATCCTTGAAATATCTTCAAGAGCATCCTGAAGTGGGTGCTTTGGGCTGTAAGGTGATTTTACCAAATGGAAAATTAGACCATGCATGCAAGAGGGGTTTTCCTACACCTGTAGCTTCTTTGTATTATATGTTGAAATTTGATAAATTGTTTCCAAACTCTAAGAAGTTTGGTGCCTATGATTTAACCTATCTTTCAGAAAACGAGACGCACGAAGTGGATTCACTAATGGGAGCCTTCATGATGGTTCGAAAAGAGACCATTGAGAGTGTTGGGTTGCTGGATGAGGATTATTTCATGTACGGTGAGGACATCGACTGGTGTTATCGCATCAAGCAAAAAGGATGGAAAATTATTTATTATCCTGAAGCCGGTATCATACATTATAAGGGCGGCAGCAGTAAAAAGAAAAAGGCAAAACTCATCTATGAATTTCACAAATCCATGTGGCTCTTTTTCAAAAAGCACTATCAAAAAGATTCAAATATATTGGTTGTGTTGTTGGTTGTTTTAGGAATTTTTCTGAAAATGTCTGTTTCTTTATTTATCAACCTCTTCAAAAAAAGGGGTCAATGATCATGATTAAAGAAAATCAACGGTTTTTTAACAGCATACTGGTTTTTCTCGATTGTTTATCCTTATTAGTTTCGTTGCTTTTGTCTTGGTGGATTCGTTTTCACAGTGGTTTAATCCCCGTGGAAGACCATTATCTCAGTTTAAGGGAATACATTATTCCAGTTGCCATTTTGCTCCCTCTTTATATCATCCTATACAATGCCTTCCATTTATATCAACCCCACCGCTTTAAAAATTCAGTGGCTGAACTAAGTAATATCATTAAATCAAATGCCTTGGGGATTTTTATCCTAACCACAGCTCTTTTTATTTTTAAGTACATTCACTATTCCAGATACCTTCTTCTCCTCTTTGCTATACTTAGTATTACTATTGTTATTACTGAACGTATGCTGTTACGCTTTATATTAAGGCATTTGAGAAAAAAGGGCTTTAACCTGAAACACATCTTGATTGTCGGGTTTAGCGAAACAACCATCCGCTTTATCGAAAAAGTTAAAAAAAATCCACAGTGGGGTTATCACATTGCCTGTATCTTAGATGATCACCCAATCGTTTTACAAGAAGAAGAATTTGAAACAACCGGTTCAATTTCAGATCTTGATAACTGTCTTGAACAAAGGGAAATTGACGAAGTTTTTATTACTTTGCCCGGTGAAGAATCTGAAAAATTAGAATACATCATCAATACAACTGAAAAATTTGGAGTTAAAAGTCAGATTATCCCACATTTTTATCAATGGATACCCGCCAAACCTTTTATTGAAGAAATCGACGGACTTCCGATTATTTATACACGGTTTATCCCTCTGGATAATACAATCAACAAACTCATGAAAAGAGTAACAGATATTATCCTCTCCTGTATTTTAATTCTGTTCTTTTCACCATTAATGCTCTTTATTGCTTTAAGAGTGAAATTAACATCACCTGGACCGGTGCTTTATATACAAGAAAGAGTAGGCTATAACAAAAAAAACTTCCCCATGCTAAAATTCAGATCGATGAAGGTTCAACCACCGGAAGAAGAAAAGGCTCAATGGACGACTAAGAGTGATCCAAGAAAGACGAAATTCGGAAATTTCCTTAGAAAAACCAGTCTGGATGAATTACCACAATTGTTTAATGTAATGAAAGGCCAAATGAGTCTGGTGGGTCCCCGTCCTGAAAGACCTTTTTTTGTAGAACAATTTAAAGAAGATATTCCAAAATACATGATCAAACATCAGGTTAAACCGGGAATGACCGGATGGGCACAAGTTAACGGTTTTCGGGGTGATACATCCATTCATAAGCGTATCGAACATGATATTTATTATATCGAAAACTGGCATTATCTTTTGGATATGAAAATCCTTCTCTTGACCCTTTTTAAGGGTTTCAGGGATGAAAATGCATATTGATCCAGTAAGAAATCATTCCTCTCATTCTAAAAGTTTTTTATGGGATATGAGTATGAAGATTTTTCGCCAATTAGAATATTATAATGTTTATTACTCTTTCTAGTAATAATTAGATACTGCCTAAAATTTTCGCAAAAATTCAACTGACGCCTCTCTCCAATCTCTCATAACCCTTCCCGTTGTTTCCATCAATCCAAAATTATCCAAAATAGAAATTCCCGGTCTTTTTGCAGGAAGGTTAAAATCCGCTCTTTTGGCTTTCAACATTGTTCCTTTCCATCCGATTTCTTTTAGAATCAATTCTGCCCACTCATATCTCGAGGCCGGGGTGTTGGTGATGTGATATAATCCATATGCTTTCAGTTTTAATAATTCCATTGTTGCCTGCACCAGATCTTGCGTGTAAGTGGGGGAAGCAATTTCATCATCCACAATGCTCAGCGCATTTTCCTTTTGACTCCAACCAATTAGTTTTGTGATAAAGTTTTGCTTTCCCTCCCCAAATAACCAGCTGGTTCTGATCAAGTATCCCTTTTTTGCCATTTGAAACAGTCGCTCACCCAAAACCTTGCTTTCTCCATATTTGTTAATCGGATCGGTTGTATCGGCAATGGTGTAGTGTTCTTTTTTTCCTGAGAAGACATAGTTGGTTGAAAAGTGGATCAACTCACAATCGTTTTCATTGGCACAAATCGCCAGATTCCTGACACCCAGTCCGTTGATGGCAAATGCACTTTGCCAATCCTTTTCAGCCTGATCCACATTATTGTAGGCAGCACAGTTAATGATATGAGTGAAATGGTGTTTTGAAATCCATTCACGTCCCTGTTTCAAATCCGTGATATCAAAATCAGAAACATCCGAGGGCATGAATGATATCTTTTCCTGATCGAAATATCGGATAAAGGCCTTTCCCAGTTGTCCTTTAGCACCAGTCAGTAGTATTTTCATACGAATAACCCCATTTGTCCTCTTTTTTCAAGCCATTGTGCCAAGGTGGGAAGCTCTTTGTCTTTTTCGGATAAGATCAATTCTTCAATACCATATGTTTTTGTTTGCCAGTCTATGTTCAATTCCGAATCATCAAATCGAACGCCCCCGTCACATTTTGGGCAATAATAAGCGGTGGTTTTATACAACAGTTGGGAATCGTCTTCAAGTGCTAAAAAGCCATGTCCAAAACCCTCAGGGAGATACAGAATGCTTTGGTTTGCTTCACTGAGGACCACCTGAAAAGATTTCCCAAATGTGTGAGAGCCTTCTCTGAGATCCACTGCAACATCTAAAATAGAGCCGCTGATACATCGCACCAATTTTGCCTGCAAATGGGTTTCCTGAAAATGAATCCCCCTTAAAACCCCTTTTTTGGATTTTGAATGGTTGTCTTGAACGAAGTCGGATTTGATTCCCATTTCCTCAAAAGCCTTTTTTTGCCAGGTTTCCATAAAGAAACCCCGACTGTCTTTGAATACTTGCGCTTTGATCAGGACTAATCCATCAATTGCGGTGTCGTGTGTTTTAAAATGTCCCATTTTCCCTCCTCTTGAAATGGCGTCCTATCGTTTTGCCCGTAGACTTAATCCTTTAAGAGCTTTAATAAATATTGACCGTATTCGGTTTTCTCGTATAACTTCCATTGCTCATACAGGTCGTCTCTGGTTATCCAACCGTTGTTGAATGCAATCTCTTCGATGCAGGCGATATATAATCCCGTTCGTTTTTGTATCGTTCTGACGAACTCGCTAGCGTTAGCCAAACCATCATAAGTGCCTGTATCCAGCCAGGCAAAACCTCTTCCCAATATTTCAACGGTTAATCTTCCCTGTGCCAAATAACTCCGATTCAAATCGGTTATTTCCAGTTCACCCCTATTGGAAGGCTTCAATCGTTTTGTACGCTCAATCACATCGTTCGGATAATAATAAAGACCAGGAATGGCATAATTGGATTTGGGATTTTCAGGCTTTTCCTCAATGGAAAGAACTTTTCCGGTCTTGTCAAATTCAACCGTTCCAAACTCTGATGGGTTGTTGACCGTATAGCCAAAGATCACCGCCCCATTTTTCACCGTTGAAACCCGTTTTAAAATTTGACTGAACGATTGCCCAAAGAAAATGTTATCCCCAAGGATCAGACACACCGAGTCCTTTTGGATAAAACCCTCTCCGACGAGAAAGGCTTGGGCAATTCCCTCAGGTTTTTCCTGTATTTGATACTCAAATTGCATCCCCAGCTGCCGGCCGTCTGACAAGAGATTTTTATAAAACTGGATATATTCAGGATTTGAAATAATCAAGACTTCTCTGATGCCCGAAAGCATCAGAACAGAAAGGGGATAATAAATCATCGGCTTGTCGTAAACGGGTAAGAGTTGTTTGCTGATTCCCCTTGTTATGGGATAAAGCCTGGTACCGCTTCCCCCCGCTAAAACAATTCCTTTCATGAAGAACCACTCCCATAGTTTGAAAAACCTTTTCTTTTTTTTCTTCATTCTATGCATTATACCCTATCATCAGGCAATTTCTCAATCAAACACCGCTGCAGATTCAATGTACTGAATTAT
>Ga0209607_1002332_pt1 | contig 15200 bp, 12 predicted proteins | sample AD_UKC117_MetaG_FD_184413 | JGI IMG/M metagenome (GOLD analysis project Ga0209607, IMG submission 184413) | Active sludge microbial communities of municipal wastewater-treating anaerobic digesters from Hong Kong - AD_UKC117_MetaG (SPAdes)... | ecosystem: Engineered > Bioreactor > Anaerobic >... | reverse complement strand
TATAAAACGGATTACGCACGGCGTTCTTCCAGAATGCATCATCCAACGGCGGAATGTCGCTGTAGTCGATTTCGCTGTCCGGCCTTTCGGAAAGCGCCTTGAGTTCCGCTTTACGTTCTTCGGTCAGCGGTGGCAGGTTGTTCAAGTCAACCTTATAGCGAACTGTTTTGCTCATAGTGTTTCCTCTGGCTTATCGCGCGATCCCTAAAAACACCGCTAAGTGTAGCGGCTCGCGAACATCCACGAACGGACTTGCAAACATCCGCGATTTCCGGCTCAGAAGAAGTGCGAACAAGCGCTTTTTTCGGCGCACATTGTTTGCGAATGGACTCACTTCATGGCGAATGGGCGCGCGAACAACCGAGTGGACTCACCTTCTTTGCAAATGAAATTTCGCCCTCACGCGGACCTTGTGGAGTCGCGCCGTGCAAGATAAACGTTCGTTTTCGGGGTTGACTCACACGGTAGGAATTTTGGCGGTCAGACCCATCAGAAAACCCGACAAGAAAATTAAAGCCAGGTTGTTGATCTGGTTTTTGGTTTTCTGGCAGACGTATTCCATGATCAAATAATGTGAGTCCGAACGGCTGTTTGTAAGCCTATTTTCACTGCGGCGAGTTCATTCGCAGTGAATGTGAGTCCATCCGGTTTTTCATTCTCACTGAATGTGAGCCTGTTGATCCCGATGTTCGCGAGTCCAAGCGATTATGTTCGCGAGCCACTACACCTATCTGGTCCATAAGCAAGTTCAAGTGTTCGATGGCGTTCGCCAGCACGGTGACGAGCTGCTGATTCCGGTGTTGGATTTGGATGGCAAACTATGGAGCATCCAGCGGATTACGCCCAACGGTGAAAAATTCTTCCTTAAAGGTTCACGTAAGCAAGGTGGCTGCTTTGTCATTGGGTCGTTGAACAGCAAAGTCGTCTGCTTCTGTGAAGGTTTTGCTACGGGTTCCACCATCTTCCAAGCCACCGAATTTACGACGGTGGTCTGTTTCGATGCGGGCAACCTGTTAGAAGTTGTACCGCAATTGGCCAAGCGGTACCCCAACACGCAGCTCGTCATTTGCGCCGACAACGATCAGTTGGATGCAGACGGTCACCTCAGACCGCTGGAAAAAAATGTCGGCGTGGTCAAAGCCACGAAAGCCGCTCAAGCGGTTGACGGCATTTTGGTTGTTCCAGAATTTCCACGGCACACTCACGCTCAACGACCGACGGATTTTAATGATATGGCTCAAATCATTGACTTGGCGGAGGTGCGTCGACAAATTCAAGCGGCGATGACACCACCCGAACCTCAGCCTACTTTGGAGCTGGATTATTTTCGTGGAACGGATGACGCCAACGCGCAGTTGCTGTTGGACTTGCACGGTGACGATTTCAAATTCTGCTCAACCTGGAATAAATGGTTGGTGTGGAGTTCGTCGTTTTGGAAGATTGACGATGAATTGGCCGTGTTTCGGGTGGCTGCCGATGTGCCCAAGTCACTCTATCAGCAAGCGGCCCAGTGCAATGATAAAAAGGAACGCAAAACCTTTGCCGAATTGGCATTTCGGTTGGAAAGCGTCAGCCGGCGCAACGCCATGCTCATTGCCAGCAAACATCAAGTGGCGGTGCCTCATCACCAGTTGGATCAGCAGGCGTTTTTGCTGAACGTGGCCAACGGCACGCTCAACCTCAAAACCGGCCAACGGCACGCGCACCAGCGTGATCATCTTTTAACGCATCACACACCGATAGCCTATGACGAGAAGGCAACGGCACCCACCTGGTTGCGATTTTTAGACGAGGTGTTTTCTGGCGATTCAGACCTGATTGCGTTTTTGCAAAAAGCGGTCGGGTACTCGCTGACCGGCGACGTGCGGGAACAATGCTTATTTATTGGTCACGGCGTCGGCAGCAACGGCAAAAGCGTGTTCCTCAACATACTGCACAAGCTCTTGGGCAGTTTGTCATTGCAAGCCGCGCCTGATTTGCTGATGGCGGATAAACAACGTCGGCACCCCACGGAACAGGCCGATCTGTTTGGTAAGCGATTAGTGATTTGCCAAGAGACCGAAGAAGGTCGCCGCCTCAAAGAAGTCTTGGTCAAGCAGCTCACCGGTGGAGACACCGTCAGAGCACGGCGCATGCACGAAGATTTTTGGGAATTTTCTCCCAGTTGGAAGATTTGGCTTTCCACCAATCACAAGCCAGAAATTCGCGGTACCGATCACGCCATTTGGCGGCGCATTCGGCTGATTCCGTTCAATGTCAAATTTCACGATCCAGGGGATGGATGGCCCATCAAGGATTTGAGCATGGAAGAAAAGCTGACAGCCGAGTTGCCGGGCATTCTGACCTGGGCGGTGCAAGGGTGTCTGGCTTGGCAACGACACGGATTGCAAGCGCCACCTGCCGTCAAGCAAGCCACCGAAGGTTATCGCCAGGAAATGGATGTGCTGGCGGCATTTTTGGCGGAATGCTGTGTTATCCAACCTCACTGCCAGGTAAGCGCCGCTGATTTGTACGCTGCCTACACCCAATGGTGTGAGAGATCAGGTGAATTTGCTGAGAAGCAACGCAAGTTTGGTATGTGTTTGACGGTACGTGGTTTTCAGCGAATTAAGAAGAGTGATTACTGGTACAGCGGAATTGGTCTCTTGGCAGCACAACCAGAACAAAAATCCTCGAATCCTGATTGAACGGGACAAACGGGACAAACGGGATGAGAAAAGGCAATTATCTTACTTATTCTAAGATTTGGTAAAACTGCTGCCATCTCTCATCCCGTTTATCCCATTCATCCCGCTACGTTTCTGTATAGCAAGTTGCTCAAGATATGTTGCACTTGGTAGCTTATCCTTTGATGAGCCGCAAACTGCTAATTCTGACCAATCCACGTTGAGCATCAAAGCTCAACACGTCATCTGCGCAAAATCAGCGCGCAACTTGGCACCCGACAAATATTGTTGCTTTCTCCAGAGCAATTAATCTGGCCAACTTTGAATAAAATTCATCCGTAAAAACTACCAACTGCTTTGCCATCTCCTACCAAAAATAATGGATTGTAATTTGCGCAGTATAATGCAATTTTTTTGCCCATTTTTTACTTGAATAAAAAACTAAAAATAAGTAAAATGGTTTTCGCCAATTGGCGAAAAACCGAGGAAAAATCTCCATGAAAATTGACATTGGGCAGTTTCAAGAATTGTTGCCTGATTTTGAAGATTACTCGGTACCGATACGCCAGATTGAGCAACTGACCGGTAAGCAGATTCCGGTGGACGACTTTTTAAAGGATGAAGTGCCCAATACCAGTTGGCAAATTCCGGTCGGTTGTGATCGTGGATAAATGGGTGAGAACGTTGCCATGAGTGTTTTGCGTCAAGACGTATCTATTCAACTTTTTAATGAACGCGGCAGTGAATACTTGCCCGGTTACTTGGGTATTGAAGTACTGGAATTGCAGCCTCACTCTCTGAGTAGTCGAATGCCCGTCAAGAAACTGCATTTTGCCCCCAACAACTTTTTGCACGCCGCCAGTATTGTTGCGTTGGCGGATACCACCTGTGGTTATGCCACGCTGGCGCACTTGCCCGAAGGTGCGCAGTCGTTTACCACGATTGAACTGAAAAGCAATCATTTGGGTACTGTCAAAGAAGGCAGCATTGCCTGTCTGGCCACCGCCCAACACTTGGGCCGAAATACGCAGATTTGGGATGCCGTTGTGACTGATGAAACCAGTGGTCGTAAAATTGCCCTGTTTCGATGTACGCAAATGATTCTTTGGCCCAAAGGTTGATGGGCGTTTTCTGATTCGGAGTTTTGCTATTTAACCTTGCGCCTGCATGGATGCTTGGCAGTCACCGCACAGCAGATGTGCATTGGGTTTAGCCCAGGCATTCTGGCTACACGCTGGACATGAATACTTTACTTTTTTGGGGGTAGGTTTGCGCAGACTAGCTGGACTCTGCCAACTCAATTTGAATTGCTGAGCCAGCAATTCCAGGGCTGCTCGCTCAAAGGCTCCACCTGGCAATAGATAATGAGTGACGGATTGACCGGTACGTTTGCCACCTGGAGCTGCGGTATCACTGGGCATCAGACCAATGGCTTCCATTTTTTCCGCCCATTGCTTGTTGTGGTAGCCGTTTCGTGAAGTTTTACCAAAGTGATGCTGCCACAAATGGCATTGCTCGTGAACCAGTGTACTCAGAATTTCCAAATCAGTGCGTTGTTCAAACGTGTCTGGATTCAGAGCAATTTCATCGGTGCGTTGTTCTTGTTCACGATGACCAAACCGTTCAGCGGCAAAATAACCGCGTGCATGACGATGTCGGTTGAGGGTCATTAGACAAGGCGGCAACTGACCATTGAATAAGCACTGGTTGAAAAAATCGTAGGCTTCTTCCAGAGCTGCATACTCAGTGCGCGTCAGGTGGCTGGTCATAGGTTGCGTTTCTTGTAAAGTACTAAACAGAATTTTATGAAAAACGCACCAAAATTGCAACAAAAATGGCAAAGGTCTTTTGAAGTAACGAGACGGAAAAAAAGAATAGAGTAGGCGCAAAAATACCAGAGTGGGATTATGCTCGTTAGTGGTATCTACATAAACGGGTAGCCATAATTAGTAACTTAGTAACATTCCTTAACCAGTACAGCCGTTTCTACTATGTGCAATCCAATATTCCAATTTCTACCCCAAGATTATTCCGTATAGTTTCGACTTTCATTTCCTCGCCGTTGTGAAAAACGATCCATGCAGGTTTTTTTCCATCCCTTACTCTGCCGTTTTTATCCTTTCTTCCTTTGTTCCAAATGGACACCACCCATCGTCCAGGTTCTTCAGACAAGAACTGTGCGGACAAGAACTGTCTCTTTAATTTCATTTCAAATCTGGTCATACGGTCATGACTAGGGTTCAAAATGATGTTTGTATCTTTGATAGCTGTTCTTAAACCAAAGGTATCTTGTACCTTTTTATACGTTTGAGAATACTTAACCCCATTGATTTCACCACAGAGCAGGACACAGGAGTTGCCGATAATTCTTTTAGGAATTTCATTTTTTACGAAATCATCCATCTTTTTTTGAGATATTTCAATAAACCTCCCGAATTTTTGGCAAAGCTGGTATTTTTCCCAATTTGAAGATGATGATAAGTAATAAATCATATAACGTCCCTGCTTTCTAGGCTCTCTATCTTGAAATTCCTCAAGAAAAATCGCCTTTATGTGCTTAAGATTACTAAATGTATTATGAGGAACAAAGGGTTTTTGAGGAATAATACTGAATAAAGAGAAAAGAGCAGCATCACATCCCTTTTCATCTAACCGTTTTAGTACATCAGGTAAAACTTGGCTAAAATCTCTACGTCCATTTTGGAATGTTTTGTTATAATTCCGAGAAATAAGCCCTATCCTGGAAAGAGTTAAGATTGGAATAGAGTCGGTAGTTTTTGTTTCTGACGTAGCTATTCTACTATTTGTTTTCATTTTTACACATCCAATTCGCCGATCAGTTTTTTAAAGGTCTGCACATCAGACTCCTCTTTTTCATCAAGTGAGCACCATACAAAGTCACGAGAGTATAACCTGATTGTAGGTCTCCCCAAGAAGCATATTGGAGCAAAATCCCTGAGTGTGTCATACCAAGCTCTTTGTTCATCTCGATCAGGCGGATCGTTATCATGCCGGTCCAATTCCTGACATAATCTACGCCATCTCTGTATGCAAAATCCATATAATGAATCACGAGGATAGAGGCTAAGAGCAATATCTCTCGGTTTTGTAAAATGTTGTGACTCATCAAATTCGACAATAAGTTTCTGGTCTGGAATAAAGAAATCAACCGGGCGCAGATTTTTCACCCTAACAAAATTATTATGCCCTCTATGTTTTTGCAGTTCTTGGTAAATTGGCTCTATGATCTCATAGAGATTGGTATTTTTGTAGTCTTCCAGTCTACAAGCGATGTTTAAATTCCAATTGACTTCTACTGCACCAAAGGTGGCAGTCAGCATCTTTTTGATGCTTTCCTTGCAATCGAGACAATTTTCTTTGTGATTTTCTTTGCTCATTCTTGTGCGCTCTCGACCCACGGGATTTTTAACGAGTATTCAGGATGGCTTGATAAAGCGTGCCCGTTGTGTTTATTACTTGAGCGTTGGCTTGGAAGCTGCGCTGCGCGTTAATCATATCAACCAGTTCCTGAGTCAATTCCACATTGGAACTTTCCAAAGCGCCGATCACCAACTGACCTAACAGGCCATCACCTGGCTTGCCGGTAACTGCTGGTCCTGATTGTTGTGTGGCGATCCAATTATTGTCACCCATGCGTCTTAATCCCTGTGTGTTGGTAAAACGAGCCAGTGTTACCTGACCTATAGTTTTTGCTTGCCCATTATTATATTTAGCAATAATCATACCGTCTTCATCCGCTTCGACGCTGGATAGCTGGCCCATAGTATAGCCATCCTGTTCAAGACGATTGATGACATATTCGCTATCAAATTGAGTCGCTTCAGTAAAGTCTAATTGAATATTTTGTCGCGCCGCACCGTTACCCAAAGAGAGTCCCGTGATTTCGAGCATTGTAGGATGATCAAGGGAAGTTTGCCTCGTATTATCTTGGGCAGCAATCAGCAATCCTTGACTATCAAAGGTTAGACTGCCTATTTTAGTGGCAATCGTTTGTATATCAGGAACTTGTTGATACACATTCCATGTACTGTCGGCTATTTTACGAAAGTAAAGATTCAGGACATGATCAATACCTAAACTGTCGTAAATAGTTAGTGCTGTAGAGTAGTGATAACTACTGGCATCGGCGGCATTAATCATAGTCGGGTCTGCCGATGCGGTTGTCGCCAAGACACTGTGTGTTTCGGACCAATCGCTACTCAGAAAAGGGTCGCCTACTAATTGCAACACCTTACTAAAATCGGGTGTGATAGATAAATCACTGGCACCGGAACCTAGCTCCGCCGCCATAAAAATGACGGGACGGGTAAATAAACTGATGGAAAGATCAAGTTCACCGGTAATACCATTGAAACCCAGTCCCACGTCACCGGCTCCAGTGTCCTGTCCTTCCTTGACGATGTTGCCGTCCAGCCGGTAGTAGATACTCCATTCATCGCCACCGGTGTGAACAAAGTAGGTTTGCAAGTGATGATTGATGCCCAGGCTGTCATAAACCTGCACGACATTAGAGAGGGTATAAGTGGTCGGATCATCCGGGTCGAAGGTGGCGGCAATGATATTGGTGCTGCCATCTAAGCTGACTGTGTAGTCCACCAAAGTGGTCGGATGAACGATTTCCTGTGCCGCACTGAGATTGAGGTCAATTTGAGCTTGCCGGGTGATTTGGGGTGACAAAGTCGTCGTATCAATGAATAAATCGCTGGCTGCATTGCTGAGTTGTCGAGTAGCCAAGACGCCATCAGCGGTTAATTCATCAATGCTGAATTCAGTGCCTTCCCGAAGGGCGTCGCTACCTACAGGCAACGCATTGAGGGCTAGAGCTGGATTGCGGTTGTCTTTCAGAGTAATCGTCAGCGCGGCGCTCCCAGTTCCCAATTCAGCCGCTGAGAAGGTCAGCGAGCCAGTCAGGTTATTAGTGGCAATGGTGCCTAATAAGGTAGGGTCCAAGATACCGTCGTCAAAAGTAACGGTACCGCCGTCAATAACGGGTCGGTCATCCAGTTGATGAAAGACTTGCCAGGTATGACTATCAAAGGTCGGTGGAGCGGGGGGAGTATGGAGCCAGTAGGATTTCAATGAGTGTACAAAGCCCTGGCCATCCATGATTTCAACTGAGGTCCTATAATTGTAGGTGAGAGGATTCTCAACATCGAAATCTGCTGGATCATTTTCCAGCGCGATGGCTAAAAAACCGAGCGAGTCGAGGTTCTGGAGGGTCAGGCTCATTCGCACTTCTGTGGTCGCTCGTGCAGGGTATTCTTGCATAACAAAGCCCTGCAATCGTTGTCCGCGCGAGTCGACGATATAGGTGGTGGTGGTTTCCTGATTTCCAACCGTTTCCGTGATGGGTAAAGGATTAAAATTGCCCGCCCGGCTGTAGACAATGCCTTGCTCTCCTTTAAGTTGGAAAAATCCCTCTCCAGTAATCGCCATGTCAAAAGTCCGTCCGGTTTCTTCGATACTCCCTTGATTAAAGGTTTGGGTCACTTGTTGTAAACGCACACCCAGTCCGGTGCTATCCGGCGACAGCGTATTGACTAAGTCACCAAAATCGGTGCGGGATTTTTTGAATCCCGTTGTATTAACATTGGCAATATTGTCCGAAATGACGCCTAACTCGGTATTGGAAGCATTAATGCCAGTCAGCGCAACGTTCAGCGACATTTTTTTACCTTTTTTATTTTCCCTAATCGACGCGAAAAAGCCGCTCGCGGCTGAATCAGTCCTTGTCAATCCAGCAACGAGCACAACAGAGCGTTTTACTGGATCATCGGAAAAGAGCTACACAATACCGACCGGTACTCATCTTGACCGTAGTCGTAGGATTCGTACCCACGCAGCTATTGCGCCACATCAAAAATGAAGACCCTGGTGCGGGTGTGGCTGTCAGAGTGACTGTGGTGTTGGCAGGGTAATCGGCTCGACAAAGCGTTCCGCAGTTAATGTCTCCATCGGAACTGATGACGACCCCCTGTCCGGTCCCTGTTTTGCCGACTTTCAAAGTTTGAGTGACGATGGAAGCCAAGGTGAAGCTGGCTGTGACGTTGCGGTCGGTACTCATGGTCACCGTGCAAGCACCGGTTCCTGAACAGTCACCGCTCCAGCCGGTAAAAGTCGAGCCAGAGTTAGGCGTAGCGGTCAGGGTCACCGTCTGGCCATCGGTGTAGGATTCGTTGCAGTCTGCGCCGCATGTGATGCCGGTAGGATTACTGGTGACGGTCCCGGTTCCCGTGCCCGTTGTGGCGGCAGTCAGGGTGTAGGTGATGGCGGCAAAATTAGCTGTGACGTTGCGGTCGGTACTCATGGTCACCGTGCAAGCACCGGTTCCTGAACAGTCACCGCTCCAGCCGGTAAAAGTTGAATCTGCATCAGCAACTGCGGTTAGCACTACCGATTCGCCATCACTATAAGACTCACTGCAATCAGAGCCACAATTAATGCCTGAAACACTGGCAACAGTACCACTACCAGTTCCCGTTTTATTAACGGTTAGCAGGTTGTAGACCGGGGGATCATTCACCAATGTCTGAACGGCGTTTCCGTGGATTAATTGGCTGCTACCATCTTCGATGGAGTAGTCATCGTTCGCAATTACCATTCCAGGAGCCGCATTCACTTGCACTGTGAAAGTCACTGAACCTGCACTGGGGGTATTAGCTGTGATTGTTCCTAAGCTCCACACCACTTCACTACCCTGCAAGGTGCCTCCATCAGTAGCTGACACAAAGTTAGTGCCTGTAGGAATCGTATCACGCAACACTACGTTGTTTGCAGAAGTAGTCGCTGTGTTTCCATAATTAAGCGTATAGGTAAGCTCGCCACCTGCATTAATCGAGGATAGTCCGGTTTTGCTTACTGTCAATTGTGGAGTAACACTTGACGGTAAGAAACGGCAAGCGCCACCACCTCTGCCACCAGAAATAGGGGTAACCCCATAAATTTCTGAGCTAATATTAAATGGAGCTTTTATAAAATAAACGGCTGTATTAGTATCACTGCTGCCGCCGCATAAAATAGCTAGTTGCCCATCATAACTAATATCTAAATCTTCAAAGTTTTCACCAAGTAATGGAATCCTAACTGTTGCCGCTCCTGTTGTAAATGGTGCGGAAATAATACAAATTTCCCCTAAACCTACAGCAATAGCTGTATTACCATCTGGAGTAATATCAATGCCGTTAAGTGTATTACAAGGAGTTGAAATTCTACTTGAATATGTAGATGACCCACTAAAAGGGGCATCAAAAACATATACGCTAAAAAATTGGTTAGTTACTAATAATTTGCTATTATCTGGAGTTAATTTAATAGAACCAGAATTTATATTATTAATGCCTCGACTGGCGAGATCAATTTTAAAATCTACGGATGCATAAGGTGGAGACATTACCGATAAATAGCCGCTACCATATATAAATGCACGTCCGTTTTGATCAAAATCTATAGATGCAGTTTGCTGAACTCTTGCACTATCTCCTAAAGAAATACTATATGCTGTAGTGGCTGCTGAAGCATCAAATGGAGCACTAATTACAAATACATGAGATGCATCATGTGCTAAGGCGACAGATTGATCTGGACTAACTTTTATAGCCCCACGACCAGAATAGCCTTTAGATGAAAGATCAATTGTGTCAATCAAAGTAGCAGTAGATACCTTTATATGATGAATTTTATGGTTATTCCAATCTGTAACTAAACACTCATCTGTACCAAAACAATCTAAAGCATTAGCATCTAAGTTACTGATGCTTGTAGATAACATTGTTGGATTCGGTAAAGCTGCTAGAATTCCTCCTGATGTCTGAGGAAAAATAATTGCCTGTTGAGTTGCATTTAGGCTTCCATTCGCTAAAACAGCTTGCGCCCAGCCGTAGTTAGTAAACATTGCTAAAGCTACGCCAAATAAAATACTAACTACAAAATTAGACCAGACAGCAACATAGCTTTGTTTATGCTTTTTATCTTCTTGTTTATTAATCATGGTTAGTTCCTCATTAAATTTAGATAGTGATTTTGAGAAATTATTAGTGGTTTTTTCCATAATTTCACAAGATGAGCTAAACAAAAAAATGCTCAAGCTATTCCTATAAGGAGTTTTATAGCAAGAACAATAAAATCTTTGACAACATCCTGAGCTAGTCCATTTGTTAAAGATTCTAATACTCTTTGAACAAGGCTTCTATCATCAATACCATCTGATTCTTCAATAAATAAGATATCCTGATCTTCTATTTGTGTTTTAAAAATTTCTAAAGTTTCTTGATCTGCTAGCAACAAGCAAACATCGGCTAAAACTTCATAAGAAATCTTAATTAAATTCGGATTAAAAGTAGTATCATAAAACCCATTGACTTGGTTGACCCATCTCATGAAATATTGCTGCAAAAGAGGATCGCAAACGCTGAAAGTGATATATGAACCTGTTCGTTCAAACCGAGAAGACTCAAGCAAATCGACAAAGCGTCTCTTTGCTTCATGCTCATCATACTGGAGATAACGTAACTGGGAGTCGCGCAATAGATTTCTAACACGGGTTACGCTAATACCAAGTTGAAAAGAAACTTCAGTAATATCAAATTTTTCAACAGGATTTCCAAATGCGCCGTGTTTATATAACAATCCGAAAATTAAAGTATCAAGATCGCGCTTTTGCATCCCGCCGAAGCCATTAGCAAGATAGTGTTTAAGAAACTCTTGAGTAAAGCCTTGCAAATCTTGAATCTTATCTAGCATGACATGCACCATTGTACCATTTATAATGGTATGTACAATAAGGTTATTGGATGGTTTGGTTATTTTGCATATTTTTCATTAATTTCAGTCATTTGTTTCATAAAAATCAATTAGCATAAAACTTTTTGACTAGAGCATTTATCAATCTTTATCGGCCTGATACTCGTGGACTTTAGCGTTCCAAGTGCCTCGTCGAATGAGGGACCATTTATCAAACCCAGGATTTTGCCCGCATAGCGGGAACCAGTAGCGCAACCAGCTTGTTGCAATACATCCAGGTAAGCCGCGCTATAACCAAATACACTTAATATCTTAGGTTATCATGTACATATTTCGGTCAGCGCTCCTTAGTGGATAACAATAAGCTGCTGCCATGCAGGTTATTGGTGTTGCCAATCAAGAAATTCCATAACGTCAACTATTTGACCCAGCTTGATAGAGGAGGGGTAAACCCGCCTAGATGAAAACCACTGCGACACATTTTATTAGTAATTGATAGATTTAGACTAAATCATACTGACTTGGGGCCAATCATGGCACGCAGATTAACCAGATGCTATTTAAGCTTTTGGCAGTAAGAGTCTATGAGTATTTGATTAAGCAAAAATTAGACCAACCACATTACGTCAGTGATCGCCTGATCGCCCGAAATGCTAACCGAGCGTGTGCTTGGGGTCGAAAAACTTGCATTGAATTGCATGGTATTCGCCGGTGTAGCGTTCTCTGGCTACTATTGGCACCAGTGTGCTGTGGCCATTCTGACCACAACCACCCGCTATCAAACTTGTCTTAGCACAGTGAATAGTAGTCAAATAATTGACCATCAGACGTTTTGACTGATCGTCCAAGTCCCGATTGGAGGTTGTGGCTAGTACTCCAATAACAAGAAATTTCATCGACACCTGCTTAGAAAGTGAACGTTTTCCGATCCCAATGCGGGATCAACCATTGGCGACTTCGGATGGCAATCTCGGTCGGTCCGCGTGCGCCCCACTGCCAATGGAAGCCTTCGCCCTGCCCCACAGTTTTCCGGTCGGTCAACACCGCCTGGCCATGATGAAAATCGACACGTCCCGGTTCGACCACATCGAATTGGAACACAAGCCGATCACTGCCCATTTCCCGTGTGATCGTAACGTTATCGAGAACAGCATAATCCAAAACCGTGGTGTGATAGACCACACTGAGTACCAAGGCTAGTAGGATAAAAGCGATTACGAATAACGCCCGATAACGCTTCTTGGCGATCGTGGCTTCTTCAAGTTTTTTTTCCAGAGAAATGGTCATCGGTTTTTTACGCCTCTACACAGTCAGGCCGCTACTTGGTGAATTTTACCCTTTCAATGGGTTGGGCAGGAATAGCCGACTTCGGGTGGCGAATGCGGTGTGGACCCGCCGCCGTTTTCCGTTGTCAACATTTTTTGTAAAGTACTTTACAAAAATCCCCCCGCTTTCCCCGCATCGTCAAAATTCCGGCAGCCGGTTTTCGCCTCTTCACCTCCTTTCACCCCTGGAATCCGTCCACCCGGAACCCTGTCCTGTACACAGAGGAAGGCCTCGTCAATCTGTCGAAGGTTATAATCACTCGTAAGCGTTCAGACCCCCTGCATGACGAGAGCCGGCAGCGGGGCCAACGGGCGTCCGGCGCGGCGGTCGGCGATGGCGGCACGGAGATAGGGCCACGGGGAATGGCCGCGCTGTCGGCAGGTCGCGATCACGCTGGCCAGCATCGTGAAGGTGCGTGAACCGGTCGATGTGCGGGTGCCGTAGCTGATCTTACGAAGAATCACCCAGTGACGGAGCGCGCGTTCCGCCTCGTTGTTGGTCAGGGGCAACGCCGGATGCTGCACGACCTGGAAGATCGCGTCCCAGTCATTCAGCAACTCGACCGCTAACGCCCGGGTCTTCGCATGAGTGTGTTCTTTAAGCCCTTCGCAGGTCGCCTGCAGGCGAGCCAGGTCCTTGGCATACCGGGTGGGTAAGTCGGTGGGTGGGCCTTCCCGAGCGGCGTAAACCGCCGCCATCAGCGCTTTCAACAAGTCCAACACCTGATGGCCAAACGCCCGGGTCTCCCGGCCATAGCTATCGATCAATCCCTGCGCCTTGCGCACGAGGTGCGCCCAGCACCGCAGGCGTTGTTCGAAATGCCGATAGGCACACCACCCATCGCTCATCAGCCAGCCGTTAAAGCCGGCGAGCACCGTATCCAGGATCGCCCGACCCCGGCCGGCGATGGCGTAGAGGGTCACCGTCGCCGCCGTGAACACCCACAACCAGGCCGTGTGACGACCTTCGATCCACATCGTTTCGTCCACATGCAGTTGACCGCTGGCCTGCACGGCCGCGATCAACTCGGCTTCCGCCGGCAAGACCGCTGCGCCGGCCTCGTGGATCGCCTGATGGATCGTTCCGATACTCAGGTCAATCCCCAGCCCATCGTGTAAGAATTCTTGAATGCGCGGGCGCGACATCCGGAAGCGCAGGCTCAGCGCCACGATCAGCGCGCCCAACCCGGGGCCGACCAACCGCCATTCGTTCAGGGTGACGTGGGTCAGCGCCGCATCCACGGCCCCTTGGCCGGGTGTGGCCCGGGTGTGGTGGCCACACGCGCAGGTGACTTCATAATAGCGATGATCCGTCACGTCGACCTGCAAGCCCAAAGCGTCCGGTTCACCCTCGCGCACATCGAGGGCTTGAAAGCCGGTGTAGGCCACCGCGTTCCCCCCGTCGATCAGGGACTGGCCACACCCCGCGCAAATCGCCGGATAATGCAATTGCGTGTGATGGGCAGGTAGAATCTGGGTCCGTCCAAAACCGGGGGCGCCCGGTTGCTTCCCGGGCTTGCGCGTCGGGGTCCCGTCCGGGGCGTTCACCGCCGCTGCCGGGGCTTCAGTCGAGGGTGCAACGTCGGTCGAGGGTGCAACGTCGGTCGAGGGTGCGGCATCCTCAGTTTCTGTCACCGGCACCCCGTCATCATGCGCCGGGACCGCCCGATCACCGCGTTCCCACGGCGCCCGACTACTCGGCGGACGCGAACTGTTCGTCGGCCCCTGATCCAACCGTTCCCGCGCCTCGTGCAGATCCGCAAGCAACTGGGACGACAAATAACGCAATCCCTCCCGATCTAAAGACTGGAGGTAGGCCTCGTCAATCTGTCGAAGGCTATAATCACTCAGGCGCATGAACGGATCAAAACACGGTCAACCGGGTCGGTCAAGAGAGGCGCAAATCAACCTCCAGTGTCCCACGGTGCCTGACCAAAAGGAAGGGGGGTCTGAACGCTTACCACTTTAAATGGGACTTCTTTAAGTTTAACGGTCAGACCGTATCGGAGTTGTTTGTCCGTCCACTCAATCTGTTGTAGATGAATATAACCTTGTTCTTTACTGAGGATGACGAGACGATTTTCTTTCAAAGTCGTCACAAAGAATTTGTCAAGGCGATGAATATATTTGAGATTTTCTGAAGCGGCATACCAGCAATCGAATAGAATTGTTTGTGCTTTGATGCCTTTTTCTTCAAGGGCTTGTTGCAACATATCCCGAAAGTGATCATTTTTAGTTTTGCCATCCGCATCGGGTGAATAGAGGCGAAAATCGAGGGGATAATAATCACCTTTATAGGTGTGAACTAAATTCACAACCCCGATTCCCTTTACTAAACCATGTGCATTCCCACTATACTGATGTTTCACCATCTCAATTTTTTTGGAAAAGCCTTTATCTTGAACGCTATCATCAAAAATCAGGTAGGCTTCGTTACTATTATTGGTCA